>Ga0194118_10003511_pt1 | contig 18136 bp, 17 predicted proteins | sample TA2MahsurfametaG_2_FD_148662 | JGI IMG/M metagenome (GOLD analysis project Ga0194118, IMG submission 148662) | Freshwater microbial communities from Lake Tanganyika, Tanzania - TA2015013 Mahale N5 surface | ecosystem: Environmental > Aquatic > Freshwater > Lake | place: Tanzania: Lake...
ATCGAAGTGGACGATTGTCCATCGCCGATGGCAGTCGAAAGCCGTGCTCGACCAGGGTGCGCTTTCTACTCATGTCGCCCTCATACATGCCACCTATCTGTGGCACCGTTACGTGAGACTCATCTATTACTAACAAGAAATCGTCAGGAAAGTAATCCAGCAAGCAATTTGGGGCACTGCCTTTTGGGCGTCCGTCTATGAAGCGTGAGTAGTTCTCGATACCTGAACAAAACCCCATCTCACGTAAGAGCTCAAGATCAAAAGCGGTTCTCATCTGTAGTCGCTGTGCCTCTAACAACTTGCCGCTTTGCTTTAGCGAGGCAAGTTGTTCGGCCAGCTCTTCTTCTATCTCACCGATTGCACGTTTCATTCTCTCTTCGCCTGCCACGTAGTGGGTAGCAGGGAATATGAATGCTTCGGAATCATCTGAAATCACCTCGCCAGTTAGCGGATGAAGAACTAAGAGACGTTCGACCTGATCGCCAAAGAACTCGACACGAATCGCCATCTCTTCATACATCGGAATGACATCTAATGTGTCACCCTTGACTCGAAAGGTGCCGCGTGTGAAATCAAAGTCATTACGCTGATATTGAATTCCGATCAGGCGCTTGATGAGCTCGTCCCTGCCGAATTCTTCACCTACGCGCAACTTGATCATTCGATCCACGTATTCAGCTGGGGTGCCCAAGCCGTAAATACATGACACGGTCGCCACCACCACAACATCGCGCCGCGTCAAGAGCGAACTGGTAGCCGAATGTCGAAGTCGCTCAACCTCTTGATTGATCGATGAATCTTTTTCGATGTATGTGTCGGTCTGGGGCACGTAGGCCTCAGGCTGGTAGTAGTCGTAATACGAAACGAAATACTCGACGGCGTTATTCGGCATCATCTCGCGCAGCTCGTTTGCCATCTGTGCGGCAAGGGTCTTGTTCGGCTCGATTACCAACGTGGGTCTTTGCAATTGCTCGATAAGCCATGCAGTCGTTGCTGATTTACCGGTGCCGGTTGCGCCTAACAAGACGACGTCTTTCTCGCCCGCTCTTAGCCGCTTGGCAATTTCAGCTAATGCAGCAGGCTGATCCCCGCTTGGTTGAAATTCAGAGATGACGCGAAAAGGGCGCGCTGCCCTCTCTATCGGTTTGACGTGAGGCGCTGTAGTTGTAGCCATACCTCTTTGACTCGCTTTGCTAGTTCGGCTTTGGTGCCCGAATTCTCGATGATTACGTCGGCGACCGCCTCTCGAGCTTCGTCGCTGGCTTGCGCGTTCATTCTCGATCGTGCTTCGGCTTCGGACACGTTTCGCTCATTCATCAAGCGCGAAAGTCGCAATGACTGGGGCGCGGTGACGACAATGACGAAGTCATACTCAGGGTGCAAACTCTTTTCGACCAACAAAGGCACGTCTTCGATGACGACAGAACCCTTAGGGGCTTGGGCCAAGAGGTCGGCTCTGCGGGCTGCTACGACTGGATGAACTATTCCTTCGAGAGCGTCGCGCTTAGCTGTATCTGAAAAGACTTGGCGCGCCAGCTCTTGACGATCGATCTCGCCTGTTTCTAAAAGAATCTCATCGCCGAATTCCGTTAGCACCAGTTGATAAGCCGGCTCACCAGGTCTTAAGGCCTCTCGTGCCAAGACATCGGCGTCGATTATTACGGCACCATTTTCGTTAAACATTCGGGCAACTGTGGACTTACCCGAGCCCATGCCGCCGGTCAAACCAATACGAAATCGGTTTGCCGAAGTTAGGACTTAATCACCCGTTTTCGCTTGGGCCGTCACCAACGCCCGCATCGGTTTGTGCAGTGCCGGCCTCAGCTGCTTCTGCTGCCTGCTTTGCCAGAGTCTCTTCGCGGTGTTTCTCCCACTTAGATTTTGCGACGTCGTAGTCTGCCTGCCACTTCGCTTTAGCTTCATCGTTGCCGTCGGCCCACTCGCCCGTACGCGGGTCGTAGCCCGCGGGCCCGGTGTAGTTGCCGTGCAAGTCATAGAGGCGAGCCATACCGTAAAGCGCTGGGTCGAAAACTGCGGGAGCTAACTCAGGGCGGTAGTCCTCGCTGGCCTGCTTCATTGACAACGAAATACGTCGACGCTCGAGGTCGATATCAATGATTTTGACGACTATCTCGTCACCGATTTGGACAACCTGCTCAGGAATCTCAACGTGATCATCAGCCAACTCAGAGATGTGAACAAGACCCTCGATGCCGTCACCGACGTTGACGAATGCCCCGAAAGGTACGAGTTTGGTGACGACCCCGGGCACTATCTGGTTTATGTGCTTAGTGCGCGCGAAGTGCTGCCAGGGGTCTTCTTGCGTCGACTTAAGTGAAAGCGAAACTCTTTCGCGATCAAGCTCGACTTCAAGCACCTCAACAGTCACCTTGTCGCCAATGGTGACGACCTCGGATGGATGATCTATGTGCTTCCAAGACAGTTCTGAGACGTGTACCAACCCGTCGACACCACCCAGGTCGACGAAAGCGCCGAAATTAACGATGCTTGAGACCACTCCCGAACGGATTTGCCCAACCTGAAGTTCGTGCAAAAGCTCACCGCGCGCGGCTGATTGCGTCTGCTCTAAGAAAGCCCGTCGTGAAAGAACGACGTTGTTGCGGTTCTTGTCGAGTTCAATGATCTTGGCTTCAAGATCTCGTCCAATGTAAGGGGCAAGATCGCGGACTCGACGCATTTCTACCAACGATGCCGGTAGAAAACCCCTAAGACCGATGTCAAGAATCAACCCACCCTTGACGACTTCGATCACTTTGCCAGTAACGACCCCGTCGGATTCTTTGAGTGTCTCGATCGTCCCCCAGGCTTTTTCATACTGAGCTCGCTTCTTAGAAAGCATCAATCGGCCGTCTTTGTCTTCTTTTTGGGTGACAAGCGCCTCGACGCTGTCGCCTACCGAAACCACTTCACTGGGGTCAACTTCATTCTTAATTGAAAGCTCTCGTGCGGGGATTACCCCTTCGGTCTTGTACCCGACGTCAACTAGTACCTCGTCTTTGTCGACCTTAACTACCACCCCAGAAACGATGTCGCCATCTTTGAAGTACTTGATGGTCTCATCGATGGCCGCTAAGAGGTCTTCGTTAGATCCGACGTCATTAAGCGCGACGACTGGCGCTACATCAGCAACTACTGTCATTGTGCCCAAGCATAGTTGGGCGTCAGTGAGACGCCTCGGCCCACGTCCTTCCTATGCCAACTGACACAGCTAGTGGCACGTCCAATGGGTATGCCGCCGACATGCCCTCACGCACCGTCTTTTCTACGGTCTCTGTCTCGCCAGGTGCCACCTCGATCACGAGTTCATCGTGAACGGTAAGTAGAAGACGACTCTGTAAGGCCGATTTGCGAAGCGAGGAGTTGACGTTAAGCATGGCCACCTTCAATATGTCCGCCGCCGACCCCTGCATTGGGGCGTTTAGGGCCATCCTCTCTGCCATCTCGCGTCGCTGCCGATTATCACTATGTAAATCAGGCAAATAGCGCCGGCGCCCTAACAAGGTCTCGGTATAGCCAGTCACCCTGGCCTGTTCGACAACGCTGCGCAGGTAATCGCGAATGCCAGAGAACCGCGTGAAATACGCGTCAGTTAAGTCCTTCGCCTCGTCTACGGAGATCCCTAGTTGTTGCGATAGACCGTAGGGGCTAAGCCCATAAACGAGGCCGTATGAGATGGCTTTAACGCGCCGTCGAAGGTCAGCATCTACTGCGCTTGGGTCGACATCGAAGATCTTTGCGCCAACGCTGCGATGAAGGTCTTCACCCATAGCAAAAGCTGATTTCAGCTCAGGGTCTTTAGCCATATGGGCCATGACTCGAAGTTCGATCTGGTCATAGTCGGCAGTCAACAACGCCTCAAAATCGCGGCCTGCCACGAAGCACTGTCTGATGCGTCTACCTTCGTCACTACGGGCTGGGATGTTTTGAAGATTCGGATCAGAGCTCGAAAGACGCCCGGTCGCTGCAACCATTTGATTGAAGGTGGTGTGGATGCGTCCGTCTATCGCCACTAGCGGAATAAGTGAGGCAACTGTCTGGCGCAATTTGGATCGCTCGCGCCAGTTCATCAGAACCTCGAGCAGTGGGTCACCAGACGTTTCGTAGAGAGCAGCCAAAGCGTCAGCATCGGTTGTCCAGCCTGTTTTGGTCTTTTTCGTCCTTTGAAGGCCTCGCTCTTCAAAAAGTACGACCTGCAACTGTTTTGGCGAGCCGAGATTGAACTCGTGCCCTACTAATTCATAGGCCGTCGCCTGCAAGCGATCACAGTCGCGTCCAAGCTCATTTTCAATTCTTTGTAGCTCAGCAGTATCTGCAGCGACCCCTGCTCGTTCCATCGCAACTAGTATTGGGACGAGGGGCTGTTCAATCTCGGTTAACAAAGACCAGAGGTTTCTCTCATGTAACAACTCAGAAAGCCGCTTACCGACTAGCAAAGTCGCACCTGCGACTTCTAGTAGGGCTTCTTCGTCTACAACATCGGAAAGCCCGAGGTCGAGTTGTTCGTTAGCTTGCGTACCCGAAATTCGTAGGTCACACAGCCGCTCGGCAAGTGCTGAAATCTCAAATGACCGCTGCCCTGGCAGGGCTAAATACGCACCAAGTGCGGTGTCAAGATAAAGACCCGTCAAGGTGACCCCGTGGGCAGCTAAAGCAAGTGACGGGCCCTTCGAGTCATGGATGACTTTGGGGTAGCTCGTCTCTAACCAACCAAAGACCGTGTTCTTGATTTCTTTACTTTCGTCGACGAGATTGAACGAAAAACCTTCGCCGTCTGGTGCTGCAATTGCAACTGCGTAAATCTCACCCGTGCCGCTACCCCACTGGCCGCGAAACGAGACTCCCAGCGGTGTTGTTGCGTAACGATCAAAGAAAGCAGGCAAGTTCTTGCCCCGTGGTTTGAGGCTCCGCCACCCACTAACAGCTTTGGGGTTGCTTGCGGTAGCGGGGGCGGCTTGAAGTGCTAGTGCCTTAGGTCGCAAACTCGTGAATTCGAGGGCGTCAAAGAGTTGATTCAATTCCTGTACGTGAGGCTCACCTCGCGTGCAGTCTTGAATGCCGATTTCTAGCGGCACGTCGGTTACTAACCGAGTTAGCTCTAAATTACGCTGCACCTCAGCCCTGTGAGCCCTAAGAGATTCCCCCACTTTTCCTTTGATTTCTTCTGCATTGGCTAACAAGTTGCTCAAGTTGCCGTATTCGATGATCCATTTCGCGGCGGTCTTCTCGCCCACACCCGGTACCGAAGGCAAGTTGTCTGACGGGTCACCTCGCAGAGCTGCGTAGTCCGGGTATTGCGAAGGTGTTAGGCCCAGCTTCTCGTGCAGGGCCACAGGTGTCATGCGAGCTAGATCTGAAACCCCGCGGCGCGCGTAAAGAACGGTGGTTTCGTCATCGATCAGTTGGAAGGAATCTCGATCACCAGTCAAGATGAGTGTCGTCAGCCCAGCCGAGCTGGCCTGCTTAGCGAGTGTCGCAATGATGTCGTCAGCCTCGAACCCGACTAACTGCACATGTCGAAGACCCAAGACTGTGCAAACGTCTTCGATCAGGGGGATCTGAGGCGGAAATTCCACCGGTGAGGCTTCTCTGTGAGCTTTATATTCAGGGTAGATCTGGTTCCTAAACGTAGTATCAGATGCGTCGAAAACAACTGCCACGTGGTCAGGCTGCTCAGCCTTCAAGACATTGATCAACATGGATGTGAAGCCAAATACGGCGTTGGTGTGAACGCCTGCAGAATTCTGAAAACTTTCTACCGGTAGCGCGTAAAACGCGCGATATGCCAGCGAATGCCCATCAACTAAGAGCAGTCTCGAATTAGCGGTCATTTGTGCTCGCAGCCTAGGCTTAACACCGTGACTGAAGAACAAGACTTGGCCGCCGTTTTGAACGAACAGGGTCGCGGTGCATTAGCCAATCGAATGGGAATAACTTTGCTCGAAGCAAGTGCTAACCGAGTAGTCGCGACTATGCCTGTTGAGGGCAATACCCAGCCTTACGGCCTGCTACACGGTGGGGCCAACGCCGTGCTTGTTGAAACACTTGGGTCACTTGCCGCTGCGCTGCACGGTGGCCCAAATAAGCAAGCCCTTGGTTTGAACATAAATGTCACCCACCACAAATCGGCCACGGGTGGTCTAGTAACTGGGGTTGCCACACCCATGAGCCTCGGAAAGACCATTGCGGCCATCGAGGTCGTAATCACCAATGAATCGGGTGATCGAATCGCCACCGGGCAGCTCACCTGCCTGCTGCGCGATTGGCGCTAGAAAACAACCGCACTTACCTGCTGGTCATAGACGCGTTACCGGCGTTTAGGCTCTTGCTCACATGATTAAGAGAGTTCGAGTGGCCCTCTTGGCTTTGTTAATAGCACCGCTGCTCTCACTAAGCCCTGCCGTTGCCCAAGATGCGCCTTCGGGCCCAGCAATAACCGGAACACTGGAATCCCCCGGTGGTGAAGGCCTTGCCGGTGTCTCAATCACTGTCGAAGGAAACGGATTCTCTGAAACCGTAACGTCGAACGAAGCCGGTGAATGGCAAGTGATCTTGCCTGATACCGGTGCTTACCAAGTCACATTGGACGTTTCCACACTGCCAGACGGAATATCCCTTACCAGCGAAGATCGTGCCGTCACCAGCGCCACAGTGATCTCGAGAGAGCGCCCTAAGCGAATCGGGTTCCCATTAGTAGAAGGTGACGCCCCGGCAGCCGTTGGCGGCGGCGGCACAATCGGTGGCGCTGGGTTTTGGGGACAAGCTGCGCAACTAACCGTCGATGGGTTGGCATTCGGTCTTGTTATCGCGCTAGGGGCAGTGGGCTTGAGCCTTGTCTACGGCACCACGAAGTTGGTGAACTTCGCACACGGTGAGTTACTTGCCCTCGGAGGGCTACTCGCCTATTTCTTCTCCGTTCTTGTTGGCCTTCCAATCTTGGTGGCGATACCGGTGGCAGTCCTCGCCAGCGCATTTCTAGGCGGATACGTACAGAACTTGGTGGTCTGGAAGCCACTAAGAAAAAGGGGTACGGGGTTAACCGCACTTTTGGTTGTGTCCATCGGCCTTGCCCTGTTTTTGCAGTATCTATTTTTGTTCCTATTCGGGGGAAGGACTCGAATTTTGCCGGGCTTTGCCGGCCAGGCCGGAATAAACATCGGCCCTATAGCTGTCACCCCTCGCGACATGATCGCAGCGGTAGGTGCCGTGGTTTTGTTAGCACTCACCTTCTGGTGGCTAGGCAAGACTCAATCAGGTAAGGCCACTCGCGCAGTTGCTGATAACCCCGCGCTCGCATCTGCGTCGGGCATAAACGTTGAAAAGGTGATCACCACTGTGTGGGTGATTGCAGCTGGCCTCGGCGGATACGCCGGAATCATGTTTGCGCTTAGTAACGGTGTGAGCTGGCAACTCGGGGTGCAGCTGCTGCTCTTGATATTTGCAGGCGTCATATTGGGCGGTCTAGGTACCGCAACGGGCGCGCTCATAGGTTCTTTGATAGTCGGCGTCTTCATTCAACTCTCGGTCTTATTCATTCCATCCGAACTTAAATACGTTGGCGCTCTCGTCGTATTGATAATCGTGTTGCTAATCAGGCCGCAGGGAATCCTCGGTCGCAAAGAGCGGGTGGGTTAGATGGACTGGGGTCAGATATTCGTCATCTCGATCACGGCCATGGTGGGCTCAACCACAATCATCTATGCCTTAGCGGCATTAGGGCTAAACATCCAATTTGGTTACACGGGCCTTTTGAATTTCGGCCAGGCGGGTTTTGCTGCAATTGGCGCCTACTCGGTGGCGGTCGTAACCGCCACTCTCGGCCAATCGCTTTGGCTATCAATCTTCATAGGCCTCATCGGGGCTGTGATTTTCGGTTTGATCTTGGGCATTCCCACGCTTCGACTTCGTGCCGATTACCTCGCCATAGTCACCATCGCTGCTGCCGAAGTGATTCGTCAAACTGTCCGCTCAGTAAGCCTCAATGAGTACTTCGGCGGCTCTGACGGAATCACCGGTAAATATGCAAGAGAGTTCTACTCGTTTAACCCGTTTGACCAAGCCATTTCGTGGGGCCCTATTCAATTTAACAGTGCACAAGCCTCTTGGATAACCGTCGTGGGTTGGGTACTAATCGGTTTGATCGTGTTGCTTACTTGGCTACTGGTTCGATCACCTTGGGGAAGAGTCGTCAAGAGCATTAGAGAAGACGAGAACGCCTCTCGCAGCCTCGGCAAGAACGTTTACTTCTACAAAATGCAAGCGCTCATATTGGGCGGTGTAGTCGGCTCGCTAGCAGGCATCTATTGGGCAATCGATGCACAGTCGGTTCAGCCAGATAACTACAGCTCGAGGTTTACGTTCTTCGCCTACACCATTTTGATTCTCGGTGGCGCAGCCCGCGTCTTCGGCCCGGTGGTCGGAAGCATCATCTTTTGGTTCATCCTGGTCTTCATCGGTGAGTCACTCACACAGCTAGTGGCAACAGGGATCATTCCCGACACGATCTTGCGTAGTGACCAGATTGGGCAAGTGCGCTTCATGTTGGTCGGGCTAGCACTAATGCTTTTGATCGTGTACCGCCCACAAGGGATCTTCGGCGACAAACGCGAATTGGCTTTAGATGACCGCTAAAGCTGCGACAAGCGCTAGCGACTCAGTCTCTGCACGAGCAGTAGCAGCACTCTCTGGCGTCAAGTCCGAGCCAGGCATAACCAAACCCGACGAGATTCTGGTTGCCGAAAACATAAACCGTCACTTCGGCGGTTTGGTCGCAGTTGACGTCGATCGACTGTCAGTACAACGCGGATCCATAACCGCGCTGATAGGCCCAAACGGTGCCGGTAAGACAACTTTCTTCAATGTCTTGGCCGGTTTTGACACACCTGATGCAGGTACATGGCGTTATGAGAACCACGAATTAAGAAACAAAGCTGCCTACAAAATCGCCCAGCTAGGCATGGTTCGGACATTCCAATTGACCAAGGTGTTAGCGAAAATGACGGTGCTAGAAAACATGCGCCTGGGTGCGCAACGCCAATTGGGTGAGCGCATTTTGGCCGCTCCCTTTCCTTTCGCGTGGTCTGGTCAAGAAGAACAGGTAACCGAACGTGCACTTACTCTTTTGCGTCGCTTCAATCTCTATGAAAAGAAGGACGACTTTGCCGGCACGATGTCAGGTGGTCAGAGAAAACTTCTCGAGATGGCTCGAGCTTTGATGACTGACCCAACCATGATCATGTTGGACGAACCTATGGCTGGTGTTAACCCTGCACTCACCCAATCACTTCTAGGGCACATCAAAGAACTTCGAGAAGAGGGGCTCACGGTTCTCTTCATCGAGCACGACATGGACGCAGTTCGAGACATCAGTGACTGGGTCGTAGTCATGGCCCAAGGGCGGATCATCGCGGAGGGCCCCCCTGCGAGTGTGATGCGTGATAAAGCCGTCATCGACGCCTACCTAGGTGCTCATCACGATGAAGAGCTAACCAAGTCAGGTGAATCTTTGACGCAAAACAAGAAGGCGAAATCAACTTGAACCCTCTATTGCAGGCCCAGGACATCGTTGCCGGTTACTTCCCGGGTGTGAACATCTTGAATGGTGCAAGCCTTCACGCCGACCAAGGCGAACTCGTCGGGATCATCGGGCCCAACGGTGCTGGAAAGTCAACCCTCTTAAAGGCGATCTTTGGGCTCTTGAAGGTGAGTTCTGGTCAAGTCATGCTCGGGGGCGAGAACATCACCAATATGCGCGCCGACGAGTTGGTGCATCTAGGCGTGGGGTATGTGCCACAGACAGAAAATGTCTTTCCATCGTTGACCATCGAAGAAAACCTTCAAATGGGTGCCTACCAACAGCCAAAAGAGTTTGCTGCTCGCTTTCAGCGAGTTGGCGAGTTGTTTCCGATGCTCCATGAAAGGCGTGCTCAACGCGCTGGCTCACTCTCAGGGGGTGAACGCCAAATGGTTGCGATGGGGCGTGCATTAATGATGGAGCCGAGGGTTCTCTTGCTCGATGAACCAAGTGCAGGCCTTTCGCCCGCCCTGCAAGATGATGTCTTCATTCGCGTTCGTGACATCAACGCCACCGGCGTAACGGTCGTGATGGTCGAGCAGAATGCGCGCAGGTGTCTGCAAATCGTCGATAGGGCCTACGTCATGGATCAAGGCAAGAATGCTTACACGGGCACGGGAAGCGAACTAGCTAACGATCCAAAAGTGATCGAACTGTACTTAGGGACTTTGTCTCAGGCTTAGCTGTTAAGAACTTACGAACAAACGAAGGGCCGGCCTCAAAAGAGACCGGCCCTCGCCTTGACCCTTGAATAAAGAGTCGAATAACGAACTTACGGCTTCGGCACGTCACCCGTGATGAAGTCGATCGGCTCGTACTTGTCGTTTGCGGTGTACTCGTAGATGCCCATCGTGGCAACACTCGGGTCACCGAACTCGTTGAAGTTGACCGGACCAGACAGACCTTCGTAATCGATGGCCTTGCCCTCGTCTAGCAACTTCTTGCAGCTGGCGTAATCGGTGCACTTCTCGCCACCGTTAGCGCCTGAGACTGCTGCCAAGTTGGCTGCAACTGTCGCACCATCGCAGGAGCCACCGGCTGCTGCAGCAAGTGCGATCAAGTTGACGGCGTCCCATGACTCTGGTGCGTAAGAGAAGTCTTCGAGGTCAGGGTTGACCGAAAGAAGAGCTTCTTTCACAGCGTCTGGAGTCGCGGTGCCAGGCAAAGTGCCCTTGACGCCGACCATGATGCCCTCTGGCAAATCTGCGTAAGCGGCAGATGAGAGGTTTCCGTCAACCAAGTAGACCGGAAGTTTGTCCGGGCCCACACCCTGCTTGATCATTTCTTGCAGGATCTTGGTGGTCTCTTCGAAACCAATCAAAACCACAGCCTTCGGGCTTGAGCCCTTAACTGCAGTCACCTCAGCGCTGAATTCAGCAGCCTGTGGGTTGTAGATGAGTTTCTCAGTGACGGTTCCACCAGCTTCGACGAAGTTCTTTTCGAAGTTGTCAGCAAGACCGATGCCGTAGGCGTCATCCAACGCCAAAATGGCAGCCGAGTCGTAGCCGTCATCGAATACCAAACCGCCGACCACGGCACCCTGGAAGGTGTCCGGAGGAGCGGTACGGAAGTAGAACCCGTTGTCCTCGTACTCAGTTAGAGCCGGTGAGGTGTTCGCTGGTGAGAAGTGAACGACGTTCGCACCAGTGATCTTGTCGATCACAGTGAGCGACACACCCGAAGATGCCGCACCCACGATGGCCATGACGTTATTGGCCAAGTGGCTGTCAGTCGTCTGCGAGGCGATGTCAGTTGAGGTGTCACCTGAGTCACCGACCAAGTGAACGATCTCTTCGCCGTTAATTCCGCCAGCTTCGTTGATCTGCTTGACGGCTAGGTCAACACCTGCGAATTCAGGTGGCCCAAGAAATGCGAGGTTACCGGTCTGAGGTAGCAGGGTGCCGATTGCACAGTTTGGTTCAACTGCTGCGACAACCTCCTCAGTGGCGACCTCTTCTTCAGTTGCGGTGTCGTTGTTGCCACAGCCAGCAAGCACCAAGCTTGCTGCACCGATGGCCACCATCGAAGCCGCGAATCTGGAGCGAATCAATTGATCTCCCTTTGTTTTCGCTACTTTGATTTTTACGTCAGGCCCTTGTGCCTGACTTGCTTAGCTAAGCGGCGCAATTTTAAGGGCGGATTAGGGGTGGTTGCACTTTCACCTAGAATTAGAGCTCAATCGTAACCAAATCGTGATAATCGCATTGCAGGTAATACGGTTTGGCGACGCCTCGGTGGTGGAACTGGCAGACACGCGGGTCTCAAAAACCCGTGCCCCTAAAGCGTGTGGGTTCGAATCCCACCCGAGGCACATCTTCAACTGACTAAGAAGACTGCTTGACCAACGCCCCCAGTACCCCATTTATGAAATTTGGTGATTCTGCAGTTGACAACTCTTTTGCGAGCGCAACTGATTCGGATATGGCGACCCCTGGCGGGATCTCGTCTTGCTCGCCTATCTCGAATACTGCAATTCGCAGCAGATTTCTGTCTATCGCGGGCATTCGATCAAGCGACCAGTCTTTTGCCAAACTGGCAATGGTTGCGTCAATCTCGTCGCTCTTTGAAGAGACGCCAGTGACAAGTTCGCGCGCGTAACTACCTACAGGCCCTGAGCGCTCCCCAAGTTCGTCAAGAATGACACTTGCTGCAACCCCGCGTAACTCTGCTTGATAAAGAACGTCTAAAGCGAGCTTTCTGGCCTTGGTGCGCGCCCTCACGAACCTGCGCGGCCAAGATAACTTCCGTCGCGGGTGTCAACTTTGATCTTTTCGCCCTGCTTGATGAAAAGGGGCACCGACACCTCCAACCCGGTTTCAACACGAGCAGGTTTCGAACCACCGGTTGCGCGGTCACCTTGCAGGCCTGGTTCGGTGTACTCAACCGTTAGCTCTACCGAGGCAGGCATCTCGAGGTAGAGAGGCTCACCTTCATTAAGGGCTAACACGACCTCTTGGTTTTCTAAAAGGTAATTCGAAGCATCACCGACGACTAAGTTAGCGACAGGCAGCTGGTCGTAGCTCGTGACGTCCATGAAGACCCAAGCATCACCGTCTCTATAAAGGTAAGTCATGTTTCGCTTATCAACGGTGGCCACCTCAACTGGTACCCCGGCGTTGAAGGTGCGATCAACGACCTTTCCACTAAGTACGTTTTTCAACTTGCTTCGTACGAACGCCCCACCTTTACCTGGTTTCACATGTTGAAACTCAACTACCGCCCAAAGTTGACCGTCAAGATTTAAGACCATGCCGTTCTTTAGGTCGTTACTTGTCGCCATCGAGAGCCCCCTTGATTGCCCGAAGTGCCAAGCCGTAAGAAGCGAAACCAAACCCGGCGATACTGCCCATGACTACCGCGCTTACCACGCTGTGGTGGCGAAATGACTCGCGCGCTGCCGGATTAGAAATGTGAACCTCTACCACCGGGGCAGAGCACGCAGCTAAGGCATCGCGCAGAGCATATGAATAGTGTGTGAAAGCAGCAGGGTTAATAACCAAAGGTCGGCCGGCAACGCCTGCTTGTTGCACCCACTCAACAAGTTCACTTTCAGAATTGGTCTGTCGAACTTCGACTACCAGCCCCAGATCTTTAGCCGAATGTTCACAGTAAGTGACCAAAGCTTGATAGTCGGCTTCACCGTAAACGCTGGGTTCTCTAACCCCAAGCAGGTTGAGGTTTGGCCCGTTTAATACCAAAACCTCTTGGCCTGACACCGTGACCTCTCTTACGCCGCTATTGGATGCTTGGAATTAGTTCGTCAGCCGTTGCCAGGCTTCAACCAACACGTCTTCGTTTGGCTGGTCATACAACTTGGGTTCACCGACCGCGCTCAGCAAAACGAATCTTACCTGCTTACCCCGGGCCTTCTTGTCTAAGCGCATGAATTTTCTGATTTCTTCAAACTTGCCACCTGAGTACTTCGTTGGCAAGCCAACTTTGCTAAGAAGCACCCGGTGACGTGAAACGAGATCTGGTGGCGCTATGGCAAGAATCGAGGCCAACTCAGCGGCGTAGATCATGCCAAGAGCAACTGCCTCACCATGGCGCATCTTTTGGCTTTCGTAGCGCTCAATCGCGTGACCCATGGTGTGCCCGTAGTTAAGCGCTGCGCGCCCAACATCTTGAACTGATAGCTCAAACGGATCTGCAGCTACCACCGCTGCCTTAACCGCTATTGCCCGGCCGATGACCTCAATCAAGAGCGCCCCTGATGTCACTAGTGAATCGGCCGAGTTGTTCTCGACGAGCTGCAAAAGCTCAGAGTCACCAATGAATCCAGACTTAACGACTTCGGCCATACCACTGATGACTTCGTCTCTTTCTAACCCCGCGAGAACGCCGACATCACAGATGACAGCAATTGGGTCGTGAAAAGCCCCGATCAAGTTCTTTGCCTCTGCGGTATTTATGCCGCTCTTGCCCCCAATTGATGCATCAACCATCGACAACAACGTTGTAGGAACATGAACGACGTCTACCCCTCGCATCCAGGTGGCCGCGATGAAGCCCGCAGAATCACTGGTCGCCCCACCGCCTACCGAGACGATCGCATCACTGCGTGTAAAGCCTGCATCTGCGAGTTGCGTCCATGCCGCCTTAACAACTTCTATGTCTTTGGCAGCCTCACCGTTGGGAAGTTCGACATCTAGTACCTCGAACTGTTTATCGAGCAGCGCGGCTTTTACCTGCTCGGCGAGAGATCTAGTCGCCGGTGTAAAGCAGAGCGCCACCTTTTGGGTATCGGTATGGAGGTATTCAGATACAGACCCAAGTAGCCCCTGACCGACCACGATCGGATACCCGAGAGTCTCGATATTCATTGGTTCTTGGCCATGACATCAAGTACTACCTCGCTAGGTGCCTTCTCATCCGTATCGACACTGAAAGTGGCCACCTCTTTATAGAAAGGCTCACGCTCATTTAGCAGTTTGACCATCTGAGAACGAACGTTTCCCAATAGGACTGGGCGGGGCTGATCAAGGCCCACTCTCTTGGCTGCGACCGGGGCTGAGACCTTGAGCCAGCAAACGTTTACACCTTTGAGCAATTCCCGAGTGGCCGGGTCAAGAACTGCCCCCCCACCTAATGCATAGACCCCGTCCGAGCGCTTAAGACCCTCTGCCACGACATCGCGCTCGATCTGACGAAAGAACGGCTCGCCTTTTTCTATGAACAAATGCGAAACGCTTGACCCCGTGCGTTCGACGATTTCTTCGTCGCTATCAAAGAAATCAACGCCTGTCTGACTCGACAACTCTTTACCGATTGTTGTTTTACCTGCACCCGGCACACCGACTAGAACCAATAACCCAGGCTTGCGTGACATCTGCTGGTTCTCTTGTTACATCAACTAGGGGCGCGCTAAACCGTGAGGTTTGCGAGGTAACTTTCGACATTACGACTCGTCTCAGTGACATTGTCACCACCGAATTTTTCTAAAATCGCATCAGCTAAAACAAGCGCGACCACGGCCTCAGCTATAACCCCGGCAGCTGGGACAGCACAAACATCGGAGCGCTGATTGATGGCTTTGGCTGCTTCGCCGGTGGCAACGTCCACAGTCTGAAGGGCTTTCGGCACAGTTGAGATTGGTTTCATCGCTGCCCTTACCCGAAGAACTTCACCGGTGCTCATGCCGCCCTCGGTGCCACCCGAACGCGAAGTCAACCGCTTGATTCCTTCTGGTGTATTAACCATTTCATCGTGGGCGACAGAGCCACGTCTCCCTGCCCCAGCAAAACCCTCACCTATCTCAACACCTTTGATCGCTTGAATTCCCATCACGGCACCCGCGAGCCGGGCGTCGAGTCTGCGATCTGCGTGAACATAGGAACCAAGCCCCGGGGGTAGACCAAACGCCACCACCTCTACTACCCCGCCCAAAGTGTCACCGTCTTTTTTGGCTGCCTCGATCTCATCTTGCATTCTCTTGCTGATGCTCGGATCTGCACAGCGAACAGGGTCTTCATCAATCACCGACGATGAACCTGCTGCCGGGACGAACTCTTCTGGTGTAGCGACCGAACCAATGCGAGTCACGTGGCTAAAAACCTCAACGCCTGCGGCCTGGCTCAAAAAACGTTTGGCGAATTCGCCCACTGCCACTCTTGCGGCTGTTTCTCGAGCGCTTGCCCGCTCGAGCACGGGCCTCGCGTCGCTAAAGCCGTATTTCTGCATGCCGGCTAGATCTGCATGGCCCGGACGAGGTCTCGTCAGCGGCGCGTTTCGGGCAAGTTCAGCTAACTCTTCGGCCGGAACAACATCTGGTGACATCACGACTTGCCACTTAGGCCATTCGGTATTCCCGATTCGTATCGCGATGGGTGCCCCAATGGTTAGACCGTGACGAACACCACCGACAAGAGTCACTTCGTCTTGCTCGAAACTCATTCGAGCCCCGCGCCCAACGCCGTATCGCCGGCGCGCCAAAGCTTGGGCGACTGCGTCGGTGCTAACGCTCACGCCCGCAGGAAGGCCTTCAAGGATCGCAATTAGCGCTGACCCATGTGATTCACCCGCAGTTAGCCATCGCAACATGATGAACAATTCTCTCACGTTGACTTCTCGATTAATGCCCCCACAGCACTTAAAGACACAAGCAGACCCCCAAGCGACATGAAGGGGCCAAAAGCCAGGTGATCTGAGAGCGACATCTTTTTGGTCGCCAACATCAGCAGCGCAAAAGCACCCGCCAAGACGAATGGCGTGAGCATCATCCAAAGCCACACGTCTAACCCCAAAAGGCCACCGACAGCCCCAAATTGAGCCGAGAATTTGACATCACCTAGCCCGAACTTGCCGCGAGATGCCAACTGAACTAGCAAGTACACAAGAACCATGCCCGCTGCCCCGAGAACAACCACGCCAACTCTGGCAGCAAAGCCTTTCGAATCTGCTACAGCTAGAAAAACAGTTATCAAGACCAGCTGCCCAATCAGTGCCGCAGCGACGAACTTGTTAGGCAAAGTGTGGGTTTTCATATCTACGAAAGCGAGCCCAAGAGTTGTCACGATGAACCAGCACAACAACGCTGCGAAAGCAATTGAGGCGCTGTCAATTAAGAAGGACGAGGTAAGTCGACTGCCTCTCTCATTGCTTGCAGTGGGGCCGAAGATCCGGTAGCGGCTTCAACTTGGCCAATGGCCTGATTTACTAGCAGTTCTAAGCCACCCACCACATCACCACCTGCGCTAAACCATGCAGCCGCTAAAGGGCTTGGCCAGGGGCTGTAGGTGACGTCAACCAGTAAGCCGAGGCCCCCGGCACGACTACCCAATAGCGGGGCTGCCAGCTCACCTGCCACCTCACTAGGCCAGGTGCTCACAACTAGTTTTGAATCAAGCAGACCGCCTAAGCGTGACACGTCAAATACCTCTACTTCTATTCTTAGCGACCCAGCCAACTCGGCACACGACTTAAGGGCACTTGGGTCGCGACCGCAAACTAGAAGCTGCCCAAAACCTAGATTCGATAACGCGCGTATGGTCGAAAGTGCGGTAGCCCCCGTCCCCAGAATGGTTGCAGACCCACCAGACCCGAATTCATGTTCGGTAGAAGTAATCGTTCGCTCTAAACCAGCAACGTCAGTGTTGTCGGCAAACCACCCCCCATCTCGTGGCAACAACGTGTTTGCTATTCCTAGCTCGTCAACTAGCGGTGAACGAGTGTTAGCTAAAGCCGCGGCGTCTAGCTTTAGTGGCATCGTCACCGAAATCACCGAAGTGTCACTGGGGTTGATGGTCGCTAGAAAAGCCCCAAGGCCCCCTTTAGGCACCTCGATAGCCTCGTATTCCCACTCAAGCCCTAGAGCTCGATAAGCGCTGCTGTGAATATCTGGGGAGCGCGAATGTCGAATCGGGCTACCAACGACATAGCCCCGCTTGTTCGTCATTGGTTCTTCTTTAACCATTCTGTAAAGATTGCTTTGTTTCTTAAGAACTCTTGGTAGCTCTTCGAAAATCTCGTTTCACCCGTGTCGGGGTCAACGGTTACGAAATACAACCAATCACCTGGCGGTGGATCTAGGGCGGCCCTAAGAGCGGCCTCACCTGGACTACCAATTGGTGTGGGCGGAAGCCCGGGGTTTAAGTAAGAGTTGTACGGGGTGTTGGTATCAAGTTGGCTTTGAGTAAGTGAAATTTCGCTCGTGCCGAGGCCATAGTTAACGGTTGAATCAAATTGCAGTGGCATCCCCTTTTCGAATCGATTCTCGATAACGCGTGCAACCTTGCCGAAGTGTTCTGGTTGCCCTTCACCTTCGAGCAGGCTGGCAATAACGACCATTTCGTAAGGGGTATAACCGCGGGCGCTTGCCCCTTCGATTAAATTCGTTTCGCTAGCTGCCTGGTTGAACCTCTCGATCATCGCCTTGATCATCGATTCTGCAGATTGACCTTCATTAAAAGTGTAAGTAGCCGGAAACAAGAAACCCTCAGGATTTCCGTTAGCCCATTTAGGTAGACCAAGGCTTGGCGCCTTGGCAACAGCTGCCTCAAACTGAGTCTTTTCGATTCCTGTTTGTTCGGCTAGAAGCTCGATGAC
>Ga0194118_10003517_pt1 | contig 18122 bp, 18 predicted proteins | sample TA2MahsurfametaG_2_FD_148662 | JGI IMG/M metagenome (GOLD analysis project Ga0194118, IMG submission 148662) | Freshwater microbial communities from Lake Tanganyika, Tanzania - TA2015013 Mahale N5 surface | ecosystem: Environmental > Aquatic > Freshwater > Lake | place: Tanzania: Lake...
CCAACTCAGAGTCAGATTGCCTTCCGGTATTGAATTCATTGATGACGCCTTTGGTAATGGCTTCACTCCTTCCACTGTCACCCTTTTCACTGGTGAACCAGGTGCTGGTAAAACTACCCTAATGTTAACTTTGGCCGATTCCTTAGCTGCCCAAGGTTATTGTGTTTATTATAACACTGCGGAAGAGTCTCTATATCAAGTGGCCATGACCTGTGAACGTTTAGATGTACAAAATGATTTTTATCCTGGTCAAGAAACTGATATTGAAAAATTAATTGAAAATTGCGATGCATTACGTACTGCAAATCCTAATAAACCTTTCTTCCTTATTGTTGATTCACTTCAAACGCTAGAAGATAGTTCAGGTGGTTTTAACCGTAATGCTACTACCCGTTGTTTGGAAGTCTTAACCTCATATGCTAAGGAACATTATGTGAATGTGATCACCATTTGTCAGGTTAATAAATCTGGTGAAATGGCCGGTTCTCAAAAACTTAAACACATGGTTGACTCTATGATCCATTTACAATTATGTGACAAAAAGTTAATGAAAGAACTGGATTGCGATTTAACTGGTGTTCGTTCTTTAACTGTGGAAAAAAATCGTTTCGGTTCATCCGGTTGGTTATTTTTGCTAGATCTTGAGGAAACAGGCTTTACTGAAAAATTTAGATATGGCGTAAAATCAGTTAACATTTCTGATAAAATTGCGGGTAAGGATACTTCAAAACAAGAAGCAGTTAACATTAATTTAGCTCGTACTGATGATGAATTTTCCAAACTGCGTGAACAATTAAAGATTAAGGCCGAACAACTTAAACAAAAACAGGAAGAAACCGTGATATCACCTTCCAGTCATTTTAGTAAAATTGAAGCTCAATTAAATGATGATGTTGATGGTGATACTGAACAAGAGAATATTGAGGAATAAAAATGGAAATGCGTAGTCCTATTGATAATCTGATTATTCAAATTGAAAAATTAATGCAGGATCAAAATTTAAAACCTGATCAACATGCATTCCTAATTTCAATTACACATTTAATTAACACCTATCGCGCTGACCCTCAAAAGTTTTCTGATTTATTGTTAAAAATTAAGGATTTAGAAAACGATGTTAAAATTTATTAAAGACGGCCTTTCTCTCTTTAACTTTTCAAAGAATTCAAAAATGAAGATTAAAAATCCACTTACTTATAATTTTAAATTATCTCCTGATCAAATTAATGTATCTCATGAAATAATTAATATGTTTAAAGACGCCAAAACGCCTAGATTAATTCAACTTATTTCACAACCCCAAGCTGGTAAAACAAATACAATTATAAATATTTGTTCATTAATTGATCATTATTCAATGAATACAGGTAGAAAGGAAAAAGCTGTAATATTTTATTTTCAACCTTCTGATAATGCTTTAAAGAAACAATTAAAAGATCGTTTTAAAGGTGTTGAATATTGGGATAGAAATTTGAAGTATAGTCCGGAAATTGCTTATGAATTAATTGATGGTGATTTTGAGGTATGTACACCTACTAATATTAAAGGTCTAAACGATGAATTAGAAGAAAAAATAGCTTCGAAGAGAAAACATAAGCGTAATATGATTTTTATTCATGACGAATCGCATCGTGACATTGACGCCGATGGTAAAAATAACAGTATCTCAAAATTTCCTGCATTTTATGAAAAAAATCATATCTTTTTAATTCCTGGTAATAGACAGAAATATGATGAAAATAATTTCAATAAAATGCAGGAAATGTATATTAATATTTCAGCATCACCGAGCTCTTTTATTGAATATATGAAGAAAGATGAATTAGGCAGTTACACGTCTTTTTACTTAAAAAATCATGATAAATATTTATCTTTTAAAGATATTCACGAAGCAGGTAGATTTAAATCTGGCTTTTTATTAAATGGTAAAAAACAGAATGAAATAGAAAAGTTTATAATTACAATTTTATGTGAACATTTTTTATTACAAAAACCAGGTTGTTTTATTACTAGATTATCAAAAGGCGTCGATATTAAAAATAAAATTCAAGAAAAAATTGATCAATATATTAATAATCCTCAATTATTACAAACTCATTTAACACAATTCTTGGATTCTGATATTTGTAATTTTCAAAATATTACTAAAATCATGACGAATATTCAAAAATTACGTTTAGTTTTGTTTAGTTCAACTAGTCCTGATTCTATTAAAGACAAACTCAAAAATACTAAATGTACTGAATATAATTTAGTTAATAATTGGGATTATGATCATTTAAAGATTGAAGACATGGAATATTTTTTAACTGATCATAATCAAAATGGAGATTTTAAATTATTATTCATCATGGAGTCTTTTTTGCAAGGCAAAACATTAGAGTTAAATAATGTTAGAGGCTGGTTCGAACGTTATCATGAAAATGCTTTTGAAAATAATGCATTTACCATTCAATCTGTAGGTCGTAATTGTGGACCTTATAAAGATAAAAATTATACGTATCCAATTTGGGTTAATCTTGAAGAAATAAGGCATATCATTAATTTTTATGATGAAGTAGAATTATCTGCAGATGAAAATGGATTAATCGATCGTAACATGTGGCATGATGAAAATGTTAGAGGCAGAATGTTTATCACTAATACCTATGTGAGACAGGCTTCTAAAAAGAAATTGTGTATTGAAATTTCAAATAAATTTAGTCAAAATTTTGAATCATATGAATATGAAGCTGATGTTTTCCTAACTAAAAATGATGCTGTCAACTATCTTAAAGAAAAATTGTCAAGCATTAATTTGAATTTAGAGGATTTATGCATTCAAACTTTAAATGCTCAAAAAGATATTAATGATATGAAAAAGAATAAAATTACAACCGATCGATTATCATCTTATGATTTAAATGATTTTTCAAATTTCTCAACTGCTGTTTCGAAACATGAAGCTAAAGATGCAATTAGCGATATTTTGCTTAAAAATTATGGAAGATATTGTAAAACTGCAGCTGCAACAGGTTTTAGATTTGGTTTAATTCATATTGATGAAGCTAGTCCTAATCCTACATCAATTCAACAGTGGAACGAATGGGTTGTGAATAATAAATCTGAATCTATTTTAACTGGTAAACAAGGTCAATACGTTGCTTATATTACCAGAATAGATCAAACACCTTTAACAGATCTTAATCGTGGTGAAGATAAAAAAAGCGCGATCGCCAAAGCACAAAAACAAGGAAATTAATATGATTGAACAAATTCAAAATTTAATTAATAATTTAAACAATTTATCTCATAATCAAATCAAAAATGACTTACAAAATATTTTGAATAATTATCAATCTTCAAAAACACCGATGGATAATTATTTAATTAATTTTTCTGAAACTAAAGAAGTTTTAAAACAGATTAAAGACGTTTATAACTCAGACACTTTGCAGTTAGTTTTATATAATGAAGCAACACAAAGTGTGATTAATCAGATTAAAGTTAGACCTTTTGGAGAAGGAAAAATTATTCATGATTATCAAATTTTGTTAAATATTTTTGAACAATTAAATGTGATCGATCCAATCGTTTATAAAGCTTTTATGTTAGATGATTCTTTAAATCTTTTAAGTTCAAGCAATATTTTTGGGAATTTATTAAATGATGATCAATTGTGCAAATTCATTGATGAAAAGAGTAAAATTATTGGTAGTAAAATAAAAAGTGTCGATAAAATTAATTTGTGTTTGACTGATGTTTTGAATTATCAAATGTTAGATCAATCTTCAAGAAATGAATATCAAATAAAAGTAAAGCAATATGCTGAAAAAATGTTAGATGATTTAGGTTATTTAGATTTAAAATCAAAAATCATTGATAAACCAATTAGTATTCATCGTATTCCTCATGGTTTTATTTTCAATGTTTCTTACGGTTGTTCTGATCATGATTTTATGCGACGTAAAAACGATAAAAATAAAATTGCCTTCTTTATTGATAAATTTAAAACAATCGGATATAACTATTATAAAAATTTTGTAGGTTTAAATCAAGCCGAAATATTTGCTACAAATTTTGATCAAATTAAATTTAAATTTCAAAATAAGTAAAAAATAAGTGTACGAATATTATGAGTCAATTATAATATAAAAGTGTATGAAGCTCCTTGGTAACTGTTTTCCTTTCGACAGTTATTTTCATACACGGGTTGTGTGTTGTAGGCCTATTCAATTGATAATATCAGTTGTTTAGGCCTTTTTTATTTTTAGCTAATGGAGAACCTCGAGATGTCACACTTAATTCGATTAAGATCACATGAAGAAATAATGGAAGACTTTAAACAGGAACTTAAAACGTCAACAGGTTTAATAACTGCCACTGAAAGATTTGATACTTTCAATCAACTCATTGCTTTTGATGTTTATTCACCTAATTCCTTAGGCTCTGGAAGTCAGACCAACTTCCTTCCTGTTGTTTATAAACAGGTGCGAAAGTTTTTTGAATTACAAAGAAATTCTATGGATAACATGTTTTATCGTATGCCTTATGAAACCTATGACGAAGAGATCCCTAATCAATTTGTCTTAACAGAACATTTATACGCCGATTATATTAAAAATTTATACTTTGAATTAATTAACTCAGTTAATTTTACGATTTATGATAAATGGAAAAACAATGCATCATTACTTCAGCATAATCAAATAATGGGAATTGAACTTAAACAATTTGAATATTTTAATTTTAAAAGTTATGTGAAACCTAACTTCGGTAATTTCTATCAATGTCGAATTGATAATCAAAATATAATTTTACATGAAATACTTTACGAAAGAATAACGCAATGATCGAACGTTATAACACCCCTACGATGTCTTTAATTTGGAATGATACATATAAAATTAATCTTTGGAAACAGATTTCGGCGCAATATGCCTATCAACTCTCAGAACAGACCATCGACTTAAATAATTTATTATCTATTGAGATTTCAGCTAATGAGATAATTGAACGTGAAAAAATTACCAAACATGAATTTTTAGCATTTTTGGAATTATTCATTGAAAAGGCTGATATCCATACTAAAAAATACATTCATTATGGACTTACCTCTTCAGATATTTTAGACACCACTTTTTCTTTACAATTAATTGCTGCAGGTAAAAATATTCTGGACCAGACCTTAGCATTAGTTAATACTTTAAAAACTCGAGCGACTGAGCATCAACAGACTTTAATGATGGGGCGCACCCATGGGATGTATGCTGAACCGATTAGCTTTGGTAGGATCTTAATGTCATTTGCCCATGAATTTGAAAGATCTACACAACGTTTAAATCAAGCTTTATTGAATATTTCGTATGGACAATTGTCTGGACCTGTAGGTAATTACACTATCTGTTTTCCAAAAGTTGAAAAATTAACTTTAGGATACTTTGGTTTAAAACCTGAAACTATTTCAACGCAAGTAATTCCTCGTGATCGTTATGCCGAGTTATTTTGTGTCTTAGGCATATTGGCATCCTCCATGGAAAGATTAGCAACTGAAATTAGACAGCTCAGCCAATCCTCAGTTAATGAAGTGGCTGAAGGCTTTGCATTACATCAAAAAGGATCCTCCGCAATGCCACACAAGAAAAATCCTATTGGTTCGGAAAATATCTGTGGCTTGGCTCGTTTAATTCGTAGTTATATGATGCCAGCCTTGGAGAACATAGTTTTATGGCATGAACGGGATATGTCACACAGTTCAAATGAAAGATTAATTAGTCAGGACGCTACCTCCTTAACTTATTACTGTTTAACTCGTTTAAATGAAATTGTACAAAATCTACAAATTAATACAGATCAAATGTTAGAGAATATTAAATCGGCTAATGGTTTGTATTATTCACAAAAACTATTAATTACTTTAATTGATAGAGGCATGGATCGAATCGCCGCATATAATTTAATTCAGTCATTAACGTTTCAGGTTAAAAAAACAGGTAAAAATTTTGTAAATGTTTTATTAGATGATGATAATATTAAAACTCTTTTGTCTGCAGACGAGATTATTAAATTAGTGTCAGGAGCACCGTTTTATTTACAACACACCATTGAATAGGAGATGACTGATGTCAGATTTTACCACACAGGATTGGATTTGGGTTATGAATGCCTCTATGCTTATGTTTTGCATGTTAGATGGCACGATCAAAGGACGTGATAAACTGTTAGAGTTTATCGAAAAAGGTGAATTAGAAAATAGCTTTAAGGTTTATCTGACATATGTTATGTTGAATGTGATGTTAATAACAGCTTTATATTATTTTTTTTTAATTTGGACCCCACCGGTTTTTGCATTAACTGTTTTATTATTTGAAACTGCAATTAAAATCTATCAAAATCATACTAATACAAAATCATTAACAGATTATGATGAATAGACAGGTTTAAATATGGAATATGTGTTAATTGTATTATCAGGTGTGTTATTTTGGTTTAAATCGAATTCAAAGATTGTGTTTGATTTACAATGGTCACCGTGGCAATGGTGGTTGTATACAGGTTTGTTGAGTAATTATATGGCTTTGTATGCGTGGTGGGGTTTAATGAATAAATACAATGTTTGGCATGCCACGGCAGTTTGGGTGTTATTAAATACTACATCTGAAGTGATTTTAAATTGTGTTTATTTTGAATTTACTTGGATGCAGATCTTAGGTGTATTGATCTGTATATTAGGTACGATTATAGCTACTCTGTAAATTATCTATCTATATCTATTACGTAGACAAAAACTGTTTTTGTGATCACCTGATGAGAAAATCGTGAAAAAATATGCTGATCACCAGAACTCACCAGTTGATTAGTAACTAGAGAGTTATAGATTTATATAAAAAGCTAATAAAAATTAAATAGAGATTAAACTAGATATCACACGTGAGATTTATTAGAATTAATAGATAATTATAAAATAAAATATTTAAAAGGTTTCAATTATGAAAAAAATATTATTAAATCTAAGCTTAGGTTTATTGTTAACAAGTTGCGCTGATGTTGAATATGATGATATTAACTATGATCCTGGCAATTTGAATTTAGAAAAATCTTCACATTCAACAGTTGTTTTTAAATTATCATCTAATGTACATTGTAAAAATCCATGTCAAATTTATGTTGAACATTCTTTAAATAATTTAATGAGCGTTGAATATTTTGCTGATACTTGGAAATTAGGTACAGGTTTAAATTCAGCTGATAACTTTACCATTACATATCAATTCAATACCCTAGGACGTCGATTAATCACAGCCGTCGCTTACGATATTAATCATAATGAAATCACACGTTATTCACAATGGTTTCAAATTTATGAGGATAATGTAATTGCACCTATTACAGATGATAAAACAAACGTTACAAATGTAAGTTTAAATTCTTTTTTAGATGTGCCTTATTTTTATCAATATGATAATTTATATTATCCTAGCGCAACTTGTCAAAATACCTCAATCGCCATGGTATTAAAAAATTATGGTTGGTCAGGTAAACCTGATAACGTTACAGTAGTTTATGGTAAAAACTACACTCAAAGCCCAGCAGGTTTGGCTGACGTTTTTAATACGCTTTCCTCTCAAAATAGTCTCAGTAAAAAAATTATACCGATTACTAATGGAACACTGTCAGGTTTAAAACAAGAATTAGATAAAGGACAACCTGTAATTATTCATGGCTATTTCACTAGGGCTGGACATGTGGTAGTGGTAGTAGGTTATGATGCCAATGGTTATTGGGTGAATGATCCTGCTGGCGTTTGGGTTCAAACGTTTATGGGAGGATACGGTTATAATTCAGCAGGAAAAGCGACTTACTATAAAAAACAACCTTTCGAAGCTGCAGTCGCATCTGATGGTTATTCTTATTTACCTTTATGGTATCATGTGATTAGAAATAAGTAAAAATCGATTTTTTAATTTATAATATTTAAACATTTCTTAACAAATTGAATTAGGATTTTAGATGAGTATAAAGATTAATAAAACTGTATTAATTAAGGAAAACAACTGGAAAGACACTCAAAAGGTTGAGTATCGGGAATATGAATGGGAAGAGAACGGTAAGATCGTTGTACATTATAGTTTAATTGAAGAAATTCCTAAGGATCAACTCTCTAAAATGTATCGCAAATCAATCTTTGAAATTGGAGGACGCACCTTTAATTTAAATGAAGATCAAACAGTCAGTCTCATGACCATGGGGGATTTAAATCCTGAAGAACTTTCGGCTAAGGAAGCTGCTGATGCTAAATCGGCGCGACTTCAAGCATTACAGGATAAAATAAATAAACGTTTACGGGATAAAAAACGTTAACGTAAAACATATTTAGTTAGGTTATTTTATAATTTTGATTTATTTGATTAAGGATTTAGTGATATGATTCACGATAAACTCATTACAACACCCGCATTATCTTTTGATGATGTAATTTTAGTACCACAATATTCAGATATTCGAAGCCGATCTGAAATTGATATCTCTGTTAAATTAACTGATGATTTAACCTTAGATATGCCGATCATCAGTAGCCCTATGAATACCATCACTGAAACGAATATGGCTAATGCGATACATCAGTTAGGTGGTTTAGGTATTTTACACCGATATAACACCATTGAATATCAAGCTAAATTACTGTCTTATGTCAATTCTCTTAATCGCCGAGCCGCGGCAGTTGGTGTCACAGGGGATTATCAAGAACGTTTAAAGGCTTTGGTCGATCAAGGTTTAAGAATTGTCTGTTTGGACGTCGCACACGGTGATCATATTTTAATGGAAGAAGCGATTCAATGGGTTAAAGAAACGTTTCCAGATTTATATATTATCGCAGGTAATGTCGCGACAGCAACTGGTTTTCTACGTCTATCAAAGGCTGGAGCTCATGCCATTCGTGTATCAATCGGCTCAGGTTCTATCTGTACAACACGTATTCAGACAGGTCATGGACGTCCAACCTTAGAAGCGATTCTGGAAATTTCCAAGATGAAGAAAAAATTAGGGATGGAGACTTTAATTGTGGCTGATGGTGGTATTAAGAATGCGGGTGATATTGTCAAATGTTTAGCTGCCGGTGCTGATTTAGTTATGTTAGGTTCTTTGTTGGCTGGTACTTATGAAGCCCCAGGTCGTGTGGTTAAAACTGAGAAAGGATCCTTTAAACGTTATGCCGGCATGGCATCTAAAGAAGCTCAGTTAAAAGGTCGTGGACATTATAATTCTATTGAAGGTATTGCGACCATGGTTAAATTTAAGGGGAATGTGTCTTTTACGATCGTGGATCTTTTAAAGAATATTGCCTCCGGGATGAGTTATAGTGGAGCTCGTACTATTAAAGAATTGCAGGAAATAGCTATTTTTCAATTACAGTCCACCTCATCACATCATGAAGGTTTACCACATATCTTAACTCGTTAAATGTATTTTTTAAAAAAGTGTTTATAATAAATTATTATTTTTAAGGATTGATTTTATATGCCAGCAAAATTAGTGATTGGTTTACAATGGGGAGATGAAGGTAAAGGTAAAGTGGTTGACAATTTAGTACATGATTGGGCTGATGTGTGTGTTAGATATCAAGGCGGACCGAATGCAGGTCATACGATCTATGATGCTGATGGTAATAAACATGTTACCCATTCATTACCTTCTGGCGTTTTAAAGAAAAATTGTATTAATATCATTGCAAAGGGGTGTGTTGTAAATCCGATTTCATTATATGATGAAATGAAACAATATCCTGAAGCGCATTTACAGATTTCAGATCAATGTCCTTTAATTTTACCGCATCATATTATTTGGGATCGATTTAAATATCAAGGTAAAATTGGCACAACGGCCAAAGGTATTGGACCTGCTTATTCAGAATATATTGCCCGAGATAATAAAACGTTATTTGATTTATGCTATAACTTTGATGAAGTTAGAGAATATATCATGACAAAATTATTAAAAATGTCAGCCTTTGAAGCAGGTGAACATTTTGACGGTATTTTTGATGAATATTTAAATACTGATAAATTCTATTTATGTTCAATTAAACCTGAATCAATGCAACCTAAAGCTTTTATGCCCCGCAAAATTGAGGAATTTTTAAACAATGAATATTTTGTAAAATTAAAAGCAGTTGCAAATGTTTTGAAAAGAATGTTAATAAATTCAGATCAGAAAATTCAAGAATTATATCATGAACAAAAGAACATTATATTAGAAGGAGCACAAGGTTGGGGATTAGATGTATGGGGTCGTTCCTATCCTAATGTAACTTCTTCCTCACCTAACATTGGAGGAGTGTTAACAACTACTGGTTTAAATCATAAACAAATTGATGAAGTAATTGGAATTGTTAAGATTTATAAATCAAAGGTAGGGGAAGGTCTACATAGTACTGAAAGTCATATGACTGATCATGTTTATGACATTGATGAGATTAGACAAAATTTAGGAGAATTTGGTGCAACTACCGGTCGACCTCGACGTTTAGGTTGGTTAAATCTAGATGAAATTAAAGCTGCCTGTCAGGTTAATGGGATTGATCGAATTGTAATTACACGACTTGATTCAATGCCAAAAATCATTAATAATCAACATACCTTTTATGTGTTACATGATCAAGGTTACTTGCAATATCAAAATTGGTTAGATCCTAAAACTTTTAATACAGGAGCGGAGTTCTTACAGCAGGAAGAAATTCAGTTCTTCCTAAAAGAATTTAAAGAATTAACTGGTGTTCAAAACGTTAGTGTGTCTTATGGACCAGGAAGATATGAATTACAATGGTAGATAAATATCGTTTAATTAAAATTACGGTACCAGGAGTTTATTATGCTAAAAACGATGAAGATCTTTCTGATAGTTTGCAGAATAATAAAAACATTGCACAAGCATCTCCAAATTTTAAAACACAATGGATGAATTGGGCCTACGCTGATAATTTAGAAAATAGCGTCGGGGTGATTATGAATCGATTTTCATTAGTAAATACTGATCTATGCTATGAATCAACAGGTTATGCAGTTTATGTTAATGGTATTACTGTCACGCTATCTGATGGACAATTTGAATATCTTTAATCTTTATCAGGTATGATTTTAAATTTTTTATCATAACGTTTTAGTTTGTTATTGGTATCATCTTTTAATTCTTGAAAGTCATCCTTTAAATGTGTTTGTGCTTTTTCAATATCGATAACTTTATCTTCAATTGCTTCTATTTTTGCATCAAAAGTATTTAAACGTTTTTGTAATAAATCAATTTCATTTTCATGACTTTCTACATCTCGTTTTAAATTGCTAATTGATGAAAAGGCACTATCGATTTGATTTTTAAAATCTAATTCTGCAATTTTATAATTAGTTAAATTAATATCTCGTTTAGTCCAATAGGACCAAGCGTATTTAGATGAAACGGCACCAATTGCAATGATTAGAATTGCTGTAATTGGATTACCTGCGGCCAATTTAATTAACGCGTCCATGTTTTCTCCTTTATATTTTAATTATTTAAGAGCGACAATAAGCTTGTAAAAAATAAAAAAATGATTATAATATAATAATTTATACACTCTAATTTTTTTATAGGTTTCTTATGACTAAAAAATCTCATATCTATTTTATCGATAATTATAATTTTGAAAATTACAAACAAATCAATGGCATTCATATTCTAAAAATTAAGAAAGATGAATTGATAGCTAACTCTTATCTAAATGGAGTTATTCCTTACGAGAATTCTGATGATAAAGATCTGTATTTAGACAAGTACTGCAATCCTGTGTCACTAATTAAATCAGATGATCCATTCAGTTTTAAAAAATTACCAAACTATACAAATCAAGAATTTGAAAGTTTTGTTAAAGCTGAACATTTGAAATACAGTAATTGTGATGATACACAACATGAGATTGGTTTTATTAATTTTATACAAGACTATCTCTGTGATTTAGATCGATCTCAACAGGCAATTCAACGCAAAGATGAAAATTATTTAAATTCCTTATTGTCCATTTTTAGATATGGTAAATTAGCTGCAGTTGATGTTTTATATCATGATTCAATTGTATATTCAAATACTTTACATAAGATTAGATATTATGATCGAGCTGATCAAACTTTTAAAAATATCAATAAAGCGGGCATTAAAAAAATATTAAATGCAGATAAAAATTATCACTATGTTGTGCTTTGGCCTACCCATTTAATGATAATGAATACTTTTAATGAAAAACAATGTGAGATGTTAAAGAAGAGTTATCCAATTGAACTACGTGATCTATTTTCAAACGAATTAGACAATTTTCCTTTAGGCGCGATGATTGGTAAATTGGCTCGAGTTGTTAAAAGTTATAATAACCGTCATCATAGTTTAAATAAAGATGAAATTGTATACGTCTTAAATCATGGTAAATTTCAAAATTCTTTTAAACTATTAACGGCTACAGGCGAAATTAAATATGCTAACAATTCAGATTTAATATGTTTACCGCCTAAAGAACAAGATCCTCAAGTAGCAATTAACTATCAGATTCAAAGAAAAAAATTACAATATCAAGAACAAGAAAATGGTTTTCCATTATTATTAGTGGTAAATGAAATTACTGATACTTCGATCACAGGCACTACACCAGCAGGTGAAAGCATTTGGATTCCTAGATCTATTGTTCCTAAATTACCTGTGATTAATAAGGATCATGCGGCTTGGATTTGGGTACCTCTCTGGTGGCATGAAAAGAAAAATGCCTGAAAGAATAAACTATGTCATTAAAAATTAAAAATTTTGATAATATCACTGAAACCTATCAAAAAAAAGTTGTTAAGGTTTGGTCATATGAAGTTCCCACAACAATCGATCGATCCTCAATGTCTTTATATCAAAATAAAATTACGCGATATATTGCATGTGTTTATGAAAAAAATCCGATGACTGATAGTGATTTTAAATATATTTCTATGATCGATACAAGTAATTCTCAAATTAGTTTTGCTTTAATTGCAGATGCAGATATTAAAACACAATTAAAATATGAAGATTGGTTAAAAAATTATTTTATTCCTATCACATGCATGCCTGAATTGGTTGATTATACTTTAGGATTACATCATGTAAGATTGTTAAATGGTCGTACTTTGGTGATCCCTCACGCAATTTGTCCAGAACTTTTAGATAAAAAAATTAACGAGGTCAGTTTAATATTACTGACTGAGGAATTTTGTAACAAACATGAAATTATATGATTCAAGAACAATTACAAGAAAAACTAGCGTCAGAAATTTATGGTTTAAGTTTTAAAAAAGCAGGTGGCATTGCCGATTATATTTTGTTTTCAGCGTTGTCTATATTACGTGGACGTAATAAAAATCCTGTAATTGCAAATGCTGGATCCATGTCGGTTAGTCATTTTCAGAAAACCTTTAATGTTAATAGAACTTTATGCGCTAAGATTTTAGATTATTGTTTTGATCGAGGAGAAGATTATCGAACTGGAGCTTGTAAACCGGCAATACTTAAACCTTGGTTAAAAGAAATGACGTTGCAATACGTATCTGAAAATCATTATCGATCCGATGAATATGTTGTAACTGCCGGCCAAGCTTTTGATCATTATCCAACGCAAGGTAAATTTTATATCGAATTTAATTTACCAATTGAAAATTTAAAAGCTGCCATTAAAGAAGCGAAGATGTTAATGTATGCTGATGAATTTGACGAGCACGGTCATTTAAAAAATAATCAAGATGAATATCAATTAGCTAAGGTGTATTTAGAAGCGGGTGTATTGAGAAATGGTTATTTCTGCGAGAAATATGAATATAAACCTTGCGGACGTATGTATCAGACTGGATATGGCTTTCAAAACATGAAAAAAGTTATTCGAAATTTGGCATTTAAAAATTATTATAATGTGGATATCAATTCGTCTTTCTTTAGAATGGCTTGGGATTTATTTGCTAAAGAATGGTCGATTGATCTGCAAAATGAAATTAATTCTTTGTTGCAAGATAAAGATACTTTTTACGCCACAATTGCAAATCCTAGAGAATTTAAGATTAATTTATTATCAATCTTATTAGGAAGTCGTAATATGGACGTATTAAGTTCCTCAGCTTATTTAAGACATTTGAATAATCTTTTAAACGATTGGATGTCACCTGCCAGGAGACGCAAGCATTTAGCAACGCATTTGTTTAAACGTGAGCAGGAATATGTTAAAGGATTAATTGAACAGTTACAAGAAATGCCACACGTTTTAATTCATGACGGTTTTATTATACAGAATAATTATCAATTAGATGAAAAAATATGGTCAATCAAACAACTATGATACAAGAAACTAAACCTCAATTATACATGATTACTGAAAAACAAAAAACTGCGATAAATGTATTAATGAAAGTTATAAAAGAAGCAGTTGATCGAGAGACTTTTTCATCCGATGAAATTGAAAAAATACAAAAAATGATTAATCAATTAATTAAATTTGATGCATAAGGAATGATTATGAAAAAAATTTTAATGTTATTGTTATTAGTTAACAGTAACCTATATGGACAAGCATTTGAATGTGATAATGCTTTCGAAACCTGTGGCACCCCTGAACAATCAGGCGGCGGTGGTGGCGGTGGTAGTGTATTAATTGCTAACACTGATCTTGGTGATACGTATCAAAACGCTGATGATTTTGATGATGATGGAATTGAAGATAACGCCGACAATTGTCCACGTATTAGAAATAGAGATCAATCTAATTCTGATGGGGATGCTTGGGGTGACGTCTGCGATAACTGTCACAATTTACAGAATGATTATCAAAGTGATTTAGATGGTGATAACATCGGCGACGCCTGTGATACAGATTTAGATAATGACGAAAGCAATAATCATGAGGATAATTGTGTTGTTGTTTATAATCCTAATCAAAATGATCTAGATCGTGATGAACAAGGAGATGCTTGTGATAATGATATTGATGGGGATGATAAAAACAATCAATCTGATGACTGTCCTTTTGAAAAATCATCTCAAAACGAATGTAGTAAAGATTTTGACAGCGATGGTATTTTAGATTATTACGCCGATCATCTCTTTGAAGATAACTGTCCTGCCATTTATAATCCTGAGCAAGTCGACTCTGATGAAGATGGTATCGGTGATTTATGCGATAGAGATGATGATAATGATAGCATCTCAGATAACTTAGATAATTGCCCAACCTATTCTAATATCTCACAAATTGATGCTGATAAAGATGGTTTAGGAGACGAATGTGATCCTGAATTTTGTTATGTCGTTTATAATAATCAAGATGAATGTCTTAATCCTAGTTTAAATCTACAAGTATATTCACCTAGTTTGTTAATCAATCAAAACGATAATATACCTATTAGAATTTTTATTAATCGAGAAAATGAAACGTTTGAATATCAAATTTCTATTTTAAAAAGACCTTTAAATTCAACAGTAAATATTCAGAATGCAATAGGTGTATTAAATAATTCATTTAATTTTGAATATCAAACACAAAATCGGCCGATGTTTTTAGCTGATCGATCCGGTGAATATCAATTAAGATTAGAAGTGATTAATCCTAATGCTGATTTAATCACTGGTGAAATTAATGTACAGCAAACTTATGATTTTAGAATTGTAATTAATGATAAAAATCTAATGGTACAATCTTGTAATTCAGTAAAATTATCAAATATTGGTTTATTATTTTTAGTAATTGCAATCATGTTATTCTTTCAATATAAAGGCAATTGTCATAAAAGATAACGTATCAATTTTCTAAATTGTCTTTCTGATAAAATTTTATTTCCTATTTTAAATTTAATTGACTCATCAATACTGCCATCATCTTCATCATTAATACCTTGCATTAATCTTTTTTGTCTTAATCTTTCTTCTCTTGCATTTTCAATTCTTTTTTCATAATTTAAATGAGAAGAAGCAGAGAAAGTGGTAGATCGAGTGTTAAGATCAAGTGACCTAAAATATCTTAATAATTCCATTTGATTAGGTAATATACATTCATTTTCAAGATAATTTTCAATCTTACGCATTAAATAATCGCAACGTTTAAAGAACAAATCACAGAGATCTACGAATCTTTCATCAGGATAAATATTATTTAAATTTAGTAGGATCGTTTCGAAAAACACCTCTTCTTCTCGAGCGCATTTTTTTGAATAAGATTCGAAACTTTCCATGATAGTTTGAAACTGTCTAGCATTCACAAATCCTGAAATATTTTCAGGTCTTCTAACCATGTCTTTTAATGCTTGCACATTTGTAACGCCCGTTTTAATTCTACGTAATTGGGCCATAAAAAAACTCAGATCATCTGAATAAGTTGCCCAATTGATCAAAGCAAAAGGTTTGTCTCCTTCGAATATTTCACAAAATAATTTTATCCAAGCTTGAGGATTGGTTATTGCATCTTGTTCATAAATACACCAAAAAAAATGTTGACAGGCATTCAAGAATTCAGTGTCATATTTTTTAAATTCATTGGCCATAAAAAATGAATTCTCAAATGTGGCCACGGACGGATAGTTTTCTAATTTATATTTTAAACGTTCAAAAAATTTTTCACTAAATGCCCCGACTTCTTTAGGTTCATTTTGTATTAAGAAGGCGCAATGTTTAGCCCCTTCAGTGATAAAACTTTCGAATGTATCTGCTTCTAAACCTCTATTTCTTAAATTTTCTACAGTTTGATATAATTTACTAAATGTTGCAAATTCTGAATTAGGATTTTTTAAATCAGTCTGTTGTAATTTTTGAATAACATCTGCATGTTCCTTTAATATATTTTCAATAAATTTAATCTCACTGGACTGCAGTATTGTATTGGCATCTCCAGTTTTATCGTATTCTTCAAAGATGTATTCCATTTCTGTTTTTAAAAAGTTAGCGATCGCATTTTGAATAATGACAGCATTATCTTTTTTAAATTGAGTTACATTACGAATAGTAATACCTAGATCATAGGATCGATTTTCAGAATATTCTGAATTATTTTTCAACATCTTTAAAACATGATTTGCACGTGATGTATCATTCGTCAATACGACATCTTTAATAATTTCAGGTGTTAACCATTCTTGCGGAATTAAAAAAGGTTCAAAACGCCCATAAGCTGAATTATCAAACATAAAGAAATCTGTCACATAAAATCTTGATGCGTCACGTCGACCTTGCATTTCTGCTCTACCTTCCTTATCACAGAAATTTTCAAAGTCGTTATAATTATTAAATAATGTTTTTAATAATTGACTACAAAAAACTTTAATACTACGATATTCTTCGTCTGAATATTGTTGATCATCAACGTCATGTGGTTTAATATCTAATTTTCTAATAAAATAATCATTAGCTTTATTGTCTAATTGATTTAAATTATGTTCAGGTATAATATCTCCAGGATAATTATTTTTAACTTTTTCAATATATTTAAAAAATCTAATCAAATCAGATGATGACCAAGTCATTAAAGCTTCTACCGGTACTAATGACATTTTTAAATCTAAGGCAATTTTATCGTAAGAAAATCCATATTCATCTTGATAATTAACGTGATCACCTTCATCATTACCTTTTATCACGTTTTTCATATATTGATTATAACGTGATTTAGGATCTTCTGGACTATAATTTCCGGATTGTACGGCTTTATCAAAACATGTTTCTAAAAAATCAATAATAAAATCAACAGTTACAATGTTAGGTCTATTTTTAAAATTCCAATCAATAAAATTTTTTATAGAATTTTTAACTTCAATATTTCTTCTAAATCCGTTGTTTTTTTCATTAGTGGCGTCAATAGTACGATTAGACCAAAAATCAGAATTATTGCCAAATTTTTCAGGTATGTATATAACATTAACTTTACATTCCGACCAATATCTAATGTCTTTGTTAATAATTTGCATAATTTTAGGATTAGGTTGATAATCTTTTAAAAATTCAGGATCTTTATACGTTGATAAAATAGTTTCTATCTGTTGTTTAATTGAATTACGTCCATCTTCAGAAGCCCCAATCGTATTCATGTTAACTGAAGCTGCAAATTCGGCTGGACGAAGATTACCTACGTAGGA
>Ga0194118_10003518_pt1 | contig 18117 bp, 1 predicted proteins | sample TA2MahsurfametaG_2_FD_148662 | JGI IMG/M metagenome (GOLD analysis project Ga0194118, IMG submission 148662) | Freshwater microbial communities from Lake Tanganyika, Tanzania - TA2015013 Mahale N5 surface | ecosystem: Environmental > Aquatic > Freshwater > Lake | place: Tanzania: Lake Tanganyika...
ACCAACGCCATTACCTACACCAGCAGTAATTCCGCCGTTGCGGACATAAACGGCAATCTTATTGTTGCCAAATCCAACGGCACAACCAACATAACCGCAACTCAGAATGGAGTCACAACGAATGGCATAGTAAATGTAAGTGGAACAATATCCACAGTAACATATCCAGCAAACACACAGCAGACGTTGCAGACAACGAATATCGCATCGGCGGTGAGTGTGATGGTGCCGCCACCGGGGGCACTGACGACGACGTATGGCACGGATTGGGGTCAGTTGGGATTGGACATTTCGGGAACTCAAACGAGCGAACACAGCGGATGGAGTGTAAGTCTATCGGCGGATGGAACCACGGTTGCGATTGGGTCCTGGGCTTACGACAAAGCCGGCGGAACTACGAATGCCAACACCGATGAAGGCCGAACAAGAATATACAAATACAACGGAAGTTCGTGGAATCAGTTGGGATTGGACATTTCAGGCAATCAAGCGAGCGAAAGCAGCGGATGGAGTGTAAGTCTATCCGCGGATGGAAATACGGTTGCGATTGGGTCCGCTTATTACGACATCGGCGCCAATTTTGATATAGGTCGAACCAGAATCTATGAATACAACGGAAGTTCGTGGATTCAGCGGGGGTTGGACATTTCGGGAAATCAAGCGGGCGAACACAGCGGACAGAGTGTAAGTCTATCAGCCGATGGAACCACGGTTGCGATTGGGTCCAATGTTTTCGACATCGCCACCAACGCAAATGAAGGCCGAACCCGAATCTATAAATACAACGGAAGTTCGTGGAATCAGTTAGGATTGGACATTTCGGGGAATCAAGCGAACGAAAACAGCGGATATAGTGTAAGTCTATCGGCGGATGGAACCACGGTTGCGATTGGGTCCTATACTTACGACAAAGCCGGCGGACCTACAGATACCGGCACTAACGAAGGCCGAACAAGAATCTACAAATACAACGGAACCTCGTGGAATCAGTTGGGATTGGACATTTCAGGCAATCAAGCGAACGAATACAGCGGATGGAGTGTAAGTCTATCCGCGGATGGAACCACGGTTGCGATTGGGTCCGCTTATTACGACATCAGCCCCAATAATAATGTAGGCCGAACCCAAATCTATAAATACAATGGAACTTCGTGGAATCAGTTGGGATTGGACATTTCAGGCAATCAAGTGAACGAATACAGCGGATTTAGTGTAAGTCTATCCGCGGATGGAACCACGGTTGCGATTGGGTCCATTTATTACGACATCAGCCCCAATAATGATGTAGGCCGAACCCGAATCTATAAATACAATGGAACTTCGTGGAATCCGTTAGGGTTGGACATTTCGGGGAATCAAGCGAACGAAAACAGCGGATATAGTGTAAGTCTATCCGCGGATGGAACCACGGTTGCGATTGGGTCCAATTATTTCGACATCGCCACCAACGCAAATGAAGGCCGCGTCCGTATCTACCGAATCCCCACCACCAACGCAATCACATATACCAGCAGTAGTTCCGCCGTCGCGGATATCTGTGGAAATTTGCTGATTATCAAGGGGACAAACGGCACATCGAATATTGTTGCGACACAAGGTGCAACGACGACAAACGGCACGCTGACCGTGTCTGGAACAACGTATACGCTGCGATACGGCCAAGGGTTGCCGTGGTGGGTCGCCGGAGGCGTCGGTCTCGCCGGTGTTGCATCCATCGGTTCCACTACTGACCCCAGTGGTGCGACGGGTTGGACGAAAGCCGCAAGCCCCGCCATCGCCAATCTCTCGAGCATCAACGCCATCGCATTCTCGCCATTTACGCAACGATGGTTGGCAGTGGGTGCGGGGGCTGCGGGATCAACTGGAATGAATATTCTTTATAGTAACGCATTAGGCACAAGTTGGACTGCGACGAGTGTGGCTACCGCAGCGACACCAGTGATCACCTTAAACACCTGTGTATGGAATCAGCTCCCCGCCGCCGCATCCTCGAGTGGGCGATGGTTGGCAGCCGGAACACGAAATAATGGTGGCGTAAATAGCGTGGCGATTGCTAACTCTGCGTGTGTGTTCCTATCCACCGACGCGAGTGGCGCAGCCACCCCTTGGACGCCCATCGCTGGCACCGGCGCTATTCTCTCGCAGGTCTATTCTCTCGCGTATAACGGCCGGGTCTGGATTGCAGCAGGAGTACCAGCAACTGATAATGGTAGCACGAGTACATTGATGCGAACAACCGATCCCAGTGGTGCGAGTGGATGGGTGGGTATTGCCGCGACAAATACAAGTGTGGGCGGGTTTGATACAGCTGCGCGGTCGATTTCATGGAACGCTGACGATCAAATGTGGATCGCCACTGGTGAAAATACGGCGACAACGGGATCTGGAACTGCAGTCGATGCATCCTTCTCTTCTGTGATTTATTCTCTCGACGTGAGTGGTGGAGCTGGAACTTGGGACAGTGTGCGAGAATCAAACTCCATGGGTTTCTCGGGAGAAGGCACCGGTATCGCATACACCGGCGATGAATGGTTCGCAGTAGGACAAGACATCAACCATGAAATCATCGCCAGTAGCGAATCGAATGCAGAGGATTCCTCGTGGTCTACAGTTTCACATGGAACATCACTAACGAGTGGTTCAGATATTGCGTATACAGGTCGCCGACTGATTGTATCAGGATCCGGCGAAGGATCGACCACCGGAATCATTCTCTCGACGGACAGTACAGGAAGTTCATGGTCGGCGGCAGCGTCCACTGGATTTACGGATTCTCTCGGCGGAGGTACAAGTGTCAACTTTGAAGCTTCTTATGAGGGGGTGGGACGCGTTATGGCAACTGGCCGATCCGCGACAAATACGTTGAGTATAAGCACGGATGGCGGATCATCATGGAACTCCGGCGCAGCGCCCAGTGTTCAATACAGTTCAACGAATACATTCGACACAACCACCCAGCCATTGTTTACAACAGGTGGAAATGCGGTGGCGTATGTCGGAAACGATACATTATTCGCCGGAGGCGGCAACGATGTTCACTGGACCGGAAAGCGTTGGGTGGCAGTGGGTCGTAACTCTGCGAATACGGTGTCATCGACTGTGGCTGTGAATGCGGCGACAGTGCCTGCGACAGCTCCAGTGGACGTGGTCAATAACAATACTGCGCCAGTGGCGACAAGTGACGACGGTATTACGTGGCAATGTGTCAGCGCATCCCAGGCGCCAAATCTCTCGGAAGGCACATTCCTTGCCGCGAACTCGCGTATTGGAGCAACACCGCTCATTGACAGTAAGATCATCATCTCCGATAATGGGGATACAGAGACGAGTACGGATTATGGTGGAATGACGGTAGGTGTTGGTGGTTATGGAACTGGTGTTAGTAGCATCGATATTATTTCAGAGCTTACACCTGCATCCAATGCCGCATCGAGTGTAGGCGCGGTCAATATTATTGGTGCTGCCGGAAATGGTGGCGCGAATAGTGTCGGAAACGCAGTCATCGGTAGTTTCGATACAACTGCGTTCACAATTACAACAAGACCGGCGCCCATGTAAAACAAAATTTCAACGAAAAATTGGTTGAATTCATGAAAAAATACATTTATTTTGTAAATATTATAAAATAAATCGGTTTAGGAATGAAGGTGTCTTCATTCATGATGAGAATGTGTCTCGGATTCGCATTATCGCAACTGTGTTATGGTGTCATACTCGCGCATCGCGAACCTGTGGCGATCAGTCCCGCCGCCGTCGCCGCCTCCGCCACGCCCCAATTTCTCTCGGTAGGTGATTGGGGATCCGCTGCACTTGGCGGGTATCACTTGCGCAATGCTGTCGGAACAGCGGATGCGATGAAAGAGTATGTTACAAATGCGATCCACAACAATACCGGCGATTCTAATGTTGCATTTGTACTGAATACGGGTGATAACTTCTACTATTGCGGTATTCAGAACACGAGTGATCCGCAAATCAGCGAGGATTATACCAAACTGTTTGGTGGAATGGGGGTTCCGTGGTATCATTCTCTCGGCAACCATGATTACGGATTCGCGCCGGAGGCACAACTTCGATTGAATGAGACGATTCCGGAATGGATTATGGACGATCGATATTATCATCGTCGAGAGATTTTACCTGGGAATATTACTGTCAACATTATTATTCTTGATACGAATCCTTGTGTGAAAGATTACCGTGGGACTGATCGTCGGCGATGGGATCCGTGCGGTACACAATACCCCGACTGTTCACCAATAGCGGAACCATGCCGGTTTCATGAGAATATTCTCTCGCAAGACTGCGATGCACAATTGTCATGGGCGCAGAAAGTGTTTGCGAATATTCCAGAAGGAGAGTGGATCTTTGTTGTCGGACATCATAAAGCCGAAGAAGTGAATGTTGCTGATTTTCAGACGACGATATTCGATAATCCGCGGGTTCACTTGTATTTGAATGGACACACGCATAATCTAGAACATTATTCGATCAATGGTCAATCAAAGTATATGACGACGGGTGCTGGCGGAATGGTCATTATTGGTAGTGATCGAAAGAAACGGGGACATGGTGGCGTCAGCACGGTACATCAACACACAGTAAAAAGTTTGTGGAGTAAAATTGTCACAGGGTTTACATCGCATGTATTTAAAGATAATGGAAATACACTAACGACGTCGTTTTGGGATGTCAAACAAAATAAGAGTGTATACTCGTTTGATGTTCAGTTACAGTGAGGTTGGTCGGTTTGTAATGAAAATGAAAATGTAATGAAATGTATCGTTTGAGATACACTTCATTCAATGGTGGCTCAAGAGTGAGCCTATGTTGTTTTATGGTTGTTAGACACCGCCACCGCCACCTCCTGCGTCATACAGCTTCTTTCGAAGTTCTTCAATCTCTCGTTTCATCTCTTTTACTTCTTTCACAAGGAGGGCAAACATCGGAATATAATTGATCGTTTGGTAACTCTCCGCGTCTTTGTTTCCAATTACCAGTTCTGGAAATACTTCTTGGACTTCATGTGCGATGAAACCGTATTCATGTTTCTGAAGGAGTTTGTTGTAATACATCACTGGTCTCAATCCATCGAGTGTTGGAACATTTGTACTGGATGAGAGTGAGGTGACATTGTCCTTGATACGGTAGTCACTAACGTTGTTGATTCCGAGTGTTTTGATGACACCACTCACGTCCAGTGAGTAACTGATGTCAGGAGTCACCGTACCAACACCAACAGTTCCATTCGCGTAGTAAATATTGGTAGATGAAGTCACGAATGCCCATGGTGAAGCTGCACCAGTCGAACCGGTTGAACCATTTGGACCAGTTGCACCGATTGCGGCGAATGCGCCATTAAGACCGGTTGAACCTTGGATACCCTGAGGTCCTGTTACACCAGTATTACCAAGGGGTCCGACGGGTCCTGTGGGTCCAGTGGGTCCGGTTACACCGGTGGGACCGGTAGGTCCTGTTGCGCCCATGGGTCCGGTCGCACCAGTATTCGCCGCTGTTCCTGGTGCACCTTGAGCACCAGTTGATCCTGTAAAACCTTGAGGTCCGGTGGGGCCAGTGGGTCCGGTAGTTCCTTGAGGTCCGGTGGGTCCTGTCGGTCCGGTAGATCCAGTAGGTCCTGTGCGTCCGGTAGGTCCGGTAGCACCAGTAGTGCCGGTGGGTCCAGTAGGTCCTGTACTTCCAGCGCTTCCAGTAGGTCCGGTGGGTCCAGTCGAACCGGTTGCTCCAACGATTCCGGTGGGTCCGGTAGGTCCGGTAGGTCCAGTAGGTCCAGTGGGTCCAGTGGGTCCGGTTGAACCAGTGTTAGAGGCAGTTCCCGGAACTCCTTGAGGACCGGTTGTACCAGTAGGTCCAGTAGGGCCGACCGGACCAGTAAAACCGGCTTCCATATAACCCATCGCGATATTCTGAATAAGATCGTTCTGGGCTGCAAGCGAGAAGTAAGCGCGAATGCGACGCTGTGACGCGGCTGATGGTAATTCAGAATACACTTCTGTTCCATTGCGGAAGAATCGCGCGGATGATGTTGTGATGATCAATGTGAATGTATCATTTGCTGCGTATGTTCCGGATGCCACGACTGTACTATTTACAACCACACTGTAGTTTGTGTTACCCGATGAGAATAAGAAGTTGTAGTATGGCAAGGATGATGCGCTGATATCCGTGAAACCAATCGTTCGCAAGTTGCCAGTAGATGTGGGCGAGAATGTCAAGAATGCGGTGAAGTACACTTCATCTGTGATAACTTGTTCACTTGAACCCGTTGCAGAGATCTTCAAGATCGAGTTGCGCGTGGGGAACGAAAAGCTGGATGCACTGCCGGAAACTGGGCTGAGTGTGAAGAGTGCTGGAGATCCTGCGCCGGTGCAACCAGTGGGACCAGTGGGTCCTGTACCACCTGTAGAACCGGTAGGTCCAGTGGGTCCAGTGTATCCTGTGCATCCTGTAGGTCCAGTAGGTCCGGTAGGTCCGGTGGAACCAGTAGGCCCGGTGGGCCCAGTAGGTCCAGTGAGACCAGTAGGTCCAGTAGAACCGGTAGGGCCAGTGGGTCCGGTAGGTCCGGTGCGTCCGGTAGGTCCGGTGGAACCAGTGGGTCCGGTAGGTCCGGTAGGTCCAGTTATTCCTGTGGGACCAGTGCTGCCAGTAGGTCCGGTGCTACCGGTAGGTCCAGTAGGTCCAGTGCTACCAGTAGGTCCGGTGCTACCTGTGGGTCCTGTGGGTCCGGTTGAGCCAGTAGGTCCGGTGGAACCAGTGGGTCCAGTAGGTCCGCTTGGTCCTGTAGTACCAGTTGCACCAGTTGTACCCTTCGCACCAGCAAGACCGAAACTGAGATGACATGAATGAGCATTTGTGATATTGGCATCCGCAACCAAGTTGACGACTGTGAAGATGTACCATCCGGTCGAACCTGAAGTTTGAAGAGTGACACCTGTGATGCGGAACAAGTGGAACCATGTATAATCTTCTACATCTTGGACCTTGATTGTTCCGATATTGCTAGGCTCTCCATATAGCGACAATGATCCGAAAAACGATGAAAGATCATTACCCACGCCGGCTCCATCCGTATTATTGATGTAAATTGCGGTTGCGCTTGATTGCGTGGAATTATTGAATTTGAAGTTGCCTTGTCCTGGATTGGATGATGTCGTATTCACAGCATTAAGCGTATAACGGAATGTGTTTTCAGATGTTGCTGCAGCTCCGACTGGTCCCGTGCAACCTGTAGGTCCGGTTGCGCCTGTAGGGCCGGTTGCGCCTGTAGGACCAGTTGAACCGGTTGAACCAGTGGGTCCGGTTGGTCCAGTGGCTCCGGTAGGTCCAGTGCTTCCGGTAGGTCCGGTTGGTCCAGTGGCGCCAGTAGGTCCAGTAGATCCGGTGCTTCCGGTGGGTCCAGTAGGTCCTGTGGAACCGGTAGAACCAGTAGGTCCAGTAGAACCGGTGGAACCAGTGGGTCCGGTCGGTCCGGTAGGCCCGGTGCTGCCAGTCGGTCCAGTGCTTCCGGTAGGTCCGGTAGGTCCGGTGCTGCCAGTCGGTCCTGTGCTACCAGTAGGTCCGGTGCTACCAGTAGGTCCAGTAGGTCCGGTAGTTCCGGTGCTTCCGGTGGGTCCGGTAGATCCAGTCGGTCCAGTAGGTCCTGTTGCTCCGGTGGGTCCTGTGGATCCAGTGCTTCCGGTGGGTCCAGTCGGTCCGGTTGGACCAGTCGTTCCAGTGCTTCCGGTGGGTCCGGTTGGTCCAGTTGGTCCGATTGGCAAGTATCCATAAGAAATATTAATCACGGAGTCATTCTGTGCGAGCATTCCGAAGAATCCGCGGAATGTCGAGAGAATATTGGGTGTCGAATAAAGAAGCACTCCGTTCTTATAGAACCCAGCAAGCACTGAAGTTACGAGGATTGTAAACGTATCATCTACGGTGTAACTGGTTGGGTTATTCGCGGAGGTTACACTCACATTGTTCACATACATAAACAACTGGTTCGCGCCTGAGTTGGCAAAGTTGAAGTGGTAGTATGCGGTGGTACCATTGTCATTGGTGAGACCCACGATACGAGAGACGCTGACTTGAGGTACTTTAAATGTGATGTATACGAATTGATACGCTTCAACAGTTAGACACTTGTCGATGGAAGTAGTGGTAGGCCCAATCTTGAGAACTGTATTCGCTCTTGGGAAGTTGAAGACAGACTCATAACCGGATGCTGCTTGTAACGTAAACTGCGCAGGTCCTGCATTACCAGTAATACCTGTAGGTCCTGTAGGTCCAGTGGGACCGGTCGAACCAGTGCTACCAGTTGTTCCAGTAGGTCCGGTTACTCCTGTGCAACCGGTAGATCCGGTCGGGCCAGTATTTCCAACAAGACCAGCTGGAGAAAATGAAACAAGGACATATTCACCGTTGTATGCAAGATTGTCATAATCAATGTACGTCATTGTAAGTGTGAAATAACCGGTTGAATTCACGACATCTGTGAGACGGCCTACCCAACGTCGGCTTGAGTCAGAGTATGCTTGAATTGTAATTGATCCATAGTAGTTTGCTGAACCAAAGTTCGTCATACCATTAAACCATCCACTGCTTTCATTTCCATTTGCGTCATTCACGTCGATATACATGGAAACGCTTCCGGCAGTCTGATCATTCCAAACACGACTTAACCGGAGGTAACCACTTCCTGGATCAGCAGCAGCAGTTGTCGTGCTGTACGTGTACATCTTAGTATATCCCGAATATGGACCGCGTTCTCCAGTGGAACCTGTTGCGCCGTTCTGTCCGGTAACTCCTGTAGGTCCAGTAGGTCCGGTAGGTCCAGTGCTTCCAGTGGGACCAGTACTGCCGGTGGGGCCTGTGGGGCCAGTGCTGCCTGTGGGACCCGTTGAACCGGTAGGACCAGTAGGACCTGTGCTGCCTGTGGTGCCGGTAGGTCCAGTGCTGCCGGTGGGTCCTGTGCTTCCGGTAGGTCCGGTGGTGCCGGTAGGTCCTGTACTGCCAGTTGGACCTGTTGATCCGGTAGGACCGGTGGGACCAGTGCAACCGGTGCTTCCGGTGCTTCCGGTGCTTCCAGTAGGTCCAGTCGGTCCAGTGGGACCAGTTACACCAGTTGCACCGATTGATCCAGTAGGTCCTGTGGGTCCAGTTGCACCAGTTGTACCAGTTGCACCTATTGATCCAGTAGGTCCTGTGGGTCCTGTAGCACCGGTAGATCCGGTTGAACCTGTGGGGCCAGTTGGACCTGTCGCGCCAGTGGGACCAGTCGATCCTGTAGATCCGGTAGGTCCGGTAGGTCCGGTGCTGCCGGTAGAACCAGTCGGACCTGTGCTTCCAGTGAGACCCATAGGACCAATTGTACCGGTGGGTCCAGCAACACCGGGAGGACCAACTTGACCTTCAGGACCAGTAGAACCAGTTGAACCTGCTGCACCAGTTGTTCCTGTTGGACCAGTCGGTCCAGTGCTGCCAGTAGGTCCAGTACCTCCGGTTGGGCCAGTTGGGCCAGTAAAACCGGTTACACCAGCTGTTCCGGTAGGTCCGATTGGGCCGGTTGCACCGGTAGGACCAGTTGAACCTGCAGTTCCGGTGGGACCTGTGGGACCAGTGGGACCTGTAGTACCGGTAGATCCTGTGGGGCCGGTGGGTCCAGTAGAGCCAGTAGCTCCTGTAGATCCTGTGGGTCCTGTAGGACCGGTTGAGCCAGTAGGACCTGTCGATCCAGCAGATCCGGTTGGACCGGTGGGACCAGTGGAGCCGGTGGGGCCAGTGGATCCGGTAGGTCCAGTAGGACCTGTAGCACCGGTGGTTCCGGTCGCGCCAGTGGGACCTGTGGCGCCAGTGCTGCCGGTTGGACCAGTAGAACCTGTCGGGCCGGTAGGTCCGGTGGAACCAGTGGAACCGGTGGGTCCGGTAGGTCCAGTTGGGCCGGTAGAACCAGTGGGACCAGTGGGGCCTGTAGGACCACTTCCACTAAGATCAAATTGCAGAGACTTATTACCAGATGGATCAACTGATCCAGTGATGGAAATATGATTTCCCGACTTGAAATTTACAGTATCAAGACCATTGGCTGTTAATGCCAACTGACCGTCTACTTTCCAAAACTTGAATGTACTATTCATGGTAACTGTTACCGTATCTGGTGCTCCATGGACAATGTCGAAACCGGCATTTTGGTCGAACAACAGATTTGTTATACGATTATAACCAGTGACTCCACCATTTGCACCAGTAACACCGACAAATAGTGAGTTACCAACACCGGTTGGACCGGTGGCTCCCATTTGACCATTGCTGCCTGCTGGACCGGTTGGACCAGTTGGACCAGTGGCGCCGGTGGGGCCCGTGGTGCCTGTTGGGCCGGTGGGTCCTGTTGCGCCGGTGGGGCCCGTAGAACCAGTAGGTCCTGTTGCGCCAGTAGAGCCGGTAGGACCGGTAGGACCGGTGGACCCGGTAGGTCCAGTGGGACCAGTGCTTCCAGTTGGACCTGTGCTGCCGGTAGATCCCGTAGGACCAGTAGGTCCAGTGCTGCCTGTGCTGCCGGTAGGTCCTGTAGGTCCAGTTGGGCCAGTAGTTCCCGTAGAACCAGTGGGTCCGGTGGGTCCGGTGGGTCCTGTGGTACCGGTGCTTCCGGTGGGACCTGTGGCACCAGTAGAGCCGGTAGGACCGGTGGGACCTGTAGATCCAGTAGGACCAGTAGATCCGGTGGAACCAGTAGGTCCTGTGGCGCCGGTGGCTCCTGTGGAACCGGTGGGTCCTGTAGCTCCTTGTGGACCCATTGGGCCATCGATACCATCCAAGTTCACATTGTAGATCACCGCTGAAGTGAATACACCATGTATATTTTGGATGTTTGTAATATCAATAACACCGCTGCTTGTATTATAAGCACTGACGGTTCCTTCATATGAATTGGCACTTGTAACGGATGAAACAACGACGACAGAGTTTCCTGGAATGTATGCCAAACCCGCAGAGACGGTAAGTGATGTGGAACCATTTGTGGTTGGTGTTACTGTCACCGCTGTTGTGGTTGATGTATTAAAGATATTACCAGATAAACCTGTCGGACCTTGTGCACCAGTTGGGCCGGTAGAGCCCGTTGGACCATCAATACCATCCAAGTTTACATTGTAGGTTTGTGATGATCCAAATGTACCCTTGATATTTGTGATTCCTGTAAGTGTAATGAGACCAGTGAGTAAGCTATACGAGAGCACGGTTGCTTCAAAGCGATTATTTACGCTGGATGAATCAACTACGACGACACTATTTCCTGGGATGTATGCTAAGTAAGTTGCAACATTCAAAGAAAGGTCTTGGCTTGATGAGGGTGAAATCGTGACTGCTGTAGTTGTACTTGTATTGTATTTATCTCCTGGGCTACCTTGTTGACCGGTGGGGCCGGTAGGTCCTGTGGGTCCAGTGGTTCCTGTAGGGCCGGTTGGTCCTGTGGCGCCGGTGCTGCCCGTAGGTCCAGTGCTGCCCGTGGGTCCAGTGGGTCCTGTGCTGCCGGTGGGTCCTGTGGAACCAGTGGGACCAGTGGGACCAGTAGGTCCAGTGCTGCCGGTGGGTCCAGTTGATCCTGTGGGTCCGGTGGGTCCTGTGCTGCCGGTGGGGCCTGTGCTACCCGTTGGACCAGTAGGTCCTGTGCTGCCGGTGGGGCCTGTGCTACCCGTTGGACCAGTAGGTCCTGTGCTGCCGGTGGGTCCTGTGCTTCCTGTAGGGCCAGTAGGACCAGTGCCGCCAGTAGGACCGGTGCTTCCTGTAGGGCCAGTAGGACCTGTGCTTCCGGTGGGGCCGGTGCTTCCTGTAGGCCCAGTAGGACCTGTGCTTCCGGTGGGGCCTGTGCTTCCTGTAGGACCAGTAGGACCAGTGCTTCCGGTGGGGCCTGTGCTTCCTGTAGGACCAGTAGGACCGGTGCTGCCAGTTGGGCCAGTGTTTCCGGTAGGACCAGTTGGACCAGTGCTTCCGGTGGGACCAGTACTTCCGGCTGTACCGGTTGGACCTGTCGGACCAGTGCTGCCAGTAGGGCCGGTGCTGCCGGTGGGTCCGGTGGGTCCTGTGCTACCAGTAGGTCCTGTGCTGCCTGTAGGACCGGTAGGACCAGTGCTTCCCGTAGGACCAGTGCTGCCAGTTGGACCAGTGGGACCAGTGCTTCCCGTAGGACCCGTGCTGCCGGTGGGACCAGTTGCTCCGGTGCTGCCGGTGGGTCCTGTCGGGCCGGTGCTGCCAGTAGGTCCGGTGCTTCCTGTGGGTCCAGTGGGACCAGTGCTGCCCGTAGGGCCTGTGCTTCCAGTTGGACCAGTAGGACCAGTGCTGCCAGTAGGTCCTGTGCTTCCTGTGGGTCCAGTAGGACCAGTGCTGCCGGTCGGGCCGGTACTGCCAGTAGGCCCGGTGGGTCCGGTGGAACCTGTGCTGCCGGTGGGGCCGGTTGGACCAGTAGGTCCAGTGGAACCAGTCGATCCTTCTTTTCCAGTGGGACCAGTGCTTCCAGTAGGTCCGGTGCTTCCAGTGGGACCAGTGCTGCCTGTAGGGCCGGTGGGCCCAGTTTCTCCAGTAGGACCAGTGGGACCAGTTGCGCCGGTCGAGCCCGTGGGGCCAGTAGGTCCTGTGCTGCCAGTAGGTCCTGTGCTGCCAGTAGGTCCCGTAGGTCCTGTGAAACCAGTAGGTCCTGTGCTGCCGGTAGGTCCCGTAGGTCCGGTGCCGCCTGTAGGTCCGGTGCTGCCTGTAGGTCCGGTGCTGCCTGTAGGTCCGGTGGGTCCAGTAGGTCCAGTCGGTCCGGTACTTCCGGTGGGACCAGTGGGACCTGTAGCGCCAGTAGAACCGGTTGAGCCAGTGGGTCCAGTGGGTCCAGTGGGTCCAGTCGGTCCGGTTACACCGGTGGGTCCTGTAGAGCCTGTGGGTCCAGTTGGACCAGTAGGTCCTGTTTGGCCAGTAGGACCAGTGCTGCCAGTAGGTCCAGTAGGTCCTGTGGCGCCAGTAGGTCCAGTGCTGCCGGTAGGTCCGGTAGGACCAGTGGAACCTGTAGGACCTGTGGGGCCTGTGGCGCCTGTGGGACCAGTGCTTCCGGTGGGTCCAGTGGGTCCAGTGGAACCAGTAGGACCAGTAGCACCCGTAGTACCTGCCAACGAATAACCGAACGCGATCTGATCAATGATATCGTTTTGCTGATACAAATTGATAATACCCTTCAAAGAAGATGTTCCAGAAATTAATACATCCGTTGCGATCTGGACTCCATTTTTGTACCAGTATACTCCGTCACGCATTGCCGTAATTGTGAAGATATCATTTGTAACATATGTGCTGATGGGCGTTGCAATGAATGACGTATTGTAGATCTTGTATACATTATCATTCTGAAATGACAGTGCGTATATCAATGAAGAACCATTGGTGGTTAAACCAACAGTGTAATCGCTTCCTGTGTGCACGTTCAGACGGAATGTTAAAAAGCTTGCGTTGTAAGGGTATGACTCAGATGTAGTCGCCTTCGAAGCGTCACCAGAACTTCCGGTCTTCTTTATACTATTTGTGCTTGTGAGTGTCAAGTTCGTTGTATCGTTGTTCACGAGTGTAAACAATGCAGGCGCAGCTTGTCCGATTGGTCCAGTAGGTCCAGTAGGCCCTGTGGGTCCTGTGGAGCCTGTGGGTCCTGTGGGGCCTGTGGGTCCTGTGGGGCCTGTAGTACCTGTAGGGCCGGTTGAACCAACGGGACCTGTCGGACCAACCAAACCTACACTGGTGCGCAAATGTGTATATGATGATGAACTTTGATAATACACACGTCCATTATTTGTATTGGTATCAGAATTGTAAACGTAGAGTTGAATCTGAAGGTATGGCGACATGTACATACCAATATTCGTATATGGAATGTAGAGCGATGTCGTGTATTCCAGAATTGATGTCGAGTTAATAGCAACCATATTTGAAAATCCGCCTACTTGAATGACATTCGAAGGCAATGCTACTGGAGGAATAGTGGCTGCATTATTTGTATCTTGGATGACAGTTCCTGGAACTTGGGGATGAACCATTGCGCTTGCATCGATCACGTAGATTGCGTAGTAGACGTTCATATGAGTAAAGTTTTGAGATGCATCTGCAGATAAAAACACATTGAGATCCCACATTCCGGATGTTAAGAACGGTTGACTTGTGAGATTTGAAATAAGAGCAGCATTCACACCCGCAACTTGGTATGAACCTGCTGGAATTGCAATCGTGAAATAGTTCTGTGCTGCAGAGTTGGGTGCGACGCCTAACTCATTGATTGTACTACCCCCGCTATTCTGGCGGTTCAAATAAAGAATGAGGCCACCGCTGCCCTGAATTCCTTGTTTACCGGTTGAACCCATGGGTCCTGTTATACCGGTGGGTCCTGTGGGTCCTGTGGGTCCGGTTGGGCCAGTAGATCCTGTAGGTCCTGTAGGTCCAGTCGGTCCAGTCGGTCCTGTGGATCCGGTAGGTCCGGTTGGGCCAGTAACGCCTGTAGGGCCTGTAGATCCGGTAGGTCCAGTAGGTCCAGTAGGTCCGGTTGAACCGGTAGGTCCTGTAGGTCCGGTGGGTCCTGTGGGTCCTGTAGGTCCTGTGGGTCCTGTAGATCCTGTGGGACCAGTTGAACCGGTGGGTCCTGTAGGTCCCGTTGAACCGGTAGGTCCTGTAGGTCCTGTGGGTCCTGTTGGTCCGGTTGGTCCCGTCGATCCGGTGGGTCCAGTGGGGCCTGTTACACCCGTCGGTCCAGTAGGTCCGGTGGGTCCAGTAGGGCCAGTAGGTCCGGTTGTTCCAGTTGGTCCTGTGGGTCCGGTTGGACCGGTGGTGCCCGTTGGACCAGTAGGACCAGTAGAACCTGTTGGCCCGGTTGGACCGGTGGAGCCCGTTGGACCGGTTGGTCCGGTAGGGCCAGTTGGTCCGGTGGGTCCGGTAGGTCCCGTGACACCAGTAGGTCCTGAGGGGCCAGTGGGGCCAGTGGGGCCAGTGGGGCCTGTGGGGCCTGTGGGTCCAGTAGGTCCGGTGGGTCCTGTCGGTCCAGTCGGTCCTGTGGAACCCGTTGGACCAGTAGGTCCAGTTGAACCGGTAGGGCCAGTGGGACCAGTAACGCCGGTGGGACCAGTTGGGCCTGTTGACCCGGTGGGTCCTGTGGGACCAGTCACACCGGTAGGTCCGGTTGATCCTGTTGGGCCAGTGGGTCCGGTGGGACCGGTAATTCCCGTTGAACCAGTAGGACCAGTGGGTCCAGTGGGACCGGTAGGTCCAGTTACGCCGGTGGGACCAGTAGAACCGGTGGGTCCTGTAGGACCAGTTGGTCCTGTGGGACCAGTGACACCAGTGGGGCCGGTAGGACCAGTAGGACCAGTAAGTCCGGTGGGGCCTGTTACACCAGTGGGTCCGGTGGGGCCAGTAGGTCCTGTGGGTCCGGTAGGCCCAGTAACACCAGTAGGTCCTGTAGAACCGGTAGGTCCTGTGGGTCCAGTAGGTCCGGTGGGACCCGTTGCGCCTGAAGGTCCGGTAGGTCCAGTTACGCCGGTGGGACCAGTTACGCCGGTGGGACCAGTAGAACCGGTGGGTCCTGTAGGGCCGGTGGGTCCTGTAGGTCCAGTTACACCGGTCGGTCCTGTGGGTCCTGTAGGGCCTGTAGGTCCGGTGGGACCTGTGGAACCTGTGGGTCCGGTGGGTCCGGTGGGTCCAGTAGGTCCAGTCGGTCCTGTGACACCAGTAGATCCTGTAGGGCCTGTAGGTCCAGTAGGTCCTGTGGGACCGGTTACTCCAGTGGGTCCAGTGGGTCCTGTTGGGCCAGTAGGTCCTGTGGGACCGGTTACTCCAGTAGAACCGGTGGGTCCAGTAGGTCCGGTTGGTCCAGTAGGGCCAGTCGGTCCTGTTGACCCAGTAGGGCCGGTAGGTCCTGTTGGTCCTGTGGGTCCTGTAGGGCCTGTAGGTCCTGTTGGTCCTGTGGGTCCTGTAGGGCCTGTAGGTCCTGTGGGACCTGTGACACCGGTGGGTCCAGTTGGTCCTGTGGGTCCTGTAGGTCCTGTGGGTCCTGTAACACCGGTAGGTCCTGTTGATCCTGTGGGTCCTGTAGGTCCTGTTGGTCCTGTGGGGCCCGTTGATCCAGTAGGTCCAGTTGGTCCTGTGGGTCCGGTGAGTCCTGTAGGTCCGGTGGATCCTGTGGGTCCTGTGGGTCCTGTAGGTCCGGTGGGTCCTGTAGGTCCGGTGGGTCCTGTGGGTCCTGTAGGTCCGGTGGGTCCAGTAGGGCCGGTTGGGCCCGTTTCACCTGTAGGTCCTGTGGGTCCAGTAGGTCCAGTAGGTCCAGTAGGCCCTGTGGGACCTGTTGAACCAGTCGGTCCAGTCGGTCCAGTCGGTCCAGTAGGTCCGGTCGGTCCGGTTTCACCTGTAGGTCCAGTCGGTCCTGTGGGCCCAGTCGGTCCAGTGGGGCCCGTTGATCCAGTAGGTCCAGTCGGTCCGGTGGGTCCTGTGGGTCCGGTAGGTCCTGTGGGTCCTGTGGGGCCGGTGGGGCCGGTGGGGCCGGTGGGTCCTGTGGGTCCGGTTGATCCGGTAGGTCCTGTAGGTCCTGTGGGACCAGTAGGGCCTGTAGGTCCTGTGGGTCCTGTAGGTCCTGTAGGTCCTGTGGGACCAGTAGGGCCAGTAGGTCCGGTGGGTCCAGTAGGTCCTGTGGGTCCGGTTTCGCCAGTAGGTCCTGTAGGACCGGTAGGTCCTGTGGGTCCAGTGGGGCCAGTCGGTCCGGTGGGTCCTGTGGGTCCGGTAGGTCCTGTGGGTCCAGTGGGGCCAGTCGGTCCGGTAGGGCCTGTAGGTCCGGTGGGACCAGTAGGTCCTGTGGGTCCAGTGGGGCCTGTAGGTCCAGTGGGGCCTGTAGGTCCGGTCGGTCCTGTGGGGCCAGTAGGTCCTGTGGGTCCAGTAGGTCCTGTGGGTCCAGTAGGTCCTGTGGGGCCTGTGGGTCCAGTAGGTCCAGTGGGTCCAGTAGGTCCTGTGGGTCCTGTGGGACCAGTGGGTCCGGTTGGTCCAGTGGGGCCAGTAGGTCCTGTGGGTCCTGTGGGTCCGGTAGGTCCTGTGGGACCAGTGGGTCCGGTTGGTCCAGTAGGTCCAGTGGGTCCATCAATACCATCCAAGTTCACATTATATACAACGGATGATCCAAATGTTCCGTTGATATTTGTAAGACGATTGATTGTGATTGCACCTGTGAGCTTGTTGTATGTACTTACATTCGCTTCAAAATAATTGTTTGCATTTGTCGAATCGACCACAATGACGGAATTTCCGGTGATGTATGCTAAGTTATAATCCACCATAAAGGATAAACTTCCATTGTCAACTGGCGTGAGTACTAAAACGGTGGTTGTTTTTGTATTGTATCGATCTCCATCCATACCAGTAGGACCAGTAGGGCCAGTCGGACCGGTTGGACCAGTAGGTCCATCAATACCGTCCAAGTTCACATTATAGACAACATTGGCAGTTGGGCTGAATGTACCATGTGGGTTCTTGATATTCGAAATTGTGATACTACCATCAAGTTTGTTGTAGCTTCCGATATAACCTTCAAAGTTATTTTCAGCATTCGTGGAATCGACGACGACCACTGAGTTTCCTGTAATGTATGCTAACTTGGCATCTACAGTAAATGATACACTACCGCCGATAGATGGTGCTGGAACGATGGAGATTGCAGTTGTTGTTTTTGTGTTGTAACGATCACCGTCCATACCAGTTGGACCAGTGGGTCCTGTTGGTCCTGTGGGACCTGTTGAACCAGTAGGTCCAGTAGGTCCTGTGGGTCCAGTAGGTCCAGTGGGTCCAGTAGGTCCTGTTGGTCCAGTAGGTCCTGTAGGTCCGGTGGGTCCTGTAGGTCCTGTGGGTCCTGTGGGTCCTGTAGGTCCTGTAGGTCCGGTGGGTCCTGTAGGTCCTGTGGGTCCTGTGGGTCCTGTAGGTCCTGTGGGTCCGGTAGGTCCTGTGGGTCCGGTGGGTCCTGTAGGTCCTGTAGGTCCTGTGGGTCCTGTTGGTCCTGTGGGTCCAGTAGGTCCAGTGGGTCCGGTGGGTCCTGTGGGTCCTGTGGGTCCAGTAGGTCCAGTGGGTGCAGTGGGT
>Ga0194118_10003521_pt1 | contig 18103 bp, 15 predicted proteins | sample TA2MahsurfametaG_2_FD_148662 | JGI IMG/M metagenome (GOLD analysis project Ga0194118, IMG submission 148662) | Freshwater microbial communities from Lake Tanganyika, Tanzania - TA2015013 Mahale N5 surface | ecosystem: Environmental > Aquatic > Freshwater > Lake | place: Tanzania: Lake...
ACCGAGGAATAATGTTTTTGAGTAATCCAGGTGGTCAGATTAATGTCATGTGTTGCAAGATCCTTAACTACTCCAATATCCACTACTCTTCCTGGAAATGGCCCTTGTCTGCGAGTTGCAATTTGACAAAGGGTTCCTAATTGATCCAGCCTTTTTTTGGCCTCTTGAAGTGCGGGATTGTAGCGCTCGACATGGCCAACTGCTCCAAGTAAGCCTTTAGTGTTAAATTCGGACATGATCTCTCGTGCGCTTTGGGAGTTATGAGAGAGAGGTTTTTCAACTAAAGCATGGATACCAGAATTAGCCAACTCTTTACAAACTTTTAGATGATGCTTTGTAGGAACGGCCACAACGGCATAGTCAATCCCCAGATCTATTAGCTCCGACACGTTTTTGCACAAAGTGCGCCCCTGTGACTCCGAAATAGAGCGAGCAGCAGGTTCGCACACTCCAATAAAATCCACGCCGGAAAGTGACGCGAGAATACGTGCGTGATTACTCCCCATCATTCCAAGGCCAATCAAACCTACTCGCAAGTTCTTTGCCATTAAGCACCAGCTTTTGCTAATGCATTTACTGTTTCGACTACTTTTTCAAGATTTTCTCGTGAAAGTGAAGGGTGAACAGGAATAGAAATGACTTCCTTACATGCAAGTATTGTTTCAGGAAGTTCAAAATCATGATTATAGGAGGGCAATCTATGCACGGGAAAAGGGTAATAGACTCCATTACCAACTCCTAGTTTAGACAATTCTGCTGAAAATTGGTCTCTTTCATGCTCGATTACCCGAATTGTGTATTGATGATAAACATGAAAGGCGCTAGGAGCAACATAAGGAATGACCACGCCAGTCAAATTTTCATCAAAGAATTGTGCGTTGCTTCGACGCTGCGCAGTCCATTTAGCCAACTTTGTAAGTTGAATTCTGCCAATTGCTGCATGTAAATCAGTCATCCGATTGTTTAAGCCAATAACTTCATTTGCATAACGTGTTTCCATACCTTGATTACGCAACATTCGGCAGCGCCTAGCAATATCTTGTGATGCGGTAGTAATCATGCCCCCCTCTCCAGAGGTCATATTCTTAGTGGGATAAAACGAAAAAACGCCCGTCTCTCCAAAAGTTCCCACAGGCTTTTGATCAAAGCTTGCAAAGTGTGCTTGGGCTGCATCTTCAAAGACTAGCAACTGATAGCGCGTCGCAATTGTCATAATTTCTTTCATTGATGCTGGTTGCCCGTAGAGATGGACCACCTGAATTGCGCGAGTCCGTGAGGTTATTGCGGCCTCTATCGCGGCGGGATCAATGTTAAATGTACGCGGATCAATATCCACGAAAATTGGCTTCGCTCCAGTTAATGCCACAGAGTTTGCTGTTGCAGCAAAAGTAAAGGATGGAACAATTACTTCGTCTCCTGGCCCAATCCCTGCAGCAATTAACGCTATGTGTAAACCAGAAGTGCCTGAGTTAACAGCAATGCAATAATTTTTAGAAACCAGCGGAGAAAACTCTCCTTCAAAAGCTTCGACTTCAAGGCCTTGCGCTAGATTTCCAGATCTCAAAACTCTATCGACCGCCTCACGTTCCTCTTCACCAATTATGGGTTTAGCAAGAGGAATTATCATGAGATATCACCGACTTCCATCAGAGTATTCTCATCGCGTTCAATGTAAAGGCTTCCTGTTTTTGGGCAACTAAAGTGACCAAGACCATCATCGATTAGAGGCACACCGGCTTTTCCAACCCAACGTATTCTTTTAGCTGGAGCCCCTGCAACAAGTGCAAAAGGTGGGACATTCTTTGTCACCACTGAACCTGCGGCGACTAGAGCCCAGGCGCCGATTTCAACTGGAGCGACACAAATGCTCCCTGCACCAATAGATGCTCCTTCGCGAATGGTTACCTTCACTAAATTCCAATCACTACTATCTTTTTGTCTTCCATCTGGATTGATAGATCGAGGAAACTCGTCATTGGTGAGAATCACACCTGGTCCAATAAAAACACCATCCTCAAGGACTGCAGGCTCATAAATCAAGGCATAATTTTGAATTTTACTGTTTGCGCCTACTTGAACTTTGTTTCCAAGGTATACCCCACGTCCTATTGTCACTTTTGACCCTATTACAGTCTCCTCGCAGATGTGGGCATACTGCCAGACAGAAACGTCCTCACCTATTTTGGCGCTCAAAGCAATTTCTGCTGTCGGATGAGTGTAAGACACCTTTTAAGTCTATCCCTTTTGCTGATCGATATGGATATCTAAGTATGGAATAGTTTCGACCTATGAAAGCTGTAATTTTGGCGGGAGGAAGAGGGACCCGTCTGTCTGAAGAAACACATGTAAAACCAAAACCTCTGGTTGAGGCTGCGGGACAACCCCTAATTTGGCATATTATGCAAAATTATGCGATGCATGGAATAACTGAGTTTATAGTTTTAGCTGGATATAGAGGACAGCAAATTCGCGAGTATTTCGCCAACTATTGGCTCCATCAAGCTGACATAACTTTCAATCTAGACACTCCGGATCGAGAAATCCATAAAATACGAAATTTACCTTGGAAGGTTTCTGTTATCGATACCGGGGTTGAAACTAATACGGGTGGTCGACTTGGACGTCTGCGCGACTTACTAAGTGAAGACTTTCTCTTAACTTATGGTGATGGAGTAGCCAATGTTAATGTTAAAGAATTGATAAATGCTCACTATTCATCAGAAAACATAGCCACTCTGACAGCAGTACAACCTCCAGCCAGATTTGGCGCTCTAAATTTAATAGGGAATCAAGTAGAAAATTTTCAGGAGAAACCAATTGGTGATGGTGCGTGGGTAAACGGTGGATATCTAGTACTAAATCCTGCAGTTTTTGATTTTATTGATGGCGAAAATACTTCTTTTGAAATAGATACACTTCCGAAAATTGCGAAGTCTGGAAAGTTGGGCTCTTATAAACACTTTGGATTTTGGCAACCTGTCGATACCGTGCGCGATCTACAACGCTTAGAGGAGGCCATCACCACGGGAGTACTTCCTTGGGTTTAAACTCGGCTTTGTGGCGGGGAAAACGTGTATTAGTAACCGGCCACACAGGGTTCAAGGGTTCTTGGCTTTCTCTCTTACTTAAAGATCTAGGAGCTGAAGTCGTTGGCCTTTCATTACCTCCAGAAAGCCCTCAATCTCTTTTTGTTGATGCAAGAATTAGTGACCAAGTTTCAGCAAATTTTTTTGAGGATATAAGAGATGAATTACAGGTTTCAAACGCTATAGGAATCTTGCGTCCAGATTATGTGTTTCATTTAGCAGCGCAGGCATATGTGCGTAGGTCTGTAAGAAACCCTATTGAAAGCATAACCACCAATGTTACCGGTACTGCTAATGTCTTACTTTCTTCATTGGCGTGCGAATCTGTCATAGGTATGACAATTGCCACAACAGATAAAGTGTATGAAAACCTTGGCAGAAATAGACCATTTGAAGAGTCAGATAAGTTAGGCGGAATAGATCCTTATAGTGCCTCCAAAGCTGCGACTGAAATTATCGTTAACTCAATTAGCATTGCTAATAACCCATCAAAGAAACGAATTACTACCGTTCGTGCAGGTAATGTAATTGGCGGCGGTGATTGGGGTGAAGACCGTCTCGTTCCAGATTTAGTAAGAGCACTCTGCTCAAACCAATTAATCTCGATCAGAAATCCAAACGCTACTCGCCCCTGGCAGCACGTACTAGATTGTCTTTATGGCTATTTACTTTTGGCTCAATCACACTTAGAAGGAAAAGACGGCATTCCTACGGCAATTAATTTTGGCCCAAGTAATTCATTAACAGTGAAAGAACTTGTTTGTCTTTTTGAAAAGGCGTTCAAAAAGAAAGCTAATTATGAATATTTGAAGTCTCCTATCCCTGAAAGTGAGCAACTTGAATTGAGTTCAAAACTAGCAAAGTCAACTCTTGGATGGCAACTATCGATACCGCAAACAGAGGCAGTGATACAAACTGCAGAATGGTACTCTAAATTTGCAAATGGCCGAGATGCCCAAGAATTGATGTTGGAAGAGATAGCAAATTTCAGAGATGACAAATGGTAAATCAGAGATTACTCGTTAGAGGGTTGTTTTGAACAGATTAAAGTATTTAGCGCAAATCAATTAACGCTCCCTTAACGTAGGAGGAAGTGAGTGAATTAACGCTGGCAAAAAGAGATTTTTACCGAAGGAGGAAGTACTATTCCACCATGTCCTACCTAGAAGATATCGAAACTGCATCAGAATTTGAGGCTATGAGAGGAAAATTACAAAGTCTTCTTGAGAAAGACGAGGCTTTGTATTTGAAATTTATGGATTTATTCGTCGAGTTGATGAACTACAGATACGTATCGAACAAAAATTGGATGGGCATTCCAATTGTGAAACTTCCTGAAGATATTATAGTTATTCAAGAATTCTATTTTGACTATAAACCAACGGCAGTCATTGAAGTAGGAGTAGCCCGGGGTGGTAGCGTCTCTCTAGCAATTAGTTTGCAAAAATTGAATGAAATAAAACCAAATGTTCTTGGACTGGACATTAAAATCTATGAACACACCCAATTTGCATTGAAGGAGTTTTTGGATAAGGGTTACTTGAAGCTAGTTCAGACTGACTCAACGTCTCTTTTGGCAGAGAAGGAAGTGAAGGATTTTACAAACGGACATGAACGAGTGTTTGTAATTTTGGATGGCAATCACTCTCACGCCCACGTGACTAAAGAGCTTGAACTTCTCGATAAGTGTGTTCCCACAGGCTCGGTTGTTCTTGTGGCTGATGGGATAATAGAGCATCTACCCGAAAGAGAGGACCGTCCGTGGGGAAGAGGTAATAGCCCTCTCACAGCAACAATTCAATTTCTGGAAGAAAGTGGAAATTGGACCAGGTTAGATAAATTTTCTCGAAGATCTTTATTTTCCGAGTTTAGAGATGGTTGGATTACAAAAATAAAATAGCGCTATTTTGTTGGTAGAAGTATGAATTAATGATATTTCAACATAATGGGAGGTGAGGTAAGTTAAATAAAAATGATGACTAATTCTGAATTGTTTGTTGAACCCACGCCTTTGGAAGGTTGTTATTTGATTCATTTCCCTGAGCATAATGATGACCGAGGAAGTTTCTACCGAAAATATTGTGAAGATGCATTTAATTCAAGTGGATTAAATAGTAAATGGATTCAAACCAATTACAGCTCAAACAAGCGTGCAGGAACATTAAGAGGTTTTCACTTCCAAAATGCACCTTTCGAGGAAATTAAATTAGTAACTTGTGTAAGTGGTAGAGTTTTTGATGCAATCCTAGATTTGAGGCCAAATTCCAAAACTTACTTACAAACTTTCACAATAGTTCTTGATTTAGATTCGAACAAATCAATTTATATAGCTAAAGGTGTAGCTCACGCATACTTAACTCTAGAAGATAACTCATCTGTTACTTATCAAGTGTCAGAGAAATACTCAAAAGAATATACCTCAGGAGTTAAGTACTCTGACCCTAAAGTTAAGGTGGAATGGCCAATCATTCCAAGGATTGTTTCTAAGAATGATTTATCTTGGGAACCGCTCTAAATTCGCTTCATTTGTATTTCTCAGAGTGAATACGGATAATCCATAGGATTTTCACACAAAAATTTAAACTCTAGATGGATTTAATCTGCAGTAGCTTGGTAGCCGAGCTTTAGAAATTCAATAACATTAAGCTCGGTTTCTACTGCTGATTCCATTAACAGTGATCCATCGAGCGTGCTTTTAAGGTATCTTTTGAGTGAATAGATTCTAGGGTCAGGAGTTCCACCTAATGGCTTCATTCCAAAAGGAGTTTGAGCTTGAAACAGGGGTTTAGGCATTTTATCTACCAATAATTCAAAACGAAAATCTTGTTTCACAATTTCTGCATTTATTTCAAGATAATTATGTCCTGAACTCTTTAATGTAAATTTTCCATTCATAGATGTAATTTCTAGATCTGAAATTCGAAAACCAAGTTTAGTTATTAGAGGTACAAAATGAACCAAGAAAAAACTAAGTACTCCTCCGCCAGATGCTTGAGTATTCTTCCATTCTGAATTAGTAATCGGCATCCGCCAATTAAATATTAGCTCTCTTCCCGGTTTGGTTAATAGGTTTGATAAATCCATAAACCATTGGGTGTATTGAAACAAATAACCAATCGAAAATGACTTCCTACTATTTCGCAATAAATCAAGAACAAATTCTGACTTAGTAATCGAATTCGTCAGGGGTTTTTCGAGAAAGAGATGAGATAGCTTTTCTTTATGTAATGGATTATTAGCGAGAAATTGATATTGCAATTCTGGGGTTCTCGCGAATACTAGTGGAAATTCAAGATCAAATAGCTCAGTTTCAGAGTTAACGAATTTAACAGAATCAAAATATTTTGAGAGTTCTTTTCTACTAAATATTCTTTCCCGGTATCTAGTAAGGGTAGTAACTTCCCAACCAAGCGAACATGCGGCGGGAAGATACCCGTAAATTCCAAATCCACTTCCAAGAATTGAAATGTTCAAAGCTATAACTTTTCAATTAAGTGGAAATCGGGTAGTGGGGACCAAACGTTTCCTTTGTATCCAATCTCCTTTAAGTAAGGAAGTATCTCGTAAGCGATATGCCAAGACCATAGAATCATGTTTTGACTTCTTTCTCCCCCAATAGTCAAATCTGAAATTATTGGAATTGAAGTTCCAGGGACACAGAAGCCTAATTTAGGAGAATTGGGATGTTCGTATACGACTGACATCTTTTCTGAGTTCATCTTTAGGCTTGAATAGAGCATTACCGAGCGTGCTGGGCAACTTTTTCCTACAAGAGGACCAGTCAAAAGAATTTGATCAATTTGATTTAGAGATTTTCCTAACCAATTGTCATAGGTACTTTGAATTCTTTTGAAACCTTCAGGGAAAGCTAACTCATCAACTTCTTCCTTTTGCATTGAATAATTCGGATTTCGGCTCATATAAACACGGATATTTCCACCATAACGTCGCGGAAATTGAATGCTTTTAATGTCAATATCAAGTTTCTTGGCAATAAATTCAAAGGAAGTTGCACTGTATGTTCTGATATGTTCTGCATAGAAAGTGTCAAATTGATTCTTATCAAGTACCGACCCAAGATAATGATTTTCGATAACAAGTAAATTACTTTTATTCAACAAAACCGAAACAGCTTCAATTAATGAGGGTAGATTCTCTATGTGAGCAAATACATTTGTGAACGTGATGATATCAGGGACGCCATGATGGACAAGAATCTTATTAGCTGTCTCTAAGGAGAAGAATTCACAATAAGCATGATCAATTCTCCCGGCACTCTCAAGTACAGCATTTGTCGGATCTACACCTATGGTCTCGCATCCAGATTTTTTTTTCATTATTCCCAAGAGCGACCCGTCATTTGCGCCAATATCAAGGACCTTTAGGGGTTTTCCAGATCCATAGAACTGCAATGCATTATCAACCAGGTCTGCCATTCCTGAGAGCACGTCTTTAGTTACCGATCCTCTATAGCGATATTCTGGAAAGAATAGCGTCTCTTTTTTGACTGGATGCAGCTGATGAGCTGTGAAGCAAAAAGTGCACAACTGAATTTCTTGACGATATTTTTTTACCTCATAGTCAACGCTAATGCGATGCATGTCGTCATTCAGGGGATGTGAGCCTAAATCAATAACAGGACCCTCGACTTTGTTTTCACATACCTCGCACGCGTACATCAGTCATACCCCGATCTTTTTGGATGCAAATTATACCTTAGAATCAGAAATTTACCGGAACTAATCAGGTTAAATGTTATCTTAATTAGTTCATTGCAGAAGTCGACTTGTTGGATTGTAAATAAAAATTGATTGAAAATTCAGATGCTGTTGAAAATCACTCAGTGTAAGAATACCTGCATTCTTTCTAAACTAAAGTTGCAATCTGATGAGAGTAAAGTTGTATATCATTTCACAATAATACCGGGTCCATAAGCAGTAGTAAGTATTGAGATACCTCGCTGAAGACAAAATTCGTTGAAGAGTTTATTTGTATACTCGTAACCATTGTATGCGAAATCATCAATCAATATTATTCCAGATGGCAAAATATGATTCCATAGTAGCTCTAGACATTTAATTTCTATTTCAGGAGCATTCAAATCAATGTGTAGAAAACTAATTGGCTCTATCTTCATCGTATTTAGACTCTGCGGAAGACTTCCCTGGATTAGTTTCACATTAGGAAAGTGCCCAAACGTTTGTTGAACTTGTTCGAAGGATTCTGCATAATAGATGTTCTTTCCATATTTACTATGCTGCATCCCTTTACCATCTGTTGCGTTAGGGCTAAAAGTATCAAACAGATAAACTGGGAGTTTCGTCAAATCTTTCCCTTCATATTCCATCGAATATAAAATAGTAGCCATTGTGTAACCCTTTGCTGTACCAAGTTCTACAAAAGAACCCTCTTCATTTAGTCTTAAAGCAGTATCAGCACACCAAACCGCTTGGTGTTGTCTCATATAAATGCTATAATCAAAGCCTCCGGCAATTATTGCTTTTTGCAGGCTGTACGTAAACTTGGGTTCCTTCAAGCAATATAAATTGTGAGCAGTAGCTACGCCATCGAATTCGTGGACGTAGGATGGCCGTTTCCTTGTTAGGTGCCTTACTAATAGTGCTAATGGACGTAGATAGGGCGGTAGTCGTGAAATTTTAGAGTATGGATAAATAATTGAATCAAATTTATTTCTCAAATCAACCCCCTTTTTACTACCAAGAAGTCTATGCGGATATCTTATCGTAGTTTGTTTAAGTGATCACTGGTTAGTGCTTTGATTCCTCTTACGAACTTTGTTTTAATATTGTGTAAATTACTGGCTTATTTTGTCCCATATATCTATTGCATCCGCCATTACTATTTGCGTAAGGCGATCCCAAGTTAGGTGTTTCACGGAATTTTGAGTAGAACCCTTGAGATTTACGGCTCTAAGAATTGCACTTTGCACTTGCGTAGCTGTTGGTGGATTAGGAACGATAATTCCATTTTCCCCGTCCACAATAATATCTGGCGCAAAGCCTGTGTTAGTAACAACTGGCATCACACCCATACTCATTGATTCGATCAGGGGTATAGGTCCGCCCTCAAGTGTAGACAAACTTAAAAATAGAGTTGCCCTGCTCATTGCGATATTTCGTGACTCTTTACTGAAAAATCGATATTCAATATTTTGATTACTGGCAAGATTACTTTTCTTTAGAAACTCCTCCCAGCCCCTACCTAGAATAATAAATTTCCAGTCTGGTAAAAGTTTCACAACTTCCGGAAGAATACTCAACCCTTTTCGCTCGCTAAATCTAGAAGCAAGCAATATTGTTTTTGGCTCTCTTTGAATATTTTTTTGCATGCGGCAATCTGAGTCAACTGCTCCGAATACAAGCCGAACTTTTGTCGCATCAAGTCCAGCCTCAATTAATGCATTAGAATCAGCGCTGCAATTAAAGTGAATCGAATGTGCCTGATTTAGAATTTGCACTTGATGATTTAGACTCCCGAGTTCATCCAAATTATGCGTGTAATTAACAATCGAGCGGTATCGGTATCTATTAGGGTTTGAAATGAGGTAACTTTCAAAGATCGATGGATATGAAAAGAAGTAGGCTCCAAATGTCGGGAGTGGGAATTTTACAAACTTTTCCCAGAAATGTTTTTTTGCAAACACAGATGCAACCCAATGGATTCTCGCACGGCCCTCGCTTCTTGATTGAATCTCTTTAATCCAGTTTCCAAGTATCCAATTTCTATTTACCCAGACACCGATAAGAAGCAAAGACTGGGATCGCTTCCCCCCGCTGTTTATCATGACTTAAGCCTAGCAACTTAATGTCAAAGTTTAATCGATGGACCTTGATAACTTTTTATAGCAACTTATCTCTATAAATCGGAATTTTCATCAACGTATACTGCAGTAGCAACTGTTCTGGCAATTGGTTGGTAGCTGTGCGCAATCAAATAATTTTCTATCAAGAGCGAGTGTGCTGAAACACCCATAGGAGGCTTATCTTCGATGAGAATTATCTTTGGTCGGAACCCAATAGGAAAATTGTAAGAACTAAGAACTTCATAATCCATTCCTTCAATATCAAGATCAAGCAAAAATGGAAGAGCCGAGTTTGCGATATGATTTTCAATAATTTCTTGTAACGAACTGAGTGGCACTGACACCGTATCAGTGACTGGGAAACCCTGCTGGTTCGTAATTTCCTTTGCAAACTCTAAATTAAATGTATTTGATGCAGCGCCCGGATGAAAAATCTGTAAATTAGCAGTCTTTCCAATTCCACAACCAACAGATACAAAATTGTCCCTAGGTCTAATCAAGCTCCATATCCTCTGAAAGTGCGGATTAGGTTCAATGACTGTGCCGGAAAACCCTAGTTTGTAGAGAAAGTAGGTGTTTGATCCTTTAATAGGGCGCCATGCACCGATATCGATATAACTCAATTCAAGTTTATTGCCAGTTTGCATTTTGTATCTATCCATTAAGCCCATGACTATCGCATCTTCGCCATAGAATGAGTAAAAGCTTCGCTTGTTTGCTGTCATTTTTTCTATCAGCAACGCCACGCTTTTAAAAGGCAATTTTTGTAGCAGTTCTAGCAATGCGGTTCTAATACTCTGTAAGCTTTTCATAATTCAGATACTCACCAATTTTCAATTGTAATCATGTTATATTCTATGTTTTCCCATCATTATTAATTGCTCTTTTCGAAATAAAATACTCTGTGGCTGGGGACGGGATCGAACCGTCGACCTCACGATTTTCAGTCGCACGCTCGTACCAACTGAGCTACCCAGCCGAAATATAGGTAACACGTAGCGACCCAGACGGGACTTGAACCCGCGACCTCCGCCGTGACAGGGCGGCGCGCTAACCAACTGCGCTACTGGGCCAACTATGGATAGAGAAAGTTCTCTATCTCGCGTCCCCAACGGGATTTGAACCCGTGTTACCGCCGTGAAAGGGCGATGTCCTAGGCCCCTAGACGATGGGGACTAGAGGAATCGGGAGTTTATCGCAGATTTCACTTAGCTAATTCTCGCTAGTATTCGCCAGTTGGGTCGGGCAAGACTCAGACGTGACTCAATTTTGGGCCTTTAGCTCAGTCGGTAGAGCAACGGACTTTTAATCCGTGGGTCGTCGGTTCGATCCCGACAGGGCCCACTGCAGAACCATCCCGAGCAATGCTAGTTGGCCAGCAATTAAGGCAAATAAGGCGTAGCGCCCGTCGGGTATAGGAGCTACTACAAACAAGATTCCTGAGAGCGAGATAGATAGTAGCGTGGGAATTAGTAATTCTCTTCTCTTTCCTAGAATTGCAATCAGAACGAGAGCTAGAGTCCAGAAGCCCGCCCATGCTGTGATCCCACGAATCGCGTTCCAAATTCGCATCAGCACTCTAGCTTTTTCGGCAATTGAAGGGAACGCCCATTCAATTCCAGCATCTTTAAATTCAATCGTGCTGTGCAGAAATGGAACTTTCGGAATTCCGTAAATTGGCAATGGGAGAAGGTAGGAATTTCTCTTTAAATGAGTGGAAAGCACAAATGCTGGATCTTTTCGAATCAGTTGCGTCCATGCCGAGGGGATAAATTCTTGTGCTTCTACTTTTTCTTCAACCGTAATTTTTGCGTTATTTAGAAACGTGCAAGCATCCGATGATCTCCACGCATCTGTATTACCAATACCTGGAATCCATTCTTCTACAAAGCCAATACCCTTAGGAGAATTTGCATAACAGGAAATATCATTACGCATCCATTCCTGAGCATAGAAATTATCAATCGGGCTTTCACGCACGACTAAATAAGATGTTGAGAGCGTTACTATAGAGGAAATTGCTAGAGACGAAATAATAATTTTTAACGAACTTCTTTTTCTGTAAAAAATCAGGAAGAGCAATGCAAAAATTATTATCGTTGGCAAACCATTCGGTCTAAATGATATTAAAACTGATCCTGGAATCAAAAGAGAGAAAAAGTCGGACTTATTAATAGCTTCCTTTTTTTTAAACTCTACAAATAGCGAAGCTAATAGAAGTAGCCCAGCAGTCATTAAAATGTCGTGCCAAAGAGTGATACCCATGCCAGAAACGATTGGTGTAAGCGTAAGAATGAATGATGTAATTGCTGCAATAAGTGGCGAAAAAATGGAATATGCAAAACGAGTCAGGGAGTAGATCAAAATTAGACCGTTTAAGAGGGTGAGAAGTCCTATGGCGTTGCCCAAGAGAGAAAAAATCCATACATAAATTGCCCATGAGGCGGTAAAGTCATTAGTGAGCTCTCCAGATTTCGCAATAGCAACTGCCCCAAATGAATCACCAGAGAAAAAACCAGGAAAGAAAACTATCCACCACAGAATCTGAATTAATGAATTTCTAACCAAAGTTGCAGCAAGGTCAGTACGCTTAACAAATTTAATCACTTTGGTCTCCTGTGAGTAATTCGAAACAAAACCATAGACAAAATGATGCGAAATGCATCAAGAACAGAAATTGATTTACCTTCAGCTCGACTTCTAGCTTGGTAGGAGACCTCAACCTCATAAGCCCTGCTTCGGGATAGCCACATGTTCATAGGAATTTCAATTTCTAATCCAAACCTTTTATACTTAAATTTTAGTTGCTTTAGAAAATTACTTGGAACAAGTTTGTAGCCACACATGATATCAGTAACTATCACGTTAAAAAGTAGTCCATAAATATTGGAGATCACCTGATTTCCGCGGCTGTAGCGATAAGTGAAGGATGAGTGTGAAAGAAACCTCCGAAATCCAAATACAAAGTCAGAACTATCTTTAAGCACAATTTCCCAGAGTTTCGTGATGTCATTAGGGGCTAACTCCAGATCAGAATCTAGGATTACAACATGAGTTGTCTTTAGAAACTTTGTGCCCTCAAGTATTGCACTTGCCTTACCACCGTTACTTTTTTTAATTATTCGATTTGGTAATTTAGCATTCACGCAAGCTCTTTCAAGGAGTTCTACGGAGTTATCAGTACTCCCATCGTCTACGAAAATTGCCTCCACAAAAGTTTGGTTAGGAAGGTTTTTAAGTTGGTAAACTAATTCCTCTATAGTTCGTGATTCATTGTATAAAGGAACAAGCACTGTTAGTGACTTCATGGGTCCAAATCTAGTTTGAGATTAAAGATTTGCGAATAAACCACTCTATAGGCAAAAAGGATTTTTTACCATGCAGGAATAGAGCCAAGGAAGGCTCTGCATCATGGATAATCCCACTTGCTCAAATAGTCCTAAGAGAAGGATGTAAATCAAGAAAGTCTTGAAAATTCAGAGCTTGACTGTTTGCGTTCTTGTATTATTAACTCGTGATCTCAAAGGAACGTAGATTCAAACTTCTTTTAAGTCCATGGTTTAAGATTTCTGCAGCATATTTCTTTATACATGCAATTGTAATTATAATTTTAGATGAAGTTACAGCATTTGCACCCGATGAGAATAACTATCTAGGAATTTTCAAAAGTGTAGTAAGGGGGGATTCAACCCTTGATGGATTTGCTGGATGGCCCGTAAAAAATGAATTATTTCTCGAGTTAATATATTTCCCGGCCTCAGTTTTAGTAATGTTTGGCTTCACAGAACTACAAAGTATTAGAATACTCTCATCACTTGTATCGTATCTGTCTTTGTTTGTCCTTTATTCTCTCGCCGGAGATAACAGAGTCATGGGGATGCGTCAGAAGAATTGGATCATATTTGGATTTTTCTTTCCATCGATAATATTATGGTCAACTTTAGGCTTAAGAGAGAGCTTTATATTCTTGTGGCTCAGTTGCATTTTCTATTTTCTAAAGAAATTTCTTGATTCAAGTCGAGTAGTTCACGCATTTGCTCTTTTATCTTCGTCTGCTGCATTAGTACTAACAAAGAATTATCTTTATGCAATTTTTGCGATAGCGTGCATTTTATCTACTTTAATAATAGTAGTAGCGAGAAGAACTTTCGATTTTTCGTATTTAGTCATATTGAGCATGGTGCTGGCCCCAGTTGTTCTCTCGCCAGAGATTCGTATCTCTTTACTTACTGGAGCTAAATTTGTTGTCGGACAAAAAGTAATTCAGCAACCTCCGATTTCTCCATCTCAGACGGCAACTGAGCCTGGTGTTAATCCAAATTCTGACTCAAATTCAAAAGTGGACCGAGGGGAAACATTACAAAATGTCCTTGATCAAGCCGAAAATAATTCAATGTTTTCATTCATTGTCAAAAAGTCTGGCATTAATAGGGAGTTAAATTCTCCATCGGACTCCACTCCATCTGCCTCCCCCCCCGACAAATCTGAGGAAGTCAAACCAACTGAACCTAGCCCACTCGAACCGGTCCAATCTGGACCAAATTTTGATTCAGACCCATCTGCCAACGGGGTAAATGAATCTCGTGAAAAGTTGACGATTACTCCAGCATCTCTCAGAGATCCTGTTAGTTTATTTCTAGGCGTTGCTGGATTCATTGTAAAACCATTTCCATTTTTTGATAGTGGAAGTTTTTTTATAGATATCTTGTCATACGAGAGCTTTTTTTGGTATCCGATTTATGGGCTACTAGCCACCATCATCTATCGCATGGTTCGAGGCAAAAATGAATGGGATCTGAGTAGTACCACAGCTATTTTGTTCATCGTAGGCTTTCTCATTCAATCTGCTCTTTTGGAAATTAATGTCGGAACTGCATATAGGCATCGCTCAATACTGCTTATTGGGATACTAGCCCTTTGTGCTATTTTTTATGATCAACGTGATTCTGCACAGAAAGGGAAAGTTAGCGTAGTCAGATAGTTATCTTTTTGAACTCGAGACTCTACTTAAAATCCAACTAAGTTCAATTTTAGATTTCATTCGGGTCATCACTTGGAACTCTAATTCTTTGCTTTTCAGGCGCCACTAAATAAGCGAAATTGCATTTGGAGTCAAAGCTTCACGTTTAAGCGATAGTATTCGTATGTGTCAATTAAGTCTTTAGCCCCTCAACACTTCCTCTTGTTTGGTTGCACGCTGATAACTTGTTCTATTCTTCCAAGTTCTTTTGATCCTATTAACGTACCAAAGATGTTTGTATTAGCCCTTATCGTAGCCGTTGGGATTCTTTTTTTGGGTTGGCACCGAATCTTAAACTTGAAATTTGAATTAGTGAATTTTATATCAACTCTTTTTCTAATGCTACTTATCATTAACTTACTTATGAATAATTATGCATTGCCAGAGAGAATTTTTGGAGTTTCTGGGCGTGCAACGGGATTTCTGACTCTATCTTGCTTTGTTCTCTTATTTTTGGTTACACGTAATGTGTCGGTCTCCATAAAAGTTTTCTTGATTTATTTAGCCCTGGCTAATGTTGCAGTGTCTCTTTACTTCACAGCACAGTTATTTGATTATGACTTTTTCGAGTACCAGGAATTTTATGGCGCCCCTTCGTCCACCCTAGGAAACCCTAACTTTGTCTCAGGATTTATCGGGTTTTCGTCCATTGCATTACTCGATTTAAGTCGAAGATCGCGAGGGAAAAAATGGCTTGCTTTGTTTTTTCTAACGGCATTTCTATTCAACTTATGGGTAATTAGCGAAACTAAAGCTATTCAAGGATTTGTATCACTTGGCGTTGGAACCTTTGTCTATTCACTCTCCATTTTGTATTCGAGATTTCCAACAGTCAAGTGGGGCAGGCTTTCCCCGATATTTTTAGTCCCCTTAGTTATCAGCGCTGCAGGTTTCTTTGGTCTAGGACCGCTTTCAACATACTTATCTTCGACAACCGTATATTCTCGGCTCGACTATTGGCGAGCTGCAATGTCAATGGCTTGGGATAACCCTTTGTCTGGTGTGGGACTTGATGCTTATGGCGACTATTATCGATTTTACCGAGACGAGAATGCCATTTCTCGATTTGGCGAGGGCGTGACTGCTGATAGTGCACATAATGTCTATTTGGACATGTTTAGTTACGGAGGATTTCCTCTAGGACTCACTTTTATTGCCTTAAATTTAGTTCCTGTCGCGTTATTTTTGAAAAAACTCAGAACTCTGGATTCTCAAAACGAAAAAAGAGACCAAATTATCATGCTGGCTCTGTGGTTTAGCTTCCAAGTCCAAACGGTAATAAGTGTTAATCAAATAGGTGTAAGTATTTGGATCTGGACAATTCTGGGCTTGATGGCCGCAAAGGCGAAAAAAGAAAATAATCCCAACCGTGAAGGAAGACTCAAACACAACGACGCATTATTAGTCCAACGTCCATTACTAGTCGTAATTTCCATTGCGATGCTGTTATTGAGCTATCTTCCGCTCAAAGCAAACCTTGACTTTCTAGCTGCAGCGAATCGTTCTGACGGCCTGGAAATGAAAAGGCTAGTCCAGCAATTCCCTCAAGACTCCAAGCTAATAGCCCTTGTCGCTTCGGGATTCCAAACTTCGAGCTACTCAGATCTTGCATTAGAAATTCTCAATAGAGGAGTGATACATAATTCCAACAGCTTCCTTTTATGGAAAGCGGTTTACGAAAACCCCAAAACCTCGGAAAGAAGGAAAAGTGAGGCGCTGACTGAACTTAAGCGAATCGATCCGAGATTTCCGTACTTGAATCAATGACACAAACGCAAGCTTGCTGGAGGGCGTCCAAAATTACGCTATGTGGCCCTTGATTAGAAGCCAAGCAATAGGCATCTCGATTGGAGGGTTGCAGGGCGAAAGCCAATGAGGACAAACTCCGTTTTGTCCGTTTTGTCCTATACTCGCGACAAATTCACACCCAATGCGTAGAAGCGAGTAGAGGCGGCGACGGCTGACTCTGTAGTACAAACCGGTATAGAAATAAGGGGCTCTTTTAGTGTCACTACGCAAGAAATCTGCCTCCGCAGGTCTGAAAGTCTGGACCGTAGCGGAGCTTGGTGCTTTCTACACAGAGCACCGTAGTGAGCTAATCGCCCACGCCTCACGAATCCTGAAAGACAGCGCTAAAGCTGAAGAAGTAATCCAAGATGCCCTGATCAAGGTCATGCTCGCCGCCCCTGAGCTTGAGTCTAAAGATCACGCACTTGGCTATATGCATAGAACCATCGAAAACCTCTGTATCGATATCTTCCGTATCGAGGGTCGCCGTCCAAACCTTGTGGTTTTAGACGATGCCTCAGCAGAGCTTGAATCAAAGTGGGTCGATAACAAAGACCATGTTGATGTAATTGCCGCAGCAGATGATGCTGCAATTGTTAGACAAGCACTTGCCATGCTCTCACCTGCAGAGCGAGCAGCTCTAGTTATGTGGGAGATGGAAGGAAGATCAACTGCAGAAATTGCAGCAGAGCTTGGTATTAAAGAATCTGCTGTTAGACATACCGTCTCAAGAGCACGAGCATCTCTGCGCAGGGTAATGAGCGAGTTAATCGTTGATAAAGAGCGAGGTTTAACTGCTCTAGATATGCTCTCAACAACATACAAAAAAGCAGCGCAGATCGCTAAGAAATCAAGTAAAGCTGCGCTCTCACTAATTTTAGTTTTCTTTGTCTTCCTTGGATTTAATGCGATGCCAACTGATAGCGAGCTTCCTGTTGTAACGCTTCAGGAAAATAATGCTTCCACTCCAGTTGAAGTAGTAGAGGCTCCTGCTGTTGAAGCATCAGCAAGTCCTTCGATTACCGTAGCTGCAATTGCTAAGGCACAGGCTGCTGCCCAAAACGCCAAGGCAACTAGCCTTAGCTTTACCGGCCTTGATAAGGCTGGAATCCCAACCGGATTTACCGTTACTGATTCATCTGGAGCTCTAGGCTCTCTCTATATAACTAACCGTGCTCCAGTTCTCTCAGAGACAGAGCTCAGCCTCTCTCAGGTCGCTAAGACTGATACTGGGGCAGCTAACATCTTTATCTCCCAGCAGCTAGTAAGTGACTCCCAGGGCTTTAGCTACCTACCCTCTATCTCTTATGGCAAGGATGGAGCCTGGGTCCCCCTAGTAACCAAGCTCACCTACCTAAATTCTGAGCGTCTTCTAAGTGGCGATTA
>Ga0194118_10003524_pt1 | contig 18096 bp, 24 predicted proteins | sample TA2MahsurfametaG_2_FD_148662 | JGI IMG/M metagenome (GOLD analysis project Ga0194118, IMG submission 148662) | Freshwater microbial communities from Lake Tanganyika, Tanzania - TA2015013 Mahale N5 surface | ecosystem: Environmental > Aquatic > Freshwater > Lake | place: Tanzania: Lake...
ACGACACCGAACATCAGATTTTCATCAATGAGATTATGTTGCGCTCTCAGGCGCAAGCGGAATATTCACCACAATCCATCGGTCATTTTGGTTTGAATTTGAGACGCTACGCGCATTTCACTTCGCCCATTCGCCGCTATGCCGATCTCATCGTTCATCGCGCTTTGATCCGTGCTCATGCTTTGGGTGATGATGGATTATCAGAAAAATATATGCCGCAGCTTGCCGAAATTTCAGCCGAGATTTCAGCCACCGAACGGCGCGCTATGGCGGCTGAACGCGAGACGATTGATCGTCTCATCGCCTTTCATCTTTATGAAAAAATCGGCGATATATTTGAAGGCCGCATTGCAGGTGTCACGCGTTCAGGTCTCTTCGTGAAACTGCATGATACGGGTGCAGACGGGTTTGTACCCGCCTCTACAATCGGTGCCGACTATTATCGTTTTGAGGAGCAACTCCACGCGCTTGTGGGCACGCGCACCGGCGAAACATTCCGCTTAGGCGATTCTGTTTCAGTGCGTCTTGTCGAAGCCGCGCCTGTTGCCGGCGCGTTGCGTTTTGAAATTCTGCGCGGCTCTTCGTCGCTCTTGCAAGCTGGCGAAAAGCGCATGACAAGCAAAGGCCTAAGGATGGCGAAAAAAGGCCCGCGCGTGAATGATGTCGCCCGTGCCGCGCTCGCTTTTGATCGCAAAGCGTTACCTCACAAAACGAAACGGAAACCGCGATGAGTGAACTTGAATATCCCGCCCGCGAAGAGGTTTTGCCACCACGTGATCGGTGGCTATCGATAAGACGTGGCTTTGCTGGCCAGTGTCCTCATTGTGGCCAAGGCGCGATGTTTGGCCGTTATTTGAAAGTCAATCCTCAATGCGCCTCATGTGGTGAGGATCTCTCTCATCATCGCGCGGATGATTTGCCCGCCTATATCGTGCTCTTCATCGTCGGCCATGTTGTCATCGGCACGTTGATGTCTACCGATGCCGAAGGTGTGTGGCCGCTTTGGCTTCACATGATCATCTGGCCTTTTATGACTCTCATATTAAGTCTCGCTTTTTTGCAACCGGTCAAAGGCGCGGTTGTGGGCTTGCAATGGGCACTGTGCATTTATGGCTTCGGTGGCGACGAGACATGAGCGCGACGCGGCCAGTCGATGCGGCAAGTCTGATCCTTATCGATGATCGGGAACGCGTGCCCAAAATTCTCATGGGCAAGCGCCATCACGAACTTAAATTCATGCCATCGAAATTTGTGTTTCCGGGTGGGCGACTTGATCTGTCGGATCGTCGAGCATCTGCTTTTGGTGCGCTTGATCATCAAGTGGAAGCAAAATTATGTATGCGTGTTGCACGCGCAAGTCCGGCCCGCGCGCGCGCTTTGGCGCTCGCCGCTTTGCGCGAGACTTATGAAGAAACCGGAATCCTGATCGGTGAACCGGAACTTGGAGATTATTCAGCCCCAAAAAACAGTGGCTGGATGAAGTTTGAAAGCGAAAAGATTTGGCCCTCGCTTGACGGGCTTGAATTTGTTGCGCGCGCCATCACACCGCCACGCTATCCACGCCGTTACGACACGCGCTTTTTTCTCTGCCTCGCAGAAAAGATCATCAAACAGATTGAAGGGCACGCGGGGCCAGATAAAGAATTAACGGCGCTTGAATGGGTTACATTCGAGGAAGCCAAAACACTCGACATCCCCACAATCACCGCGCTCATCCTTGATGCTTTAAGTGAACAATGGAAAGCGGGGCTTCCGCGCTTTCGTCCAATACCGTTCTTCTATTCAAAGAATGGGCAGCATCTTTGCGACATGCTCTAATATCAAAAGAAAAAACATTGACCGATACACTGACCGAAATGTCGCCCCGCTATCGTTTGCGCATCATCGCCGCCGCCACAATAACTGTGGCTTTGGTCGGCTTCTCCTTCACGCTTGTGTTTCCATATCTCGCTTTGAAACTCGCCGATCAAGGCTATTCACGTCTCTATATCGGCATCGCGACAGGGATCAGTGGCATCGGCAATATTGTTGTCGCACCGCTCATTCCAGCACTCGCAAAACGCTTCGGTGTGCAAACGGTGATTGTGGGTGCGTTGCTCGTCGCAAGCCTGTGCTTGATGCTGTTTGATCCTTTCCCTTATCCCGCCATTGATCTGACGCTTCGCTTTTTGACAGGCGCGGCGATTGGCGCGCTCTTCATCATGGGTGAATTCTGGATCAATTCCGCTGCACCCGAACAACATCGCGGCTTGATCTTAGGCATCTATGGATCCTTTCTCGCGATCGGTTTTGCGGCCGGTCCCATGATCCTTGATCTTGTCGGCACACAAAATCCAACGGCTCTTCATATCGGTGCGGGCGTTTTTATTGCTGCCATCGTACCCGTTGCGTTGATGACCAAAGGTGCGCCCGATCTTGAAGGTGGCAGCGGCGCGAATGTCATGACTTTTCTTTTGAGCGCGCCGATTGCGACCATCGCCGGTTTGCTTTTCGGAATGATTGAACCGAGCGCCTTTAACCTTCTGCCGCTTTATGGCTTGGGTGTTGGGCTGCCACTCTCGGAGGCAACCGCGCTCATCTCGGCGATGGCGCTCGGCAATATGCTGCAAATCCCGCTCGGGATCCTCGCCGACCGGATCGACCGCCGCTTCATGCTGCTGGCCTGCGGGCTTGTGGGCGCGGGTCTGACGCTGAGCCTGCCTGCACTGTCCGCCTATCCTCTGGCGCTTCTTATCGGAATTTTCATTTGGAGTGGTCTTGCCTCAGGATTTTATACAATCGGGCTCACTTTGCTCGGCGCGCGGTTTCGCGGGGCGGATCTCGCCCATGCCAATGCGACTTTCGTGATTCTTTACAATATCGGGCTTCTGACCGGCCCGCCCATTGTCGGCGCGGCGATGGACGCCCTGCCCCCGCACGGGTTTTTCTGGAGCCTCTCGGTGATCTTCATCGGTTATTCGGCTCTTGTGGGGACCCGATTGGCGTTGGGGCGCAGCGGATAAAGGCCTATTACGCCTCTCTCTTTCTTGACAAAGCCGCCCCACTTGCTATGCGTTCGCCTGAAAAGGATCGGAAGTGGGCACCCCCGCCTCACCGGCCACTAATTTTTCTTGAAATTTGATGCGGCCGCCTCCGGTGGCTCCAAAGCAAGGATAAAGACGATGGCCAAGGCCACCACAATCAAGGTCAAGCTGCTCTCCACCGCCGAGACAGGTTATTTTTATGTGACCAAAAAGAATTCGCGCACAATGACCGACAAGATCACGCAGCGGAAATATGATCCGATTGCCAAGAAGCATGTCGAGTTCAAAGAAACCAAGATCAAGTAAGATAGATCGTTTTTGGATGTGCAAAAGCCGCCTTTCGGCGGCTGTTTTGTTTTATGAGTTGTTTTGGTGGCACGTCCTTCGCCTCGCCGCTCACGCCGGTCCGGCATAGGCCTTCACCGTCTCGACAAATTTTCCAATCGAGATCGGTTTGGAGAGATAGGCCTCGCAGCCCTTCGAGCGAATGCGCTCTTCATCGCCCTTCATCGCAAAAGCCGTCACTGCGACGATGGGGATGGATTTCAACTCTTCATCCGCTTTCATCCATTGGATGATCACTTCGCCGGAGACTTCCGGCAATTGGATATCCATCAGCACCAAAGCGGGATGATGGGCTCGCGCGAGTTCCATCGCCTCGGTCCCGCTCGCGGTGGAGACAACTTGATAACCATGCGCTTCGAGAAGATCGGTAAAGAGCTTCATATTGAGCTCATTGTCTTCGACGATGAGAACCGTCTTGGCCATGTCGTTCTGGATCCTGCGCAACGCCCCGATTTCCTGCTATTAAACGCGATCTGAAGCCGAGTCGGCAATTGCACCCATTTCTTGGAAGGGTTTAACCGATGAAATCTGCACCGCCGCCCGATCCGGAAACTTTGGCGATTTCAGCCCTGCTCGTCATTGCGGCGGAAACCGAAACACTCTCGCGCTTCTTGGAACTCACCGGCCTTGATCCGGGTGACGTCCGCGCGGCGGCATCTGACAAGCGTTTCCTTTTGGCCGTACTCGACTTTCTCATGGCAGACGCGCCGCTGCTTCTTGCTTTTGCAGCTTCAAAAACACTCTCGCCCGAGACCGTGGTAGCGGCATATCGCAAGCTCCATAAAGCGGTTGATCCCGCACATGATGCCTATTGAGGTGCTGTCCTTACGGGCAAGGCGTTTCTTCTTTCTTTTCAAGCGATACCAATCGACCTTTCAAGCTGAAATTCAAGTAATCGAGCCGGAGCGCGGTTGAAACACCATTCGCAAGAAGATCCATCGAGACGCGATAGCTTGGCTCATCGACGGGATCTTTGCCAGGATCAAAATAAGCAATCTCAACCGGCCACACCGCGCTGCCGGTCATGCCCGCTTTTTCGATAACCGCGCGATCATCCGCCGAAAGCGCGCGCGCTTTGCCGATCACAGCGAATGTGTCCGGCGCCGATTTGCCTTCATCAGCACCATCATAAACTTGTCGCGAGAAAAGCGTTTGCCCCGCCTGCGCAGCCTCGATCAAAGCGCGGTAATGTTCACCGGGAAAAGAGGTCGTTGCCGGAAATGATAAAACCGATTTGATCGGCGCGAACAATCTTACATCAAGTCCCGTATCTTTCTTTGTCGCGATGCCAGAGGTTTCAATGGCTGGCTGATCGCCGACGCGGTCTAAAATCGAAAACTTCATCGTCTTGCCATCAGGGTCTTCACTGGTGATCGACTGGCTGTCGACCACCTTGGTGCCGATTTCACCGCCACCCAGAATAACGAGCTGGCGAAAAGTCTGGACCATCCCTTTGCAGCGTCCGCTTTCAAGCTCGAAAACGATCCGCCCCTGTGCCATATCAATACCGGACGAACCTTTGGTGCGATCGAGCACAAGATCATAAACCGCCCGATGCGGCGCGAGCACCGCCGGCCCGGAAAAAGCGGGTGCAAGACAACCGATCAGAAGCGCAAAGACCAAACCGAAACCCCGAGGCCCTATGACGCGTGTGTGTTTTTGTATTTTCATCTTGCTCTTCTCGAGTGAGCGCGCGAAACCGGAAGCACGAACCATCACTATTTGATCCGGAGACACCTCATGAGCGTCGAATCCACTCTCACCTCCCACGGCTTCACGCTACCGGAAGCCGCAGCCCCTGTCGCCAATTATGTGCCTGCGGTCATTTCCGGATCACTGCTCTTTATTTCGGGTCAATTATGTCTCGATCAAGGTGTCGTGCAAGCCGCTCACAAAGGCAAACTCGGCGGTGCGGTTTCGGTTGAAGCCGGTCAGGCTGCGGCGCGGCTTTGCGCGATCAATTTATTGGCTCAAGCGAAAGCTACCCTTGGTGATTTAGGCCGTATCAAACGCTGCGTACGTTTGGGCGGATTTATCAATGCGACGCCGGACTTCGGACCCTTGCCGCAAGTGATGAATGGCGCCTCGGATTTGATGGTGCTTGCCCTCGGTGACAAAGGCCGCCACGCACGCACGACAATCGGCGTCGCGCAATTGCCGCTTGATGCCGCTGTCGAAGTTGAAGCGGTTTTTGAGATCGCTTAATGGCAGCCCCGCTCTGGTTGACTGCGTCTCCCATTGCTCATCGCGGTCTTCATCACCGCGCATCAGGCGTGATTGAGAACACACTCTCGGCCGCGCGCGCAGCGATTGAAAAAGATTTCGCGATTGAATGCGATGTGCAGCTTTCAAGCGATGGCGAGGTCTTTGTATTTCATGACGATGAGGTGGACCGCCTCACTAGCGGAAGCGGCGACTTTAAATCTTTTTCAAAGTTACAAATCGGCGAATTGTCTTTAAAAGACACACGTGACCACATGCCGACATTACGTGAGTTCCTTAATGTGCTTGCCGGAAGCGTGCCCCTTATTTGCGAAATCAAAAGCTGCTTTGATGGTTCAACTGATGCCGTTAAACGCGTTGCCGAGGTGATCGGTGCTTATGAAGGCCCCATCGCGCTGAAAAGCTTTGATCCGCTGATGGTGGAAGCCATGGCGCATAATGCGCCCGATCGTCCCCGTGGATTTATCGGAGAGAGTGTCTATGATGATCCCGAATGGGATTTTCTAAGTGCCGATCAAAAAAAAGATTTCGCGACACTGCAGTCTTTCGATGCGATGAAACTCGATTTTCTCTCTTGGTATATCAAAGATCTTGATCATTCGACGCCACAAATGGCGCGGCGATCCTTAGGGTTGCCGATCATGACCTGGACCGTGCGCAACGCCGAGCAGAGAGAAAAAACTAAGCGTTACGCCGACCAAATCATCTTTGAAGGTTTTCTCCCTTAATCTCACGAGCGGATCAAAGATGAATGTCACGATCACGCTGACACAAAGCCTTAAGGCGGTAGATGCCGACGCTTGGGATCGCTGCGCAACAGGCACGCCTGATGAAAAGGGTGAAGTGGATAATCCCTTTCTCCTTCATGCGTTTCTGTCAGCGTTAGAAGATTCAGGCTCTGCCATTGCTGAAACCGGCTGGGGTGGCGCGCATCTTTTGATGCATGATGACAAAGACGAATTGATCGGCGCGGTGCCTGCATATCTTAAAAGCCATTCGCGCGGCGAATATGTTTTTGATCACTCGTGGGCAAATGCCTATCGGCGCGTTGGCTGTCACTATTATCCGAAACTGCAAATTGCCGTGCCTTTTACGCCGGTCACCGGCCCTCGCCTTCTCGTTGCCCCAACGTCTCAGCAAGATGAATCGCGAGAACAATTAGCTTTAGCTTTAAAAAATGTCGCGGCAAAAACAAATGCCTCTTCGGTTCACGCGACTTTTGTCACAGAAGCCGATTTAAAGAGTTTCTCAGCGGCGAATTATCTTAAGCGTTATGATCAGCAATTTCATTGGGTGAATGATCACTATTCATCATTTGATGATTTTCTCGAAAGCCTTGCCTCACGTAAAAGAAAATCCATCAAACGCGAAAGACGCGATGCGTTAAGCGCCGGCATCACGATGGAATGGGTCACGGGGTCTGACATCAAAGAACATCATTGGGATGCGTTTTTTGAATTCTATATGGATACAGGCTCACGCAAATGGGGAAGCCCTTATCTGACGCGCGAATTTTTCTCGCTGATCGGCGAAAGAATGGCGGCAAAGATTCTTCTCGTGATGGCAAAACGCGCGGGACGCTACATCGCCGGTGCCATTAATTTCATCGGCTTTCGCACTCTTTATGGACGCAATTGGGGAGCGATTGAGCATCATCCATTTTTGCATTTCGAGACATGCTATTATCAGGCGATGGATTTTGCGCTCGCGCATAAGCTCACTTCTGTTGAAGCGGGTGCGCAGGGCGAACATAAGCTTGCACGCGGTTATCGCCCTGTGATGACGAGATCCGCGCATTTCTTGCGCGATCCCGGACTTCATCAAGCGGTTGCCAATTATCTAGAAGAAGAACGCGCCTATGTCGAAAGACTTGGCGGTGTTCTGTCCGAGCATTTACCTTTTCGAAAAGCTAAATCCCTCAACAGTGATTTAGCGAATACTTCCGGAGACGACGAAGATGACTTATGATCCCAACAATATTTTTGCAAAAATTTTGCGTGGCGAAATTCCTTGCGAAAAACTCTATGAAGACGAACACACATTCGCTTTTATGGACATCATGCCGCAAGTAGAAGGACATTGTCTTGTCATTCCCAAAAAACCATCAACCGGTTTGCTTGATGCTGACCCGACACTATTCGCGTCACTCTTTGCAACGGTGCAAAAAGTGGCGCGAGCCGCGAAAGCGGCCATGCACGCTGATGGTGTGACGCTGATGCAATTTAATGGCACGGCCGCTGGGCAAACCGTCTTCCATCTTCATGTTCATATTCTTCCGCGCAAAGAGGGCATCTCGCTGAAAGCACATTCGGGAAAAATGGAAAAATCCGAGATCATCAAAGCGAATGCAGAGAAAATCCGTGCAGCCCTCGCCGCATAATCATTTCACTGTCCCGTGATCATGCCCGCGATCGGCGTGTCCGCAACCTGCTTCCACAGCATCATCGCGCCATAGAGAAGTGCAACAAGAGTTATAGGCACGACAAGCCAGGCGACTGCATTTTCATAACACAGTCGCGCACGATACCGATCAATACGACGTTGGCGGCTCGTTCTCACCCTTAAAAACTCCTTTAACTCACAAAGCTCCTCAGAGCGGAACCTTCGGTACGGAGCGTACGGGTTTCATGAACGCTTTACGAAGGGGCGCTTTCTTGCCGGTCTTCGCTTTCGCCTCCGCCACTGCCTTTTCGGGCTTCGGGGTCACGGGGCCTTCAAGATAAACAAAGCCAAGTTTTTTATCTTTGTCTTCGCCTTCAACAACAACACGAACGCCGCCGCCTTGCTTTAATTTGCCAAAGAGCAATTCATCAGCAAGTGGTTGCTTAATCGCAGATTGAATGAGACGCGCCATAGGCCGCGCACCCATCGTCTCATCATAACCATGATCGACAAGCCAAACACGCGCATCATCGGAAAGTTCAATCGTGACATTGCGATCCGCCAATTGTGCCTCGAGTTGAAGTACAAATTTATCAACAACTTTGCCAACCACTTCTTTCGGCAATTGCGCGAAAGAAATAATCTGATCAAGGCGATTGCGGAATTCGGGTGCAAAGAGACGATTAATCGCTTCCTGATCATCCCCTTCGCGTTTTGTCCGCGTAAATCCGAATGCGGCTTTGGCAAGATCGGCCGCACCGGCATTCGTCGTCATGATCAAAATCACATTGCGGAAATCAACGGTCTTGCCGTGATGATCTGTAAGCTTGCCGTGATCCATCACTTGCAGAAGAATGTTGAAGAGATCCGGATGCGCCTTTTCGATTTCATCCAGCAGCAACACGCAATGGGGATGTTGATCCACCGCGTCGGTCAATAAGCCGCCCTGATCGAAGCCGACATAGCCCGGAGGTGCGCCGATCAAACGCGACACCGAATGACGCTCCATATATTCGGACATATCAAATCGTTTGATTTCAACACCAAGAGAAGAGGCAAGCTGGCGCGCGACTTCGGTTTTGCCGACACCGGTCGGACCCGCAAAGAGATAGCATCCAATCGGCTTTTCAGGATCTCGCAAACCAGCACGCGCCAATTTGATCGCCGAAGTCAAAGCCGAAATCGCTTGATCCTGACCATAAACAACGCGCTTCAATGTGGTCTCAAGCGACTGCAGAACTTCTGAATCATCTTTCGACACAGTCTTTGGTGGGATGCGCGCCATGGTCGAAACTGTGGCTTCAATTTCTGCAACGCCAATCGTACGTTTTCTCTTGCTGTCAGCAACAAGCATTTGCGCTGCGCCGCTCTCATCAATCACGTCGATCGCTTTATCCGGCAATTTGCGGTCATGAATATAGCGCGCAGAAAGTTCAACCGCCGCTTTAATCGCATCATTGGAATATTTTAGACCATGATAATCCTCGTAATAGGGTTTCAACCCTTTGAGGATTTCAATCGCATCGGGAATTGAAGGTTCATTCACATCAATTTTTTGGAAGCGACGCAGAAGCGCGCGGTCCTTTTCGAAGAATTGGCGGAACTCTTTATAGGTTGTTGAACCGATACAGCGAAGCGTGCCTTGTGCAAGCGCAGGCTTCAACAAATTCGAGGCATCCATGGCCCCGCCTGAAGTCGCACCCGCACCGATAACTGTGTGAATCTCATCGATAAACAAGATCGCATTCTTATGCGTTTCAATGTCTTTCACAACTTGCTTCAAACGCTCCTCGAAATCACCGCGATAACGCGTGCCAGCAAGCAGAAGACCCATATCAAGCGCGAAGACCGTGGCGCCTGATAAAACTGCAGGCACTTCATCACGCGTGATCTTTAAGGCAAGACCTTCGGCAATCGCCGTTTTGCCGACACCCGGTTCACCGACAAGAAGCGGATTATTTTTCTGGCGCCGACACAAAACTTGGATCGTGCGCTTCACTTCCGCTTCACGGCCGATCAAAGGATCAATTTTGCCGTCAACCGCTTTCTTATTGAGATTGACGCAATAGGTATCAAGTGCCTCGCCTTTCTTACGCGGTGCGCTGCCACTCTTGCCCGCTGCTTGATCATTGCCAACCGCTTCTTCGTCTTCATCATTTGACGCAGAATCTGGCGTTACAGGACGTTTCGCTATGCCGTGCGAGATATAATTCACCGCATCATAACGCGTCATATCCTGCTCTTGAAGGAAATAGGCCGCATAGGATTCACGTTCGGCGAAAATGGCGACGAGAATATTTGCTCCCGTCACCTCTTCCCGCCCCGACGATTGCACATGGATTTCGGCACGTTGAATTACGCGTTGAAAGCCTGCCGTTGGCTTCGCGTCCCCAGGGGCAGCCATCACAAGGCTTGATAATTCACCATCAAGATAATCGAAGAGATTACGCCGCAAGAGATCAATATCGACTCCGCAGGCACGCATCACAGCGACCGCATCGCGCTCTTCCGTCAACCCGAGAAGAAGATGCTCAAGCGTTGCATATTCATGGCGCCGCTCATTGGCGAGCGAGAGCGCCTTATGCAGGACCAGTTCGAGGCTTTTTGAAAATGAGGGCATCGATAAGGTCCTTCAGCTCTTTTCCATCACACATTGCAGCGGGTGCTGATGCTGACGGGCAAAATCCATAACCCGGGTCACTTTGGTTTCGGCGACTTCATAAGTAAAGACACCGCATTCCCCAACACCATTTTGATGCACATGCATCATAATCCGATAGGCGTCGTCTTGAGATTTGTTGAAAAAGTGCTGCAGCACATGAACGACAAATTCCATCGGCGTGAAATCATCATTCAAGAGCAAAACACGGTAGAGGTTCGGCTTTTTGGTGACTGGCTTTGTGCGGGTGATCACCGCCGTGCCGGTATGCGAGTCTTCACCGCCCCGACGCGTGGGGGCCGCCATCGCGCGCGGTGCTCCGAATGCGCCAAACCGCTTCGCCGCAAAACCAATCAGAAAAGTCAAAAATGCCCTCATATCCGCCTGAATGCCATTTTGCTCCAGAATCCCGGAGACCATTTAATAAAGAATGCGCCGATCGCGACCTTTGTTCAAGTTATGCATTCGAAGTGGTAACTGCCAGAGGAAGTGAAGTCGCAGCCGCTCCCAAAATGAAGAAATAAGCCCTGAAAAACGAAAAAGGGCCCGGAAAATCCGGACCCTGATCTCTTTAAATTCTCAAAAACGGCTAAATGCCGGCTTGAAATTACTTGGCAGCAGCCTGCACCTTGCTGATGATCGCTTCGTAAGGCTTCACGCTGTCCTTCGCGATGTCGGTGTAGAGTTCGCCGAGCTTCGAAGCATAAGCGACGAAACCTTCATAGGCTGACTTGGCGAAATCCGACTGAATTTCAAAAGCCTTATCGAGGGTCTTGGCACAAACGAGCTTTTCGACGACGGCTGAGCTCTGCTCAAAAGCCTTCTTCGAATAATCGGCGGTTTCAGTCGCAATGGCTTGAACATTCTTGGTGGTCGCGCCGAAGCTCTTCACCGCGAGATCAATGCCGTCTTTATTGAATTTCTTAAGATCTTCAAATTGGTTAAACATGGTTGTGTCTCTCATTGTGGTGGCCCCGACATCGGATCGGGGACCGAGGGAATTCATGATACTTTTATATGCACTGCAATATAATTCGTCAAGTAAAATTGTGCGATGCAACAAATACGACTTTCGATTAAATTTTCGTCAAATTTAACAAACACGTAACCGGTCACACTTAAGGTAACCTCCCGACCGGTGCCTTGTCCGTTTTGGCTTTTCGTGAGAAAAACCTGTGGCTCCGGAATCATGGGCCACGGCCCGGGGCAGGAGTGATAAGCATGATGGGTTTGACGGTCGCCGCGCGGTTTGCGGCACGGATTTTGGTGGGTTTTGCGCTTTTTGGCCTCGTTTCGACTGGAGCCGAAGCCGCATCAAAGTCAAAGGGAGGTGGCTATGCCCCGCCCTATTCCGAATTGGTAGTTGATGCGCGGACGGGAAAAATCCTGCGCGCCATGAATGCCGATCAGCCTCGCCATCCCGCTTCGATCACCAAAGTAATGACGCTTTATCTCCTCTTCGAACAGCTCGAGGCGGGGAAAATGTCGCTCTCTACTCCGATCCGGATCTCGGAATGGGCTGCCCGGCAGTTGCCCTCCAAGCTCGGCCTTTCACCTGGCGAAACGATCACCGTGGAAGACGCGATCAAGGCTCTCATCACACGGTCGGCCAATGACATCGCAGTCGCGGTCGCCGAAGCCGTTGGCGGCAGCGAAAAAGATTTCGCCGACATGATGACTCAGAAGGCACGCTCAATCGGAATGAAACGTACGGTCTACGCGAATGCCTCTGGTCTTCCTAATCCGCGTCAGGTCACAACCGCGCGCGATCTTATCGTTCTTGGCCGATCCATTCAGACCCGCTTCCCGCGTTACTTTCAATATTTTTCGGTGCGCTCATTTGATTATGACGGTGCAACTATCGCCAATCACAATAAGCTCCTCGGTCGCGTTGACGGCGTCGATGGTATCAAAACAGGTTATACTGCGCGGTCAGGATTCAATCTTCTGACATCTGTCCATAGTGATGGACGCTCTCTGCTCGCTGTGATTTTGGGCGGACGTTCCGGCAATTCGCGTGATCGTCGCATGGTCCAACTGGTTGACGCCTATTTCGATTTTGCCTCGAATGGTGATAGCAAAGCCCCGGTGAAAACCGCTAAAGCGATCTCAACTTTGCCAACGCCTGTTGATGTTGAGCGCCCCTCTTCTGATAATGAAGATGCAGCGGAAAACCCAACTGCATCGCCTTCACCGCAGGCGCAACCTGCAGCGAAGTCACCCGAACCACAATCAAAGCTAGTGTGGAAACCGGGCGCTGCACCCGCTCCTGCACCAAAAGCGATGAGCTATGCAGAGACACAAACGTCTGCTGCGCGTACACCATCAAATGGCACTGAAAAAAGCTGGTGGATTCAAGTTGGTGTCGCCACCAATGAGAAGAAAGCCAAATCATTGATTGATGATTTGTCAGGACAAATGTCATCGATCTTGGGTGATGCAAAACCTTCGATTGAAAAAGTTCAGGTCAAAGGCAAATCCATGTGGCGCACGCGTTTTACGCGTATGTCGCTTGATGATGCGCAAACCGCATGCGCGCTTGTAAAAAAACAGGGCGGTGCATGTTTCGCATCACGCAGTTAATCAGAGCGCTCGCGTAACTGAGGACATCAGCGATGGCGGTTCAAGAGCACATCTCGGGCCATATTGATGCGGGTCGCCAACCAAGTGGTTCCCCCTTGGTCGGGATGCAGCTTTCTCAGCAACGCCCGATGCGCCTCGCGGATTTGATCTTCGCTCGCGCCCATCTCAATCCCCAAGACTTCGTAAGCTTCCTGCTCGGTCATCGCGGACGTCGCGGCCGTGCGGCGTTGCCGCGAATGTGCGTGACTCTCCGCTGTCTCACGCCAACCGGGAAGCCTGCGGTCCAAATAGGTTTGAAATAAATCATAGCCTGCCGGATCGGCGTCCGAGAGCGCATTCAACAAACGAAACAAATCATCGCGTTCAAGCGTGTTGAGCGTGCGCCCTGCAAAAGGGCCGCCAATCACCTGGCCATCAAAAGAACCATCGCCTGCACTTGTGAGATCAAGCCAAGCCGTTCGAAGTGATTGTTGAGATACGTTCGGTTGATACCACGGCAATATCGGAATTCTTACACCGAGTAGCCATCCCCCCAAACCACCGAGCAAAAGCGCGGCATCAATTCGACCTTTGAAAACAAGAAGAGCTGCTGCGGCGAAAGACGAATAACCACCAATCTTGCGGCCATAGCGTTTCAGCATTCCCGGATCAAATTTGATATAGGATTTGGCAAGCCACAAAACCAAAGCCAGTGCCAGTAAACCAAGAATAACGGGCACCACCGGACTCCCTAAAAATAAACATCCGCGTGGAAGCGGTATGTAGGATCTTACAACAAACCTAATTCGGCCAATTCGCGACGCATTGTCTCGGGCATATCTTTAGAAAATTTTCCGACTTTTTTCAGATCACGTGGCGCCGACTTTTCCTCAAGATAGCGCCAGCCCTGAAAAGGACGCATCGCGCGCGGCTCAACGGTGATAACTTTTTGCTCAAGCACAATCGCACAACGTGAAATGCCGTCGCTGCCTGTCACTTGCCGCAAATCGAGAATGGTCTGTCGGCATGAGATCATGCCTTTGATAACCCAATAAAGCGACCCACCGGCGAGAATATCCTCGACGCGTTTGGGCATCATACGGGTCGTGTGGATTTGTTCATCGACCTGCTTGCGGCGGCGACGCTCTGCCGAAGTTTCGGCAATCCAGCCTTCGAGATCGGCGATCGACTCGCAGCCAACACAGAGTTTGACGAGATGAAGAGACATGAATTCTCTCTAGCGACAGGCTGGAGGCGGTTCCACCCCGCACGATGTCTTAGGCGAAGATATCAACTACTGACAACAGGCGCGCCCGCTTTTTTCCATGCGGTAAAGCCACCATCAATATGGGCGACGGGTTTCAGGCCCATATCCTGCGCCGCCTTGGCAGCTAAAGCCGAGCGCCAGCCACCCCCGCAGAAAAAGACAAAGCGTTTGTCTTCGGCAAAAATCGGCTTGTGATAGGGGCTCTCGGGATCAATCCAGAATTCAAGCATGCCGCGCGGGCAATGAAACGCACCAGGCATTTTGCCTTCGCGTTCAAGTTCGCGCGGGTCGCGTAAATCCACTATAACCACCTCAGGATCGGCGAGCAGGCCCTGAGCCTCGGCGATCGAGAGCGTGGTGATTTCCTTTGTCGCGTCATCGACAAGCGCTTTATAGCCTTTGGTGATGGTCTGCGGCATAGTCCGAATTTCCCCGAAATCGACGATTTCTTTATGTTGCCGCTTGCGAAGCACAAATCAACTGCGCAATAGTTGGACCGTGACCGATTTCACGCTTTTCGGTGCTTTGGCATTTGGGACCTTTTGTCTCGCCTGGCTTTTGTACCAAAATTTTTTCGAACATCCCCGTGCGGGCGAGCAAAGCCTCAACGGCCTCATGGATCGTTATCGCGCGCGCTGGGTCAAACAGATGGAACAGCGCGCTGAACGGATTTTCGACACACAGGTTCTCGCTGGTCTTCAAAATGGAACCGCCTTTTTCGCGTCCACATCGATCTTCGCATTCGGTGGTGCTTTTGCACTTATTCGTACAGCCGATGATGTTTTGAAAATCTTCTCCGATCTTCCGCTCGGCATCATGACCACACGTACTATGTGGGAGATCAAAGTTTCTGGCCTCGCTTTGATTTTCGTCTATGCGTTTTTCAAATTTGCTTGGTCATATCGATTGTTCAATTATGCGGCGATTTTACTGGGTGCCGCACCCACCGCTGATCGGGGCTCACCGCTCGATCGATCTCAACACGCTGAGGCTTTGACCGCGGTCATTACCGATGCAGGCCGTGAATTTAATCGTGGTCAGCGCGCCTTCTTTTTTACACTCTCTTATGTCGGCTATTTTGTTTCGCCCGTCGCTTTGATCATCACATGCTTGCGGCGCTTATTGCGATGTTACAACGACAATTTCGATCACGCGCGCATGCGGCAATCAAAGCGCTTGCCGCTTATGATGAAACACATTAGGCGCGCATGACGATAAATAACTTTGCTCCACAAACAATCGCAAATCGCTTGCGCGAAACCCTCCTTGATCTCGCAACAACGCGTGGTGCGAGCAAAACATTTTGCCCATCAGAAGCGGCGCGTTTGATTGGCGGCTCTCATCTCGATGGATGGGGTCCTTTGATGACACCTGTCCGTCGAGAAGCAATTGCGCTGGCTGATGAAGGGCGACTTGTGATCTATCGCAAAGGTAAAGTGGTTGATCCGCATGATTTCAAAGGCGTCTATCGGATCGGCCTGCCCTATTCTGAATAGATCACGCTGTTCATCGCGGTGCAGGAAATAACTCGTGCGATTGACCAGTAATACGTGCAGCGATCAGACCGATGATTTCACGAATGGATGAGTCAAATAAGCGCAGGCGGGATGACGCAGGCTCATCACTCATGATTCCGGTGAAGCCTTGGGCGGTTCGCCAATCAACAGGATAGGCTTCGAGGTCAAAACCGGCGGACCTAAAAAGCCCCATCGAACGTGGCATATGCAAAGCCGACGTAACAAGCACCCAGCGCTCACCTTGAACTGATTTCACCATCGCTTTGGTGAAGGCCGCATTCTCATAAGTATTGCGAGAGACACGCTCAAACTGAATGCGTCCGGGCCCAATGCCGAGACGGGAAAGATGCTGCTCGATAAGATCGGCCTCTGACGCGGTCGAACCTGCAAGATACCCCGAACCGCCGGTGAATATGATCGTGGCTTCCGGGTAACGGCGTGCGAGATCGGCCATGGCCACGAGACGATCCCCCGCCGCTCCCAAAACCAGCTGCTCTCTCACCACGGAGGATGAGAGATTGAGACCGCCTCCTAAAATGATGGCGCCGTTTATCGGGCGCTCGTCATTCGTCGCGGGCGGGAAGCGATCCTCGAGCACCGAAGCCAGTTTTTCAGCAACGGGTGAAAATGAGAGGATCGTCAGGATGAAGAGTGCCGAGCCCCCGAGCGCGAAACCCGCGCGCCGCTTGCCCCAAAAAATCAGAGCCGACGCAATACAGATACACAAAATCAGAAAACTCGACGGCGCAAAGACGAGCCAAAGCAATTTTGAGAGGAGAAAATACATGAGATTATCGATTTAACTAAATAATTTTATTAAGTTTAATCTCTGAATTTGGAAATCCCGGAGGGCTCGCTATCCGCCTTGGATTATCACAGAATTAAGCAAAGCGCTTTAGGTGAAACGATGTTTGTTTGTGTTTCGTTGCGTTGAGGATCTAATGCCATGCCCGCCCTAACCTCTGCCATTTTGATCCACGGGGCTGATGATCTGCGGATCGGCGACGTTGAGACACTCGATCCGGGTCCTGGCGAAGTGGCCGTACGCGTGGCGCGGGGCGGCATCACGGAAGCAGACGTTCTTCTTTATCGGCAAGGACCTTCGAAAGACCCTCGGCAAAAACAACCCCTCATTCCCGGGTCGGAAATCTCCGGAACTGTCTATGCCGTCGGAAGTGGGGTAAGCCGCGTGCGGCCGGGCGATCGCGTTGCCATCAACCCCTCCCAAACTTGCGGCTTTTGTTTCCAGTGTCGTTCGGGACGCCCAATCCATTGCAGCGAGCGGCAATTTTTCGGATCTGCAGAGCGCTTTCCTGCAACCCAGGGCGGTTTTCGCCAGACATTAATATGCACCGAGGGCCAAGCCGTTCCAACCGGGCAAGAGACCCCTTTTGATCGGACAGCCTTTGCCGCCTCTCTGGCACAAGCTCTTCACGCCATTCGGGTTAGCGGCAAAATCGCTGGCCAACGCGTTTTTATATCCGGCTGTGATCCGCTCGGACTTCTGACGCTTCTTGCAGCCCGTCATGGGGGCGCGCGCGAGATAATTGCCACAGATATCTCCTCTAAATCGCTGCAGCTGGCCCTCCGTTTAGGCGCGGATTCGATCATAAATGTCAGCGCGGATACGGATGCCCTTAAAGCCCTGCGCACCGATATCGGACAGGTAGATCTCGCTTTCGAAACATCAGGGACATCTTCCGAGGCACAAATTGCCTTCACCTGCGTAAAGCCGGGCGGCCGCATCATTCAAATGACTCAGGGCGCCGATGTGATGGTTGCTCCCGATCTCCTGATCTCAAAAGAAATCGAATATTGCGGTGCCTTTCGCTTTAAAGAGGAATTTGAGTGGGCGGTGGATCTGCTTGCTAAACGGGCTATCGATCTGGCACATCTTCTCGGCGCGGCGATGCCATTCCGGAATGCCCGAGCCGCTTTTGATCTCGCGGCAAACCGCGCGGAAGCCACTAAAGTCCAACTGGTCTTCTAGTGAGTCTCGCCCCAGCCGCTAATTGAATTTTGGCCGCGCCTGCCAGCCCCGTTTCGGCCTCCGAAATACGGCAAGAAATTTCCTCTTTACGACACCTCAGGGGTGGTAACGGGTGGAAACTACAAATT
>Ga0194118_10003528_pt1 | contig 18087 bp, 16 predicted proteins | sample TA2MahsurfametaG_2_FD_148662 | JGI IMG/M metagenome (GOLD analysis project Ga0194118, IMG submission 148662) | Freshwater microbial communities from Lake Tanganyika, Tanzania - TA2015013 Mahale N5 surface | ecosystem: Environmental > Aquatic > Freshwater > Lake | place: Tanzania: Lake...
GGGCGCGGTAGTAATTCAACGTGACCACGTGCACACCACGGCCGGTGAGGGCGTTGAGGTAGGCGGGCAGGGTGGCCACAAGGGTTTTGCCTTCACCGGTTTTCATCTCGGCGATCTGGCCGTCGTGCAGCACCATGCCGCCGATCAGCTGCACATCGAAGTGGCGCATGCCGAGCACGCGCTTGCCCGCTTCGCGCACCACGGCGAAGGCCTGGGGCAGCAGCTCATCGAGCAGCTTTCGCTCCCGCTCGAGGGTGGCCTCACGGCTGCTGCCGCGGTTCTGGCACTCCAGCTGAAGGGCAGCGAGCTTGCCACGGAATTCAGTGGTGAGGCCGCGCAGCTCGTCGTCGGAAAGGGGAACAACCTCCTCCTCCAGCAGGCTGATATCAGAAACGATCGGCTGGTACCGCTTCAGCTTGCGGGCATTGGGATCACCCAGCAGCAGCTTGAGCATGGTTAGAGCCGATGTATGCAGAAGAAGATTACCGAAGAGGGGGAATCTCCAAAAGCAAAGACGATGCTCTGCTGAAAGCGGATGAAGAGATTCGAACTCTCGACCCTCTCCTTGGCAAGGAGATGCTCTACCACTGAGCTACATCCGCGGCCACTGTGGCCAGCGCCCTCGTCGGGCACTCACAAATCATGCACCACAACTCCCCCCGCGGTCAAGCCACCGCCCCCAACGCCCTCCAGAAAGCAGGTGGCTGGGGTAACCAGCGAGGATGAGGGCCTGCTTCCAACCCCGGGAGGAAAGGGCCAGGCGACCTGGATCCTCGCTCAGACATCCCCGAGCAACGGACCGCTTGAGGAAAGGAAAACCTCTGCGGAGAAGCTCACGCCAAGCGAAGAGGGTCTGGTTAATCGCTGTGTGGTTAGGAAAGAGAGCTTCTACGCGAAAGCCAAGCTGATCAGCAACGAAGGAAGAAAGCCGAAGCTCGTAAGCCTGAACAACAGCATGCTTACTCTCCAACTGACGGATATTGCGTACCCAGACATCGAATGCGGGACAAGAGAGCAAGAGAGGCTTGAAAGCAAGGAAATAACTCTGAAGGTGCCAACAATATTCATGACTTTCAGTTAGTCCGACAAGCTGAGCATCAGACCTTTCAACAGAGGCGAGTGCTTGCTGAAGGCTTTTCTGTGTAACGGGCCCAAGCACACTGTCATTGAGCCAAAGCAACAAAGGCGCTGAACGACATAAGTCATCAGATGCCCAGTAATCAGACCACGCAGAGAAGTCATAGCCAAGATTCGCTCGTTGAAAGATCTGTAAACCAACCGTAGGACTCTTTAGAGAAGACATCCTCCAAAACCTTCCGAACAGACGCCGATCAGCGTTCAGGATTAGAGCAACATTGCACTGCGCATCCAATAAAGAAGAAACAAGGTGAAGAAGGTGCGGGTCAGGCCGAAGAGTTCTCACATAACTAACGAGTACAGCAAGAGGCCGGGAAGCAGCAAACGCTTCATTGCGGATGGAATGCATCATAATAAGAGTTTAAACATCTTGTTGAGCAAAGGGTAACGAAAGCCAAGGGTGGCGATCTTGAAGCAATCGACTTAAACGCCTGATATCACGATCAGATTCCAGATCACGCATCGAGCCTTGATGACTGCGATATGTCGCAAGAACTTCAGGACAGAGAACACCATGATACCCAGCATCGATCAACTTACACCAAAAGTCATAATCTTCCCAACCACCGGGAACATGCGAGTAACCGCCAACATCAAGCCAGGCGGAACGAGAGACAAGCGCCATAGCATCAATGTAATTACCAGTAACAAATCTCTCTGACTGCCAGCTGAAAGCACTTACGAGTAAACGCGCATCAAAACCTCGTGTCAGACACTCAACACGCTGCAGAGGATGGACAACTGCTAGTGTTGGACTAGCGCCTCTGGTTAAGCGCAGGCAGGAAGCCAGGGCATGCCGTTCAAGAGTGTTATCCGCATCCACAACAAAGCACCAGGGTGCAAGTGCACGGGAAAAAGCTGTATTCCGGGCCGAAGCCAAACCAGAATTGGAGTGATGTCGAAGAAGCGAGGCACGAGCAAAACGGCCACCGTTACATAAAAGCCAATTAGATACAACGGCTAAACCGTCATCAGTTGATGCGTCGTCAACGACAATCAACTCCAGATCTAATAGAGTTTGGGCATAGACGCTAGCCAAGGCATCCAAGATACAATCAGAATAGTTGTAAAGGCTGATAACAACTGCTGCAGCTGGAGCTGGAGCTGTCGTCAGTTCATGCGACCAAATCAGATCACAGGGGGCTTCAATCAGCGAAGGAAGGGGCAAAGGCTTTGGATAGCCTTGTTTCCGCCATGCAAGTTCATGAAGAAGCACAAAAGGACTCAAGGGAGTCCTGAAAAGCTGAGGCTTCAGACATGGAGTCAGCTCAGCATCACAAGCTGTGTGCAGCAGATTCCACACTCCTGATGATTTCTCATATGTATTTGGATTAAGCCTAACGATTTGAAAGCCAGAAACTATCAGATGGCACAACCATTGAACAACTATGCTGGGGGATTTATCAGTACCAAATACAAGATCATCAAAACCAGGGAACCATTGCACCTCGTCGGTTAGCTGGCGAGTCCACACCTCATCAGCCTTTCCGAGACAAATGGGACGGGTTTTGTCCAAAACCCGTGGGTCCGGAATACCGAACAAGCGAGCGTAATCGGGGAATTCACTTGCCCGAAGGGAAACGATGTCTAGAGTGAACCTACTAAGAGGTATAGTCCTGGCCCCAAAGAGTTTTAGAAGTGAGGCCAAATGAGCGGTAGCATCCGTCAGAACTACAGCCTTAAACTGTGAGAGTCTAAGGAGGTAGCGAAGCAGGGCAGGGGGGCAATTATCCCGGATACTCGGATCAGTAAGCAGGAGGATCGTACTAACAGGGCGAATGCTTGGGGTATCCCCAAGGGCGAAGAATTGAACTACTCTGGGAAAATAAAGAGACCAGACCATTGATGACCACTCATTGACTGGCCTGTCAATGACTAGGTCAACAGAAGCAGGCAGAAAATAGAAAGCATCATACTCATCAAAACAACTGTCGGACTCAAGACATATAGAAGTCTCAACAAGGAACTTCCACTCTTTCTGGCTGACACCTTGCCTACGCCAACGCAATAGACGGCACAGTGCTCTAAAACAAGAGGACCTTGAAAGACGTAACGCTGCCGGATAAGTTGAGATCAGCATGAACGACGAGAATCGAGAACCCTGTGGTAAAGCTCCAGATCGCTTCTGTAGTAGGACTCGAATAACCGACGAGAGTCAGAGCAAAAGAAATGACTGATTAACTGATCACTGCGTGTGCTTGTCCTGGGTCCCAGAGACTCCCGCGAAGGAAAGACGATGCTGGAACCTAGATGCTGGTTGACAGCATCAACGGCCAAATGCATCTTTGTCATAGGCCACAGCTCACATTTCGTGCTCTCTGGAAATCCAGCAAGGATTCTGGTCATCGGACGCCAATGATCATTATCAACATGAGATGAATCAGATTCTGTGAGCCACTGAAGAAACTGAAGAAAAGTTGGCTTCTTGACGTTTGACAAAGAGTGGTGCGCAAAGATTTCGGGAATAACGCACTCACTGAAAAAAGATCTAGGATTTGTGTGATATAGGATTTTATCAAGAAAGGCACTCAGCACACGCTGTATAGGGTCTCTAATCACGGAAAAGAAAGTGGCGCCATGGTTGGCTACAGCGTGCTGGTAAGTAGCATACTGAGTGGAATTGAGAATCGAAACATAAGGCAGGGGGAGTTTTTCTGCATCGTGCACTTGTGAGTAAGCAAGACCAGCAGGCAAACCACCATATAGATATTGATAGAAGAAAAGCTTCCAAGAAGTACAGGCAACCTTAGGGATATAGACGAAAGCTAACGCATGCCTCTCAATCCATATGGTATGTTCAGCACTGGGCAATGCACAAATCAGCGACATGACTGAAAAGAAGAAGGATATTGGCGATGAGCAGAGGGGCCCCAATGCATTTCCAAGCTTGGCATCTGGTGAATCGACTTAAGCTCACTGTCACATGAAGGCAGCAGTGCCGCCGATTGCGTCAGCGGATGAGTCTGCTCATAGCCAAAGGTTGTGAAATCGAGCTGATAGAGACTATTTGCAAGCGCGATTGCTTTGTCATCAAGCAAGGAGTGGGGAAAAGCTACATTGACATCAGAAAGCTTTGTAGATGCAGCGTCTACGATAAAGGACGGTAGATTAATCTTAGATGAAAGCGAAAGAAAGTCAGAACGGAGAGTTTCGCACCGAAGAATGAAGTCCACAAGGGGCTGGTCTCCGAGATGGGTAAAATAGTGAATAGGAAGAGAATGGATGTAGAGAGGATCAAGAAAAGCGTGCCTAGTTGGAAGCTGGCGATAATAGTCGGCTCGCATTTGGGCAGTAACATGACCACTTTTTACAAGCTTCTCGGTTTGCCGTGATGATTGGCGATAGTACTCATTCGAAGCGGAATAGAGTCGCTCGTAGGGAGAACGAATACATGCAATAACAGTATAGGTAGATAAAAAAGAGAATTGGCGATAGTGGACGAAGTCGGAGGCGGGCAGGTGCGCTAAGTCAACATAACGATGAAGGCGGTGGTCATAATCATAATTCCAGAGTTCCTCCAAGGAAGAGGAGGATGCTCCCAACTTTAAAGTTTCACGCAGTTCTTTGCCGGCACATTTAGGTACATGCAGAAAGATCAGCTTGAGATCATGACGGATAAGCATTATGATAAGTGGCTCAGTTGTTCCCAGTCTACGCTCCAAGCTCCATCTCTGATCTCAGTGGCTCTCTCGGTAGAAACGCCAAGATCTTCAGGATTTTTCAGCCAGTAGACTGAACATCCTGCAAGTTTCAGAATTAAGGATGATGCCATATCTTCGTAAAACATCATCTTAATGATGCCCCAGCTGTGAAGAGCATGAGCAGCGATTGTCATGATACCATCTTTGCATAACAGATAACCGGTGCCACCGGACATCCAGAGACGTGTACTGGGTCCATCGAACACGGTCAGGTTTGCTGATGCGGAAGATTTGCCAATGTGCCAGCCACGATCCAAACTAAGGTGACTATTAGTAAGAATAGGATAACCAGCGGCAGAAAAATCAGTGTTGGCCAGCTTTGAGAATAGAAGACGCAAACGACTTAAATCGCCGGGAATCGCATCGTCATCAATTTTGAGTACAGCAGGTACAGAATCAAATAAGCTCATCACAAGACAGGTCCAAGCAACTTTATGAGGAAGCGCCTGGTATTGGTCAGACACAGGCAAAAACAGACATTGACGATTCAGATCGAATCTGAATGACCAGTCAGGAAGGGAGGGTTGACCGATAACTCCGATTACCTTTAGTGAAGGATCGGCTTCATGGAATGCATTAAGGCATTTCTGTAACTCGAAATACCGTTGCATACAGCCAGTTATAATAACAACAGGTCCATCCGCTTCAGCCAGATAAGATCTCAAGGCGCGAACATCATCAACATTAAGTGATTTGATTATTTGAAGAACTTCGTCTTGGAGCGATCTATTCAGTGGTAACAGTGCGGTGAGCGATCGCAATGCAAAGAGACAGTTTATTGGTGGACGATGAATACCCACGTAGCGAAGGACATCAATGGTTTCAAGGCGGAACCAACAACGTCTCTGCAGCTTTGCTATCCAAGAGCCACGAGGTTCAAGCTCACGTTGCTCTCGTAGTAAGCCTGCAATTGTCTGCCAAGACTTCATGAGATCAGAACGGATTAAGGAGTTCATAAACAGTCTTCGCATGACATCGATAACTTTTGTAATGAATCAGACAATGCAAATTCATCCGGAAGGACAAACGGAACTACGCGTATTGCCTGGAGGTAATAAAACAGGTATTTTAATAGCTGAGAAACGAGCCAGCAGATCGTTCGTAACATGCAGATGGTGAAGGAGCTATAGTAGTTTGTGTAGATTCTGAAAACTGCAACAATCCCACGAATCTTGCTTGCGGAAAGAGAATCAGGATGCAAGCGGTATGCTGTTAATACATCTGTGCAGGCTCGAGCGACAAGCTCGGGATTGGCATCATAGAGTTGCAACCAGAAATCATAGTCCTCGTGGAAGAGTGGTCGAAAACGATGACGATCTACAATGGCCGCAGAAACAAATGATGAGGAAAGCGGTATTGGGTTACAGCAAGACAATTGAGATGCGCGGATAGCAGAATCTGGATAACGCGTTTCTAGTACGAGGAGGTCACTACTACGGAATCGATAATAAGCGGTTATGACGAGCGGGGCTTTCGACTTGATTGCTAACTCTAATTGGCAGGCAAGCTTGTCAGGGTGCCAGACATCGTCAGAATCAAGAAATGCAATATAATCTCCTTTTGCATGATCTAACGCATAATTACGGGGATACCATGGACCCGACGGACCGCCAATACGACTTGGGGGAATCAGCACGCGAATCCGAGAATCAACTTGCTGCAAGTCTTCTAACCAGTTAATAACATCATCAAGGGCATTATCGGCAACTACTAGGGCTTCCCATGACTGACAGGTCTGTGCAATGACAGAGTTCAAAGCATGAGGCAACCATGGAGCATGGCCATGGAAAGGGATCACCACAGACACGGCAGGGCAATGATAATAGAAGGGAGAATTCATCAAGCGATCACTCCTGGGAGCCAGGGATAAGCCATAGCCGGATGCGTAAGCACATAATGACGCTGGCTTCGAGCCAATGCAAATCTTTCATTAGGATCGCTACAGATTCGATGACAATAATATGCAAGGGTCGAGGTGGGAAGCGATTGGAAATGTAGATGGATATAGTCTTCCCAAAATGGCCAGTCTCCCAAGATTGGTACTACGCATCCAGCTGCTACAGCCTCAAGTTGGGCAATCCCAAGTGATTCATAGTCAGATGGAATGATCGCAAGTTTAGAGCGTTGAAGAAAAGACCTTACAGAAGCGTCAGAGGGGGCCACAACGACCTGCAACGAATCAGGTACAGTCAGATATGGTGTGAAATGCACAGGATCGTCAGGGACTATAGCAGCACAATGAAGATGGGATTGATTCACCAATTGGAGAAACCGATCCCAGCCCTTTTGCACAGTGGGACGCCCTAAAAAGATAAGATCAATGTCTCGCTTCACTTGTTGGGTGCTAGTCAAAAGAGAAGTCCTCAGTTCTTGATGGAATCCATGACTTGACAAAAAACATTGTGGTCCTTGCAGCAATGACTGTTCTCGGCGTGTTTGGACAAAGACGCGAACCCCTAAGTGTTGGAAGGCTCGAATCACAAGTCCAGCAATTAAAGCACGCGTCCGATGGCGAACGCACAGAGGATCATGAAAGCTTGGCAACCAGATGACGGGAAGCCGGTTGATAGCCAAGCGGGCACGCAATATAGTGATATAGGCCCATGGAGATGCACAGCCAAAGATCAGGAGGACATCACCTTGAGCTGGCTGTGTACAGATAGGACCTCCGCCGAGAGATAAACCGACATCTGCGCAAACCAACGTCAAGCGCTCGTGGGAAGCAAGTCGATTGTAGATATCAGAAGCAAGTCGGTAGATACCGCCCTTATCAGGAAACCCTGTGGGACGGTAAACAAACAGATAACGGGAGCTGTTATTGATTAAGGATGGACTCATAGATTGCCAATGTTTGCTGTGCGGTATACGCCCAACAGAATTTCTTAGACTGCCGCAGAGCTGCCTCTCTGAAGTGTTGGCGTTGTTTTGGATTATTCATCATGTAGGCGATAGCCGCGGCAATGTCCTCTACACTTCGTGGATTTACATATACTCCGGCGTCACCAACGACTTCCGGTAAAGATGAGTGTTGACCAACAATGACTGGAGTACCACATTGCATCGCCTCAAGAGGAGGCAAACCAAAACCTTCATACAAAGAAGGATAGACAAATAGATCTGCTATAGAGTATAGCGAAGGCAAATCATGATCATCTATGTGCCCCGTCACAAGAATATGATCCCGCGAAGATGACTGTTCAAGCATCTGACTCAGGCTGTCCATTTTCCACCCAAGAGAGCCGGCCAAAACAAGCTTAAAGCCACGATCATGATTGTTTTGCAAGAAAAGCTCAAATGCTTGTACGAGCCGATGAAGATTCTTGCGTGGTTCAAGTGTACATAAGCTCAAGATAATTTGTTCGGTATCAGCTAAGCCAATCCGAGAGCGAAATTCAAGTAGCTTATGGGAATCTACAACTGGTTGCAGTTCGGGCGCTGCGGCTAGATAGGTAACGTGTATATGCGATTCTGGGAAATCAGGAAAAAAGCGTTGGAAGTCTGATTTTGAAGATTGAGAAACGCAGACAACATGATCCGTGCTCCGCAAGCCAGACAAGAGTGTATGAAAATGATTAATCGTTTCCCTGGTAAAGAATTCAGGATATATCAAGGGGATCAGATCATGAATCGTAAGGAGGATGCCATAAGGCTGAAGCTGGCGGATTTCGTTGGGAACAGACTGAAAGGGAGTATGGTAAATTGTCCTTGATAGTGACTTAGTGCCTACAGCATCTTGCCAACGTTGCATGGAATCGCTATTAGCAATCATTGATTGCCGATAGCGTCGATAAACTGGCTTCAGAAATGCCTTTAGCGGTGCAGGAATGAGACTGGGCGATAGGTAAAGCGATGGGCTGCTTCGAGAAAGTCCACATATAGAGGCCAGCTCTGCCTCACTATCTTGCGCATAGATTTGATCAGAGCAATAACCGCTTAGGGATTCACCACAAAGTTCATGAAGAGCATTCAGCAATTCACTTGAATAGCGGTAAATACCTCCTCGTGAAACCTTTGCAACACGGGCGTGGCCAAGGATCAGCGTATCAAAGACAATATTAAAAGACCCAACCGTGGCTATTGAACTTGCGGTATCGGTCGAGGTGCTGACTTGTTGATGAGAGGCAGGATTGACTTTGCGATTGTATCCAAGCCATTGATATAGCCTCGACGCCATACGGATCGGTTTAGTCACTAACCAGCTTGTGCTTGCACGCAATGCTTCTACTTCTTTCTGAACAGCAGCAAGCTCGTTGAGGATGTGGTGCTGTTCTATTGTAGTCTTACGTATTTGATCTGCTGATGCCAATAGCAGATGAAAGAAAAACTCGGACTGGGCATACAGCCAGTGCCCATTCGAGGGGTGCTCTCCTAGCTTCCTTGCAATGAGGCCGACACGGTCACGATCATGAAGATCAGACTCAAGTCCTCTTGTTGTGCGTTCATTGTGAATGGCCGTGCAGTTTGCAGCGTAGAATGTTGTCTTGCCAAGTCTTTGCCAGATATCAAGACATAAACAGACATCTTGACCAGATATCTCAAATAGTTCGCGCATCGGGACATCGATCAGATCTTGACGGCGCAACACCATCAAAGCTGCCGTCACAGCAGGAATATCACCATCTTGCTGTGCTACCAGGACAGTATGATCAACAAGGTCATCTAGCTGATCTGGATGAAAACGGTTGTAAGGGAGTCCCTCGGGAGACAATAAAATCCCAGCATGACTCAGAAGACCTGTACTAGTTCGTAGTCTTCCTCCAACAACGCCAATACCAGGGTTTTGTTCTAATATTTCCAGTGCTACATCTAAACAGCCTGGGTCTAGAATGACGTCATCATTCAAAAGGCAGACATAATCAGATGTTGCGAAGCGAGCTAGTGTATTGATATTTGCGGAGAAATCATAGTGATCGCGGCAAACAATCTTAAATGCAAGCGGGTCTGGAGCCTTAATCTGCGTCTTTGCCTCGATTGACCCGTTCCATGAGCAAAGCACCTGATCACCGTCGCACCAGGCATGTCGACTGGCAGGAATGCTGGCCAAGAGACGATTGATCAGATTCGGAGTGCGCGAAATGATAAGACACGCAAGTGTTGGCCGAGTCGATGATTGCTCGCTGTGACTCATGCCGCTGGCCCACTACCATTGATTCTCCTACAGTTACCGGTAAATGCACAAGCCCATAGCGTGAACCATCCACACTTCCTGGTCCTTGGGGCGCAAAAGGCGGGAACGACCAGCCTCTATCACCTCCTGCAGTTACATCCTCAGGTTTATTTACCAGAGTGCAAGGAAGTTCACTACTTTTCACTGGAAGCTTATCGTCCAATGATGTGGTATGAAGCGCACTTCACAAAGGCCAACAAAGATCAACTCTGTGGCGATATAACACCATATTATCTTTTTCATCCAGAATGCCCTCCTAGAATCCAGAGGGTTTTACCAAATGCCAAGCTGGTAGTGTTAGTGAGAGATCCAGTCGATCGAGCGCTTTCACAGTACTTTCACGCTTGTAGGCTTGGGTTTGAAGACTTAGGACTGGAAGAAGCACTGAATGCAGAAGAAGCCAGACTGTGGGGTCATGAAACTGTGCTGAAAGTGAAATGCGCACATCATATCAGTCATCAACGCCATAGCTACCTAAGTCGCAGTCGCTATGAGCAACAGCTCAGAAGATATCTCCATTATTTTGATAAGAATCAACTGATGGTGATCCGTAGTGAAACACTCTATCAAGATACAACCGAAACATGGAGCAATCTGCTTGACTTTCTAGAGCTTGATAGCATTCCATGCCCAACTCAGCTTCCCAAAGCCAATGGTGGTCAAGGAGAGTCGAACAAGGTCTGCACTACTCTACGTGAAAAGATGCGTCATCAACTTTCTGAAACATATGCAAGCATGCAAGCAGATTGGCAAATCAGCTGGGGTTAGGAAATGCAGACTATCCTTCATATTGGCGTTGAGAAAACAGGTACAACCAGCTTCCAGCAATGGATAGCGCAAGAGCGACAGCAGTTAGCTGAATATGGATGGCTCGTGCCAACATCACTGGGTAAGATTAATCATCGCAAGCTCAGTTTGATCGGCTACGATCCAAACCGCCGTGACGATGGAACAATCATGCGGCAACTACATAGCAATACAGATCTGGTTAGCTTCCAAGATTTAGCCAGGCTAAAACTAGAAAGAGAGCTCAGCCAAGCGCGAACAAATGGACTCAGCCGGCTTATTATCTCGAGCGAATTGATTCACAGTCGCCTTACAAATAAAAGTGAGATATCGCGACTGCTTACATTCTTGATTGAATTGGACTGCAGGCCGATTACAGTTGTGCTTTTTTTGCGCGATCCAGCAGAGCTAGCCAATTCAAAGTATAGCACATCTGTAAGATTTGAGGATATGACTACTGCAGAACCGCCCCATCCAAACGATCCGGGCTATCGGCAGCTATGCCATCATCAGGCAAGCATTGAGCAGTGGGAAGATGTCTTAGCCCATCTGCCAATGACGTCGTTGAAAGTGCGCCTATACCCTGAGAACAATAATGGAGTTGTAAGAAGTGATATCCTAGATATCATGAACCTAGCACAAGTTACTTTCCGATCAGATGCAAGTCAGCTTGCAAATCAAGCCCTTTCACCACTGGCCTTAGAGTTATTACGAAGACTCAACAAGACAATTCCTCGCTTCATCAGAACTGGAGAAGGATTGCGTCTCAATCCAAAACGTGGCAATCTTGTTCAGTGGCTTGAACGGCAAAAACTAGGCAGGAAGCGCTATGGTATGTCTAAAAACAGATATCAGCAATATTGCGATGAGTTTCAAGGGAGTAATGAATGGGTGCGAAGCAACTACTTTCCAGAGATGAAAGTCCTATTTGAATGTAGACTGCAGGAGCATGAGCCAAGTGAGGTCAATCTCTCTCCTCAAGAGCTTGATGGATTAGCTGAGGCCTTGAGAGACTTATGGCTTAATGGTGGTCTATCCGACTAGTAGATCGGAACCCCTCGAACACGTAATACGAGAGGGACAGTTAGGGTGGCCCAATGACTAACTCCATGCTCCCACAAGCCATCTTCACCCCAACAATCACCATGATCTGCACAGACGATAATTGTTGAACTAGACCATGCTTGTAACAAGTCAGCCAATTGTTTGTCAACCCATTCCAAGCAAGCCCTCTGTCGACGACGACTTTCACGACGAGAGCAGGAGTCACTGCCGAATGGAACACAAGGGGAAGGGAAAGGATCCCACGGCGCATTCGAATGCCAATAGGGAACATGCGTCTCGCCGATGTTGAGAAACAAGAAAACCGGTTGACTACTAACCTCAGAAGACATTTTCTGGTCTAACCACTGCAGCTGCTGATCGAGGCTCCATGTATTTCCTGCAAAGAAGAAATCATCAAAAGATTCGGCAAGTACAGATCCTGTCGGCGTTGCAGTGTTAAACCAATCGACCGCGCCGGAGCCCAATGTGTAATAGCCCAGCCGACGAAACCCCTCAATGATGTTGCGGCCTTCCAAGGCAAAGCCTTGCTCATCCTTTCCCCTCGACCCTGAGAAGGACATCCGAAAGAGCTTGCCGGCTTTTGGGTTCAACCAAGGGACAGCTCTGCGGATACCGGGCGTAAATCCCATCCAGAAGGCTGCATGACTACCATACGTGAAGTAACTGGGTGCTAGAGCCTTGTGCACTGGCGCCACACAATCAAGATGAGGGGTCTTCGCCCTACGATAGGTATCGTATCGACAGGAATCAAGCGTGATAAAAAGAACACTCTCAGGAGCAGGAAAATGCATAGGAATTACAGGTTTATGGCACTAGACCCAGTAATTTCATGCTCACGGAGACAGACATAACGTATCGCCGTTCGTCCACCCCAGGAATAGGCTAGGTGCAATTCACCAGGCTGACCTTCTATCAGGCTTGGATAGGCGAGTTGGCCATTGAGATGCCAATTCTGATCACCACAGAAACCATCACCGCTATCAACATCGCGCGCCCAGGGCCAGGTGTTCCCATCGTCATCGCTCAGGGCCACTGTCAAAGGCCAACGGGTGCGAGGCCAATAAGCCTGGCCCCATACCTGCTGAGCAGTGTCAGCAGAATTTAATGAGAAACGATTGAAGGCCATGGCTAACCTTCCGCTGTTGAGGCGACAGACCTGAATCGAACTGTTGTTATTCGGCAAACCGATCGGCTCCGGTACACTCCACTCCTGTCCATCCAAGCTACCCACAGATCGATAAATTGCATCCGCCAAGCGGCTGCGGAAAAACTGGAGAAGGCTAGATCCATCAGCAGATCTGACAATTGTGCCATGGATGCGACCGGTACTTTCAGGAACACGACAACATTCTCCCGTATAGCTTCCGTCTTCATCCAGCAATAAGACCTCTGAATAGTCTTCTCCAAAAGCACCTCCAGCCTCAAGGCTACGATAAATCGGTAGCAGATACTTCCGGTCATCTCGCTTGTATGGAGGATGGCGACAAAAAGCAAAACCTTCAAGAACTTGTTGGCAGCGCCCCCATCTCATTCGATTCAGGCCTGTCGACTGCTGACGTAAAACAGCGGTCCATTGCATTGAAAAGCTGCTGTTCAGGTCAACGTGGGGCTGCGTGAGATCACGAACATCCTGAGCAGTATGAATTAACTGAATCCGACCCGCGTCGGTGACAAATAATAGAGGATTCTGCTCGGAGCGAGTGCGATCCTGAGAAATTCTTCGAGCAGCAGACCATGACCTCGATCCCGCTTTCAACACGCTCAGATAGATCGACATGCCAGCGGTGCCCTCGCCGCCTCCAGCCATCCAAACGCAAGCTAGCCTATTGGTATCAAGCCAGCACAGTTGAGGAGCATGATTCTGTTCTCCCGCAGGCTGCAATAAAGACCAGGTACCTAGACTGAGCGGTGAACAGATCAGCCGGCCCCATTGCAGTCGATCTGTCAAGTCAAGGTGAGATGTTTGCGGTGAGAACATTAGGCAACAAGAGAATCCTGAATAGCAGCAAGTGACTTCGCTACAGAAGCTTTCATCGACTCCGGTGAATAGCGCTTCCTGACATCTTTAGAGATTTTTAATTGACGACTACCAACCTGCCTCGGATCGCTCTGCCACCAGTGATTGAACTCAGCCATGCTATCAACGAATCCCATCCAATCACCTGGTGAGAGTTCACGAGCCGCCGCAGAGCCTGCCGCAAGCCGGAACAATTCACGACCACCTAAACCAGAATAACCTATAACATGACAGGCGCAAGAGAGAGCCTCAGCAACGGGCAGACCAAAACCTTCAGGATGGCCAAAGGATAAGAAAACAGCACAGTCTTGGAAGAGACGTGCAACCTCTTGTTGAGATCGATCTTGTATCAGCACAGGCTGCCAAGCGGAAAACCATTCTTGCTCGTGTAAGAGCGTCATGACAGCAGCAACATCTTTTGGATTTTTGCGCGGCATCACCGCAACTTGACGCCGCTTACCGCGGGCTGGAGAGAAGATATCGGCCTCAATGGCATTCACAATCCTACTGACGCCTGTAGATCCAAGTCCAAACCCTCTCGCTAGTAATTGATGATCATACTCTGAGACACAGAGCACATGCCGAACATCAGGATGTCGATAAAGTCTCACAATCTCCCTCTTGTCAGAGGGAAATCCGTCATTCGCAGCTAATCCAAAACTATAGGATCCATTCTGATTGAAAATAACCTTGGGGATTCCCGGTTTGTAGCGCGGAAGATGTGGAACAAAGGTTTCCGGCATCACAATCACATCCGCATGGGGATCTAGCCTCAGCCGGCCAAAATCGCGGCAACTGATGGCCCGAACGTCGCTCTGAAACCAACCAGGATGGAAACTGGCGCTGTCCTGGATGAGTCTGACCTGACAGCCAAGCTGCTGCAACGTTTCTGCCAGCCGGTGCATCTGCTTGACGCCACCGACAGGACGTGTGACATCCGGATGCAAGGCACACCAGAACCGTAGATCAGTCGCCATTCCCCATGCTGTGCTCGGAAGGCCATACTCTGGCAAGCCATCGGTCAGACCCGCAGGAAGGCCACCAGCCGCCAGTCAGTTGAGTCCATCTAAACCACCGCCATGGCCTGCAATCTTCTCCTGGTGACTTTTGATCAATGGCGAGGCGACTGGGGCAATCCCTGGAAGCCCGTCATTCCGTTGCCTGGGCTGGAGAGGCTGGCACGGCAGGGCTGGACTGCTGAGCGTTGCTACACCAGTAGTCCACAGTGTGTACCGGCTCGATTGAGCTGGCTGACAGGTCTTGCCCCGAGTCAACTGGGCGTGACGCGCAACCAACCGGTCTGGCTGCCCCCAGATGCTCCCTCGCTGGTGCGCGAGCTCCAAGAGCACGGATGGTGGACAGAACTGGTGGGGAAAAGCCATTGGACCCCTCACAATGAGCCTCGAGATCTACGGGCGGATGCTGCCCGGCTGCATGGCCTGGGGTTTGACCGGGTGCTTGAAATCGCGGGCCCTCGGGCGTTGCGCCGGATCGACTGCGCACTGACGGATGCCTGGAGGGAAGCTGGTGTGCTGGAGAGCCAGCGCGCAGCACTCGACGCGCTGTATCGGCAAGGCCAGGAACCCTCAGCATGGCAAGTGCAGCCAACCACCCTGCCGAATGCGCTCTACCCAGACATCTGGCTGACGGATCAAGCCCTCGATCGGCTGGAGTGTCTGCCCGAGCATGAACCCTGGCTGTTGTGGGTCAGCCTTGTGGGGCCTCATGAACCCTTTGATACGCCGTCGCCCTGGCACGGCCGCAACCACTGGAGCCGCTTACCAGCCGCGACGCAGCAACCAGCTTGGATCCAGGACCTTCCGGAACAGGCTGAACTGCGACAGCTCATCGAGCGCTGGGGAGAGCGTCTGACGGTCGATGACGTCCGAGCCTGCCGAGCCGATTATGCCGATCGGCTGCAATTGCTGGATACGCAGCTACAACGTCTGCTGCGAGCTGTCGAATGCCGCAAAGACGCGGCCCGGACCGCCATTGCCGTGACAGCGGACCATGGTGAGCTTTTGGGCGATGCCGGCTGTCTTTACAAGGGCGCCCTCCTGGAAGGAGCCGTGCATGTGCCGTGGATCTACAGACCGCCGGGAGGCTCAGAGCCGCGTCGGTATCGCCATCCGTTGCCGCTGACAGAACTGCTGAGCAAGCTCATGAAGCAGCTGAAGGCTGGTAGTGGTGCCGATGGCCTGCAGCAATGGGCCCAGCGCCAACCGGGTGCGGTGGTGGAGTTCGGTGCTGAGCGTCTGCTGGTGAGCGGCAAGCGCAAACTGGTGGTCGATGCAGAGGGGCATCCCCTCTGGGCGGTGGATCTCAGACGCGACCCTGAGGAACAACACAACCTGCTGCAAGACGGACGCAAACCATGGCACCAAAGCCTGGGTTGGTGGAACCTGCGACGGTGGGCACAACGCATCCATCACGAACGTTCACGACCTGATTGGTGCTGGCGGCATCTGGCTGCGGACAGCTGAATGGGGATGTAGCTGCAACCATTCCGCCTGGGTACGGAACCGCTCGATGTTTCCATTGAGGTAATCGAGCAGCACTGGCCACTCCGAGGCAGGAACGCGGCCATGCACGATGAACACAGGGCTGCCTTTGCCAGCCAGCCAAGGCTTGGTAGTCCGCAGATTGGCTTCCGGAGGCAAGGTGCTGAAGCGCAATCCCCGTTGCTGGCGCTGCCAAAGGGCAGTGCGCAGAGCAGCCTGATCCCAAGCCTGACCAATGCGGTCATACTGCTGAAGCCACTGGTGAACCAGCCTTCGCTGTTGATAGCCCCGCCGCATCAACAGCACTCCGGAGTTGTATTCAGGAAAGGTGATCGGAATCTGTTCATCCCAATGCCCAGCGGGTTTGCGCACGGGCGCCTGTGCAGCGGCCACCTGGCAACTTTCTAGAAGACGGAACAGTGGATCGGCAGGGGCACACAATCGTGCATCGCTGTCGAGAAACAAAGTTTGCTCGAACGGCAGCTGAAGCAGAGGAACAATTTTGTCGCGGTAGCTGTACTGAGGTGCTGGATGCTCCTTGATCGCAGTGAATGGCCCTGGATGGGGGATCCGATTCGACTGGTCAGTGATCAGCAGCAGCTCCGCGCCTTGAAGCCAGGGGCGACTGGCTTCCGCATTGGCGAAGGCTTCCCGGCGATGGTTTTCACCGGTAGCAATGTAAAGAACTCCGCAACGCATCAAGCCTGACGGCGCAGCTCAGGGAGCGGCCAACTGGGCTCAAATCGATAACCAGCCTGCGGCAGAGAGGCGCGACGCTGCTGAAGATTAGCCTTCACTTGCTGCAATTGAGGATTCTGCGGGTCAAGAGCTGCTGCCGCATTGAGGTAGTGGTCAGCTAAAGCGAAATCAGCGCGCATGGAGGCAAGGCTGATCAAGTTGATGTACGTGCTAACTGTTCCCGCTCCCAGAGCGAGCGCGTGCAACAAACAAATCTCAGCCTCATGAAAGCGCTGGAGATTGATGTATGCATCGGCGGCATTGGTATACACCAGGGAATTGGGACCCAGACCCGCATGAGCCTGACTACAAAGATCCAAGGCGAACTGCGGATTGCTTTGTTGAATAGCGCGCGCAGCCATGGTCAACTGTTCAGAAGCCATCTCCTGGCTCTGAGGAGAGGGAAGTCGCGCAGCGACTCTGACCCCTTCGGGATCCAGTTTCACGTCCTGGCGCGTGCGCTGCACTTCACTATCTGAGAAGGCCAGCATCAAAGGATCATTGGGAAGCCAACTGGCTGAACGACTGGGGGCTGAGGGTGCAGGCTGGGGATCAACCTGGTGAGATTGCCGGTGAAACTCAAGGCGATTCAGATTCACACGAGCATCGCGAAAATCAGGATCTTCCTGCAACAAAGCCTCCAGCAACAGGCGGGCCTGCTGCAACTCGCCAAGATCGATCAACAAATTGGCATAATTATTGCGAATGGCCTTGGATGCAGGATCCACTCGATAGGCGCGGGCCAACAGCTCACGGGCTCGATCCAAGCGTCCAAGACGTCGACAGGTGGCTCCATACAACGACAGGTAGTCCGCCAGATCCCCCAGCGCACCCTCTAACTCCGCCAGCACAGCAGCAGCCTGCTCATATTGACTCAGCTGGAACAGAGCCGCCGCCAAGACCTGGGCCGCCAAGGGATCCTGGGCAGGTTGCAGCTCCTGTTCACAGACCTGAACCAGCTCTCGGTAACGGCCA
>Ga0194118_10003529_pt1 | contig 18086 bp, 18 predicted proteins | sample TA2MahsurfametaG_2_FD_148662 | JGI IMG/M metagenome (GOLD analysis project Ga0194118, IMG submission 148662) | Freshwater microbial communities from Lake Tanganyika, Tanzania - TA2015013 Mahale N5 surface | ecosystem: Environmental > Aquatic > Freshwater > Lake | place: Tanzania: Lake...
GATCGACCCGCGATCGACCCCCGAGACCCGCCTGCTCTCAGATTCGATGCCTGTCCGCGATCGACCCGTCCGCGATTGCTCGCAAGATCGATGCCTGTCCGCGATTGCTCGCCCCGCTCTCGGCGTGCGTGGTCGCGGAGCACCGCCGGACGGGTCCGCCGGGAGCCTTCGGCGGCGACGCCGGCCTTCCTGGCTCGCAGCGGGTGACTCGCGGCGACGGCACCGTCGAAGCGCTTGGTGGCGCGGCGGAGGTCGATCTGGCCGCGGGCGATCGACTCGAGGTGCTCACGCCGGGCGGAGGCGGGTGGGGCGCCGACGTCGCGTCTTGACGCGATCTTCGGCCGCCAAACGACACCGCACCCGCCGAAGCGGGTGCGGTGCGAGTGATTGAGCACAATCGGCGGATGATCGGATCAGCCGCGGCGGCGACGCGAGCCGGCGAGACCCGCGAGGCCAAGCAGGGCCACCGCGCCCGGCGCAGGCACGAAGCTGATGTCGCCGAAGAGCGTCAGCGAAACGTTGTTGTACGAAACCGTCGGACTCCCGGTCCATCCGTTGCCGATCCCGAAGGTCCACAGGCCCCCCGCGCCGGCCCCGTGAACCTTCGTGTCGGTGTAGGTGCCGCTCGCCGACGAACCGGGACCGTCGAAACCCCAGGTCCCACCGTTCAGAGGAATGCCGAACTGGGTGTTGAAGCCACCCCAGGCGATGCCCTCGAGGCCCGGACCGATGATGTAGAGGACCATGTCCGAGGCCCAACTTCCGCCGGCGTTGGTGACGTAGTCGAAGGTGATCGAAAAGCCGGTCATGGTGCCGATCAACTCGAAGGTGTAGTTGTTGGCAGCGTTTCCGCCGAGCGTGTTGTTGCCGAGATCGAGGGTGACTTCCGCCGCCGCCGCCGAAGCGATCGCCGCCGCACAGACGCTGCCGAGAACGAGATTCTTCTTCATGATCCTTTCTCCTTTGCGGGGCAGCGACTAGGGCTGCTCCCATCCGTTGATTGTCTTCGCCATCCGCCCGATGGCGGAGCGACCTTCTCCAGGATCCCGGGAGCCTCCGGCACGCCCGGACCTCCCTCTCTCCAGTCCCGGAAGATGTGCCCAGTCAGAATGTGCCACCGGTTCCAGGAAAGTCAAACGAGAGGACCGGGAATCCTCGACAGGAATTGAAAAAGGGTCTTCCGACTTCCGTGTGGGTGACGTTGGTTCGGCTCGCGGCCTGAGGAGCGTTGCGAGGCGTACCTTGGGCGGATGCGAGACCGCGACCTCTACAGCAAGATCCTGGGCATTTCCGCACCCTGGCACGTGACCGACGTGATCCTCGACATGCCCGCGGGCAAGGTCGAGGTGGTGGTCGAGCACCGAGGCGAGGCGTGCTGCCCCAAGTGCGGCAAGCCCTGTCCGGGGTACGACACGCGGAGGCGCCGCTGGCGTCATTTGGACACCTGCCAGTTCGAGACGCATCTGGTGGCTGAGGTGCCTCGGGTGTCGTGCGAGGAGCACGGCGTGGTGCAGGTATCGGTGCCGTGGGCGGAGGGCGGCTCTCGCTTCACCGCGCTGTTCGAATCGCTGGTGATCGATTGGCTGAAGGAGGCGAGCCCCCCCTTCACGGCCTCGTCGACACGGCCTCCCATTCATGCCACTTCCTACAGTGATGGCATGCCGCTCCACCCCACCCTTGCTGCGAGTCTGCCTGAGATTCAGGAGGCGTGTCGCCGCGCCGGGGCTCGGGCGCTGTGGGCGTTCGGGTCGGCGACGAGCGATCGGTGGAGTCCGCTCACGAGCGACTTCGATCTGCTCATCGACATGCCGCGTCCCCTGCCCGATCTCGCCGCCCGGTTCCTGCAACTCCATCGGGACCTTGGACGCATCCTCGGACGCCCCGTGGATCTCGTCAGCCTGCACGGCGTTCGGAACCCGCACTTCCGTGCCGAACTCGAATCCACTCGGCTTCCGATCTATGCCGCCGCGTAGCGCTGCGGGGCTGCTGCAGGATGTGCTCGACGCGGCCGAGTTCATGCGGGTCCGTGCGATCGATCTCGATGCGGAGGCGTTCCTGCGAAACGAGGACCTCAAGGTGATCTTCGAGCGCAAGTTCGAGGTCGTTGGGGAAGCTCTCGGTGCGCTTCGGCGAAGGCACCCGGAGCTGGTGGACCGGATCCGTCACGCGGCGAACGCGATCGATCTTCGCCATGTGCTGGTGCATGGCTACGCGGCGATCGACCACGAGATCCTGTGGAACCCCTTCGAGCGGCTTCTTCCCGAGCTGCTCGCGGACACCCGATCGGTGCTCGACGGCGCCTGACCGCCACCGCACACGATCGCTGCCCGTCCCCTCACCCCGCCCCCCTACTCCCTCGGCTTCTCCGGCAAGAGCCACCGCACCACCGCGCGGGTGTAGGCCGGCGGGTAGGCGATGTGCATGCGGTAGCAGCGGAACGCGTCGAGCGGCCTTCCGACGAGACTCGCCCCGTGCTCGAGCAGCGCGAGGTGCCGCTCGGCGTCCACGCCCGCGGATGCCGGAAGCGACAGCGATCGCACGAACCGTCCCTCGACCTCGCCGGCGAAGCGGCGCAGCTCCGCGTACTCGCCGTGCTCGACACGACCGCGTCCCTCCGGTGACCAGAGACGCTCCGTGCAGGGCGCACGCCGCCCGTCGCGGCTCACTTCCGGGGTTCGGGTCGCCGCTTGCCGTGTGGAGCGCGCGGAGCGGGCGGGGCGGGCGGAAGGAGCCACTTGACCACCGCGCGGGTGAAGGTCGGCGGGTAGGGCATCACGACCCGGAAGCATCGGAACGACTCGAGCGGATGCCCGACGAGTGTCGCGCCGTGATCGAGCAGCTTGAGGTAGCGCGCGGCATCGACCTGCGGCGGGATCGATGCGTCGGGCGAGCGCACGAACTTGCCCTCGAACTCGCCGGCGACCCGCCGCAGTTCGCGGTGCGTGCCGTGCTCGAGCCCGAGGCCGCCGATGAAGTAGAGCGACGCCCGCGGCTCGATCGGCGGCAGCGACTCGTGCAGGAACACATCGACCTGCAGGCGCTTCACCGGCATGAGGATCTGCAGGCTGAGTTCGGCGTCCCGGTCCTTCTCGCCCTCGTAGAGCGCACCGATTCCCTCGATGAGATCGGCGAATCCGAGGGTCAGCGACTTCGCGGGATGCCGGTCAGGGTCGGCGACCACGAGCCAGCCGTTCGGCGTCTCGTTCATCTCGACGGTGGTCCGATCAACCTTCGACGAGGACGCCTCGGGCACGAGCCACGGCGGCCGAGTGCGGTCGGACGCGTCGCGCTGCAGGCGCTCCCACGCGTCCTTGCCGCGGAAGGTGGTCGTCCCCCGGAAGACCGGCCGGGGCCCGAGCGGCCGGAGCGTGCGCAGCCCGGTGACCATGTAGAGGGCAAGCAGCGTGGCGAGCGACGGATCGTCGCGCGAGGGCAGCACGAACCACGCCGCGACCTCCGACGAGAGGGTCTCGCCACGGACCGCGACCGTCGCCTCGTAGAGCGACTTCATCGCCTGTTCGAGATGCCGTCGCTGCGACGCCGAATCGAGACCGCCCGCCGCGATCGCCCGGATCTCGCGCGAGGTCGCGCCGGCCCGCTTGAAGACCTCCCGCAGACCGACCGCCGCCACCCGGACCGCCTCGACCGCCGCACGGTCGCCGCCTTGCTCGCCGAGCGCCGCGAGCAGGATCGTCATCCCCCGCTCACCGGGCAGTGCCGAGAGCACCGTCGCCGCATCGGTCGCGGAGGCGATCCGCTGCGCCTGCCAACCGAGCATCTTGTCGACCGTGAGGCGCCGGGCGAGGCCCCGCGCTCCGGTCTCGTGCGACACGACCGCCCGGATCGCCCGCCGCATCGCGGCCTGCAGTGCCATCGCGGCCTCGGAGATCTCCCGGTGCTTGTCTAGAAACGACGCGGTCTTCGACACCTGCGATCTCCTGAAGGCGGACGACGCAAGGCTCGACGGGAACGAGCCGCGCCGCCGCCGCGATCAATATCGCATCGGTGTCGTCGATCGAGCGTGTCCCGACGCGCCGACTCCGACGCTTCCGAGCGGAATGTTGTCTGCACAGACAGTCGCTGGGTCGAATTGTGTCTGCGGAGACGCCGGACGGTTGCGAGACCGCCATGCCCTCCGTGTCAACGATGATGAGACACTTCCCATCGCTCCAGACAATCAGGGCGATCAGGAGTGTCCGCCGGCCCTCAAGATCGATGCCTGTCCGCGATCGACCCCCGAGCCGCGGACCTGCACAAGCCTGTTGGACACCCTGCTGGGCAGGGCCCTCAAGATCGATGCCTGTCCGAGATTGCCCCGCGCGATTGCGCGCGATCGCCCCGCGATCGCCCCGCGATCGCCCTCAGCGACCGCCTACTCGCACGTGCCCCAGCCGCCAAGGAGGATGGCGAGATCCTGGTCGTCGACGATGCCGTCGCCATTGACGTCCGCGTCGAACTTGCCCTGCCCGTTCGTGCCCCACGCGGCGAGCACGGCGGCAAGGTCCACGCCGTCGATCCGACCGTCGTCATTGACGTCGGCGGCGCACGGAGGCTGCGGCACCAGGTCGGCAAAGCCCTCCGGGCCGAACGCCGGAACGCTGCCGGAGAACTCGTAGGTCCGCAGCACCATGCAGCCGTCGAGCGGTCCGCCCGTCACCTGCCCGGCGAGGGTCACGAGCGTCGGCGAGTCCGACTCCGCCAGCACGTTGAAGAGCACGTTGCCCTCCGGCGTGATGGACCCGAGGAGCGTGAACGACTCGTTGGACGATCCGTCGGGACCCGTTCCCGCGCCCCAGAAGTAGCCGTTTCGGTAGTTGGTGATCGTGAAGCTGCCCACGCCGCCGGGACCAAAGAGCTGGTCGCTCTGGTAGTTCCACGTGGTGCCCAAGGTCCATGCCCACTCCATCGAGATGAGATCGCCGTTGGGCAGCGGGTCCGGAGGCGTGAAGGTCTTCGGGTCATAGGACAGCATGTACGCCCAATGCGTCGTGTACGCGCTGCCGGCCTGCCCCGAGATCATCTGCATCTGCATCGCGGTCGCGCCGTCGACCTCACGGAACTGACCGACGCCGATGACCGTGCTGCCGTCGGAGGTCGACGTGAACCGCATCCTGATCTGGCCGGACTCGGTGGCGATCCCGACGATCGAGGTGGTCGAGCTGAACGAGAACTCCGGCGTGACGAAGAAGGTCGCCTGCGCGGAGCCGGTGAAGTGCCCGTCGAGGGAGTCACCAAGGCTCCACAGCGTCTGATCCCAGAGCACGAGCGGCGGCGGCTCGATGAAGCTGGTGGTGCTCGTCATGTAGGCGAGCAGGTTCTCCCTAGGCACGTACCAGGAGGAGTCGGAGAGCAGCCGGTCCCACGTGCTCGCCGAGGCGCCTGCGCAGATCGCCGCCGTGACGGCAAGGGAGAGCGTGGCATGCATGATCGTGGCTCCGTGGGGGTGTTCCCCGGTCGAGCGAGACTCGAAGAGGCGGGTGGTTGGAAGACGCGGGCGGTCGGGAGAGGTTCGCGGCCCGGAGACGTCGGCGGTCGGAAACGGATCGCTGAGAATGAGCGTCAATCGCGGTGCCTCAAGTTCATCCGGGTTGCCGCCACCAAGCAATCCGTCTTCCACGAACGCGCCGTGTGATCCCTCGGTCACTCCGCCGTCCACGCGGACCATCACCGGCGGCTCGTCCCGAGGCACTTCGATGTGCGACCCCAAGTGGCAGAACACATGGCAGAACGCGTGGCAGAACACATGGCAGCACGCGTGTCCTCTACGATCTCAACCTCCATCGATCTCAGAGCATGACGCCCGGAGAGCGGGGGGCAAGTGCCTTGCCGCCGAAGGGATGCAATCGCCGCCCTCGTCCGGCCGGACAGCCCCTCGCGCCTTCGCCCCATGGGTTCCTTCATCCGAGATCCTGCGCTCCACCTTGAAGATGCCCCTCTGAAGTCCCCTCCTGAAGACCCTCTCCTGAAGACCCTCTCCTGAAGAGCCATGCCCCGCCGACCGCGACCTGACGAGCCGAGCCCGCCGACGACCGCCCCGCGGCGGCGCCGCGCCCTGATCCTCACCCGCGAGGGCGCCCGCGCGCTCGACGCGGCGGCGACGTCGCGGCTCGGGATCCCCGGGCTGCTGCTGATGGAGCGAGCCTCGCTCGAGGTCGCCCGCCTCGTCGTCGAACGGATCGAACGGATCGTGCAGATCGAGCGCATCGAATCGCCCGCCTGGACCCGCCCGAGCCCCGCGCGACCGATCCTGGTGGTCTGCGGTCCCGGCTCGAACGGCGGCGATGGTCACGCCATCGCCCGCCACCTCGCCGTCGCCGAGCGACCGGTCGTCGTCGCGCGGGTGGGCGCCGCGCGGGCGGGCACCGATGCGGCGCTCATGCAGGCGATCGTCGACCGCCTCGCCGCCGCGGGATCGCCGCTCGAGGTCGTCGGCGCGGATCCGTCGACCTGGCCCCGCCGACCATCGCTCGTGATCGACGCGCTCCTCGGCACCGGTCTCGACCGACCGGTCGCCGGCGAGTTCGCGCAGGCGATCGCGGCGATCAACCGCCTCGACGCCCCGATCGTGGCGGTGGACCTGCCCTCCGGACTCGACGCGGACCGCGGCGAGGTCCTCGGCGCCGCGGTGCAGGCGGACCTCACCATCACCTTCGCGGCGGCGAAGCCCGCGATGCGCTTCATCCCGGCGCAGAAGCTCCTCGGCGAGGTGGTGGTCGCCGACCTCGGGCTGCCGCCCTCCCTGCTCCGCGAGTTCGCCTCCGACTCCGTGCTCCGCCCGACCGGCGACTCGCGGGCGACTCCACGACCGCCGCGCGGCGACCGGAGGAGCCGCGGTCCTGATCTATGATCGCCGCCGCGGTCCCTCCATGGTCTACGCGTCCCTCCTCGCCAACCGATACCTCGTCTCGCGGGTGATCCCGCTGATCGCGGTGCTCGCCGTCGCGCTGAACGTCGCGCTCGTGGTGATCGTGGTCTCGGTGATGACGGGGTTCCTCGACATGCTCCGCGACAGCGGACGCACGCTGATGGGCGACGTGATCATCACCCACGACATCGTGGGGATCCCCCACTACGAGCGGCTCATCGAGGTGCTCGAGGCGACCCCCGGCGTCGCCGCCGCGAGCCCGGTGATCGAGACCTTCGGGCTCGCCCGCATGCCCTACGGGCGTTCCGGCGAGAGCCGCCCCGAGCCGGTGCAGGTGTGGGCGGTCGATCCCCGCTCGCTCGCGAAGGTCACCGGGTTCGAGGACGCGATCTACTGGCGGACGCCCGAGCCGGAGGTCGCGGAGTCGCTCGCCGCGGATGATCCTCGGCTCGACCGCGAGTTCGACCGCCTCGCGGAGGCGATGGCGATCAACGACCCGGGCGCGGAGCCCTCGATCATCCTCGGGATCGAGATCTCCCCCTTCAACCGCCGCACCCGCGAGGGCACCTACCGACCGGAGCCCGACGCCGCGTGGATGCCGCGGCACGACCTCACCCTCGCGCTGGTGCCGGTCTCCGCGGGCGGACGCATCTCGGAGCCGCGGGAGGGTCGCTTCCGCATCGCGAACGAGTTCTTCAGCAAGGTCTACCAGGTGGACAGCCAGCGCGTCCTGATCGGCCTCGCGGAGGGTCAGCGCCTGCTCCGCATGGCGGAGGGACCGCTCTACGACCCCGACGGCGAGCTCGACGAGGAGGGTCGCCCGAAGGTGATCGGTCGCAGTCCGGCGCGGGCGACGACGATCCTCGTGAAGGGCGCGGATCGCCTCACGCCCAACGAGCTCAAGATGCGGGTCGCCGCGGCGTACGACGAGTTCGCGAAGGCGATCGACGACGACCCCGAGGCGAAGGTGAAGCCGCCCGGCTTCGTGGACATCCGCACCTGGGAGGAGCGCCTCATCGACCTCATCGCGCCGGTCGAGAAGGAGCGGGCGCTGATGAACGTCCTCTTCTCGATCATCTACGTGGTGAGCGCGGCGCTGGTCCTCTCGATCTTCTGGGCGATCGTCCACGAGAAGACCCGCGACATCGGGATCCTGCGGGCGATCGGCGCCTCCCGCGCGGGCGTGCTCTGGATCTTCCTGCAGTGGGGGCTCGTCCTCGGGGTGGTCGGCGCGCTGCTTGGGCTCGGACTCGGGGCGCTCGTCGTCTCGCGGATCAACCTCATCCACGACGCGATGGGCGAGCCGGCGCCGACCTGGTCGATCGTCCTCGCGGGCGTCCTCGCGGGCGCCTCGCTCCTCGGGGCGATCGTCGCGGCGGCGCGGGGCTCGCTCCTGCACGGGCTCATCTGGTCGCTCGCCACGATCCTCCTCGGCGCGATCGCGGTCGGTCTCGGGCTCCACGAGGGCGCCGTGATGTGGGACCCGAGCGTCTACTACTTCGACCGCATCCCAAGCCGCGTCGATCCGTGGCTCACCGGGTTCACCATGGCGGGCGCGGTCCTCTTCAGCGTGCTCGGCGCGGCGATCCCCGCCGCGAAGGCGGCGGACGTCGATCCGGTCAGGGCGCTCCGCTATGAGTGACCCCCGCCCCGCGACCGCCGCCTCGCCGACTCCCCCGACGATCCCCGCGGGAATCCTCGAGTCGGTCGAGGTGCGCAAGACCTACGACCTCGGTCGGGTGAAGGTGCCGGTCCTGCAGGGCGCGACCCTCGCGGTCGCCCACGGCGAGTGGCTTGCGGTGCGCGGCTCGAGCGGCTCGGGAAAGAGCACCCTGCTCCACGTCCTCGGCGGGCTCGACCGCGTGGATCGCGCCGACGGCGGCGAGGTCCGCTTCGAGGGGCGATCGATCCGCTCGATGGGGCGCGGCGAGCTCGACCGCTACCGAAACCGCGAGGTCGGCTTCGTCTTCCAGTTCTATCACCTGCTTCCCGAGCTCACCGTGCTCGAGAACGCGATGCTGCCCGGCATGGTCGGGCGCCTGCCGCTCGCGTGGCGGGCGCAGCGGCCGGAGGTCGTCGCGCGGGCGGGCGAGCTCCTCGACCGCTTCGGGCTCGGGCACCGCCTGCGCCACCGACCGCGCGAGCTCTCGGGCGGCGAGCGGCAGCGGGTCGCCATCGCCCGGGCGCTCGTGAACCAGCCGCGGGTGCTGCTCGCCGACGAGCCGACCGGCAACCTCGACGAGAAGACCGGCGCCGGGATCCTCGACCTCCTCGGCGAGGAGCACCGCCGCGGGCTCTGCATCGTGATGGTCACCCACGACGCGGCGGTCGCCGCCCGCGCCGACCGCGTGGTCTGGCTGCGGGATGGGCGGATCGAGGAGTCATGAGCCCGCGAGGCTCCTCCGCGCCGCCGCGGATGGAGGATCCCGCCGCGGCGGGTACCCTTCCGCCTCGCGCCGCCGGCGACCGACGCCGGCGAAAGGAGTCCCGATGAACGTCCCCGCCGATGCCGCCGCCTCCGCGATCGACGACCTCTGCCGCGCCCGCGTCGCGTGGATCCGCGACGGACGGGTGGGGCTCGCCCTCGACGGCACCTCGTACGAGATCCACCTCGCGATCGCGGGCGACGCGTCGCGGCTCCCCAAGGCGGGCAAGCGGACGAGCGGCGTCATCCACGGCAAGGCGCTCCGCATGCACCGCGCGGGCGCCGGAGGCCGCTTCATCGAGCCGGTGCTCGGTCATCCGCGGATCGTGCAGGGCACGGTGATGGCGACCGATCCCTCCGCCAACCGCATGCTCGCCGACGTGGTGGTCCCGATGTGGCTCGAGCTCGACCCGGAGCAGTCGGTGCGGGAGTTCTCGACCGGCGACCTCGTCAACTTCTATTGCGGAAGCGGCATGACCTTCACCCCCGCCGCCCGCGCCTGAACGATCCGCGGAGTCCCGCATGAGACGCACGATTCGAGCCGGTCTCCTCCTTCTTCCGCTGCTCCTCCCGGTCGCGTGCGCCTCGGCGCCTCGCGCCGCGAGGTACTCGCCGGAGTCCTTCCGCGGCACCTGGAGCGGGCCCGCCTTCGCGGTGAACTCGATCGGCGACGGCGAGGTGATCCAGACCCTGAAGATCACGGTCGATGCCGACGGCGTCGTCCGCGGCACCATGGGCTGGACCGCGGCGGTCGATCTCAAGGGTCACGAGGCGGATGGCGACGTGACCTCCTCGCACGAGGAGTCGGTGCTCGGGCTCGCGAGCTTCACGCAGGGAAGCCTCGCCCTCGTCGAGACCGAGGAGAACGGGACGCTGCTTGCGCGGCTCCTGCCCGACGGGACGCTCGAGGTCCTCCGCACCCAGCCGGGCACGAAGCCGGTGGTGAGCTTCGCCCTCCTCTCCCGCGCGTCGAAGTAGCGATCGCTCCGTCGAGGCGGGTGCCCCGATCGCCGCGCCGCTGATCGGTAGCATGCTGCCGGGGTCGCGAAGGAGCATCGCATGGCGAAGAAGAAGGCTCGCGCCGCCGGGACGACCGCCCGCGCGAGCGACGGGATCGGGATCGCGCTGATCGGCACGAAGTTCATGGGTCGCGCCCACTCCACCGGCTGGGCGGGCGCCGGACGGTTCTTCGACCTGCCGCGCCGACCGCGGCTCCTCCTCGCCGCCGGGCGCGACGAGCGCGAGACCGCGACCTTCGCGCGACGCTGGGGCTGGGAGGGCGCGACCACCGACTGGCGCACGATCCTCGCCGACGACGCGGTCGAGCTGGTCGACGTCGCGACCCCGAACAACCTGCACGCCGAGATGTCGATCGCGGCGCTCGAGGCGGGCAAGCACGTCGCCTGCGAGAAGCCGCTCGCCGCCACGCTCGACCAGGCTCGCTCGATGGCGATCGCCGCCAAGGCCGCCGCCCGGCGCGGGCTTCGCACCTACGTGTGGTTCAACTACCGCCGCTGCCCGGCGATCGCCTTCGCGCGGCGGATCGTGCGGGAGGGTCGGCTCGGCAGGCTCTTCCACGTGCGGGCGAGCTACCTGCAGGACTGGGGTCGCGCCGGCACGCCGCTCCTCTGGCGGTTCGACGCGAAGGTCGCGGGCTCCGGCGCCCACGGCGACCTGAACGCGCACATCATCGACATGGCGCGGTTCGTCACCGGCGAGGAGTTCAGCGAGGTCTCCGGCGCGATCGAGAAGACCTTCGTCGCCGAGCGAGACCTTCCCGGCGGCGGAGGCGGCGCGATCTCCGGCAAGGGCGGCGCGAGGTCCTCGCGGCGCGGCCGCAGCACCGTCGACGACTGCGTGCTCTTCCTCGCCCGCTTCTCGGGCGGCGCGGTCGGCACCTTCGAGGCGACGCGCCTCGCGACCGGCAACCAGAACCGGAACCAGATCGAGGTGAACGGCGAGAAGGGCTCGCTCCGCTTCGACTTCGAGCGGATGAACGAGCTCCTCTGGTGGGACGACACGCTGCCGTCGGCGCTCCGCGGGTGGAGCCGCATCATGTGCACCAACGCGGGCGACCATCCCTACGCCGCCGCGTACTGGCCGCCGGCGCACCTCATCGGCTACGAGCACGGCTTCGTCAGCGAGTGCGCGGACATCGCCCTCGACCTCGCCGGCCGCGAGCCGGTCGCCCCGATCCCCGACTTCGCCGACGCCTACGAGACCCAGCGGGTGCTCGAGGCGGCGATCCGCTCGGCGCGGGAGCGGCGACCGGTGGCGATCCGCGAGGTGAGGTAGGCGCTCCTCAACGCTCTTCGAGCAGGCGACGCACCAGCGCCGGATCGATTCGGTAGTCCGACGGAAGCGCCTGCAGCGTCTCCCTCAGCGGAATCAGTCCGGCTCGCGCGGCGCGATCAAGCACGCCGAGAAGCCCGACGGGGCGAAGTCCTCGCCGGATCGCCTCGTGCCGCGCCGCGCGGTCGTCCATCAGGACCAGCCTCGACTCCAACTCGATCGCGAGGGCGATCGCCGCCGACTCGCCGCGATGAAGGCGCGGAATCTCCGGCGTCGATCTCGGCGTCCGGACCTCGAGCCAGGCGGGCGGGCGGTCGGCGAAGCCCCGCACGAGCTCGGGCGCGGATGGATGCGAGAGCTCCGCGACCACCTCGTCCGGCACGAGGACGCGACCGAAGAGCCGAGGCAGCACGCCTTCGGCGCCGAGGCGTACCAAGAAGTTGAGCGGCGAGCTGTCCGAGACGACGACGCTCACTCGACCGCGCCGAGCTCGTCAGCGAGCGCGGTCCGATCGTGCGCCAGCTCCGACTCCCCGTAGGCACGCGTCACCCCGCGTTCGGCGAGCCATCGCTCGACCGACCACCGATCGGTCAATCCGAGCAGCACGCCGACCTCGCGCGGCGTCAGACGACCGGAGCGGCATCCTTCGCACACCAGCGCATGAAGCGCGGCTTGCTCGAGCTCGACTCCCCAGATCGAGCGGAGCGCCGACTCCTGAACCGGACTGGTAGGAAGAACGATGCTCATGGAGGGGGTTGGACCTTAGGCGACCGCCCGACCCCCTTCAAGATGCGGTCCCGTCCTTGAACCCCCTCCCCGCGACCCCGTACCATCCCCGCCCCTCGCGGCGGACCGATCGCCGCGGGCGCCGCCTTCCCGCCGGACCCTCGCGTTGACCGACTCCGCCGCCATCGCCGACCGCGCCGCCCTCGCCGCCGGACGCGCCCTCGAGGCGCTCCGCGGGCTCCAGAAGAAGGACGGGCACTGGTGCGCCGAGCTCGAGGGCGACTCCATCCTCCAGAGCGAGTACCTGCTGATGAAGTGGATCCTCCGGCAGGAGGACCAGCCGCTCGCGGACGGTCGGGGTCCGGAGGCGCTGCGGCGGATCGCCGACCAACTGCGGCACCAGCAGCGACCCGACGGCGGCTGGGGGCAGTACCCCGGCTCCGCGATCGACGTGAGCGCGACGGTCAAGGCGTACTTCGTCCTGAAGCTCTTCGGCGACCCGATCGACGCGCCGCACATGCGCATGGCGAGGGAGCGGATCCACGAGCGCGGCGGCGCCGAGCGCATCAACACCTACAGCCGCTTCTTCCTCGCCTGCCTCGGGCAGGTCTCCTGGAAGGCGATGCCGGAGATCCCGCCGGAGATCGTCCTGCTGCCGCGGTGGTCCTACTTCCATCTCGACAAGGTCGCGGCGTGGACCCGCACGATGATCGTGCCGCTCGCGGTGACGAGCGCGCTTCGACCGGTGCGCGAGCTCCCCGCGCCCCTCCACATCGACGAGCTCTACCTCGACGAGAGGGCGCGGCACCGCCTGCCCATGAAGGCCGACTCGCCGGCGTTCTGGCGCGGCTTCTTCAAGGTGGTCGACCTCCTCCTCAAGGGCGCCCGCGCCCTCGGCGGCAGCCCGTGGCGAGGGCGGTCGATCGAGCGGTGCATCACGTGGATCGAGACCCGCGCCGGGCAGGACACGCCCGCCCCGACCTCGGGGCTCGGGGCGATCTTCCCGCCGATGGTCTACTGGCAGGTCGTCATGCATGCCTTGGGACGACCGCGGACCGACCCCATGGTGCGGCGCGCCGAGCGGGAGCTCGACGAGTTCATGATCGAGGACGAGGCGAGCGGGCGGATCCGCCTGCAGCCCTGCTTCTCGCCGGTCTGGGACACCGGGATCGCGCTCTACGCCCTCGCCGACTGCGGGCTCGACGAGTCGGATGCGTCGATGCGCCGCGCCGCGGCGTGGCTCCGCGGGAAGGAGTGCACCTTCCGCGGCGACTGGATCCGCAACGTTCCCGGCGGCGCCCGCGGCAGCGGCTGGTTCTTCGAGCACGAGAACTCCTGGTATCCCGACGTCGACGACACCGCGATGGTCGCGATGGCGCTCGAGCGCACCGGCGGCGGGGAGAACTCGGCGTCCGGTCGCCGCGGCGTCGAGTGGATCCTCTCGATGCAGAACGAGGACGGCGGATGGGCCGCCTTCGACCGGACCCGGCATCGGGCGATCCTCGAACACGTCCCCTTCGCCGACCACAACGCGATGCAGGATCCCTCCTGCCCGGACATCACCGGTCGCGTGCTCGAGTGCCTCTCCTGGCACGGGCTCGACCGGAGCAATCCCGCCATCGAGCGGGCGATCCGCTACATCAAGTCCCACCAGCGGCGCGACGGCTGGTTCTTCGGGCGCTGGGGGGTCAACGGCATCTACGGCACCTGGCAGGCGGTGATCGGACCGATCCGCTGCGGCGAGCCGCGGTCGAGCGGGTGGATCCAGCGGGCCGGCGCCTGGATGAAGTCGATCCAGAAGCCGGACGGCTCCTTCGGCGAGACCGCCAACTCCTACGAGGACGAGTCGCTCGTCGGCAGCGGTCCGTCGACCGCCTCGCAGACCGCCTGGGCCGCGATGGTGCTGCAGGAGGTGTACGGCGCCGACGATCCCGACCTCGCGCGGGCGATCGCATGGCTCTGCCGCACGCAGCTCGATGAGGTCGCCGCCGCGGACCCGGCGCGGAACCCCGACGGCGATCCCGCGGGCTCGTGGCGGGAGACGGAGTTCACCGGCACCGGCTTCCCGAAGGTCTTCTACCTCCGCTACCACCTCTACCGCCTCTACTTCCCGCTGATGGCGCTTGGTCGCTTCGTGCGGGCGCACGGCGGGAAGGTCGCGTCGTGCCGAGGTTCCCTCGTCGCCGCGGGCGCGTGAGGACGCGGGCACGACCGCCGATGGGGCGGACTCGGACGGTCGGTCGGGCGGTCGTCCCTACACTCGCGGGATGAGCCGAATCCTCGCGTGCGCCGCGTTCCTCTCGCTTGCCTCGGGCTCCATGGTCGCGGCGCATCCGCCGCTTGCCGGAGAGCATGAGCTGCACGACGGTCCGTGGATCGCGATCGAGCGGCTCGCCCCCGAGGACAAGTTCCGGCAGCTCGAGGAGATCCTTCCGACCCCGAACGACTTCCGCACCGCCTCCGGCGCGCCGGGACCCGCCTACTGGCAGAACCGCGCCGACTACCGGATCCGCGTGCGGCTCGACGAGGTCGGGCACCGCATCGAGGGCGAGGAGCGGATCACCTACCGCAACGAGAGCCCCGATCCGCTCTCCTACCTCTGGCTGCAGCTCGAGCCGAACCGCTACGCGAAGGACTCGCAGGCGCTGCTCGCCGATCCGGGACCCGACCTCCGAGAGCCGCAGGAGGCGCCCTTCCTGCGCGCCCTCGAGGCGAACCGCGGATGGAAGGGCGGCGTGACCGTCGAGTCGGTCAAGGACGCGTCGGGCAAGGCGCTCCCCTTCACGATCGTCGGCACGATGATGCGGATCGACCTTCCGGCGCCGCTCGCGCCGCGCTCGCGGCTCGAGTTCTCCGTCCGCTGGCACTACCCGATGCGCGAGAAGCGGCAGGGTCGCGGTCGCAGCCTCTACGAGTGGTTCCCCGAGGAGGAGAACGCGATCTACCTGGTGTCGAAGTTCTTCCCGCGGCTCTGCGCGTACACCGACGTCACCGGCTGGCAGCACAAGCAGTTCCTCGGGCAGGGCGAGTTCACCCTCGAGTTCGGCGACTACGACGTCGAGATCGACGTGCCGGAGACCTTCGTGGTCGCCTCGACCGGCGAGCTCGCGAACGCCGCGGAGGTGCTCACGCCGACGCAGCGCGATCGCCTGCGGGAGGCGCGGGACGCCGACGGACCGATCTACGTGGTCACGCCCGAGGAGGCGCTCGCGAACGAGGTCCGCGACCGCGCGCTCGCCGCCGCGGGCGCACGGGACCGCCGCACCTGGCGGTTCACCGCGTCGAACGTCCGCGACTTCGCGTGGGCGGCGAGCCCCAAGTTCATCTGGGACGCGTGGGGCGTCGCGGTGCCGGGGCGGGACGACCCCGCGTCCGGTCGCCGCTCGACCATGGCGATGAGCTTCTGGCCCAACGCCGCGGAGCCGCTCTGGTCGCGCTACTCGACCCACGCGGTCGCGCACGCGATCGAGTGCTACAGCGACCTCGCCTATCCGTATCCCTATCCCGCCGCGATCTCGGTGAACGGACCGGTCGGCGGCATGGAGTACCCGATGATCACCTTCAACGGGCCACGCCCGGAGAAGGACGGCACCTGGAGCGAGGGGACGAAGAAGGGTCTCATCGCGGTGATCATCCACGAGGTCGGGCACTTCTGGTTCCCGATGATCATCAACAGCGACGAGCGGCAGTGGACCTGGATGGACGAGGGGCTCAACACCTTCGTGCAGCGCCTCGCCGAGCGCCGCTGGGACGAGAAGTGGAGCCAGGGTCGCGGGGAGCCGCAGGCGATCGTCGGCTCCATGATCGATCCGCAGCACCAGCCGATCATGACCAACAGCGAGAGCATCCTGCAGTTCGGGAACAACGCCTACGCGAAGCCCGCCGCGGCGCTCAACATCCTCCGCGAGACGGTGATGGGCCGCGACCTCTTCGACTTCGCCTTCCGGGAGTACTGCCGGCGCTGGGCGTTCAAGCGGCCGATGCCCGCCGACTTCTTCCGCACCATGGAGGACGCGAGCGGCGTCGACCTCGACTGGTTCTGGCGCGGCTGGTTCTACTCCGCCGAGCACGTGGACGTCGCGATCGAGCGGGTGACGGCGTTCCGCCTCGACTCGGGGGATCCCGACCTCGACAAGCCCTTCCGCCGCGCCGACCGCGACGATCGCCCGCCGACGCTGAGCCAGCAGCGCGACGCCGGCAGCGTGCGCCGCACCGACCGCTTCCCGGCGCTCGAGGACTTCTACGACCGCTTCGACGAGCTCGACGTCACGCCGGAGGACCGCCGCGCGTACCGCCGCTGGCTCGACTCGATGCCGGAGGAGGACCGCGACCTCTGGTCGGCGCCGGAGTTCTTCACCGTGGTCCGCTTCCGGAACCTCGGCGGCGTGGTGATGCCGCTGCCGCTCCGGATCGGCTACGAGGACGGGAGCGAGGAGTTCCTCGTCCTGCCCGCGGAGATCTGGCGGCGGAATCCCCAGGCGACCTCGAAGCTCCTCGTCACCACGCGTCGACCGGTCTCCGTGTCGCTCGACCCCTTCGGCGAGATCGCCGACGCCGACCGCACCAACAACCACTACCCCTCCGAGATCGTCGGGGCGACCTTCACCGTGCGTCCCGACCTTGGTCGCGGCGACAACCCGATGCGCCGCGCGATCGAGGAGGAGTACCTCTCGCCGACCGAGGAGAACGCCCGCGCCGCCGCGGCGGCGCTCCTCGCGGCGTGGCGAGCCGACGAGGCACGGGCCTCGCGACCGCCCGCCGAGGCGCGGGAGGCGATCCTCGCGGCGGTCGAGGCGGCGATCCTCCTCGACGCGGCGGAGAAGCCCCTCGAGGTCGAGCTCGGCGAGGATCCGGCGATCATCGATCGCCCCGGCGAGGTCGTCTTCTGCGTGCTCCGCGCCGCCGGTCCGGACGGCGTGCGCGGCACCCGCGATGATCGGTCCTTCACCTTCCGCGGCGACGGATCGATGGGCGAGGCGAAGCCGGGCCGGTAGGCGAACGACCGACCGCGGTCATCCGGATCGGCGCCAGCCCTGACGGCGGTGGTCCCACTGATCGAGGTCGGGTCGAACCTCGAGGCGGTCGATCTCGGACACCCGATAGGCGTACTCGTCCTCGATCGAACGCATCTTCGCGACGTCCGGCGACGCGTACGAGACCGCGTGCTCGGTGTTCGGATAGAGCATCGTGCCGAACTCGTTCGACACCACGAAGCTACGGCCGTCCTGGAGATGGACGATGAAGCTCGTGAACGGATGGGCGAACGCCACCCGTCGAAACTCGTCGATCGAGACCATCACGGCGCCTCCTCGGGACCGAGCCAATCGTCGGCACGGAACAGCCTCGAATCAACCTCGATGGCGATGATTTGGGAGGCGCGGATCTCGAGATCGACCCACGCATCGTGACCATCGCGCCGGGCGACGCCGCGAAGCACCGGGTCCGAGGAGACGACCACCATCGCCTCGCGGAACCGCAGCTCCCACACCCAGCCGCCCGCAAGGACCCGGATCGGAAGGAACGGCTGCACCCGAAGGAGTCGGGCGATTCGGTCGGTGATTCCCGCAGGTCGCCGCGGGTCCGGCTCCCCTGCTGGGTCTGATCGCGCGTCGTCCATGCACCGGAGGATCTCGCGCGAGAGGCGATCCCCACTGATGAGAGGCGGTTCCGCCGACGGTTTCAAAGCTCAATCAACGCTCAATCCCAGGTCACGCCTGCAGCACGCCGTCGCCGCGATCACGCCCGGCGCCCACGCTCGATGCCCGGCGCCCACGCTCG
>Ga0194118_10003537_pt1 | contig 18057 bp, 34 predicted proteins | sample TA2MahsurfametaG_2_FD_148662 | JGI IMG/M metagenome (GOLD analysis project Ga0194118, IMG submission 148662) | Freshwater microbial communities from Lake Tanganyika, Tanzania - TA2015013 Mahale N5 surface | ecosystem: Environmental > Aquatic > Freshwater > Lake | place: Tanzania: Lake...
GCGGCGGTGTTTTTGCGAGTAAATACGTTTTGGGTAGCGAAATTATTAATGTTAAAAAAAATTCGTACTCGAAAAAACATACTTTAGTTATAGAAGACGCAAATTGTTTTGTTGAATTAAACTACGCCGTTGCGGAAAACCTAACGATACCAACAAATGCAAGCGTTTCATTTTTGGCGGGTACTATTATTATTCTAACTCAATATGGAGACGGGCAGGTTACAGTAACACCTGATGCGGGCGTTACGCTAAGAAGTATAAACGCCAAAAATAAAACTACGGGAAAATATAGCGTTGCATATTTGTATAAAAGGGATACGAACGAATGGTATTTATATGGCGACATAACATCTTAAAAAATAATGAAAACTAAATTACTAATAATTTCTTCGTCTTTGTTGTCAGTTGTAGCGCCGATAAAACCTTTAATTTATATTGCCATTTTGGCAATTATTTTAGATACAGGTTTTGGAATATGGCGCAGTGTAAAAAAGAACGGTTGGCGTTCTTTTAAGTCGCGCAGGCTATCAAATACAATAAGCAAAGCGTTATTATACACGCTGGCAATTACTTTTGTTTTTTTTGTAGAAAAATACGTTGCTGCGGACTTAGTCGCTCACTTTATATCTATTGAATTAATAATAACTAAAGCCGTTACCTTGTTTTGTGTATTTACAGAAGTTATTTCCATAAATGAATCTTTTGAATCGGTTACGGGTAAAAACATCCTTAAAAGTTTAAAAGATTTTGTTACACGCGCAAAACAAGAAGCCGACAAGTTTAAAAATTAATGGACACTACAAAAATAATTCAGGAACGTTTACCTTCTTCGCAATATATTGCGGAAGACACAAGCAAAAATCAAATTTATTTACACCATACTGCGGGCAATAAAAATGCGGTTGCCACTATTAAAGGATGGGCAAATAATAAAGAACGCGTAGCAACTGCCTTTGTAATTGGTTACGACGGCACAATAGCGCAGGCGTTTAGTTCGCGGGAGTGGGCGTGGCACTTAGGCGTAAAAGATAGCGTGTTTAAAGGTCAAGGGCTGCCGTACAAAAATTTAGATAAATATTCCGTAGGAATAGAAATTACTAACTGGGCGTATTTAGTAGAAAAAGGCGGAAAATATTATAACTATGTCGGTGGCGTTGTTGACGCTTCAGAGGTAACGGAACTTGACACGCCTTTTAAGAAGCATAAATTTTGGCACAAATATTCCGATAAACAAATTGCGGCTACAAAAGAATTATTAGTTTATTTAGGTTCAACGTACGGAATACCTTTAAAGTATAGCGAAGATATATTTTCCTTAAACAATAGGGCGTTAAAAGGCGAAAAGGGCGTGTTTACGCATAACTCAGTAAGAATAGACAAATCGGACGTTTACCCGTGTCCGAGATTAATTAATATGTTAAAAGGTTTATGAGGTATTTAATTCTATTCGTGTTTTTGTATTCTTGCAGCGCGGAATACCATTTAAACAAAGCAATTAAAAAAGGTTACAGATGCGAAGAAACAGGCGACACAATAAGAATTAGCACTATTGATTCAATACCTTATGTAGTAAACGATACTATTTTTTGGGAAAAGATACTAACGACAAAAGATACTGTTATTCAATACAAAAAAGTTTACGTTCCAAAAACCAAATGGCAAATTAAAACCGAGTTAAGGTTTCAACGCGACACAATCAGGATAAAAGAAAAGACAAAACAAGCTGAAGCAAAAGCCGAAGCCAAATCAAAAAAACGCCCTAATTTATATTTATTGTTAATAGGTTTTTTATTAGGTTTAATAGTTGCATACTTATTTAAAAAAGCTGCGCAAAAATTGAATATATGAACCTAATAAAACACGCTAACAATATACACGAATTGCGTGTAGATGGAACGCTGTTTAAATTAGGTATGTTTTCGGACATACACTGGGATAACCCTAAATGCGATTGGGCTTTACTAAAACACGATTTAGACTATTGCTTAAAAAACAATATTCCCGTAATGTTCAATGGAGATACCTTTTGTTTAATGCAGGGGGCTTATGACTTCAGAAAAGTAAAAAGCGACATTCGACCCGAACACAATAACGCAAGGTACTTCGATAGTATAGTTGAAACCGCCGTAGATTTCTTTTTGCCGTATGCTAATTTAATAACTGTAATTGGTTACGGCAATCACGAAACGTCTATTATACGAAAACACGAAACGGATATTATACAAAGGTTCGTTACCTTACTTAATTACAAAGCTGGGTCAAATATAATGACGGGCGGTTATGGCGGTTGGTTTATTGTTAATCAAAAAGTTCGTGCAAATACACGGATGGCGACAAAGATAAAATATTTTCACGGTAACGGTGGCGGCGGAATAGTTACAAAGGGCGCATTGAATTTAACGCGTGCTATGGAATCATTCGAGGGCTACGATGTATTTACGATGGGGCATATACACGAAAATTCAGCGCGTAACGACGTGCGCGATTCAATAAGTTTTCAACCGACAAAAGGTTATTACTTTAACCATAAACAAATTCATTCAATGATTACAGGAACGTACAAAGAAGAATATATGGACGGAGCGTATGGTTGGCACGTTGAACGCGGCGCACCTATGAAGCCCGTAGGCGGAAGGGTACTTACTATTGAATATGCGCGAATTATTGATAATGGAGATTATTATGCAAGAAATATTGATAGTATGAAATTTCCTTTGTAGATTCGTGTTTTCATAATGTTTAATTAGAATTAGGCGGTAGAAATATCGCCTTTTTTTATGCGCTGAAAAAAAATATTTTAAAATTTTTTACAAAAATGTTTGTAGTTTGTTAAAAAGTATTATATTTGCATATAACTAATTAATAAAAACACTATGAAAAAGCAAACTAACAAAAAGCCACAAGTCATTAGAACTTGTAAAGAATTTGGAACTGAAACAATAGTAAGTTTCAAATATGCAAAAGAAAAATTGTCAGGATACTGGACTGATATTGAATATCATTTACTACAAGGTGAAACATTATGGACACCTTTTGCAACCTATCAAATTAAACAAAACTAATAAAAAATGAAATTAGAAAACTTCCTACCGAGAACAAGTGAGCATAAAGCGTTTTTAAGCCACTTTTTAGCGCCTTTAACGGCTTTTATAGTAGTGTTTGGTACAATCATATACCTACTTAATTAATAACGTCTTAAATCGAATAAAATGAACTTAGAAAATTTTTATATTGAACACACCTACGCGCCAAATACAAGCGAAATAGATTTTAACTGGGAAGACGACGGATATACGTTTTATGTACGCGCAGTTTATTGCATTGACTACAAAGCGCATTCCGTTAATATTTTGCGAATTAAAGAATCTTTATTTTGGAATTACGAGCAAGACCCTAAAAACTTTATTGTAAGCGATAGTATGGAAAATTATTTAGAAGCTGAATTAATTAAGTACGCTAAGGAATGTCCCGACGACTTTGATTTAGAAAATAGAATAATACATTTTTATACTGATTGCGACTAATTAAACTATTGAATTATGACAGCAAAAGAAAAAGCAAAAGAATTAGTTGAAAGGATGTTCAACGTAGATTTACAATGTGATAACGAAGCAATGTGTATGCTATACCCACACGCGATTAAATGCGCATTGATTGCAGTTGATGAAATGTTAGACTTTAGAAATGGTTTATATATCAATGAAGGCAGTTTAGCGCATCAGTATTTAATTGAAGTAAAACACGAAATAGAAAAGTTATGATGACACTACTAAAACAAATAGAATACTGGAAGCGACACGGAAATTTTAACTTCGAGTTGTACATAGCAGTTTGTAAGGCTAAAGAATACACGATTAATATAGAAACTAAACAAAAATTATTTCGAAATGAAAAAAAGAAAATATCCAACAAATGAAGCGTTTGTTTTAGCTGCTATTCAGAAGCAGTTAGAAATAGCTGGACTGCCAATTGACCTATACCAAAAAGAATCAAATTGGTACACAAACGAAATAACCTACGAAAAGTATTTAGAGTTTAAAGAATGGTGGTTAAAAGAAGCGCGTCAGCAATTTAGATACACGAAAGCGCATACGTTAAAAGCGTGGGGATGGTTCGACGTATCTTATGGTTTAAAAGTTCCATTTCAGAGCTATGAATAAGTACAAGGTTTGGATATGGTTCACGCTTGGAAACAAAAAAGAACTATCGTATAAAATAGTTTGGGCGTATTCGCCTGAAGACGCAAAACGCAAAGCTGACGTTTGGGAAAAGATTATTCATAAAGTAGAATTAATCAAATAAAAAAAAATGGAATATTTAAATTTTTTAGAAAGTAAAAAACATTTACTCGGTTCGTTTGGATTCAATCCAAATTATTATCCAAATATTGCGTTTGATTTTCAAAAAGCAATTATTGAAAAAGCAGTAAAAAAAGGTCGTATGGCTGTTTTTGCTGATACTGGATTAGGTAAAACACTTATTCAATTATCAATAGCTCAAAATATTGTTAAAGAAACAAATAAACGTGTATTGATATTAACCCCTTTAGCCGTTGGGTTTCAATTTGTACAAGAAGCCGAAAAACTACAAATAGCAGACGTTTACCAAACATTAAAAGGCGAATTAAAAGGTAAAATTATTATATGTAATTATGAACGTTTGCACTATTTAGACTCAAATGATTTTGTTGGGTGCATTTTAGATGAGAGTTCTATACTTAAAAACTTTGACGGTAAAATAAAAAATCAAATTACAGCATTTATAAAAAAGATGCCTTATCGGTTTTTATCAACGGCTACACCTTCACCAAATGATTTTATAGAATTAGGTACAAGCTCCGAAGCTCTTGGATATATGGGTTATATGGATATGCTTACAAAGTTTTTTAAGAATAATCAAAATTCAGTAGATTCAAATAATAGAAATATCGGTGAAAAATTTTATTTAAAACCTCATGCTGAAAAAGATTTTTTTGCATGGGTTAATCAATGGAGTATTATGGTTAAAATGCCTTCCGATTTAGGTTTTTCTAATAATAGATATAATTTACCTAATTTAATTATTGAAAAACATATTGTAGAAAATCAAAGTTTAATTGATGTAAATGGTCAAATACAAATGTTTACACCTATTGCAAAATCAATGACTGAAATAAAACACGAACAAGTACAAACAATTGAAAAGCGTTGTATAAAAGCTGCTGAATTAGCTCAAAATAAAGTATCTGTATATTGGTGTAATTTAAATTTAGAAAGTGCATTACTCAAAGATTTAGATTCTAACGCAGTTGAAATAATTGGTTCTATGTCAATTGATAAAAAAGAGGATATTTTAATAAATTTTGCAAAAGGTAATATTGATAGAATTATTACAAAAGCTAAAATGACTGGAATGGGTTTAAACTGGCAGCATTGTAATCACTCGGTATTTTTTCCTACATGGTCGTATGAACAATATTATCAAGCTATTCGTAGATTTTGGCGCTTTGGACAAACAAAAGACGTAACTATTGATATGGTTATTTCAGACGGTCAAACGCGAGTAATTGAAGCATTACAGCAAAAAACAAAAAAAGCCATTGAATTATATGAAAATTTGACAAAGGCAGTGAACTCATCCTTTGTACATAATGTAAAAGAGTTCGACAAAGAAATAATAAAACCTAAATTTTAAAAACAAAACAAAAATGGAAAACAAAGTAAAAGACCAATTAGTAACTGAAAATTATGCAATCTACAATTCAGATTGTATGTTAGTATTGCCAACGTTAGAAAACGAAAGTATTGATTTATCGGTATATTCTCCACCCTTTGCAGGATTATACAATTATTCAAGTAGTCCAAATGATTTTAGTAATTGCGAATCAAAGGAACAATTTTTAGAACAATACGAATTTTTAGTATCTGAAATTTCAAGAGTAACAAAAGCTGGTAGAATTACAGCCGTTCACGCTACGGATGTATTTGATAATACTTGTAGATTGTGGGATTTTCCTCATGAAATAATACGCATACACGAAAAATACGGTTTTGAATACAGAAATAGGATTACAATTTGGAAAGAGCCTTTAAAGGTTCGCATGCGTACAATGGTACAGTCTTTAATGCACAAGTTTATAGTCGAAGATACTACAAAATGTTTTACAGCGATGCCAGATTATGTATTGATATTTACAAAAAAAGGCGAAAACCAAGTACCAGTTACTCATCCTCATGGATTAAAAAGATATTTTGGAGCTACGCCTATTTTACCAAATATATTAACAGCGTGGAATAATGCAAATAATTCAGAATTAAACGAGGCTCAATTATGGGAATATTTGAATAAAAAATATATTAACCATGAAGATCCTAAAAGCAATAAATTAAGCCATTACATTTGGCAGCGTTACGCTTCATCTGTTTGGGACGATATTAGAATAGATAATGTATTACCATTTAGAGATTCAAAAGAAGAGGACGACGAAAAACATGTACACCCTTTACAATTAGATGTAATTGATAGAATAATTGAATTATATTCTAATCCTAACGAAGTTGTTTTAACTCCATTTATGGGTGTAGGCAGTGAAGTTTATTCTCCAGTTAGTTTAGGTCGTAAAGCAATAGGAATTGAATTAAAAGATAGTTATTTTAAACAAGCTAAAATTAATTTGAGTTTGGCTGAAAAACGTTTTGAAATGGAGAAAAATATAGCATTAACATTATTTTAAGACAAATTAAAATATAATAAAATGAAATTACTTATAGACTTAATTTTTGAAACAATAATAATTTTAATGTATGGAAAACAAGATTGATAAAATAAAAGAGATAATAGAAAAAGACGGATTAGTAACTAAATCACGCTACAGGACTTTTTTAGACAAACGTAGTTTTATTTATGCGATGTTACACAAAGAAGGGATGTCGTTAGTAGAAATAGGCAGGTTATTCCAAAAGACCCACGCTACAATAATTAACGGAATTAAAAAACATTACGCCTACCATCTTTATAAAGACGAATTGTATTCGCATAACGTAGAAGAATATCGTGAAATGTTTTACGAACCAAAGAAAATTAACGTTGACTTGATAGAAAAAAACGAACAAAAATACAACGGAACTCAGTTAATATCTGATATTTTAGAATGTAAAAACACTACTGATTTACAAGGTATAAAACGCAAGTTATTGAATGAAGAATATTTATTTACTAAAGCAACGTTTTATAAGTGAAAAACGTTATATTTGCACACGCACTCCTTCAACGTTATAAGTGCTACGGTATTACTACCCTTGTTTTTGAAGTAGAGGTTGAAGGCTACGGATAAAGCGAGGGTTTTTTATTTTATACAGAATTATGGCTAAAGACAAAAAAGGATTTATTTTATATTGTGATATTATTCACACCGTTGAAAAGCTAACTAACGAACAAGCTGGCAAATTACTTAAACATATTCTTAGGTATGTAAATGACCAAGACCCAACTGCTGAAGACGTACTTACCGAAATAGCATTTGAACCTATTAAGCAAAGTTTAAAACGTGATTTAGTTAAATACGAAGAAACGAAAGAAAAGCGAAGTATAGCGGGTAAAACAGGTGCTAACAAACGATGGCAAAATATAGCAAATGATAGCAAACGCATAAATGGTATAGCAAAAATAGCTGTAAGTGATAGTGATATAGTTATATCTAAAGATATATATAGAAGCTTCGCTCACTTGTCTATGTCAAAAGACGAATTAAACAAACTACTAACTACTTATTCACAACAAGAAGTTGACGATATTTTAGACGCTATTGAAAACTATAAAGACAATAAAAAGTTTAAAAGTTTATATTTGACTGCGAAAAAATGGCTAAAGAAAAACGAACCTAAACAACCTTTGAAAATTAAGTACGAAGATTTAGACCCGCTTGTAAAAAAAGCTATTGAATTAGGATACGAAAAAGACCCGCGAAATGCTAAACAATAAAGGACAATACCTACAATACTTAATTGACTACAAAGAAGGAAAGATTAAGCAAGGTTTAGGCTTAGACTGCGCAATAGATTACCATTTACGCTACAAACCTAAACAACTTAATATTATTTTAGGACACGATAACGTAGGTAAGTCGTACTGGATAAATTGGTACTTTCTTTCGTTGGCGCTAAAACACGGATTAACTTTTTGTTTATGGAGCGGGGAGAATCAATACGGGCAAATTTTACGCGATATGCTACAAATTTACACGGGTAAAAAATTCAAAGAGCTTTCAATTAGTGAAATACAAACTTATTCGGCGTATTTAGAACAGTATTTTGACTTTGTAGATAATTCGAAGCTATACAAACCCGAAGACTTATTTACGATATTTCGTAAAAGCGATGCGCAAGTTTGTTTAATTGACCCTTATACGGGCTTAGATAGGCAAATGGGTTACGAAGGAAATTATTATTTTTTAAATGCTGCAAGGCAATTTGTAAACGAAACAAGTAAGACACTATACATTAATACGCACCCGACAACTGAAAGCGGGAGAAGCGGAAATTTGTACGCTGATAACCATATTTGGAAAGGACACTTGAAGCCGCCGATGAAAGACCATATTGAAGGCGGTAAAGCGTTTTTAAATAGGTGCGATGATATGTTTGTAATTCACAGGTTAGTAAAACACGAATCAATGAAATACGTTACTTTAATTAGCGTAGAAAAAATAAAAGACACGGACACAGGCGGGCAAATAAGCGGAATAGACGACTTTGTATTATTTGACTTTAATTCGGGTTTAGGTTTTACGGTTGCAGGCGTTGACCCTTTAAAAAATTTAAGACCTAAACCACCTAAACAAACACGAATAGAAACAAACGAAATATTAACCACTTCTGAAAAGTTGCGTAGATTATCAGAAGACTTACCTTTTTAATTATGGAAGATTTAATACTACTAAAAACAAGCGTTCAATTAGGTGCATTACAAGCTAAAATAAGCCTATCGTTAGACGAAATAAAACAAAACCACCCTAATAGAAAAGACTTAATAGATTCTATGTCTGCAAGTTTAAAAGACGTTAAAGAAATACATCGTGTTTTTGTAGACTTAGAAAACGAATATCGCATCGCTAACAAAAGTTTATTTCGATTAGAACTTATAAACCTTGACTTGAAAAATCAGGTTATAGACTTAAAAAACCAAGTAAAATTTAAGGATATAAACTTATAATATGCGTTGTAAAAACTGCAAAGAGAAGTTTGAACCTAAAACCTTCTTACAAAAATACTGCAATAACGAGGAGTGCATCCGTGTTTTCGTAGAAGAAGCTAAAGCAAAGACTTGGAAAAAGACGAAAGCTAAAATGAAAGCTGACCTTATGACCTTACAAGACTACCTTAAATTAGCACAAATAACTTTTAATAAATACATAAGACTACGCGACAAAGGAAACGTGTGTATAAGCTGCCAAAAATTACCAAAAAAAGAAAACGCTGGGCATTTTTGGAACGCTAACAACCATTGGAACGTAAGGTTTAACGAAGACAACGTACACTTACAATGCGAACATTGTAATACGTTTCTTTCAGGAAATTTAATTAATTACCGTGAAAACCTATTAAAAAAGATAGGAGCGGATAAATTTAACTTATTAGATGCTGAAGCTAAGAAAACACGAAAGTTCACAAAAGAAGAACTAAAAGAAATAATAGACATTTACAAAAAAAAGATTAAAGAATATGGTATCTAATAAAGCTATTGAATTGTCCAGCGTTGAACATTATAATCGTAGTTTAAGCACTTGGAAAAATGGAGAAGAATCATTTATAAAGGCGTGTAAATTAAATAATATTGATTATAAAAAGTCTAATAAAAATGAAGATATTAACCATATTGATTTTTGGGTATATGGAAAAGGGATTGACATTAAAGGGTTTAAAAAATCGCATCAAGAAGGCTTTATTGTAGTAGAATTTAAAAATGTTCAAGGTAATGCAGGAAGTTGTAGTGATGCTTCTTGTTGTGAATGGATTGCTTTTCAGTTTGAAAATTGTTTTTGGATAGTACGAAAAGAAGAATTACTAACATATTGTAGAAAAAACGTAAAAATAGAATACGTTGAAAATTTTAAAGATTGTTACAAAAAACTTTATAGCAGAAAAGGTAGAAATGACCAAATGACTAAATTACATTTAAGAGATATTAAGAACTTTAATTTTATTTGGAAGCTATGTTATTAAAAAAAAAGATTAAAAAATATATTGTAATATAAAAATAATAGTTATATTTGCTTATAATTTTAATTTAACACCTATGAAAAATTTGTTTAAATCGTTGGCTACGTTCCAACAAGAAGTGCCTGTAATTCACAAGGCGACACAAGGTTACGGTTATTCATACGCTGACTTACCGAAAATCTTTGAAGTTATTAACCCGTTACTACAAAAACACGGATTAGGATTCACACAAACTCTAAACACTAAGGAAGGTACTACCTACCTATGTACGACTGTTTTTCACGTTGAAAGTGGCGAATGTCTTGATTCAATGGTAGAAATTCCAAACGTAGCGTTAAAAGGAATGAATGATTATCAGTCTTTTGGTAGCGGGGTAACGTATTATCGTCGTTACGCTTTGTCTTCAGCTTTAGGATTAGTTACGGACAAAGACACGGATGCAAGTGGTGAACAAGTAAAAGACGAACCAGTAAAAAAGAAAAAAGCTAAAATAGACGCTACACGTTTTAACAAAGCTATCGAAGCAATTAAGAACGGAGAATATGAGTTAGAAAAGTTAATTGAAACTTTCGACTTAGACGCGTCACAACTTAAACAAATAACTGAGTTATGAAAATACGAGCATCACAAATCGGAAAACTTATGGCTACTCCCCGCGCAAAAGGGGAGAGCCTATCGCAAACAGCTAAAACTTATATTCAGGAATTAGTATTAGAACACAAATACGGAATTAAAAAAGAATTTTGGAGTAGATACACGGACAAAGGAAATGAAGTAGAAGACGAAGCAATAAATTTCGTTAATGAGGTTTTAAACTTAGGTTTTATTTACAAGAATGAAGAACACTACGAGAACGACTTTATAAGCGGTATTCCCGACGTAAACACGAACGAAATACTTTTAGACGTAAAATCTTCTTGGGATGCTACAACGTTTCCGTTTTTTGAAACTGAAATACCTAATAAAGATTATTATTTTCAATTACAAGGTTACTTATGGCTAACAGGAAAAAACGAAGCGTTATTGTGTTACTGCTTAATGAACACGCCTTCCGATATTGTAGAAGACGAAGTTAGACGCGAACACTGGAAGCAGCACAAAATAGACGAAGACTTAGACATCCGTGATTTCGTACAAAAGAAACATAACTTCGACCAAATTCCTAACGAAAGACGAATCAAAGTTTTCAAAGTAGAACGCGACGAAACAGTAATTTGGCAAATACAAGAAAAAATAGAGTTAGCGCGTGAGTATTATAACCAATTATTTGATACGATATGAAACAGACAGCAGTAGAATGGTTTTATAAAAAATTAATTACAGGAAAATTAACAGGTAAAGACACCATTGATTTCTTATATGAAACAGCCAAAGAAATGGAGAAGGAGCAGATAATAGATGCTTGGTTATCAGCTTGGAAAGATAGTATGCTCAATCCATTGGAAGATAAATATTACAAACCAGAAGCAGAACAATACTACAAAGAAACATTTAAATCAGAATAAGATGAAACAGACAGCAGTAGAATGGTTATTTGATAAAATTGAAGAAATAGAGTTTATTGACCCAGCAGCGGGACAATTTTACCAAGAAGTAATGAGTTTAAAAGAACAAGCCAAAGCAAAAGAGAGAAGTCAAAAGGCAGAAGAATACCTAAAAGGCTTTAAAGATGGTAAAGAGTACCAAATAAAATTAGATGAATTAACCTTTAAATCAGAATAAGATGTTATTAATAACAACTAATAAGTGGTAATAAAAAGGAACGAAATAAGTAAAATTGTGCGTTATATACCACTTTATGGTACAATTTGCAAAGAAAAACTAAATAAATAAATAAAAATGAAAAACAATAAAAACAAACTGCTAACCATTCGGCTCACGGAAGCTGAACTAATCAAAGCAAAGAAAAAAGGACGTGGCAACGTGTCGTACTGGATAAGACAATACATAAATTATGGTACAACTAAAAGTGATGATCCAGAATTAACAAAAGAATTAATAAATAATTATGAAAGATTAGTTATAAAAGCTATAGAATCTTATAAAGCTGAAAAAGAAGTTTTAAATGCAGAAATAGAAGAATTAAAAAAACAAATAAATAAATAAAAATGGAAACAAAAGTAAACGGGGGTGCAATTTTTAAAAACGACAAAAAAGCGGACACGCACCCCGACTACAAAGGAACGATTAACGTAGATGGACAAGACAAAGAAATAGCGTTATGGGTTAAGCAAAGCGCTAAAGGAATTAATTACTTTTCTGTAAAGATTTCAGAGCCGTACAAAAAGAAGGAGGATGGAGAAATTAAAGGAAAATGGATTGACCCTTCAGAAATAAACGACTTACCTTTTTAGTTATGTATATTGACGATTTTACTTTACGTCGCTTGCTCGAGGAGTTGCTGCGTAAAAAAACACGAAACCAAGTAGTACAAGAAATAAAGTTAAAAGGCGAAAAGTTCCACCAGTACAATTTAGATAAATTTTTAGAAGGAAAAGACGTAACCTTATCAACCTTGCAAAAAATAGATAAATACATTTGCAGGCAATTTTATGAAAAAGGCAAAAGCCCGCTTTTATAGCGGGTTTTTTTATTAACAACTATTTGTTTATATTTTCGTCTATTGTATGTTTAAAAAATAATCATACATTTGTTTTTATGGATTGGTTAAAAATAGTTGCTAAAGAACACAAAGACTATGTAAAAGTAGTTCAAAGTTTTGGCGAATATTTTTACGCTGAAGACATAGTTCAGGAAGCGTATTTAAGAATAACAAAATACTGCAAACCTGAAAGCATTATACAAAACAACCAAATCAATAAAGGCTTTATGTATTTTGTATTGAGAAACATATATTTAGATTACGAAAAGCACAAAAACAAACATCCAAAAATAAGTATTGAAGAACTTGGGGAATTACAATGCGAAGAAAGCGACTATATTCAAAAGCAAGCATACGAACAAATAATATGTTTAATTAACGATGAATCGCAGGGGTGGCATTGGTACGATAAAATGTTATTTGAGTTATACAAAAAGACGGGTAAATCAATTCGCGATATAAGTTCGGAAACAAAAATAAGTACAAAAAGTATTTTTCAGACTTTAAAAAATTGTAAAAATAAGTTAAAAGAAAATGTAGGCGAAGATTACACGGACTACAAAAACGGAGATTATGAATTAATATTAAAACAATGGCAAAAGAAAAAAAACAAGCAAAAGGACTTGGAGATAGTATCGAGCAAGTTTTAGAAGTTACTGGCGTGGCTAAAGTAGCAAAGTGGTTATTAGGTGAGGACTGCGGGTGCGATGAGCGTAAAGAAAAATTAAATAAATTGTTTCCTTACGTTCAACCTAAATGTTTACAAGAAGACGAATATAAATTTTTAGTTGAATGGTTTAGCGAAAGACGAAACCAAGTAAGACCCACCGAACAAGAAATAATGTTAAAAATATACAACCGTGTATTCAATGCAAAAATGCAACCGACAAACTGCGGAAGCTGCATTCGAGACGTAATAAATAAATTACAGCTTTTAGTAAATGAATATGAACAATAAATTTTATTTAATTGATTACGGCAAAGAAGTAAAAGAATACGCTGAAATAATTAAACGCGCCTTAGAAAAACAAAACGCGCACCTTATCTATATTGAAACCGACTGCGATAATTTTTTAGGCGTAGAAGAATTAACGGAAGACGAATTTTTGAATTATTTTAAATCAGTAACAAATGTTTAAAACAGTAAAAACAAGTCAGGTTAAAATAAGAATTAAGAAAACCACAATAACAGCACAATTACAGCACAATGGCAAAAGACGATATAAAAAAACACGAATACAAAAAAGGCGAAAGTGGAAACCCTAACGGCAGACCTAAAGGTGCAAAGAACCGCAGCACAATAGCGCGTTATTGGTTAGAAGTAAATCAGTCTTTAAAGAATCCTTTGACAGGCGAAAACGAAACAATGAGCCAAGAAGATTTAATGACTTTAGCCCTAATTAAAAAAGCGCGTGAGGGTGATGTAAACGCATATAAAGCGTTAATGGATTCAGGCTACGGCGCACCTTTGCAGCAAATAGAACAAACCAATATAGAACAGCCAATATTTCCTGATGTTTCTGCGGACGACTTCGACGAATAAAATACTAAAGTTAAAAAAGCGTGTTCGTATTGTTCAGGGCGGAACAAGCGCTTCAAAGACTTACGGTATATTAGGCGTGTTAATTGCACGGGCTTCGTCTATTCCTGAAACTGAATTTAGTATAGTTGCCGAATCAATACCGCATTTAAGACGGGGAGCGTTAAAAGACTTTATTAAAATAATGAAGTGGATGAATAAATGGCACGAAGCACAATATAATAAATCTTTATTAACCTATCAATTTTTAAACGGTTCGACGTTCGAGTTTTTTAGCGCTGACGACGCAAGTAAATTAAGGGGTGCAAGGCGCGATGTTCTGTATATTAACGAATGTAATAACATAACTTTTGAAGCGTACAACGAACTTGCAATAAGAACTAAAAAAGCTGTTTATTTAGACTTTAACCCCACGAATGAATTTTGGGTACATAAGGAACTAAAAGACGAAAGCGACACAGACTTTTTAATACTTACTTACAAAGATAACGAAGCCTTAGACGAATCAATAGTTAAGCAAATAGAAAAGAACCGCGACAAAGCCACTACGTCGTCTTACTGGGCAAACTGGTGGAAGGTTTACGGACTTGGCGAAATAGGAATGTTAGAGGGCGTTATATTTAATAATTGGAAACAAATTAATAGCGTACCTTACGACGCAAAATTAATAGGGATAGGGTTAGACTTTGGATATACTAACGACCCTACTGCAATAATCGAAGTTTACAATTATAACGGGACACGAATTATAAACGAATTAGTTTATAGAACGAGTATGTTAAATTCGGATATAGCAAATGAGTTACCTAATAACGTTACAATTTACGCCGATAGCGCAGAACCTAAATCAATAGAAGAAATAAGACGCTACGGAAAGACGATTAAAGCAGTAACAAAGGGCAGGGATTCGATTAATTACGGAATAGATGTTATGCAGCGTCAAAATTACCTTGTTACTTCAAACAGCGGTAATTTAATCAAAGAATTACGCTCGTATTGTTGGGATACGGATAAAACAGGAATGCGATTAAACAAACCTATAGACCATTTTAACCACGCTATTGATGCGTTACGTTACCACGAAATGGAAACGCTCGGTTTAAACACAACTTACGGTAAGTATTTTATTCGATGAATGACCCGCAAATACTTAGGGCTATTGCAGAAGTAGAAGCGTTTATTTATGAAAAGACGAATAAAAAAGTAAAAATAATATTTAACAACCCTAAACGCTTAATGTTACATATTAAAATGTTATTTGACGCCGAACAAATAGCAAAAGCATACTACAATAATAAAAAATAAAGTTATAATAATATGAAGGTTAATATAAACGTACCAACAAACTTAAACGAAATACCCCTAAAAAGGTATCAGGAATTTATGAAAGTGCAAGAAAATTCTAACGACGAAGAATTTATTGCTCAAAAAATGATTGAGATATTTTGCGGAATAGATTTAAAAGACGTTGTTAAAATAAAACTAACTGACTTGAATGCGTTAATTATACATTTTACAAAAATGTTTCAAGAAAAGCCTGAGTTTCAAACAACGTTTAAATTAGGTGAATATGAATTTGGCTTTATCCCTAACCTTGAAGAAATTACTTTTGGCGAATACGTTGACTTAGAAACGCACTTACAAAGCTGGCAAAATTACCACAAAGCACTCGCGGTATTATACCGACCTATTAAAACACGAAAGAATAAAAACTACGAAATAATACCGTACGAACCAAGACCCGAAATGGAGGAGTTAATGACCTTTGCGCCTGTGTCTATTGCTATTGCTTCAACGCTTTTTTTTTATCATTTAGAAAAAGAATTACTGATAGCTTCAATGAATTATTTACAACGCGAGATGAAGAAGAACAAAGCGACTTTAGCGACTTCACAGAACGAGGGCAATTTAACAAATACTGGGGATGGTATGCAAGCCTATATGGACTTGCTAAAGGGGACGTTACAAAATTCGATGAAGTTACAAGTTTACGACTTACTAAATGTCTCACCTATCTCACTTTCGAAAAACAGAAAAATCAAATCGAAGCAAACGAAATTAAAAAACAATATAGAAGATGACAGGATATTACAACCTATTAACGAAAATTAAAACGCATTTTGATAGCGACCCGATTGTAAACACGATTACTCAGGGCGATTTATTTCAGGTTGATTTAAACAAACAAACAATTTTCCCTTTAATTCATATTATCGTTAATAACGTACAATTCATAAATAACGTACAAAAAGCAAACGTTAGTGTTTTGGCTATGGATATTGTAAACCTATCAAAAGACGAAACTACAAATATATTTGAGGGCAACGACAACGAATTAGACGTTTTAAATACGCAATTAGGTGTTTTAAATAGGTTGTATGAAATGCTAAAACGAGGAACGTTATACGACGACGCTTTTCAAATTGAAGGCAACGGTAATTGTGAGCCGTTTATAGATAGGTTCGAGAATAAACTGGCGGGATGGACTTTAACTTTCGACGTATTATTTGCTAACGATATGACAATATGTTAAAAAGCGTTCAAGAAATATTAAACGAATTTAGAGACCACGTTATTCAGGAAGCTAAAAACGCTGCGCCTAAATCGTTAGGCTCGTTGAGAAATTCAATAAAAGGTTATGTAAAAGAAAGCGCCAACTCAATACAAATAAGTTTTGAAATGGACGAATACGGATGGTATCAAAACGAAGGTGTTAAAGGCGCTAACCCAAGTAATGTAAGTCCTAACGCAAAAATAAAAGGACAACAAGCGCCGAATAGCAGGTTTAAATTTGGTAGCGGAAGCAAACGCGGAACGTGGTCTTCGTTTGTTAGTAGTATTCAAAGCTGGGCAAAGCGTAAAAACCTACGATTTAGAAATGAAAAAGGTCAATACGCTAAAGGCAGTTACAAATCGCTTGCTTATGTAGTGGCGCGCAATATTTATTCACGCGGTTTAAAACCAAGTTTATTTTTTACAAAACCTTTTGAAGCTGCGTTTAAGAATTTACCGAACGTACTTGTAGAAAAATACGGATTAGAAGCAGAACAATTATTTAACGAAATATTAAACGAAAACTTTAAAAATTAAAAAATGGGAATATTTGTACGTTCACCTTACATAATAGAAATATCGGAATCAGGACAAGAGGGTAGTAAATTAGAATTATTTATTTGGAATGGCACAGGCGCAGCTCCCGCAAACCCGCAATATGTTTTTACTAAATTAATTCCTGCAACGAATAACCTAAAAACATTTTATAATATTAGCCCGTATGTCCGCGAATACATAACTTGGAATGTAAGGCAGACCCCTTATAATGTTTATTCAGTTTCTCAAAGCACGCAATTTGCTAACGTAAAAGTAAAGCGTTATAAATTAGATGCAGGTTCGTACACGCTTTTAGACGAAACGACATATAAGGCGTTTGACGGATTCGGGTATTACGAACAAGAATATAATTACGCTTTAACATACGATATTTTACACGACGAAGGAACGTTTTTTTACGCTTACGATTCTTACGAAAACCCGTCAACGAATGAAGATTACAGGGGCGGTTATATTATGGTACAAACAGGAACTTCATATAAAGCAAAATACACAAATTTAGTTTCAGGGGCAACGCAAACGCAAGGGCTTCCAAATAATTCATTAAGGGATGTTTTGCGCGTTTATACTGCTTATTACGATTCGGGAAATAAATTAGAAATATTAGA
>Ga0194118_10003538_pt1 | contig 18056 bp, 17 predicted proteins | sample TA2MahsurfametaG_2_FD_148662 | JGI IMG/M metagenome (GOLD analysis project Ga0194118, IMG submission 148662) | Freshwater microbial communities from Lake Tanganyika, Tanzania - TA2015013 Mahale N5 surface | ecosystem: Environmental > Aquatic > Freshwater > Lake | place: Tanzania: Lake...
AGCAACACGTCGTGCTCTTCAGCCTGCGCGAGACACTCCAGCGTGGGAAAGGCCGCCATCCAGCGCTGCCAGTAGGGAAGCACCACCTGCAGCTGCGTTTGCTGGAGCATCACCTCGGCGATCCAGATCGGATACGGATCCAGGGGCTCGTCAGCCGCAGGTAACGAGCCGTTGGGACGCAGCTTCCAGGGGATGGTGTGACGGCCATGCTCCTGCCACCAACGCAGCAGAGGCTGGCGCAGCAGCACCGGGTCCCAAGGCATCTCAAGCTGCGTAGCCGCACGTAGTCTTACCTGGTAAGGCCAGAGCCGTTGCGATGGATGCCACCAGCACCTGCTCCGTCACCAGCAAGGGGCAGATCACCATCCCCAAGGCGTTGCGTCAGCAGCTGGGGCTGGCGCGCGGCAGCCGCGTGACCTTTGCGCTGGTGGGCGACCACATCGAACTCAGGGCCTGGCGCCCGGATCAAGCCGTGCCAGGCAGCGGTTTTGGCCTGCTCAAGAGCCAGCGAGCGCCTGTGCCGGTGGATTTCGATCCCGCCTCACTGCTGCAGCCGTGATCGGCCTCGACACCAATGTGCTGGCGCGCTACTTCGTGGCAGAGGCCGAGGCCGACGCCATCACGCAACACCAGCGGCAGGCAGCCCGACGACTGATTGAATCCGGCGAGCCTCTGTATCTACCCAAAACCGTTGTGCTCGAACTGGAATGGATGCTGCGCGGCTACTACCGCTTCCCTCCAGAGGATGTGCTGCGCGTGCTCGAACAGCTGGTGTGCCACCCCTGCCTCACGATTGAGGATCGCCCTGGCCTGGAACAAGCCATGGCCGGCTTGCGCGCCGGGCTCGACTTTGCCGACGCTCTGCATCACGCCAGTTGTCGCAGCTGCGAAGCCGTGGCGTCCTTCGATCATCGGGGGTTTGCCCGCAAAGTGAAGGACCTCAACCTGGCACCGCGGGTGATCCTGCCAATCAGCTGAGCCTCAAACCGCCACGTAGGCCTGCACGTTTTCGCTGAGGCGGCGGAGGCCGGCGAGGCCGTCGCGCTCGAGGTTGCGCACGCGGTCGCGGCTCATGCCGAGGACGCGGCCGATGCCGGTGAGGCTCATCGGTTCATCGGGGTTGGGCACATCGGCGCAGGGGATGGCGTAGCGCATCTTGAGCACGCGGCACTGCAGATCCGGCAGCTGCTCCAGCAGATCGCGCATGTCGCTGCGCAGGCACTCCCCATCCACCAGCTCCTCCGGCTGCGTGCCTTCCGCCGCCAGCAGATCCAGCAGTTCGGTGTCGTCGCCGTCGCCCACCTTGGTTTCCAGGCTCACCGGCTGGCGGGCGCGGCACAGCAGATCCTTCACCTCCTCCTCCGGCAGCTCCACAAACTCCGCCAGTTCCGTGACGGTGGGGGTGCGGCCCAGTTCCTGGCTCAGCTCGCGCTGACCCTTCTTGAGCTTGTTCAGCGTTTCGGTGATGTGGATCGGCAGCCGGATCGTGCGGCTCTTCTCCGCAATCGCCCGCGTGATCCCCTGGCGGATCCACCAATAGGCATAGGTGGAGAACTTGTAGCCGCGGGTGGGGTCGAACTTCTCCACGCCCCGCACCAAGCCGATTGTTCCCTCCTGGATCAGATCCAGGAGCTCCATATTCCGCTTGGTGTATTTCTTCGCCACGCTCACCACCAACCGCAGGTTGGCCGCCACCATCCGCTCCTTGGCCCGCTGGCCACTGCGCAGGCGCTTCTTGAGCTGCACTGGGGTGAGACCAGCTGCAGCAGCCAGTTCGGCATCGCTGGGGTCGTCGCCACCGGCGCGCAGCCGCAGCTCTTCGCGCTGGTCCTCCAGCTGCATCAGCTCCTGCACCTGCCGGCCCAGGGTGATCTCCTGCTCATGGCTGAGCAGGGGCACGCGACCGATGTCGCGCAGGTAAGAGCGCACCAGATCGGTGCCGCCGGCGAAGGCGGCCGCATCGCGATCGGAACGAAGCACCGGAAGCGAAGGCATGCGCTGGAGGGGTTTACGAAACTCAGGTGTTTCGTAAACCTATCACCCTTTTTCTGGGCAGAATGCGGAAGACAACCGCCCTGGTGATGCCCGAAGAGCGGCTGCAGAAGCTGATCGCCGCGGCCGGGCTGGGCTCGCGCCGCCATGCCGAAACACTGCTGCGCGCCGGCCGGGTGAGCGTGAACGGGCGCATCGCTCAGCTGGGGGAGCGCGCCGATCCCGAGCGGGATGCCATCAGCCTCGATGGCCGGCCCCTCAGGGCGGCCCAGGCTCCACTGGTGCTGCTGCTCAACAAACCCGCCGGCGTGATGTGCAGCTGCCACGACCCGGAGGGACGACCGATCGTGCTCGATCTGCTGCCACCGGAGCTGGCCCGCGGCCAGGGCCTTCACCCGGTGGGACGCCTCGATCTTCACAGCCGCGGCGCCCTGCTGCTCAGCAACAACGGCGCGCTCACCCTGCAGCTCACCCATCCACGCTTCCAACACAGCAAGACCTACCGGATCTGGGTGCGCGGCCAGCCCAGCCGTGAGGTGCTGGACCGCTGGGCGCGGGGGGTGCCGCTCGACGGCGAACCCAGCCAGCCGGTGACCCTGCATCGGCTCGCGCAACAGGCCGATGCCACGCAGCTGCAACTGGTGATGCACGAGGGCCGCAACCGCCAGATCCGACGCACCGCCGAGCTACTGGGGCATCCCGTTGTGGATTTGCAACGGGTGGCGATCGGATCGATCGAACTCGGCGAGCTGCCGGAGGGTCGCTGGCGGCGCCTGGATCCTCAAGAATGGCCGCAACAGGACCCCCGGCCTTGATGCCCAGGCTTTCCCCCAGGATCTCCGGCCTCGGTCGTTTGTTTCGGCGTGGCGGCTTCCAGGCGGGCGGGGCAGGGGGTGAGGGAGCTGCAGCGGAGGATCCTCTGCTGGCGGCGGGACGGCTCATCAAGCAGGCCCGCGAGGAACGGGGCCTGAATCTGCGACAACTGGCTCTGGATACGCGCATCAGCACTCCGGTGCTGGAAGCGCTCGAGCGGGGTTGGCGCGATCGCCTGCCGGAAGGGGCCTACCTGCGCACGATGCTGCCGCTGATCGAGCAGCACCTGGAGCTGCCCAGCGGCAGTCTTGATGTGGCTCTGCCAAGCCAGGGCAATCCCAGCGGCTCCGGCCAGCAGCGCAACGGCCTGCTGCCGCGGTTCACACCCGGCTCCATCGATGTGTTCAGCAGCTGGCAGGGGGGCTTGCTCTACGCCGGCATCACCCTGGGGCTGATCTACGCCTTGAACCTGCAGCAGCGTCAGCTGGCCGCCGCCAATCTGCTCAGCCTGCGGCCGATCGCTCCCCTACCGGCGGCGCAACAAACCCGAGCGGCCAACCCGGGCACCACACTGCTGAGCCTCTACCCGGAGCTGCGCCCCCTGCAGCAGGCCAGCCAGGGCCAGGGCCGCAAGGCCTTGAACAGCCTCAACCAAGCCGACACCACCGCCAGGCAGCCGGGCGTGCTGGAACTGAACCTCAGCCAAGCCAGCACGGTGCAACTGCAGAGCGAAACAGGCCAGCGCTCCCAGCTCAAGGGAGCCCAGGGCCTGCTGGTGCTGCAACTGGAGCCGCCCCTCAGCCTGCGGGTGAACCCAGGCCCGAAAGCCGGAGAGGTGCTGTGGAACGGCACGCCCCTGGCGCCTGCGGCTCAGCAACCCGGCGTCTACCGGTTGCCGCAGCCGTCAACCCTCAGCGCTGATGGCGCTGCGCCAGCTCCCCCAACCCCTGCAACGGCCCCTTGAGCTGATCCAGGCTGCCGCTGAAGCGCCACCGCCAATTGCCATCACTGGTGCCGGGGGTGTTGAAGCGCGCCTCCTCACCCAGCTCCAGCAGATCCTGCAGCGGCACCACGGCCCAGTCGGCCCGGCTGGCCAGGGCCAGTTCCAGCAGCTGCCAGCCCGGGGCCTGCACAGGCCCCAGCAGCTCCTCCACCTGGCGGCGCTGATCGTCGCCGAGGCTCTGCCACCAGCCGATGCAGGTGGCGTTGTCGTGGGTGCCCGTGTAAACGCACCAGTTGGTGCCCTGGTAGTTGGCGGGCAGGAAGGGGTTGTCGGGGTGACCGTCGAAGGCGAACTGCAGGATCTTCATGCCGGGCAGGCGGTTGCGATCGCGCAGGGCTTCCACCCCCGGAGTGATCACGCCGAGATCCTCGGCAATCAAGGGCATGCCCGCGGAACCGCAGCGGCGCCGCAATTTGCGCAGCAGGCTGCGGCCCGGTGACGGACGCCAGCGGCCATGCTCGGCCGTGCGATCAGCGCCCGGCACACACCAGGCGGCCTCGAGCGCGCGGAAGTGATCAAGCCGCAGCAGATCAAACAGGCTGAGCTGACGCTCCAACCGCCGCAGCCACCAGCGGAAGCGGGTGAGGCGGTGCAGGGGCCAGCGATACACCGGCGTTCCCCAAAGCTGACCGGTGGCTGAGAAATAGTCGGGCGGCACGCCGCTCTGCTCACTGAGGTGGCCATCCGGGGCGGCAGAAAACAGACAGCGGTGGCTCCACACATCGGCACTGTCGTGGGCCACGTAGAAGGGCAGATCACCGATCACCTGCACCTGCCGCTGGCGGGCGTGATCGAGCAAACGCTGCCATTGCTGTTGGAGCTGCCACTGCAGAAGCGCCTCCTGCAGCAGGGCCTGGTGCTCCTGCTGATCCAAGGCGTGCAGGGCGGCCCGCTGGCGGCCCGCCAAGGGAGCGGGCCAGGTCCACCAGGGCTGGCCGCCATGGCGGCGCCGCAGCACCATGAAACGGCAGTGATCCACCAGCCAGGAACGCTGCTGCTGACGCCAGTGGGCAAAGCTCTGCCGCACCGCGGCATCCCATTGGGGGTGGCGCTGCAGCAACAGCTGCGCCAGGGCAAAGGCCCGCTGCTCAGCCACGGCCAGATCGAGCCGATGGGCCTCAGCGGCGCTGGGCAACCCACCTAGATCAGCCGCTTCGATCAGTCCATCACTGCAGAGCAGCTCGGCATCCAACAACCAGGGGTTGAGGGCGAAGCCGCTGGGTGAGCTGTAGGGAGAGCCCAGGCCATCGGTGGGAGCAAGGGGCAGGAGCTGCCAAGCCTTGATGCCGTGATCAGCGAGGCGATCCAACCAGTCATGGGCGACGGCCCCGAAGCTTCCGCAGGCCGGTGGCCCGGGGAGTGCGGTGGGATGAAGCAGAACGCCGGCCCTTCGCATCAATCCGGAAGCCGGTAACGGCTGATGATCCGGCGTGCAAAGGCCGGGATGTGCTCTTCCACCTTGTCAGGATGATTCCGGCGCAGCCACACCGCATTGCGGGTGAAGTGGGAATCGATCGAGAAGCGGCCGTATTCGAGGCCCTTCGGGCCGAACCGCTCCACGAAGAAGCCGATCAGATTGGCCACCCAGATCGGCAGCTTCACCGCCTTGTCGTAGGCCTCGATGCCCTGCTGCACAGCAGCCTGGCGTTGGCCACTGCTGCTCACGGGCGCCACCTCCAGTTCCGCCTCCACCAGATCCAGCAGCTGCTGGCCTTTGGGGTTGCGCACCGTGAGCCATTGGCGCCCGAACGTCGCCCCCATGTAGCCCACCACCAGATCGGCGCCGGCGTTGGTGTAGTCGAAGCAGCTCAGGCAGCTGGGGGCGAACACATCCTTGAGCTTCGGGGTGTCAAGCCCGAAGAAGGGCACCGTTTCCTCGCGACCATCGCTGTGGCGGAAGTGGATGCGGAAGTCCTGCATGAACTCGTAGTGCACCACCGTGTTGGGTGAGCTCACCGTGCTCTCGAGGAACGTTTGCAGGCCCTGGCGCGACACGTTGTCGACGCAGGGAAGACCCAGCACGAACAGCGCATCGAGCGGCAGGGTGGGCTGCACGGCACGCAGCGCCTGGATCTGACAGCCCACGCCGATGGCCAACAGCTTCTTGATGCCGCTGCCGGGCAGCTGCTCCAGCACCTCTAGATTGGGCGAGAGGGTGGGCTTGTTCACCCGGGCGCTGAGCACCTCCTCGGGGGTGCGGGCCAGCCGCGGCACTGGGGTGAAGCGGTCGTCGTCGCTCTGGCCCACACACAGCACGGCATCCACCAGGCCGGTTTCCAGGGCGCGCACACCGATGCGGCTCACGATGCCCGTCCACTGGGCCCCAGCGATCGGCTGCTGCAGCCGGGCGGTGAGCATCCGCTGCTGCACGCCGAAATAGAGCTCGTCCTCGTTGTTGAGATCGCGGCTGCGGCCGTGGGCGGCCGTTTCCATCGACTCGAACTGTTGGTGCAGGAAAGCGCAGCTGTCCTTCACGTAGGCCACCCAGCGGCTGTCGCACAAGCCACACTGGCTGCAGAGATCCTTGGCGGGGTAAACGCTGCCCTTGGCCAGCGGTCTGGCGCGCTCATGGGGAGCGATGGCGCCTGAAGGGGAAGCGGCGGAAGTCAAAGCGGCGGGGCCGGCAGCCCAGGACGGCGTCACAACCTATCGAGGGCCACCACCACCAGGGCAACAAAACCACGCGGCTCGGCCAAAGTGGGGCGATTGTTCACGCCCAACGCCTTGGCTCCCCCCCAGCCACGCCAGCAGCGCAGCGCCCGGGTGCGGGCTGCCCTCCGTCTTCTGGCCGCCGGGGTGGGCCTGGCCGCCAGCCTGACGCTCCTGGGGGTCATCTGGCCGGAGAGCGATCGGGCCGTGCGTGACGAAGGACCGCCCAACGCTGCGGATCTGGGCGAGCTCCCCAACCGACCGATCAGCGTGCTGCTGATCGGCTCGGATGCCGATCGTCCCGGCCAGGTGGTGAATGGTGCGGCCCCACGCGGGCCGGCTAACAGCGACGCACTGCTGCTGGTGCAGGTGAATCCGCAGGGGCCCCTGCAGCTGCTGAGCCTGCCGGTGGAAGCGGCGGTGAAGCTGCCGGGCGACCCGCAACCCGTGGCCCTCGGCAGCCTCTACCGCCGCGGCGGCCCGGCCTTGGTGGCTGGGGCCGCCGCCCAGTTGGTTGGGCTGGCCAAGGGCCAACCCGACCGCTATCTGGTGCTGCCCCGCAGCGCGCTCCGCCAGTTGGTGGATGGCATCGGCCGGGTGGAGCTCTCCCCCGACCGCAGCATGCGCTACCGGGACAAGACGCAGAGCTACCGCATCCAGCTCGATGGCGGCCTGCAGGTGCTGGATGGTGGGCAGGTGGAGCAGCTGCTGCGCTTCCGTGATGAACAGAACGGCCAGGAGCGGCGGCGCGACCGGCAGCAGATGGCCGTGGAGAGCCTGCTGCGCCAGATGGGGCAGCAGCAACAGCTGCAGCAACTGCCGGATCTGATCGCCAGCCTCCAGAACGAGGTGGAAACCAACCTCACCCGCCAGGAGGCCCTCAGCCTGCTGGCGGCCGTGCTGCGCCCCGGCGAACGGGTGGAGTTTGCAACGCTGCCGCTGCGGGCACCGCTGCAACCACAAGACCCACTCAGGCAGCTGGATGGGCGGGCGCAGCAGCCCTGGCCGCGCTGAGCGACCAACGCTTCAGCAGCTGCAGGCGCAAGGCCTCACGGGCCTGTTCATCGGCGTCGCCCGGGGCACCATCGAGCGCCGGCAGCCAACCCAGCCAGGGAAGCCCATCACAGCGGCGGCGTTCGGGCTGCCACAGACCTCCCAACTGCACGAGCCCCAGCAACGGCACGGCTTCTCGCTGCAACAGGGCGCTGTAAGCACGGGCCGGCCCCTGCTCCACCAACGCCGCTGGCACCAGCAGCAGCAGCGGCTGGCGCCACGCCCCGAGCCGTTCTGCCCAGCAGCCCCCCAGCTCCAGATCAGCAGCTGGATCGAGCCCCAGCGGCAACAACCACCCCTGAGGCTCCAGGGCCAGCTGCGCCAGGCAGCGATCGGCCTCCTCCGCGCCAGCGCGGAGGGGCAGCAACCGCAGCTGCAGCAGCGCCGCCAGCCTCCCCGCCTGCTGCGGCTCAGCCAGACCACCCGGGGCGGCCACCACCAAACCAGCGGAGGGCCGCTCGACGCGGAGCGAGGAAGCGAAGTTGGTCAAAGAGCTTCGGCCAAGGAACCGGGCGGCTTCTACGATCGGGGTTCCACCGTTCGCGCCAGCGGCCGCCGTGACCAGTTTCCTGACCGCAGAACGGGTCGATCAGGCGCCAGTGGCCCACGACACCCGGCGGCTACGGCTGTTCAGCGGCACCTCCAATCCAGCGCTGGCACGGGAAATCGGTGCCTACCTGGGGGTTCCCAATGGCCCGAGGGTGATCAAGCGCTTCGCCGATGGCGAGCTCTACATCCAGATCCAGGAATCGATCCGCGGCTGTGATGTGTTCCTGATCCAGCCCACCTGCGCTCCGGTGAACGATCACCTGATGGAGCTGCTGGTGATGGTGGATGCCTGCAAGCGGGCCTCGGCGCGCCAGATCACCGCGGTGATCCCCTACTACGGCTATGCCCGCGCCGACCGCAAGACCGCCGGCCGTGAGTCGATCACCGCCAAGCTGGTGGCCAATCTGCTCACCGTGTCGGGGGTGGATCGGGTGCTGGCGATGGACCTGCACTCCGCCCAGATCCAGGGCTACTTCGATATTCCCTGCGATCACATCTACGGCTCACCGGTGTTGGTGGATTACCTGTCGGGCCGTGATTTCGGCGATGTGGTGGTGGTGTCGCCGGATGTGGGCGGCGTGGCCCGAGCGCGAGCCTTTGCCAAGCAGATGAGCGACGCCCCACTGGCGATCATCGATAAACGCCGCTCCGGCCACAACGTGGCCGAAAGCCTCACGGTGATCGGCGATGTGGCCGGCAAGACGGCGATCCTGATCGACGACATGATCGACACCGGCGGCACGATCTGCGCCGGTGCACGGCTGCTGCGGGAGCGGGGCGCCACCCGGGTGCTCGCCTGCGCCACCCACGCCGTGTTCTCGGGTCCGGCGGTGGAGCGACTGTCAGCCCCAGGGCTGTTTGAGGAGGTGATCGTGACCAACTCGATTCCGCTGAGCGACGAGCGCCGCTTCCCGCAGCTTCAGGTGCTGTCGGTGGCCAACATGCTCGGTGAGGCCATCTGGCGCATCCACGACGAGAGCTCCGTGAGCTCGATGTTCCGTTGAAGGCAGCTCCACGGCGGCGCTGGCTCAGCGCAGCCCTTTTAAGCCTGGCCACCCTCCTACCCACCGCCGCCTGGGGCGAAGCGCGCCGGGTGGGGGTCTGGCTCACCAACAGTCCAAGCCCGCTCTATTACGAGCCGGGACGGATTGATCGGGCCGTGGCGGAGCTGGCGGGAGCGGGCTTCAACACGCTCTATCCGAACGTGTGGAGCCGGGGCAGCACTTTTCACCGCAGCCGCTGGGCGCCGATGGAGCCCGCGCTCGTGCAATCGGGAGCGCAGCACGATCCCATCTGCCGGATGACCGCGGAAGCCCACCGCCGCGGCCTGCGGGTGATCCCCTGGTTTGAATACGGCCTGATGGAGCCCGCTGAAGCCGCCGTGGTGCGGCAGAACCCGGAGTGGATGCTCCAGAAGCGCGATGGCCGCTCGGCTGTGGTGATGCACGGGAAAGAGATGGTGTGGCTGAATCCGGCCCATCCCGGCGTGCGCGAGCGCTTCCTCGGCCTGATCGGCGAGATCGTGCAGCGCTGCAAGGTGGATGGCATCCAGCTGGATGACCACTTCGCCTGGCCGGTGGAACTGGGCTACGACCCCTACACCCGCGGGCTCTACCGACGCGACACAGGGTTTGAACCCCCCGACAACCATGCCGACCGCAGCTGGATGACCTGGCGCCGCAAGCAACTCAGCAGCCTGCTGCGGGAGCTGCGCAGCACCCTGAAACGCAACGGCCAGGGCAGTCCCTACGTGAGCCTCTCACCGGGTCCGTTTCGGTTTGCCTACAACCAGTGGCTGCAGGACTGGGAGCTCTGGGCCCTCGGCGGCCTGATCGATGAGCTGGTGGTGCAGAACTATGCCTATTCGCTCAAAGGCTTCGAGCGCGATCTGCAGCAGCCGGCGCTCGTGAAAGCCAGCGGCTGGGGCATCCCCGTGGAGATCGGCATCCTCTCGGGCTTCGGTGGCCGCACCACGCCCATGCCCACTCTGAGCGAGAAGGTGCGGCTGGCGGCGCAGCGCGGCCACGGCGTGATCTATTTCTATTGGGAAGGGCTCTGGGGGCAATACGCCGGCGCCGAAGGCGGTGCGACCCGCCGGCAGGGCCTGGGCCGGCTGCACCGCAGCCTGTTCAGCGAACCGCTTTCAGCCCGTTAGGCCGGCCCCAAACACTGCTGCACCACCTCGCGGCTGTTGGCCGAAAGCTCAGCGGCAGCCAGCTGCTCCAGCGCCACCCGCATGCGCCGGCTGCGCTCGGGGCCATAGCTCTGCCAACGGCTGAACACCTTGGCCAGCCGCGATGCCGTGATCGGATTGCGCTGATCCAGCCAGGCGATGCGCTCAGCCATGAACTGGTAGCCGCGGCCATCGAGGGCATGGAACTGAGCCGCATTGCCGGCAAAGCCCCCCAACACGGCCCGCAGCGAATTCGGCGCCGCCGGATCGAAACGGGGATGCTCCAGCAGAGCCTGCACACGGGCCACACCATCACCAAACGGCGCCGCGGCCTCCAGGCCAAACCAGGCATCAAGGATCACCGGCTTGTCCTGCCAGCGCTCATAAAAGGTGTGCATCGCGGCGGCGCGCTCAGGCGTGTCGTGACACTGCAGGGCCCGCAGACCAGCCCGGGCCAGGGTCATCGAGGGTCCGCCCACCGCCGCCGCGGCCTCCGCACGCACCCCGAGATCACCGGCCGCCACGCGCCAGCTCCAGGCGGTTGCGGTGAGGGCGCGATCGCCCACGCCATCGGGCCAGGCCAGCAGCCACTGGGGCCGGCAGCGCTCGAGGCTGTGCTCCAGGGGCTCCGCCAACTCCTCGCCGAAACGCCGCTGCAGATCCAGGAGAGCCTGGAACAGCGCCGGCGGATCGGAGACGCCGGCTTGCGCCAACGCCGCATCCTCCAGTTCCGGCAGCCCCGGCAGCGCCAGCAGCATGCTGCGGTTGGTATCGCAGAGCCCCACCTCCGCCAAGATCCGCTCGAAGGCGGCCACCAACCCCTCCTCCAGCTCATCGTTGGGGCTGCCGGCGGCCCGTTCCAACACGGCCTGCCGCAGCAACACCTGGCCGGCATCCCAGCGAGCAAAGGGCTCGCTATCGCAGGCCAGCAGATGCAACAGCTCATTGGTGCTGCGCTCGATCTCCAGCTTCACCGGTGCGGAGAAGCCGCGCAGCAGCGACAGGGCCGGCGGATGGCTGTGGGGCTCCAGGCCCTCGACGGTGATCCGCTGCTCCGGCTGATCGATCACCACCAACCGGCTGCCTTCACCCCAGGCGTGGGAGAGCGCAGCGGCCCGGGCCTGGGGCTCGCTCTCACCCTGGAGGCGCAGGGGCAGCGCTTCACCGGCCTGGCCCACCAGACCCAGCACCAGCGGAATCACCACGGGGCTTTTCTGCGGCTGCCCCGGCGTGGGTGGTGTGCACTGCCGCACCGTGAGGCTCAGGCGGCCCTCGAGCTCATCCCAGTGGCGCTCGATCTGCAGCCGGGGTGTTCCGGCCTGGCCATACCAGCTGCGGAACTGATCGAAATCAAACCGTGGCAGCGCGGCACCGGCAGCCCAGCCCTGCTGGGCCGCATCCTGCATGGCCTGCACGAAGTCGTTGCAGGTGGCCGCCGTGCCGTCATGACGGCTCACATACAGCGCCATGCCTTGCATGAACACCTCCTCACCCAGCAGGGTGTGGAGCGCCCGGATCACCTCCGATCCCTTCTCGTAGATCGTGGTTGTGTAGAAGTTGTCGATCGCTTGGTAGTGATCGGGCTGGATCGGGTGCGCCGTTGGCCCGGCATCCTCACGGAACTGGGTGTTGCGCAGCAGCGACACATCCTCGATCCGCTTCACGGCTGCCGAATGCAGATCGGCCGTGAAGCTGGCATCGCGAAACACGGTGAGCCCCTCCTTCAGGGAGAGCTGAAACCAGTCGCGGCAGGTGATGCGGTTGCCGGTCCAGTTATGGAAATACTCATGAGCGATCACACTCTCAATGCGCTCCAGTTCACCATCGGTGGCGGTGGCGGCATCGGCGAGCACCAGCTTGGAGTTGAAGATATTGAGGCTCTTGTTCTCCATCGCGCCCATGTTGAAATGGCGCACCGCCACGATGTTGAACTCATCAAGGTCGTATTCGAGGCCGTAGCGCTGCTCATCCCAGAGCATCGAGCGCTTCAGTGAAGCCATGGCATGGGCCGTGTAGGGCGCATCGCCGGGCTCCACGTGCAACCGCAACTGCACGGTGCGGCCGCTGCGGGTGGTGAACTGATCGCGCACTTCCTCCAGCTGGCCCGCCACCAGGGCAAACAGATAAGAAGGCTTGGGGAAGGGATCGTCCCAGATGGCGTAGTGGCGGCCCTCGGGCAACACGCCAGTTTCAAGGCAGTTGCCGTTGGAGAGCAACACCGGGCAGCTGCTCTGATCCGCCTCGATGCGCACCCGGAAGCAGCTGAGCAGATCGGGGCGATCCGGGTGAAAGGTGATGCGGCGGAAGCCCACCGCCTCGCACTGGGTGGTGAACATCCCACCACTCACATACAACCCTTCCAAGCTGGTGTTGGTGGCCGGCTGGATGCGCACCCGGCTACGCAGCCTGAAGGGCCGGGCCGGTGGCTCCAGCAGCACCAGCTGCTCCGCCTCCAACCGGTAGGCGGCAGGCTCCAGCGGTGCGCCATCGAGCTGCAGGCTGAGCAGCTCCAGATCCACCCCCTGCAACACCAGGGGGCCAGCCTCGGCAGCGGGATTGGGCTCGAGCTGCAGCTCGGTGTCCACCAGCGCCTTGTCAGCAAACAGCTGCACCAGCAGGCTGGTGTGACGGATCAGACAGGGCGCCGGGCGGTAATCGGCGAGGCGAACGGTGGCCATAGGAGCGGATCAGGCGCGCTGGCGGAGCTCAGGGCTTCTTGGCGGGGGCGGGGGCTTGGCTGGGCTTGCCGGCTGGAGCGGCGCCGCGGTTCTTCAGCACGTCCTGAACCTTCTTGCGCACATCGGCTGGCACCTCATCCGGGCACACCTCCACCGCACCGAGCACGGCGGAATTGATCGCTCCCTTGCGCAATTCATCGATGGAGAGGGGCTTGGGGCCCACCTGGGTGATCGTGCCCTGGTGCTGCCCCTGAATCACCTGGGCGATGGTTTCACCGGCCACAGCCACAGCTTTGTCGAACTCAATGCCCGCAGCCCTGGCGATGCACACATTCAGGGCACCGATGCGGGTGTAGAGGCTCATATCGGCCTCGGTGGCCGGGGCCGCAAGCACCGCCACCGGGGCCAACACCAGGGCCAGGGGGAGCAGCACCAAGCCCAGGCGGCTCACAGAGGGTCGGTGTGAGGAGGGGCGGCGTGAGGAGAAGCGCACAGCGATCGGTTGTTGTGGCCCCAATCCTGCTGCAGAACGCTCAAAGCGCCATCAGGAACCGGCCGGCAGCGGCGGCCCCGCCCCTTCCAGGCGAATCTCGTGGTGCATCTCCACCAGCTCCAGGTTGCCGTCGCACCAGGAATAGATCGAGCGGGCCCGGAAGCGGTCCTGATCCACCAGCCGGATGTGCTCGAGGATGTCCCACTGCTGGTAGTGAGATTCGAACACGAGCTCGTGCTCATCGGCCTGGCGGATCTGGCTCTTGATGGGAGACCCGCAGAGGTAACCGCGGTTGCGGCGCAGCTGGTGGCCACAAAGAGAGGCATCCATCACGCCTTCGCGCACATAGCGGGGCTTGATGTCGAAGAAGTCGTATTCCTTCTCCGGCCACCAGGTAATGCGATAGCGAGGCTCGGCCTCAGCCTGATCTTCAAACGTCTCTAGTCGCAGCAGCATGTCCACCCGCAACACCTCGTCGTCGGGGAAGAAATATTGCCGCCGGGAGCGCCACAGGCCGAGATTGCGGTTGAACCAGCGCCGCAGCGTGCTGTCGAGCTGAATGCGACTGCCGCGGCCGGCATCCGGTTGCGACGCCACCGGATGCACACGTGTCGCGAGTTCTCGCGGGAAAGCCACGGGGTTCCTCAGGACAACGTCTCGTCACAGTTGTCATAGCGCGACTGGCAGAGCTGTCCAAACCTCATAAGGTGAAACCACAATTTCTGCAGAATCAGCGCGCCGGTGCCAGCCGCAGGGGAACAGTCCCCCGACGAGCTTCAATCCAGCCGCTCCCCGCTCAGCGCCTCGTCCCTGCCGATCCAGCGGCCGGAACGCAGCCGGGGAGCAGGTTTTAACCTGTCTGCGCAGCTGGACGGGGACCATGGCCACCGCAAGCAACTGAAGCTGCTGTTGGTGGCGGCGCCCCATCACCGGGCCACCCCCGACCTGCGCGGTTTAGTGGCGTTTCTGGAACACCAGGATTTCGGCTTCGACGTGAGCCTGGAGATCGCCGACCCGGCCGAGCGCCCCGAACTGCTGGAGCTGCACCGGCTGGTGGCCACGCCGGCGCTGATCAAGCTGGAGCCCACCCCCAAGCAGGTGTTTGCCGGCAACACGCTGCTGCAGCAACTGCGCAACTGGCTGCCCCGCTGGCAGCAGCTGGAGGTGGTGAGCGGCTTGGGCATCAGCCTGCGACCCGCCGAAAGCGATGGCAGCCGCACCCAGCGCGAACTGCAACTGGAAGACCAGCTGCTGGTGTTGCGTCAGGAAAACGAAACGCTGATCGAGCGCCTGCGGGTGCAGGAGCGGCTGCTGCGGATGGTGGCCCACGAGCTGCGCACCCCGCTCACCGCCTCCAAGCTGGCCCTGCAGAGCCTCAACCTCGGCCAGATCGATCAAACGCGCTTCCGCGACGTGCTCGGGCGGCGGCTGGATGACATCGAGCAGCTCTCCAAGGATCTGCTGGAAGTGGGCACCACCCGCTGGGAAGCGCTGTTCAACCCGCAGCGGCTGGCCCTCGGCCCGGTGGCGGCCGAAGCGATCCTGGAGCTGGAGAAGCTGTGGGTGGGCCGCGGGCTGGAGCTGCTCACCGACATCCCCACCGACCTGCCAGATGTGTTTGCCGATCGGCGCCGCATGCGCCAGGTGCTGCTCAACCTGCTGGAGAACGCCTTCAAGTTCACCCCGGATGGCGGCCAGGTGAGCCTCACGATCCTGCACCGCACCAGCCAGTGGCTGCAGGTGAGCGTCTGCGATTCAGGCCCCGGCATTCCCCGCGATGAGCAGGAGCGGATCTTTCTCGAGCGGGTGCGGCTGCCGCAAACCTCCTCCAACACCTCCGGCTTCGGGGTGGGCCTCTCGGTGTGCCGCCGGATCACCGACGTGCACGGCGGCCGGATCTGGGTGGCCTCGGAGCCTGGCGAGGGAGCTTGCTTCCACTTCACCGTGCCGGTGTGGGATGGCCAGAGCGCCAGCTGAGCAACGTTCACCCCGGCACCATTGACGAAGGGCACCCCTGGCCCGTAGTTTCTCTGCATCGGATGCGAGGCCGAAAAGCCAAGCAGCGCAAGGGCATCAGCTCTTCCCACATCCGAGTCCTAGCCCCCATCGTCTAGAGGCCTAGGACACCTCCCTTTCACGGAGGCGACAGGGGTTCGAATCCCCTTGGGGGTATCCAAAGACCAAGCGGCCTCGAGCCGCTTTTTTTGTGTCGATCCGTTCAGAGCAGACCGTTCAGGCCAGACCGTTCAGGCCAGACCGGCCACGGCCACGGCACGGCGCTGGGCTTCCTGCTGCACGGCGCGCAGGTTGGCGGCCAGGTCTTCACGCAGGCGCTGCTCGATCAAACCGATCGGCATTCCCACACAGCCCTGAACGGTGAGTTCATAAAGGAGGGTGGTGGTGCCGCCATCCACACCGATCTGCCAGGCCCCTTCAAAGCGGCGGAAGTCGCCCTTGGCCATCACAAACGACAGGCGGCGCTCATCGCGATGCTCGGTGAGCTCCAGCTGCACCCGGGCCTTGAAGCGCAGGCCCATGAAGCTCTGAGCCCCTTCCTGCTCCAGCCCCACCACGTTGGCGCGGCGCCACAACAGCCTGGAGGTCTGCAGGTTGGGGATGAACCGGCTGAGGCTGTCGTAATCGGTGAGCACCGCCCAGATCCACTGGGGATCCAGCGCCAGGCGCAGCTGCACGGCCAGGCGACGCGTTCCGCCAGGGAGACGCTCCATCTCCTGCTGGATCGTGTCGAGCTCACAAACATCGGCAGCGAACGGCGTCAAGGGCAAACCGACGTGTTCAGGCTGACGGGCGGCTTAACTTAACTCGCTTCAGTCAAGGCGTGCGAATTCCCTATGATCGCGCGCGTTATCAGGGCCCGGAATCCATGCGTGTTTCGACCGCTACCACCAGTTGCAGCGACTCGCATGTGTTCACGGTGGTGGTGCAGGGCTACGGCAGCGCTCAAGAGAGCAACGCCGAGCGCAGCATCTCCGTTCCCTTTTCCCGCCTGCAGTCCCTGATGCAGTCCATCAGCCAGCTGGGCGGCAAGGTGATCTCTGTCACGGCTGCCTCTGACGCCTCCGCAGCTCCGGCCGCACCCGCTGCCCCTGCTGCTGCCAAGAAGGCCACCCCGACCAAAGCCCCCGCTAAACCCGCTGCCGCTGCCGTGCATCACGCCGACGTTCCCGTCAACCTCTACAAGCCCAAGACCCCCTTCATCGGCACGGTCACCGAGAACTACAGCCTGCTGGCCGAGGGTGCCATCGGCCGTGTGAACCACATCACCTTCGACCTCAGCGGTGGCGATCCCCACCTGCGTTACGTGGAAGGTCAGTCGATCGGCATCATTCCCGATGGCGAAGATGCCAACGGCAAGCCCCACAAGCTGCGTCTCTATTCGATCGCCAGCACCCGCCATGGCGACGACATGGCCGACAACACCGTGTCGCTCTGCGTGCGCCAGCTGCAATACGAAAAGGATGGCGAAACCATCAACGGTGTGTGCTCCACCTTCCTCTGCGACATCGAGCCCGGCGCCAAGGTGAAGATCACCGGCCCTGTGGGCAAGGAGATGCTCCTGCCTGACGACGAGGACGCCAACGTGATCATGCTGGCCACCGGCACCGGCATCGCGCCGATGCGCACCTACCTGCGCCGCATGTTCGAGCCCACCGAGCGCGAGAAGAACGGCTGGCACTTCAAGGGCAAGGCCTGGCTGTTCATGGGTGCTCCCACCACCGCCAACCTGCTCTACGACGACGACTTCAACCGCTACGCGAGCGAGTTCCCCGAAAACTTCCGCTACACCAAGGCGATCAGCCGCGAGCAGCAGAACGCCAACGGCGGTCGGATGTATATCCAGGACCGCGTCAGCGAGAACGCCGAGGAGATCTTCTCCTGGATCGAAAATCCCAAGACCCACGTTTACATGTGCGGTCTGCGCGGCATGGAGCCCGGGATCGACGAGGCGATGACCGCCGCCGCCGCCGCCAAGGGCCTGGCCTGGCACGAACTGCGCCCGCAGCTCAAGAAAGCCGAGCGCTGGCACGTGGAAACCTATTGAGCACTGGCACCAACAGCTCAACTGCAAGGCCCGCCCTACGGCGGGCTTTTTTGTTGCCAACCCATGCGGCGGCGGGCTGGCCTCGTTAAACCTGGAGCACGTGCACATCCGCGATGGCCGCCACCCAGACCAATCCCCTGCGCGTCGGCCTGCGCCAGGAGCGGGTGATCTCGCCGCAGTGCCTGGTGATCTTCGGGGCCAGCGGTGACCTCACCCACCGCAAGTTGATTCCAGCCCTGTTTGAGCTGTTTCGGCAGCGGCGGCTCCCCACGGAATTTTCCGTGCTGGGCTGCGCGCGTCGCCCCTGGAGCGACGACGACTTCCGCAACCGCATGGCCGAAGCCATGGCCGCTGAGGTGCAGCAGCACCAGAGCGCCTGGCAGCAATTCGCCGCCTGCCTCTTCTACGAACCGGTCGATCTGCAACAGGACGAGGACGTGGTGCGGCTCGGCAGCCGCCTGGAGGCCCTCGACCGGCAACGGGCCACCCGTGGCAACCGCACCTTTTATCTCTCGGTGTCGCCGGCGTTCTACGGCAGCGGCTGCCGCGCCCTGGCCAACGCAGGCCTGCTCAAGGATCCAAGCCGCAGC
>Ga0194118_10003539_pt1 | contig 18049 bp, 17 predicted proteins | sample TA2MahsurfametaG_2_FD_148662 | JGI IMG/M metagenome (GOLD analysis project Ga0194118, IMG submission 148662) | Freshwater microbial communities from Lake Tanganyika, Tanzania - TA2015013 Mahale N5 surface | ecosystem: Environmental > Aquatic > Freshwater > Lake | place: Tanzania: Lake...
TCCGCCAAGTCGCGCATGGTCACCCCTGACGATGCGCTCCCCGGGCGCCCGGAGTACCCCTTCGAGATCCCCGCCGACCATGCGGTCCTCGGCACCCCGATCCGCAACCTGCCGGTCGAGCCGTGGCCCGCCGGCCTGTCGGTGATCTATCTCGGCATGGGCTGCTTCTGGGGCTCGGAGGAGATCTACTGGCGACTTCCCGGCGTCTTCACCTCCGCCGTCGGCTACCAGGGCGGCTACACCCCGCATCCGACCTATGAGGAGGTCTGCAGCGGGCGCACCGGCCACACCGAGGCCGTGCTCGTCGCCTATCGCGAGAGTGAGATCTCGACCTACGACATCCTGCGGCATTTCTGGGAAAACCACGACCCCACCAGCGGCTACCGCCAGGGCAACGACGTCGGCACGCAGTATCGCAGCGCGATGTATTGGACGACCGACGAGCAGCGCGATCTGGTCGAGCGCACGGCATCGGCCTACGCGCAACTGCTGAAGGCCCGCGGCTACGACGACATCACGACCCAGGTCGCGCCCGCGAGCGACTGGCCGTTCTACTACGCCGAGGGCTACCACCAGCAGTACCTCTACAAGGTGCCCAACGGCTACCGCTGCCACTCGGCGTCGGGCATCGCGCTACCCACTATCTGATCGGCGCGCTAAGCCGCAGTGCCTCATCTACTCCAGTCAGCAGTGGGTCGGCGATCACCCGGCCGAGTGGTACCACGCGCGAGCACCACTGGCGCGGGCCGTCGTGGCCGACATGGCGGCAGCGGGAGTGCTCGTCTTCGCCGGAGGACTGGAGGAGGAGATCGCCCATGCCTACGGTCTCGATCCGACGGGTGGTTCACCGATCGTCCGCCGGGGCCCGGTCTCCCCGGGCGAGGAATTCGTCGGCGGCCTGACCCTCGTCGACGGCGCTAACCGGCGATGTAGCCGAGCAGGTCCTGGCGCGACAGCACGCCGACGGGCTTGCCGTCTTCGAGCACGACGAGGGCATCGGAGAGCCCGAGGGCGGATATCGCCGCCGCGACCGGTTCGCCCGCACCCACCTGGGGCAACGGCGCCAACATGTGCTTGTCGAGGGTGTCGGCGAGGGCAGCCTTGCCGGTGAACAGCGCGTCAAGCAGGTCGCGCTCCACGACCGATCCCACGATCTCAGCCGCCATGACCGGCGGCTCCGCGCGTACGACGGGCATCTGCGACACCCCGAACTCGCGCAGGACGTCGATGGCCTCGCGGATCGTCTCGGTCGGGTGGGCGTGCACGAAGGGCGGCACCTGGCCGGTCTTGCCCCGCAGCACGTCGCCGACCGTGCGGCCATCGGCGGCAACGCCGAATCCGTAGGAGGCGAGCCACTCGTCGTTGAAGACCTTGGAGAGGTAGCCGCGACCGGAGTCGGGCAGGAGCACGACGACCATGTCGTCGGCAAAGGCCCGCTTGGCCACGTCGAGGGCGGCCACCACGGCCATGCCGCACGAGCCGCCGACGAGCAGGCCGTCTTCGCGCGCGAGGCGACGGGTCATCTCGAAGGAGTCCTTGTCGCTGACCGCGATGACCTCGTCGGCGATGGTGGGGTCATAGGTGGTCGGCCAGAAGTCCTCGCCCACACCCTCGACTAGGTAGGGCCGGCCGGTGCCACCGGAGTAGACCGAACCCTCAGGATCGGCGGCGATGATGCGCACACGACCGCCGCTGACCTCCTTGAGGTAGCGGCCGACGCCCGAGATAGTGCCTCCGGTGCCGGCACCGGCGACGAAGTGGGTGATGCGACCGTCGGTCTGCTCCCAGATTTCTGGCCCGGTGGTCTCGTAGTGCGAGCGCGGGTTGTCCGGATTGGAGTACTGGTCGGGCTTCCACGCACCTGGGATCTCGGCGGCCAGCCGATCGCTCACCGAGTAGTAGGAGCGCGGGTCCTCCGGATCGACGGCGGTGGGGCACTCGACGACCTCGGCGCCATAGGCGCGCAGCACCTTCTGCTTGTCCTGCGACACCTTGTCGGGGCAGACGAAGATGCAGCGGTAGCCGCGCTGCTGCGCAACAAGGGCCAGGCCGACGCCGGTATTGCCCGACGTGGGCTCCACGATCGTGCCTCCGGGCTTGAGCTTGCCCTCGCGCTCGGCCGTCTCGATCATCCGCGTGGCGATGCGGTCCTTGACCGAGCCCCCCGGGTTGAGGTATTCGACCTTGGCGTAAATCGGACAGGCGATGCGGCCCGCCATGGCCACGGCATAGCCGTCGCTCTTGGCGGGCTCGGCGACTCCCCTCAGGCGCACGAGCGGGGTATTGCCGATGAGTTCCACGACTGAGTCGACGACGCGCACAGCGGTCAGCCTAGTCTGTGGGCGTGAGCAGGGCACCTGTCGTCAGCCTCGCCCCGGGGGTGCATCGGCTTCCCACACTGGGGGATTACATCAATTCCTACGCGTTCGTCAACGACGACGGCTCGGTCACTCTCATCGACTGCGGTATCAAGCGCGCGCCCGCGAAGATCGTGGCCGGCCTCGCCGCGTTCGGCAAGCATCCGGGCGACGTGCAGCAGATCATCCTTACCCACGCCCATAGCGATCATGCCGGCGGCTCGGCAGACATGGTCAAGCGCACGGGAGTTGCCGGGGTCACCGTGCACGTCGACGAGGTTCCCTTCGTGGAGACCGGCGAGGCACCACCTCGCGATACGTCGACACGGCTCGGTGCCATGTTTGCCAAGGTGCCCTTCGGTGGGTTCGCCCGCAGCGATGTGGTGCAGCAACTCCACGACGGCGACCTGCTCCCCGTCGGCGGTGGCCTGCGCATCATGCACACGCCCGGCCACTCCCCGGGCCACATCTCGCTCAAGCATGAGTCCACCGGGATCCTGATAACGGGCGACGCCATCTGGAACATGCGCTCGAAGATGACCTGGCCGACCAAGGCCGGCTGCACGTCGTTCAAGCAGAATGTCCAGACCGCCCAGGTGCTCGGCGAGGTCGAATACGCGATCGCGGCATTCACGCACGGCCCGGAGATCCGCGACAACGCACGCGAGGCCGTGCGCGGCTTCCTCCGCAAGGCGGCCGCCAAGGGCCGATGAGGGCGCCCGGCCCGATCGTGGTGCGTGCCGCCGCGGCCCTTGCCGCCTCGGCCGTCGCCGCCACCGGCTTGCTCGCCGCCGAGGCACTCGAAGCGCGGCGGCGCATCGGCCGGAGGACGACCGCTCCCCCCTACGCCGACGGCCGCTACGGACGCGGTGCGGGCACATCCATCCGGCTGGCCGTGCTCGGTGACTCGGGGGCGGCCGGGCTCGGTGCCGACACCCCCGGCGACACAATGGGCGCGATCCTCGCCGGTGCCCTCGCACAGATGTCCGGGCGCAGGGTGACGCTGAGCAATCATGCGGTCGTCGGCGCACAGACGAAGGACCTCGACGCGCAGGTCAACCGTGCGCTGTGGACCGGGCCACACGTCGCGGTGATCATGGTCGGCGCCAACGACATCACCCACCTCGTGCCGCGCGCGTTGTCGGCGCGCCGACTGCGCGATGCCATATGTCGCCTGCGCGGCAGTGGCACCGAGGTCGTTATGGCCACGTGCCCCGATCTCGGCACCGTGAAGCCCGTCCCCCAGCCGCTGCGCGCCATCATGCGAAGGCGTTCACGGCTATTGGCCCAGGCGCAGGCCAAAGTCACGATCGACGAGGGCGGGCGCGCGGTGATGCTCGGGGCGCGCCTGGGCCCGGAGTTCGACGAGCGTCCCGACGTGATGTTCGCCAGCGATCGATTCCACCCGTCGACGCAGGGCTACGAGGCTGCGGCACAGGCGCTGCTCCCGGAGGTGATCGCGGCCTGGCGCCTCGGCGGCGAGGGCGAGATCCTCCCCGACGTCGCGACGGCCGACGACGTCACAGGGTGAGGCGGACCTCGCGCAGGTCGGCAGCCATCGCCTCGAGAACGTCCGCCTCCGGGTCGAGGTCCAGCAGGTCGAACCCGGTCAGGGCCACTTGGTCGCCCACTGCGGCGTCGCCGGCATCGGGCACAAGGTGCGGCACCCAGCCGCCGATTCGGGCGCCCATATCCGCGAGCTTCTGCGCCAGGGCCCGGGCCCCCTCAGCGCGGCTGGCGTACGGGGGCCTCGGGGCGGCGAGTCGACCCAGCGGCATCGAGCGCAGGCGGTCGACGACGCGCTCGAGTTCGACTCGAGCGGACGCCTCACTCATGTGCGCGTCTAGTCGCGACCGGATGCGATGATCGCGAAGAGGCGCAGGAACTCGAGGTAGAGCCAGACCAGCGTGACGAGAAGACCGAACGACATGCGCCACGACTCGCGCTCGGGCAGTCCCATGGCGATGCCCTGCTTGATCGCCTCGAAGTCGAGCATGAGGCTGAACGCGGCGAGGCCGACGCCGAAGATGCACAGCAGCAGGCCGAGGGTGCCAACGCCGTAGAAGCCCCACCCGCCACCGACGCCGAGGAGTGCCGCCACGAGCGAGGCGAGAGCGATGAAGAAGTAGGAGACCATCGCCACGGTCATGAACTTGATGAACTTGTTGGTGACCTTGACGATGCCCGTGCCGTAGAGCAGGAGCATGACGCCGAACGTCGTGAAGGTGGCCAGCACCGCCTGAAGGACCAGCCCCTCGTAGTCGGAGGCCAGCGCGAGCTGGTTGTACCAGTAGCTGACAGCGCCGAGGAAGATGCCTGAGCACGCGGCGTAGAGCAGCGTGAGCGGTGGGCTCACCTGGCGCTTGAAGGCGTTGACGAGGCCGAGCACGATCGTGCCGATGCAGCCGACCAGCACGACGAGCGTGCCGAGGCCGGGCGCGGCCGAGGTGAGGATCCAGCCGGCGAAGGCGCCGACCACGGCGAGGCCGAACATGATCGCGCTCTTGACCATGACGTCGGCGAACGTGACGCGCTGCCCGGGGGGAGCAGGAAGTGAGACACCGGCGTAGATGCCAGCGTCCTGGGTGGCGGTGGCCGGGGCGGGCGCCTGGGCCGAGGCGACCGCTGTGCGGCCCTCGTCGTAGGCGAAGCCGGGGCCGGCGGGGGCCGCCGAGGCCTGGGCCGCATCGCGGTCGATGCGGGACAGGATCGGATTGGCGGTCTGCATGGTGCCGTCCTCCTGGGGTCGGACCCGGCACTCGCCGGGTTCCCATCTACGTTAACCCAGGGGGCAGCACTTGAGAAGTCGAGACGCCCCGGGGGGCGATTTGCCAGGATGAGCAACACCGCCGACCCCGGGAGACCGGATGCGCTGGCACACCCCACTCCTCGCCGTATCCGCCGTGGCACTCGTGGCCGCCTGCGCACCGGCCGGTGCCAGCCAGGTCACCGCGTCGTCGCCCCAGCGCTCCTTGATCCTCAACGCCTTCGGCGACGCCGCCGGCACCTACGGCGAATCCCAGCCCTTCCTCGACGCACTGAAGGACAAGGCCGACCGCACGAGCGAGTCCGCGTTCTGCCAGGCCGTCGTCGAGGGCACCCTCTCCGGGCAGCCCGTGACCGTCGCGGTCACCGGCACCGGCGGCGGCAACTCCGGACCGTGCACCCAGGAGATGCTCAGCTGGTATCCCTCGGCGCTCAAGGAAGTGATCTGGTCCGGCATCGGCGGGGCCACCCCGGCCGTCGGCGGCATGTACGACAAGGCGGGACGCGTGCTGGGCAACCCCGAGGTCATGATCGGCGACGTGTGCGTGGGCACCCTGTCGTGGTCCTGGGACCTGCACTTCTCCAACGTCAACGACTGGGCTGCCCGTCGTACGCCCCCGTCGAACATCTACGCGCCGTCCGGTGGCTGGTGGGAGATGGTGGACTCGCAGGGCAAGCAGGTGGCACCGGGCTTCGACAACGTCCGCCAGTTCGTCGTTGCCGACCCCGCACTCGCCGATGAGGTGCTGGCCGCATCAAAGGACGTCGTCCTGCCGAAGCGCCCGGCCAGCGTCACCGCGAAGATCGCCCGCTTCCACAAGGATCCCAAGTCATGGCGCGCCCCGACGTTCTACTCCTACAAGGACTGTGGTGGCGAGGTATCGGGCGACAACTTCTGGCATGGCGCCACGGAGGACATGCTGTCGCGCGAATACATGAGCGCTCTCATGCGCAGCGCCAAGGTCAACCCCCGGGCGTCCGCCGACAACATCGTCGCCTTCTCCGCTATGGAGGCGGTGCCGTGGATGAGTGCCGTCGAGCGCTGGACGGCCAAGAACGGTCCGACCCTGCCCATGGTCGTCGTTCGCGCGGCGAGCAACTACGACCAGATCCCGCTCCGGCGCAACGGCCAGCCCATCCTCAACAGCCGCGGAAAGCCGATGACGGCCATGCAGGACATCCTCGAGGGCTTCGACGACACGAGCTCGGCGTACGCGGCATCCACCGCGGCTGCCCCCGTGCTGCGCATGTTCGCGCTGAGGGGGCAGGCCTCCTAGGCTTGGCGTGCCCCCGTAGTCCAATCGGCAGAGACATCCGGCTTAAACCCGGTCCAGTGAGGGTTCGATCCCCTCCGGGGGCACGCACAGTCATGCTGGGGGGATCACCGCCGGCGAGCGCGAGCGCTCCCGACACCGGTCGTCGACGAAACGGCTGCTCCCGACACCGGTCGTCGACGAAATGGCCGCCGATCGGTCGACGGCGGTGTCCAGCTCGCCCAGCGCCAGCGGCAGCGCGGCGGCGGCGTATCGACGCTGCGGTGCGGCGTACCGACGTGGCGGTGCGGCAGGCGCCCGCGGAGGGCCGATCGATCCCTAGAAGGGGCCATCCAGTCGCCGGTGGAACATCGCGAGCGAGCGATCCCAGCCCAGGGCGGCCGCACTCGCGTCGAAGACCTCGGGGCGATCGTCGTTGAAGAAGGCGTGCTGCGTGCCGGCGTAGGTCTCGACGATGGCGATACCGCCGTGCGCGGCGATCTCGCCGGCGTAGCGGGCGATGTCAGCGCCGGTCGACGGGACGTCGGCCTCGCACTGGTGCACCAGGGCCTCCTTGCCGGAGTAGTTGGCCCACAGGGGGTGGAAGCCGGGCCACGGCATCGCCGGGTAGAAGGCCGCAGTGCAGTCGATGTGCGGGCTCACGGTCGGCGCGAGCAGGGCCAGTCCCCCACCCATGCAAAAGCCCATGACGCCGACCTGGTCGCCGTGGACGAGGCCGGACCGGACGAGGTGGTCGGCGGCCGCCGCGATATCGCTCGCCGCACTCGACACCTCGAGTCCCATCATGAGTTTGGCAGCCTCATCGGGCTCGGTGGTCGCGACCCCGCGAAACAGGTCGGGCGCCAGGGCAACGAAGCCCGCGTCAGCCAGCCGATCGGCCACCGACCGGATGTGCGGCACCAGGCCCCACCATTCCTGGATGACGACGATGCCCGGTCCGGAGCCCGAGGGCGGCGTGGCGAGGTAGCCGGGAAGCGGGCGGGAACCGGACGTGATGGTGACGGTGTCTGCCATGGCGGGAGCGTAACGCCGCCATGCGATCAGCCAAAGGCCGCGGTGCGGTCCGCCGGCACGGTGCTGCCGCGCACGACGAGCGTGGTCGGCACGACCACGTCCCGCGGCTCGTCGTGCTCAGTGCCGAGCATTCGGCCCAGCAGCGCCTCCGCCGCCATGCGCCCCATGTCGGCCACCGGCTGCGCGACGGTGGTGAGGTCGAGGAGCTCGGCCAGGTCGTGGCCGTCGATGCTGGCGATGGCGATATCCGAGCCTGGCCGAATGCCATGGCGCTGCAGCGACCTGATCGCGCCGAAGGCCATGTCGTCGGACATGGCGAAAACAGCGGTCGGGGGATTCGGCTGCGACAACAGCGAGGTCATCGCCGACTCGCCACCCGAGACGGTGAAGTAGCCGTGCGCCTCAAGCGCGGGCTCGGAATCGAGGCCGGCACCGGTCATGGCCTCGCGGTATCCCAGGCTGCGGTTGCCCTGCGACGTCGAGGCCTGCGGCCGTCCACAGATGATGCCGATGCGCTGGTGGCCGAGGTTGATCAGGTGCTGGGTTGCAGTGCGTGCAGCGGCGGCGTCGTCGATGCACACCGAGGGGACGTCGGGCCACGTTGCGCCGATGAAGCTCGCCGGCAGTCCGATCTCGAGCAGGTCGGCAACACGCGGGGCATCGGTGGGCAGCGTCACCACGATCATGCCGTCTGCGCGGCCCCGGAGACGGCGTTCGGTCGGAAGTCCGGGACTGGTCGACGGGTCGCCGACCTCGAAGACGATGAGGTCGACCTCACGTGCTTGCAACACGTCGCTGATGCCGGACAGCACGGTGGAGAAGAACCATCGGTCGATAAAGGGCGTGATGACCGCGACCGTGCCGGTGCGTCCGCTCGCCAGGCGCGACGCGCTCGGCGACACGACGTAGTCCATCTGCTGAGCCACGCTGCGCACGCGCTCGCGCGTCTCGGGATCGACGTGCGGCAGCCCGCGCAGCGCGCGCGACACGGTGGCCGTGGATACCCCGGCGGCCTGCGCGACATCGCGGATGGTGATGGACATCGTTCCCCTTGCACAACGTTGCAGAGGGATTCGGCAACGTTCGCGGAGTGTACGGCCGCCGCCCCGCCTGCCGCAACCGCTTACATCACTCGCGGGACAGCGCCCAGGCGATCCCGTCGAGGATGTCGTGCTCGCTGACGATCACGCAGGCGTGCCCCGTGCGACGCATGATCTGCCGCAGAATCAGGGTCCCTCCGCCGATGACGTCGACGCGTCCTGGGTGCATGACCGGAAGCGCCGCTCGCTGCGCCCGCGTCATGGCCAGAAGCCGCCCGGTCACCTCGTCGACCTCCTCGGCGGAGATGACGCTCCCGTGGAGGGCCGCGGAATCGTAGGCGGGCAGGTCGAGGGCGATGGCGGCGACTGTGGTCACGCTTCCGGCCACGCCGATGAGCGAGGCGGCCTGCGGGGCGGGAACGACGTCTACGGCGCGCGCTATCGCCTCGTCGATGTCAAAGGTGGCCGTCGCAATCTCGTCAGTCGTGGGTGGATCAGAGCGCAGGCATCGCTCTGTCATCCGCACGCAACCGATGTCGACGGAGATCGCGTGCTGCGGCACGAAATCTCCCATCACGAACTCGGTGGAACCCCCTCCGATGTCGACGACCAGTCGCGGTGAGTCGGCACCGGGTAGGCCTCGCACGGCACCGGTGAACGACAGATGCGCCTCCTCGTCGCCGGTGATGATGTCGGGTCGGACGCCCAAGCGCTGGTGGATCCCCCGTGCGAAGGCCGAGCGGTTGGTGACGTCGCGGCTCGCACTCGTGGCGACGAAACGCACGCTCTCGGCCGCCTCCCGGCGAATGGCCTCCGCGTATTGATCGCACGCCGCGAAGGTGCGATCCAACGCCTCCTGGGAGAACCCGCCCGTGCGATCCACCCCCTCACCGAGCCGGACGATCTCCATGCGCCGGTCGACATCAACTAAGACGCCGTCGGCGACGTCGGCGATCAGCAGTCGAATGGAGTTGGTCCCGCAGTCGATGGCCGCTACTCGCACGAGACCGGCTCCCACCACGCGCCTACGCGTTGGCGCACCTCGTCGCCGAGGGGATTGGCCCCAGGTCCTTCCGCCAGGGCCTGTGCGAGGAGCACGTGGAGACACTTCACCCGATCGGGCATGCCGCCCGCGGACACCCCGGCGATCTCGGGAACCTCCTCGATGGAGTTCCGGCGGGCCAGATAGGCCGCGTGCGCGCGGGCATAGGCGGACGCGAGTGCCGGGTCCTGCACCAGGCGCCGCTCCATCTCGCGCATCACACCAGTGCCCTCGAGCCTCCCGACCGCCGAGCACGCTCGGGGGCAGGTCAGGTAGTACACGGTCGGAAACGGAGTGCGGTCGTCGAGGCGGGGAGCGGTGAGTACGACATCCGGCTGGCCGCAAGGGCAGCGGTGCGCGACCTCAAGCATGCCCCGCGGCTCGCGACCAATCTGCCGCTCGACGACGGCGGCATCGGCCGAGTCGATCATGGGCCGGAGGGGTCTGCGAGATCGGCTTGACGAGTCGACTCCCACAGTTGGGTGTACCAGGGAATCGAACGCTGCTCCGCTGTCGTCTCGGGAGTGATGGGTCGATCATCACTGCCGAGGACGACGTAGCCGACCTCGCCCGGGAAGACGAAGTGGAGCCGACTGCGCGCCTGGGCGATGACAAAGGCCGGATCGTTCCAGTCCTCGAGTTCCTTCTCCAGGTCGGCCACACGGGTCTGAGCAGCCGCTACGTCAGCCTCGAGGGCAGCAATCTCCGCCCGCTGCGACAGCCACGCTCGGACCGGGATCGCCAGTGTCACCGCGAGGGCGGCCAGCACCACGATGAGAACGACCGCCCGACCAGTGTGGACATGGCGAGACATCCCGCCATGATCCCACGCCTAGAGGCCAGAACGCGGGAATGCCGCAGCCCCGGCGTAGGTAGCGGCATCGTCGAGCTGCTCCTCGATGCGCAGCAACTGGTTGTACTTCGCCACCCGCTCCGATCGCGCCGGTGCACCCGTCTTGATCTGGCCGCAGTTCACCGCGACGGCGAGGTCGGCAATGGTCGTGTCTTCGGTCTCACCCGAACGATGGCTCATCATGCAGCTGTAGCCATTGGTCTGCGCGAGGGTCACCGCATCAAGGGTCTCGGTCAGCGACCCGATCTGGTTGACCTTGACGAGCAGGGCATTGGCCGCGCCCTCCGCGATACCGCGCACCAGTCGCTCGGGGTTGGTGACGAAGAGGTCGTCGCCGACGAGTTGCACGCGGTCGCCGATGGCATCGGTGCAGTGCACCCAGCTGGCCCAGTCATCCTCGGCCAGCGGGTCCTCGATGGACACCAGCGGGAAGTCGGCGAGCAGGCCCTCGTAGTAGCCGGTCATCCACTCGCTCGATCGCTGCGCGCCTTCGAAGGCGTAGGCGCCATCTCGGTAGAACTCGGTGGAGGCCACGTCGAGGGCAAGGGCGATGTCGCGACCGAGTGCGAGCCCGGTCTGACCGATCGCCTCGGCAATGAGATCGAGGGCCGCACGGTTGTTGGGCAGGCTCGGCGCGAAGCCGCCCTCGTCGCCCAGGCCGGTGGCATAGCCCTTCTGCTTCAGCACCGACTTGAGTGCGTGATAGGTCTCGGTGCCCCAGCGCAGTGCCTCGCCGAATGTGGGTGCGCCGACAGGCGCCACCATGAACTCCTGGATATCGACCTCGGTGTCGGCGTGGGCGCCACCGTTGAGGATGTTCATCATCGGCACGGGAAGCACGTGGGCATTCGGGCCGCCGACGTAGCGATAGAGAGGCAGGTCCGCCGAGGCTGCGGCCGCTCGGGCGACGGCCAGGGACACACCGAGCACGGCATTGGCGCCGAGCCGGGACTTGTTGGGCGTGCCGTCGAGATCGAGCATCACCTGGTCGATGAAGCGCTGCTCCGTGGCATCGATCCCGAGGATCTCGGGCGCGATCTCGTCGTCGATCGCGCCCACGGCACCGAGGACGCCCTTGCCAAAGTAGCGCGCGGTGTCGCCATCGCGGCGCTCGGCGGCCTCGAATGCGCCGGTGGAGGCGCCGGACGGGACGGCGGCACGCGCCGCACTGCCGTCGTCGAGGATAACCTCGACCTCAACCGTGGGATTGCCGCGCGAGTCGAGGATCTCCCGCGCGATGACGTCGTCGATGCAGACCATGGCCCGACCCTATCGACCCGCGGTCACAGTCCCAGGAGTGCCCGCAGATGCCTCGGTCCCGGCGATCCGTGCGCGAGCAGCAGGTCGTGTATCTGCCGATCGCTCCAGTCGGGATGGAGGACGCGCAGGTCGTCCACGATGCCCCGCACGCCGAGCCAGCCGACGAAGTAGGTCGGAAGCTGACCGGCCGTCAGCAGCGCGCGACGCCATTTGCCGACGGCCTCGCCCTCCTCCTGGAACCCTCGCCGCATGAGCAGGTCGATGGCCCCCGGCTCGTCGATATCGCCTCCGTGAACTCGGGCATCGAGGATCGCATTGAGCGCCATGCGCGCCTGCATCTTCAACTGCTGCAGGCGAAGGCGGAGGGCAGCGTCCGGGCGTCGGTCGGGAACGTAGCCACGCTCCCACATGAGGTGCTCGGCGTAGACAGCCCAGCCCTCGACGAATACCCCGCTCATGCCAAAACTGCGCACCAGCGACGTTTCAGCCGCCCTCGCATGAGCCAGCTGCAGGACGTGCCCCGGCATGGCCTCGTGCGCAGTCAGGTCATGCAGAAGCACCCCGTTGTACTCCCGGTAGAAAGACGCAACCCTGTCGAGGCTCCAGTCGGCCGGGGTGGGCGCCACAGCGACGAACGTGGCCGAATCGGCGGTTTCGAGCGGCCCCGGCGCATCGCAGTAGGCCACCGAGACCCCTCGATGGATCTCCGGCATCTCGATGACCTGAGTGTCACTCGAGGGAATCCTCACCAGGTCGTGATCGCGTACAAACGCCGTGAGGCGCTCCATCGCGCTCCTGACCTCGGCCAGCACAGTGACATCGGTGACAGGTGACTCGTCGGCCACGCGAGCCAGCGCGCGGCGCACGATGTCGGGGCTACGGACCGACTCGCCCATGAACTCGCCGGCCACCTCGCGAAGGGATGCGTTGACCTCGTCGAGGTGAGCCTCGGCGCTCTCCAGGACCTGGACCGGCGTGAGCTCCTCATCGAGGTGGTGCCACAGTGCGGCGCTGTACAGGCGCACCCCGAGCCGCGGATCCCACCGGGCCTCGGGAAGTCGTTCGGACAGCCAGGCGGCGTGCTGGACTACCGCGGCGCAGGCCCGCTCTGCCGCGTCGGAGAAGTCCGCAGGGGGTGCGCCTTCGGCGAGTCGTGCAGCCTCCTCGACCACGGCCGGGAAACCCGACGAGCGGGCGAGGGCCGTCTCCACGTGGAGAGGCGATACCTCCCTGAGCGTTCGACGCGCCTGCGCCAGATGCTCCGGGACAGCGCGAAGACGCGCGACGATACTGACCAGGCGATCCTCGGCCGGTGCGAAGTCGCGCACGGCAAGAAGGCGTATCGACGTAGCGGGATCCCACACCATCGGATCCCAGCGTTGCCGACGTACGTCAGTCAGATCGAAGTGCCGCGCGGCGACCTTGGCCCGGAGTATCTCCAGGTCCACCTGAGCGTCTCGCGGCAAGCTCACGTCATCGATCGCATCCAGGCGGGTGATGTGATCGCCGAGGCGCTGCACCACGTCTTCGATGGCCGAGTCGCTGAGGCCTGGGAGCTGAGCGTCGAACCTATGATCGCCCATCGATGTCGCTCCGACGGGATCGGCGGCCAGCATGTCGTCGATGGCCGCGCGCGCCACTCTCGCGAAGGCTCGCTCCTGGTCGTCTGCCGTCGAGCTCATCGAGTCTCGGCCTCGCGGATCCGATCTCGGTGCCGACGGGCTGCATCTCTCGCGGCGGCCTCGGCATCCCAGCCGCGCGCGCGGCCGGCCGCGACCAGCGCCAGCAGAAGATCTCCGTAGGCGGCCTCGGCCGGGAGGTCTCGGAGGATCTGAAAGGCCTCCTGCTCTCCCGGCACGGGCACCTCGATCCCATCGCTGCGAGCGAGGAGCTTGGCGGCCGTCAGGAGGGCGGGCAGCGAGACGGGGATGCCGTCGGTCACTGACGCACGGCCCTTCTCGGCGGCCTTCAACTCATGCCATCGGGCCTCGACCTCCTCGGCTGTCTCGGCTGAGGTATCGGCGAATACGTGCGGGTGGCGCGTTACGAGCTTGCGCACGATGCCGTCTGCTACGTCATCGATGTCCCAGGGATCGTCGGCATCCTCCTGGGCGATGCGCGCATGGAAGACGACCTGCAGGAGGAGATCGCCGAGTTCCTCGCGCAGGTCGCCACGGTCTCCGGATTCGATCGCCTCGACGGTTTCGTAGGCCTCCTCGATCAGGTATTCGACGAGGCTTTGGTGGGTTTGTCTCGCGTCCCAGGGACATCCGCCCGGCGAGCGAAGCCGGTCCATGACCTGGACGAGCTCCCGCAGGCTGTCGCGACCCTGCGGCATCGATCAGCCGGACGGGACCAGGTCGGCGAGTCCGTCTCCCTGCGGTGCCTGGGGAGAGGCCAGGTCGGTGGGCACGGGGCCAACCTGTAGCTCATCTGGAACCCAGGTGCCGTATCGCGGGCTGACGCGCGCGTCGAGCTGCTTGCCCAGGTCGACGGCATAGCGGAAGACCGCCTCTTGCCGGGCCTGGTCCTCGGCTTCGGGTGCCAACAGGGCGCCGAGGCCATCGACCTGAAGTGACAGACGGAATTGGGTCGGGATCGCCGACGGCGGCACGTTGCTGTCGAGGAATACCTGGCGCAACTGGTCTTCTCCCCCCAACTGGGCCTCCGCTTCGGCTATCGCCTGGTCGATCTGACCCTGCGTGACAACGACGCCCTTTCGTGCTGCGCCCTCGTCGACAAGCTCGGTGATCACCAGGCGCTGGAGGATGTCGGCAACGAGAGCAGCATCAGGTGCGCCGGCCCCCGTGCCCCGCGCGTCGAGAACCTCATCGACCTGGGTGGTCAGGGTGTCGTTGCCGATGTCACGCGAACCCAGGGTGGCGGCGGAGCCTGCGCTCGGCGTCGATGAGCAGCCGGTTGCGGCGACGGCCATCGTCAGGGCGGTGAGCACGGCCCCCGCTGCTCGGTTCACACGTCCGCGCGCCTTCACGAAGCACTTCCACCCTCGGTCGAGGGGTCGATGACCCCGATGACTTCCGCCGCCCATCCCAGCAGTGGCACGTCGCGCAGCCCGTCGCCCCGTGAGGCGCGGGCCGCTCCCTCCTCCGTGGGACGCGGCACGAGGATCGTACGGACGGCGGGCTTGACGATCGAGCCCGGGTACAGGCGCGCCAGACGCAGCGCACGCGACTCCGCGAGTTCGACCGGGTGGAAGCGGACCTGCGACCCTGTGAGGACGACCTCGTCGAGTCCCGCGGCCCGGGCCCGACCGCGCAATCGCGCGACTTCGAGCAGCGCCGACACCGGATCGGGTAGGGGCCCGTAGCGATCCAGCAATTCCTCCGCCACGGCATCGACATCGGTCGCGGTGGCCGCGTCGGCGAGTCGACGGTAGGCCTCGAGGCGGAGCCGCTCCTCCGCGATGTAGTCGTGTGGAATGTGCGCATTGACGGGAAGCTCGACGCGCACCTCGAGGTCGACGCTCTCGGCCTCTCCGCGCGCCTGGGCGAGCGCCTCGCCCACCAGCCGGACGTAGAGGTCGAAGCCGACCTCGGCGATGTGGCCGCTCTGTTCGCCACCAAGCAGATTGCCCGCTCCGCGGATCTCCAGGTCCTTCATCGCGATCTGCATGCCCGCACCCAGGTCGGTGTGCTGGGCCACGGTGGAGAGGCGCTCGTAGGCCGCCTCGGACAGCGCCTTCTCCGGCGGATACAGGAAATAGGCATAGCCGCGTTCGCGGCCCCGCCCCACGCGGCCGCGAAGCTGATGCAATTGGGCCAGACCGAGGACGTCAGCACGATCGAGTATCAGGGTGTTTGCATTGGCGATATCGATGCCGTTTTCGACGATGGTGGTGCACACCAGGACATCGATGCGACGTTCCCAGAAGTCCACCACCACCCTCTCCAGATCGTGCTCATTCATCTGACCGTGAGCGATCGATATGCGCGCCTCAGGAACCAGGTCACGCAGCCTTGATGCCGCTCGATCGATCGACTCGACGCGGTTGTGCACGTAGAAGACCTGCCCGTCACGGAGCAGTTCGCGCCTGATGGCGGCGGCAACCTGCTTCGCGTCGTACGGCCCCACATAGGTCAGGATCGGGTGACGCTCCTCGGGTGGAGTCTGGATCGTCGACATGTCCCTGATGCCGGTCAGCGACATCTCGAGGGTGCGCGGGATAGGCGTGGCCGACATGGTCAGGACATCGACCGATGTGCGAAGTGCCTTCAGGTGCTCCTTGTGCTCGACGCCGAACCGCTGCTCCTCGTCGACGACGACCAGGCCGAGATCGCGAAATCGCACGTTAGGGGTCAGCATCCGGTGCGTGCCGATGACCACGTCGACCGTGCCCTCGGCCAGGCCCTTGAGGGTCTCGCGCACCTCCGCATCGCTTTGGAAGCGCGAAAGTCCGGCCACCTTCACCGGGAACGGCGCGTAGCGACCCGCGAAGGTGGCGAGATGCTGCTGGACCAGCAGCGTGGTCGGCACGAGGACCGCGACCTGCTTGCCGTCCTGGACCGCCTTGAAGGCCGCTCGAACGGCAATTTCGGTCTTTCCGTAGCCGACGTCTCCGCAGATCACCCGGTCCATGGGAATCGTTCGCTCCATGTCGGCCTTGACCTCGTCGATGCAGGCCAACTGGTCGGGGGTCTCCACGTAGGGGAATGCGTCCTGGAGTTCTCGTTGCCAAGGAGTATCGGGGGCGAAGGCGTGACCGGCCGTGGCCACGCGTGCGGCGTAGAGCCGGATGAGCTCACCGGCGATCTCCCGCACCGCTCGGCGAGCCCGCGCCTTCGACTTCTGCCAGTCCGCTCCCCCCAGTCGATGGAGGCTGGGCGCCTCGCCGCCCACGTAGCGGCTGACCTGATCGAGTTGATCGGTCGGCACGTAGAGGCGGTCGGCCGGCTGCCCGCGCTTGGACGATGCGTATTCGATCACGAGGTATTCGCGAGTGGCTCCTGCCACGACGCGCTCGGTCATCTCGACGTAGCGACCGACCCCGTGCTGATCGTGGACAACTGCAGGGGATCGATGGTGCGACGTCGACGAGAAGGCATCCGCGCGAGATCGCGCGTGGCCGCCCGCTGCCCGAGCAGGTCGGTCTCGGTGAGTACAGCGATGCCGCCTGAGGTCGAGACGAGACCGTCCAGCATTCGGCCGGTTCCGACGATGACCTCGGTGAGCTCATCCGGTACGTCGTCCGTGGCCCGCGCGGCGATTCCCTCCTCGGACAGTGACTGCGCCAATCGCTCCGCTGAGCCGTGGCCTTCGGCGACCACCACGACCGTCGTGCCAGCGCCCCGCCATCCGCGAATGTCGCCGAGGGCGCGCTGCAGGTCTCCCCTGTAGTCGTCGGCGGCCCGTGCCTCGACGACGATGTCGTCAGCGTCCTCGAGCGCGAACGGATCGGTCGTCCACCACCCCAGCCGGTGATCGCGCGCGGCTCCCACGACCTCGTCGAGTGAGCGGTAGGCCGCTGCCGACAGGTCGAGGGGCTCCAGGTCCAGCGGAGCGGCCTGGCCTGCGGCAGCGTTGTGCCATGACGCCTCGAGGAACTCCTGTGAGGTGCGCTGCAGGTCTTCGGCCCGAGTGCGGACGCGCTCGGGGTCGCAGACCAGGACGATCGATCCCCGCGGAAGGCTGTCGACGAGCAACTCCATCTGGTCGACCAACACCGGGGCCAGTGCCTCCATGCCTTCCACGGCCACGCCATCGGCGATCCGCGTAAGCACGTCGCCCAGCGTGGGATGCACTGCCGCGAGTTCGCGTGCGCGTGCTCGGACGCCCTCTGTCAGCGGCACCTCGCGCACGCCGAGGATGTCGACCCCGTCGGGCACGTGCGCCAGTGACCGCTGATCGGCTACCGCAAACGAGCGAATCTCCTCGACGGTGTCACCCCAGAGCTCGATCCGGACCGGATGCTCGGCGCCTGCGGGAAAGACGTCGATGATTCCGCCGCGCACGGCAAACTGCCCGCGCCGCTCGACCAGGTCCGTGCGCTCGAACCCGCGGGCAGCGAGGTCGCGTACGAAGGACTCGAGCTCCAGGGGCTCGCCCTCGAGCACGCGCAATGGCTCGAGGCGCCCGAGGGAGCCCACCAGGGGCTGCAGGACTGCGCGCACCGAGGCCACCACCACGCGCAGGGGATCGTCATCGGCATTCGCCAGTCGACGGAGCACGGCCAGGCGCCGCCCAACAGTGTCTGCCGAGGGACTCAGGCGCTCGTGGGGCAGCGTCTCCCATGACGGGAAGTCGATGGCCGCACCAGGTCCGAGCAGATCTTCGATCGACCAGGCCAGGTCCTCAGCCTCGCGCGCACCGGAGGTGACGACGAGGAGCACCCCCTGTACGGTGCTGGCCGCCGCCGCCGCGATGACCGGCCTCGCAGACGGGACAGCGGTGACGTGTGCGCTCGACGTGCGCGTGGCAGCAGCGAC
>Ga0194118_10003541_pt1 | contig 18044 bp, 17 predicted proteins | sample TA2MahsurfametaG_2_FD_148662 | JGI IMG/M metagenome (GOLD analysis project Ga0194118, IMG submission 148662) | Freshwater microbial communities from Lake Tanganyika, Tanzania - TA2015013 Mahale N5 surface | ecosystem: Environmental > Aquatic > Freshwater > Lake | place: Tanzania: Lake...
GGTGAGGTGTGGGAGGGCCATGTTTGCACGCCGCTTGGCGCGCCACGAGCCCATGCCAGGCCGCGGAAAACGTTTCGCTTATAATCAGGGACTTCATCAAATCCTGCGCCAGCACTCCAGCAGACCTGCTGAATCCCCGCTTCTTCCACGCTCCGATGTTAACCCGACTCAACGGTGCGTCGAAGGTTGATCAGGCGTCGGCGGAACCTGCTTGAACCGTCGGGTGCGCAAGCTCTTGTGGGCGTTGCGTTACGGCTGGCCTAAGTCTCAACCCTGACCGCGGAGTTCGACCTCATGACCGTTTCCATGCGGCAAATGCTTGAAGCCGGAGTGCACTTCGGCCACCAGACGCGATTCTGGAATCCAACGATGGCCCCGTTCATCTTTGGTCATCGCAACAAGATCCATATCATCAACCTCGAGAAGACGCTTGCGATGTTCAACGACGCTGCGCGTTTTGTGAGGAAGCTCTCGGCCAATCGCGGAACCGTGCTCTTCGTTGGCACAAAGAGGTCTTCGCGCGACGTGATCGCCGAGGAGGCGCACCGGAGCGGTATGCCCTTCGTGGATCAGCGCTGGCTCGGCGGAATGCTCACCAACTTCAAGACGGTAAAGGGTTCGGTGAAGCGACTCAAGGACATGGAGGCCGTGGTCCTCGACGGGGGCGTCGAACGCATGCCCAAGAAGGAAGGGCTCCTCTTTCAGCGCGAGTACGACAAGCTGGGCAAGAGCCTCGAGGGTATCAAGGACATGGTGGGCATGCCCGATGCAGTGTTTGTGATCGATGTTGGCTACCACAAGATCGCGGTGACCGAAGCCAACAAACTCGGGATTCCGATCGTGGGTGTGGTCGACACCAACCATTCTCCCGACGGGATCGACTATGTGATCCCAGGCAACGACGACGCCGCGCGCGCGGTGCGTCTCTACGCCCGCGGAATCGCGGACGCCATCCTGGAGGGGCGTGCCGCGGCGCTCGCCGAAGTGGTCAAGCACGCCGACGATGAAGAGGAGTTCGTTGAGGTCGACGAGACCGAAGAGGCGGTCTGATCATGGCGGAAATCACAGCGGCGCTGGTGAAGGCGCTGCGCGAAAAGACCGACGCGCCGATGATGGAATGCAAGAAGGCGCTCACCGAGGCGCAGGGCGATCCCGGCAAGGCCGAGGAGATCCTCAGGGTACGCCTCGGAAACAAGGCAAGCAAGGCCGCAGAACGCGTCACCGCCGAGGGTGTTGTGGCGCTTCATGTGCACCACGACGGCAAGACAGGTGCGATCGTGGAACTCAACTCGGAAACCGACTTTGTTGCGAAGAACGAGGACTTTGTGGCTTTTTCGCTCGAACTTGCGCGTCTGATCGCGGAGCATGATCCGCCGGATCCCGATGCGCTGGGCCGCTGCCTCACGCACGAGGGACGGTCGGTGGAGGCGGTCCGCACCGCGCTCGTGGGAAAGATCGGTGAAAACATGAGCATCCGGCGCTTCACACGGGTCCGTGCCGAGGGGAGGCTCTCGAGCTATGTGCACGGCGGCAGCCGCATCGGAGTGCTTGTCGATGTGGCCGGTGGCCACGATACCCTTGGCCGCGATCTGGCCATGCATATTGCGGCGAGCAAACCAAAGGCGCTCGACCGGAGTGGCGTGCCGCAGGCACTCATCGACACCGAGCGCCGGGTGGCCACCGAAAAGGCCGCCGAATCGGGCAAGCCTGCCGAAATCGCAGCCCGGATGATCGAGGGCAGCGTACAGAAATTCCTCAAGGAAGTCACGCTGCTGGGTCAGGTTTTCGTGAAGGACGACAAGATCATGATCGAGCAGTTGCTGCGCCAGCAGCACGCGCGTGTGGCCGGGTTCGTGCTCTACATGGTGGGCGAGGGTATCGAGAGGAAAACGGTCGACTTCGCTGCCGAGGTGGCGGCGCAGGCCGCTGCGGCGCAGGGGCAGAGCACCGGGGGCCAGGCTTGAGTGTGGCCGGCACCCGGCAACTGAAGTACCGGCGGGTACTTCTCAAACTCTCGGGAGAGGCGTTGATGGGCGATGATTCCTTTGGAATCAACCGCCCAACCATCGAGAGGATCGCTCGCGACATCCGCGCGGTCCACGCCCTCGGCGTTGAACTCGCGGTGGTGATCGGGGGGGGCAACATCTTTCGCGGCGTGGCGGGAGGCGCAGCTGGCATCGACCGCGCCACCGCCGACTACATGGGCATGCTCGCCACGGTCATGAATGCGCTTGCTCTGCAGGACGCGCTGCGCCAGGTTGAGGTGCCCGCGCGCACGCAGTCGGCGCTCAAGATCGAGCAGGTGGTCGAACCCTACATCCGACCCAAGGCTTTGCGCTACCTCGAGGAGTCGAAGGTGATGATCTTCGCGGCGGGCACCGGAAACCCTTTCTTCACCACCGACACTGCGGCAGCCCTGCGCGGCGCCGAGATGGGGGTGGAGGTGGTGCTCAAGGCAACCAAAGTCGACGGGGTCTACGATGCCGATCCTGCGGTGAACCCGGATGCCCGGCGCTATGCGACCTTGAGTTTCGATCGCGCAATCCGCGACAACCTGCGGGTGATGGATGCCACTGCCTTCGCGTTGTGCCGCGATCAGAAGCTCCCCGTGGTTGTATTCTCCATCTTTCAGGAGGGTTCGCTACGCAGGGTGCTCCTGGGCGAACCTGAAGGAACCCTGGTGCACTTATGAGCGTAGCCGAGATCAAGACGCAGGCGGAGCACAGGATGCTGCGCGCCATCGAATCGCTTCGTCAGGCCCTCACCCGTATCCGCTCGGGACGCGCCCACGGTGGGCTGCTCGAACATGTTCAGGTCGAGTACTACGGAAGTATGGTGCCAATCACGCAGGTGGCAACGGTAAGTGTGATCGACGCCCGCACGCTCGGGGTGAACGTGTGGGAACGCAAGATGGCGCAGGCGGTCGACCGTGCGATCCGGGAGGCCGACCTCGGACTCAACCCGGTGATGACGGGGGAGGCACTGCGCGTGCCCATGCCTCCGCTCTCCGAGGAGCGGCGCCGCGAACTCGTGAAGGTGGTGAAGGGAGAGGCCGAGCAGGCCAAGGTGGCGGTGCGTAACCTCCGTCGAGACGCCAACGATCAACTCAGGAAGTTGCAGCGCGACAAACTGATCTCCGAGGACGAGGAGCGCAGGGCGCAGGACGACACCCAGAAGATGACTGACCGCTGCATCGCTGAAGTCGAGAAGGTGGTTGCAGCCAAGGAACAGGAATTGATGTCGATCTGAGACTCGGGCCACCTGATTGTTTTGCAACCCTCGTTGCGTCCCAGACCGGCTCGTTATCGATCTCCTGAAAGGACGCAGGCTTGCACAGTTCCACCCAGATCATTCCGGAAACCGGTGCCGTGCCGCAGCATGTGGCGGTGATCATGGACGGGAACGGCCGCTGGGCCAGGGCACGCAGTCTGCCGCGCATGGCGGGGCACAGGCGCGGTGTCGAGTCGGTACGCGCGCTGGTGAGGGCATGCTGGAAGCGCAGGGTCGGGTATCTCACGCTCTTTGCCTTCAGTTCGGAGAACTGGAGGCGGCCGGCCGAAGAGGTCTCGTGGTTGATGGGACTCTTCGTCTCGCTGCTGGAGCGCGAGGCCAACAGCCTGCACAGGAATCAGGTCCGGCTCCGGGTGATCGGCGATTGCACTGCCTTCGAACCGAGGCTGCAGGCGCTGATTCACTCGGTTCAGGACCAGACTGCGGCAAATGCCGGACTCACGCTCACCATCGCGGCCAACTACGGCGGACGTTGGGACCTGCTGCAGGCGCTCAAGGCAATGCTCATCGCCAAGCCGTCTCTCGCGCACAACCCCGAGCGCATCGGCGAGGCCGACCTCTCGGCGTTTCTCGCGATGGCCCACACTCCGGAGCCGGATCTCTTCATCCGCACCGGCGGAGAGCAGCGCATCAGCAACTTTATGCTCTGGCATCTCGCCTACACCGAGCTTTACTTCACCGAAACCCTTTGGCCCGATTTCGACGAGACCGCCTTCGAGCTTGCGCTGCAAAGCTACCAGCAGCGCGAGCGACGCTTTGGTCGTACCAGCGAGCAGTTGAAGGCGAGTTCCTGATGCTCCTTCGCCGGGTCATCACTGCCCTGGCCCTGCTTGCCTTGATGCTTCCCGCACTCCTCGCAGAACGGGCCGTGGTCTGGCCTGCAGTCAGCTTCGTGTTCGTGCTGCTTGCCGCCTGGGAGTGGGTGCGCATGCTCAAGCCCGCAAGAGCCAACCTTGCGGCGCTGTCGGCGCTGGCCTTCTTCGGTCTGGGGGTGATCCTGGCCGTCGGTCGCGAACCTGGCCACCTTCCCGTAGGCCAGGCGCTCTGGTCGGCACTTGTTCTGGCCGGATGCGCCCTCGGCTGCCTATTCTGGGGCCTGGTTGCACCGTGGCAGCTGCGCACGCTGCGCAACAATTTCGTCCCCGCGTGGAGTGCGGTACTGGTGCTTGCATCCGCCTGGCTGGCGGTCCTGCAACTGCGGCTCCTCGGCCTGTGGGAGCTGCTTTCCGGGCTTGCCCTGGTGTGGGTGGCAGACGTTGCCGCCTATTTCGTGGGGCGACGCTTCGGACGCAACAAACTCGCACCCCGGATCAGCCCGGGAAAGACCCGCGAAGGGGCGTTCGGGGCGGGCTTTGCGGTAGTGGCCCTGAGTCTGGCGGTGTATGGATTCGCTCCGCCGCACTGGCCTACGGTGCTCCCGGTGCGTTGGCTCGCGGAGCTTTCGGCGACAATCCCCGCGGGTCTGGCCTGGCTCACCTGGATCGCAATGCTGCTGATGCTGGTGGGCCTGAGCATTCTCGGAGACCTCTACGAGTCGATGATCAAGCGCGAGGCAGGCGTGAAGGACAGCTCAGGGCTGCTTCCCGGGCATGGCGGTGTGCTCGATCGCATCGATGCGCTCCTGCCAGTGCTGCCGGCGCTTGTGCTGGTTGACGCCTGGTTCGGGTGGTTGGGGATTTCGCGGTGAGCGCCGACCGAGCGCTTCAGGTCTGTCTTCTTGGCGGAACCGGCTCGATAGGCGACAGCACCCTCGATGTCATCGCCAGGCACCCGGAGCGCTTCTGCCTTCGCGCGATCTCGGGTTACCGCAATCTTGAAAAGCTCGCAGCCATCTGCGCGCGCTTCAAGCCGGCGCGGGTGGCGGTTGCGCATCCCGAGGATGTCGCAGTGCTTGCGAACGATCTCAAAACAAGGGCGGGGCCGCCGATGCCGGAGATCCTGAGCGGCGCTGTTGCGCTCGAACAACTCGCCGCAGAGTCCTCGGTCGATCTGGTGATGGCGGCGATCGTGGGCGGGGCGGGTCTGTCCTCATGTCTTGCCGCGGCGCGTGAGGGGAAGGTGATCGCGCTGGCCAACAAGGAGGCGCTGGTCATGAGTGGAGCCCTGATGATCAACGCCTGCCAGGAGCACGGGGCACAGTTGCTGCCGGTCGACAGTGAACACAATGCGGTCTTGCAGTGCCTGCCCGCCAGGGCCCTCGCGGTCCGGAGCCCGGGCTGCGGCCGTATTGGCAACGATCCGGCGCTTGGCATCCGCTGCGTCACCCTCACCGCATCCGGCGGGCCTTTCCGCACGTGGAGCCGTGAGGCCATGCGCAGCGCGAGCATCGAGCAAGCGGTTGCTCATCCACGCTGGAAGATGGGTCGCAAGATTTCGGTAGACTCGGCCACGCTGATGAACAAGGGGCTTGAGTTGATCGAGGCACACTGGCTGTTTGGCCTGCATCCGGAGCAGTTGCGCGTGCTGGTGCATCCCCAGAGCATCGTCCACGCGCTGGTGCAATACGACGACGGATCGGTGCTCGCCGAACTCGGGCACCCCGACATGCGCTCGCCGATCGCCCACGCGCTTGCCTGGGCATGCGAACCGGCCACGCGGCTGCACACCCCGGTCGCTTCGCTCGACCTGGCGGTTCTGGGACGGCTCGACTTCGAGGCTCCCGACGAGATCCGCTTTCCTGCACTTCGGCTTGCGCGCCAGGCCATGGAAGCCGGCGGCAATGCCGCCTGTGTGCTCAACGCCGCAAACGAGGTGGCAGTCGACGCCTTCCTGCATCAGCGCTGTGGCTTCCTTCAGATCGAAGCCTGCGTGGAGGAGGTGCTCCAGCAGCACGCGGATCCGGCCCCGCCCCGTGAACTTGCAGCGGTGCTCGAGAGCGACCGCCGCAGCCGCGAAGCAGCCGCGAGTTTCCTGCGCCGTGGCAGGGCGCTGCACTGATGGGGTGCCTGCGCGGCCCCATGGAGACCCGCCGGTGAGTGTTGCGCTCTTCCTGCTGGCGATCACGGTCCTGATCTTCGTCCACGAACTCGGTCACTTCCTCGCGGCCCGCTCGGTGGGCGTACGGGTACTTTGTTTTTCGATCGGTTTCGGCCCTGCGCTTGCGCGTTTTCAGTACGGGCATACCGAGTTTCGTCTTGCGGTGATTCCGCTCGGTGGCTATGTGAAGATGCTCGGTGACAGCCCGGGCGGCGGCACCGACGCTGGATTGGCAGCGGAATCCTTCGCTGCCCAGACGCCGCTGCGGCGTGCCTGGATTGCGTTTGCCGGGCCGCTGGCCAACCTGCTGCTCGCCTGGGTGCTGTTTGCAGCCCTGGTGTGGGGGGTGCCCGAGGAACCTTCAACCCGCCTCGAGCAACCGGCGGCCGGGACACTTGCGGCAACACTGGGGATCGAACGCGGAGACCGTGTCATGGCCGTCGACGATGCGTCGGTGGACCACTGGCGTGCCCTGGAGGGCGCGCTCCGCGGCGTGAAGGACGACGACTTCGAATTGGTGCTGGAGAGGGCGGGCGCCTTGCGTATCGATGCGCAGAGCCTCAACGCGCAGCGCTTGTCAACCGAGCCCGAGGGCGCCCCCACCGTGCTCACTGCCGCCTCACTGGGGTTTCGACCGATGGCGAAGGCCTTGCAGATCGGACAGGTGATGCCACAGAGCGCCGCCGAGGAAGCAGGGTTGCAAGCGGGCGACCGGATCCTCTCGGTGGATGGGCGTGCAGTGAGCCACTCGCAGGCGCTGATCGCCCTGATTCAGCAATCCCCTGGCAAGGAGCTGCACTTCAGGCTGGAGCGGGGAGGTCAGGACCTCGAACTCGTGGTGCGGCCCAGACTGGTTCCGATCGAAGGCGGCTCCGGCACTTCTGCGGAGGGCGCTGGATCCACGCGTTCGGGGGCGTCATCCGGGTCACGGGGTCGTATTGGCGCAACGCTCGTCCCGGAATACGACATGGTTGCGGTGGAGCGCGATCTTCTGTCGGTGGTGGCAGCCGCCAGCGCCCAGACGTGGCACGTTACCGCGCTCACCACCACAAGCTTGTGGAAGATCCTCTGGGGCGAGATGTCGTGGCGCAACCTGGGTGGACCGGTGGCCATCGCCGATCAGGCCAACCAGAGCGCACAACGCGGGGGCAGCGCCTTTCTGGGATTTCTGGCAGTGTTGAGCATCGGGCTCTTTGTGCTCAACATGCTCCCGCTCCCGATTCTCGACGGGGGCCATTTGCTATATTGCGCGCTCGAAGCGGCGCGTGGCAAGGCGCTCCCGGAGTCGCTGCGCATGCGGCTGCAGCAGTTCGGACTCGCCGCCGTACTTGCGCTCACTCTGGTGGCTCTTTTCAATGACCTTTCCCGCTATCTCTAGCCGCCAGTTCCCACGCAAGTCCCCTCGCCGCCGCTGGCCCCCGATGATCACGTGGATCCTGTTCCGCCGCTTTCTGCGCCTTGGCGGCAGGCCCCCTTGCCGCCGCTGGTCCCTGATCGTGCTCATCCTCGCGAGTCTGCTTTCCTTCGGCGCCGTCCGGGCTTTCGAAGTGTTTCGCGTGGGCGATATCCGCATCGAGGGCGTGCAGCGGACCGACCCCGGTACGGTCTTCAACTATCTGCCGGTTCGGATCGGCGATGAGATTTCTCCCGAACTCGCGAGCGCCGCCATTCGTGCGCTCTTTGCAACCGGTTTTTACCGGGATGTGCGCCTTGAGCGTGACGGCGAAGTCCTTGTGGTCTACATCGAGGAGCGTCCAGCCATCGGCGCTGTCAACTTCGACGGCATCAAGGAATTCGACAAGGAAGTGATCCGCAAGGCGCTTGCCGACACTGGCCTGGCCGAGGGGCGTATCTTCGATCGCAGCGTGCTCGACCGCGCCGAGCAGGAGATCAAGCGACAGTATCTGTCGCGGGGAAAGTATGCGGTACGGCTCGTTGCCACCGTCACGCCGCTCGAGCGCAATCGGGTTTCGGTGAATCTCAATGTGACCGAGGGTGAAAACGCGCGCATCGAGCAGATTGCCTTCGTGGGTAATGCGGCGTTCAGCGAGCGTGTGCTCCTCGATCAGATCAAGTTGCAGCGACCGGGGTGGCTCACCTGGTTCACCAAGAATGATCAGTACTCACGTGAGAAATTGCAGGCCGACCTCGAAGCGCTTCGCTCGTTCTACACCGAGCGTGGCTACCTCGAGTTTCAGGTTGACTCCACACAGGTGTCGATCACGCCTGACCGTGAGGATGTGTACATCACGGTGGCGATCAAGGAAGGCGATCAGTTCCGGGTTGCGCGGACCGACTTTGGCGGCAACCTCCTCGGTCGCGAAGACCGCTTCCGGGCAGCGCTGCGCTTTCGTCCAGGGGAAATCTTCAACGGTCGGATCCTGAGCGAGAGCATGAAGCGGATCTCGGACGAACTCGCAAGCCTCGGCTACGCCTTTGCTAATGTGAATCCGGTGCCGGAACTCGACCGAGACCGCAAGGAGGTCTCGTTCACCATCCTTGTTGATCCGGGTCGACGCGTTTATGTGCGGCGCATCAACGTGTCGGGCAACGCGCGCACGAAGGACGAAGTGGTGCGTCGCGAGATGCGCCAGTTCGAGGGTTCGTGGTACGACGCCGATCGCATCAGGCTGTCGCGGGAGCGGGTGCAGCGCACCGGGTTCTTCAAGCAGGTACAGATCGACACGGTGCCAGTGGCCGATTCGCCAGACCAGGTGGATCTTGCGGTTGTGGTGGAGGAGTTGCCCACGGGCAATGTGAACGTTGGAGCAGGATTTTCCTCCACGGAACGTATTGTATTTTCAGCGGGTATCAACGAATCGAATTTATTCGGTACCGGGCAGTCGCTAGCGCTTTCGGTCAACACCAGCCGGCTGAACCAGACGATCGCGATTTCCTGGTCCAACCCCTACTGGACGCGCGACGGGGTTGGCCGATCGGTGGACCTCTTCAGCCGTCGCTTCGACGCAGCCTTCCTCGGGCTCGGCGACTACAGCCTGCGCAATACCGGCGCAGGAGTGCGCTTTTTTCTGCCCTACACCGAACTCACCCGTCTGGGAGCCGGCCTCGCTTTCGAACAGACCAAGCTCGACCTTGGTGCCAATCCACCCAGGCGCTTTGCCGACTATGTGGCGCAGTTCGGCGCCGAACCGCGTGCGGTGGTCAACACGCTGACCTGGTCGCGTGACAGTCGCGACAGCGCTTTCCAGCCGCGCCAGGGCGCGTTCATGGTGGCCACGCTCGATACCGCGCTTCCAGGCCTCGACCTCCGTTATTTTCGGCTCACGCACATCCAGAACTGGTACTTCCCCATTACCCGGCAACTCACGCTCGGGCTCACCGCCGACCTTGGCTATGGGCAGGCCTATGGTGGACAGGTCTACCCGATCTTCAAGAACTTCTACGCCGGGGGTATTGGCAGCGTACGCGGATACTTTCCCTCGTCGCTGGGTGCACGCGACACCGATGGTGTGGCCATCGGCGGCCGTGCCAAGACCGTGTTCAACGCCGAACTTGGTTTCCCGATCCCCGGAACCAAGGATCTGGGGTTGAGGGCCTTCGCTTTCACCGACGCCGGCAATGTCTTCCCGACCGGGCGCATCGATCCCGCCAACCTGCGCTACTCGGCAGGACTCGGCGTGGCCTGGCTGTCGCCCTTCGGTCCGCTGAAGCTGAGTTTCGGCGTGCCGATCAGCCCCGAGCCCAGCGACCGTACCCAGCGCATCCAGTTTCAGGTGGGTACCGGGCTGTGAATCGTTCTCACCACGAGTTGTGCGATCATCCCGGCAAATTCCCTTGAGCCTTTTCGGGGGTGCAGGGGCTTGAAATCGTGTCAGCAAATGGGATTTCTCTCCATGTTTCGGTTCTCATCCAGGGCTTCGGAAGGTTTGCGGCAAAGGCTTTGGCCGCTTGCCGTGATGGTTGCAGCAGCCGCATCGCCGCTCCAGGCGCAGGATTCACCGCGTATCGCGGTGGTGCACACCGAAAGAATCCTTCGCGAGGCTGCGCCGGCAAAGGCTGCCCAGCAGAAGCTCGAGCAGGAGTTTGGCAAGCGCGACAAGGAGCTGCAGGAGCTCGGAACACGCCTGAAGACGGCTGGTGAGCGGCTCGAGCGCGACGCAACCGTGCTTTCCGAGTCCGAGCGCACCCGTCGGCAGCGCGAGGTGGCCGAGCTCGACAAGGAGTTTCAGCGTCGCCAGAGGGAATTTCGTGAAGACCTCAACCAGCGGCGCAACGAGGAACTTTCCCAGGTGGTTGAGCGGGTCAACCGTGTCATCCGCCAACTCGCCGAGCAGGAGAAATACGACCTCGTTCTCCAGGAGGCGGTGTATTTCAGCCCGCGGATCGATTTGACCGACAAGGTCCTCAAGGCGCTTTCCACCGCGAAATAGCAAGAGCCCTCCGTGGCGCGCTGCGCTGCGGTGCGCCAGGGCGGTACAGCCTTTCAGGCTCTTTCCTGTTCTGGCAGCAAGCGTGTCCGAAGCCCCTCCACCAGCGAGCCCTCCTGCCTTGGCTGTCGCCGTGTCTCCCGAGACCAGCCGATCGTTGGCGTTTGGCCATCTCCATGCACTGATTGGCGGGGACTGTGCTCTCGCGCCCGATTTCCGCTTCCTGGGTCTGCGCAGCCTCGAATCGGCAACGCCCACCGATCTGAGCTTTCTCAGTTCCGCGCATTACCGCGCGCAAGCGAGGGCCACGAAGGCTGCCGCAGTGCTGGTGCGCCTGCAGCATCGCGCCCTGCTCAGTCCGCACACGGTGGCCTGGATCGTAGACGACCCCTACCTCGCCTACGCCAGAGCCTCCGCTCTCTGGGTCACACCCCGTGAGCCCTGGTGGGACAGTACCCTGCGACGCGGCAATCCCGACGAGGTAGGCATCCGGCACGCAGAGCCGGTCTGCGATGGCGCGGTGGCGCACAGGGAGGTGGTTCTCGGGCCGGGTGTGGTTCTCGGGCAGGGTGTGGAGCTCGGAGAAGGGGTGTCTCTCGGGCAGGGCGTGGAGCTCGGAGAAGGCGTGTCTCTCGGGCCGGGTGTGGTTCTCGGGCAGGGTGTGGTTCTCGGGCCGGGCGTGGAGCTCGGAGAAGGAGTGGTTCTCGGGCAGGGTGTGGTTCTCGGGCGGGGTGTGGTTCTCGGGCCGGGCGTGGAGCTCGGAGAAGGAGTGGTTCTCGGGCAGGGTGTGGTTCTCGGGCGGGGTGTGGTTCTCGGGCCGGGCGTGAATCTCGGGCCGGGCTGCTCGGTCGGCGAACGCGCGTGCGTGGGTTCGGGAAGCCGGATCGGACCGGGCGCACGGATCGGTACCGACGTAATCCTTGGGTGCGAGGTGGAATTGCGTGCCGGGGTTGTGGTTGAGCATGCCTGCCGGGTCGGTGACCGGGTACGGATTCATGCAAACACGGTACTGGGGGCCGACGGGTTTGGCTTTGCCCGCTCCGGGGAGGGCCGCTGGATCAAGATCGCGCAACTTGGCGCTGTTGTCGTGGGCGACGACGTGGAGATCGGCGCGCTTTGCAGCATCGACCGTGGGGCGCTCGACGACACCCGCATCGGTCGCGGATCCAAGCTCGACAACCAGATCCAGGTGGGGCACAACGTGTGCATCGGGGAGGACTGTGCGATTGCCGGTTGCGTGGGGATCGCCGGAAGCACGGTGCTCGGAAACAGGGTGCTGGTGGGCGGGGGCGCAGGTATCCTTGGACACCTGCGGATCGCTGATGATGTGGTGATTGCGGCAATGAGTCTGATCAGTCGCTCGATCGCTGAGCCCGGCTTGCACGGCTCGAGCTACCCGCAAATGCGCAATGCCGACTGGGAGCGTTCGGCCGCAGTTGTGAGACAGCTTCCGGCGTTGCGCCGGCGCTTGATCCGCGTGGAGGCCACAGTGTCCCGGGTCTGCAGCGGCGTTGAAGCCGCTGCGGGGGCCGGAGAGAATCCAGGGGAAAACCTAATTGAGTGAGCCGACGTCGATCGCCCAGGCTTCCGCGCTTGACATTCGAAGCATCATGGACCATCTGCCGCATCGCTATCCGATGTTGCTCGTGGACCGTGTACTTGAAGTGGTACCGGGAGAGCGTATCGTTGCGCTTAAGAATGTGAGCATCAACGAGCCCTACTTCGCTGGCCACTTCCCGCACATTCCGGTGATGCCCGGCGTGCTGATGATCGAGGCGCTTGCTCAGGCCGCAGGAATTCTCGCTTTTCGCACGCTCGGGCAGGCAATCGACCCGCACTCGGTCTTCTATTTTGTGGGGATCGACGCTGCGCGGTTCAAGCGTCCGGTCGGGCCTGGGGACCAGTTGCGGCTTGAAGTGCGGATCAGGCGTGTCCGAAGCGGAATCTGGCAGTACGACGCCTGGGCGACGGTGGATGAACACCGCGTGGTGGAGGCGCAACTGATGTGCACCATGCGCCGGATCGACCGCAGCGCAGCCCAAACATCGTGATCGCAGCGCGTTGGCGCGACGCCGGCAAGCCGGGCCACTTGCCGCAGCAGCACGATTTCGAGCGCTTCAAGCGCATCTGAGCCGTGGCGCGGGTCCACCCGAGCGCTGTGGTTGATCCCGGAGCGGTGCTGCATCCGGGGGTTCGTATCGGACCTTTCTGTCAGGTAGGTGCCGGGGTCGAACTCGGCGAGGGTTGCGACTTGCTGTCGCACGTGGTGCTGGAAGGACCCACAACGCTCGGTCCCGACAACGTGATCCATCCCTTTGCATCCATTGGCGGACCACCGCAGGACAAGAAGTATCGCGGGGAAGTTACACGGCTCGTGATCGGCCAGGGTAACCGCTTTCGCGAAGGCGTCACGATCAACCGTGGCACGGTGCAGGATGAGGGCCTCACCGCCGTGGGAAACGACAACTGGGTGATGGCGTATGTGCACATCGCGCACGATTGCCGGATCGGCAACCACTGTGTACTCGCCAACAGCGTGAACCTCGCAGGTCATGTGCAGGTGGGCGACTGGGCCGTACTTGGCGGCTACACCGGTGTGCACCAGTATTGCAGGATCGGGGCGCATGTGATGGCCGGGATCGCCAGCGTCGTGGTGAAGGATGTACCGCCCTTTCTGATGATCTCCGGAAACGCGGCAAAGGCCTTCGGCCTGAATCTCGAAGGCCTCAGACGCCGAGGCTTCGACAAACATCGCCTTCAGTCGTTGCAGCGCGCCTACCGTACCTTGTATCGCGAGGGTCACACGCTCGAGGAGGCGCGAGAGCGCCTCTCGGCGCAGCTGCGCGAGCTCGAGGAGGCACTCGACGCTGATTGCGTCGCCGACCTGAGCGCCACGCTCGCCTTCATCGCGCAGTCCGGCCGGGGCATCGTGAGGCCATGAGCGATGCCGCGCCACAGGGGTCACGGAGGATCGGCGGTGACTTCCGCGTGGCCTGGGTAGCCGGCGAGGTGTCTGGAGACCTGATCGCGGCAGGGTCAGTGGATCGGCTCGGAGCCGAATCGAATGTTGTGCAAAGGGGCGTTGGCGGGCCTGCCATGCGCGCTGCGGGATTGCGTTGCGATGCGGGGATCGACCAGCTCTCGGTGCGCGGCTATGTGGAAGTGCTCCGGCATCTGCCAAGACTGCTCAGGCTCCGGGCGCGTCTGGCTGAGCTCTACACCCGTTGGCCCGCCGATTGTTTCGTGGGGGTTGACGCTCCCGACTTCAACCTGGCGCTTGAACGACGGATACGTGCAAGGGGAATCCCAACGGTGCATATGGTGGGACCCTCGATCTGGGCTTGGCGGGCAAAACGCAAGCACACGATTGCCTCGAGCGCCGATCATCTCCTGCTCGTCTTTCCCTTTGAACCCCCCCTTTATGCAGACACTGGGATCCAGGCGCATTTTGTGGGGCATCCGATGGCCGATCAGATCGAATTTGATCCGGATCCGGAAGCGGCGCGCCGCGCGCTGGGCATTACAGGCGCCAACGCATTCGGCATGCATGGAGATCATCGCGTGTTCGTCGATTCGCGCGCGGACCACGGTCGGGGTGCGCAGGGGCGTTGGATCTGCCTTCTTCCGGGGTCGCGGCCCGACGAGATTCTTCAGCACGGGCCGCTGATGATCGATGTTGCGCAGCAGATTGCGCGCAAGCATCCGCACAGCACTTTCCTCATTCCGGCAGCCTCCCCGTTGCTGCACCGCATGCTGGCGCAACAGGTGGTGGCCGGAGTACGTGAGGCGGCCGATCGTATCTTTCTGGTATCGGGCAACGCGCGCGCCTGTATCGCGGCGAGCGACCAGGTGCTTGCAGCAAGCGGTACCGCGTGCCTGGAAGCCGCATTGCTGGGGCGTCCAATGGTGGTGATCTATCGCATGCCGGCAGCCAGCTATGCCTGGATGAGGCGCCAGCAGTTGCAGCCCTGGGTTGGACTGCCGAATATTCTCGCGGGACGCTTCCTGGTGCCGGAGTTGATCCAGGGGGCAGCAAGGACCGGTCCGGTCGTTGAGGCACTCGAAGGGCAATGGAGGGATCAGGATCAGCGGCATCGACTCAAGGATGCATTCCTCCAGATGCATCGCGCCCTGCGGCAAGACTGCGCGCGGCAGACCGCGACAGTGATTCGCCGTATCCTCGGCGGTGATTCGGTGCGTACGCGGTGGTGACGCGACGTGTACCCGGGGGTGACGCGACGTGTACCCGGCGGTGATTCGGTGCGTACCCGGCGGTGATTCGCCAGATGCTCGGTGTCTGATCTGAGCCTGACCTCGAACGCCGCTGGCAGCCGCTTCGCGGGGGTGGACGAGGCGGGACGCGGACCTCTTGCCGGTCCGGTCGTGGCCGCAGCAGTGGTTCTCAACCCGGCATCGCCCATCGACGGCCTGCGCGATTCGAAGAAGTTGTCAGCACGTCAGCGTGATGCGCGATCCCTGGAGATTCGCACCCGGGCTCTCGCATGGGCGATTGGCGAGGCAAGCGCCGAGGAGATCGATCGGATGAACATCCTTGCTGCGAGCATGCTTGCAATGCGCCGGGCAGTGCGGCAACTCGCAATTGCGTTTTCCGAGGTCCAGGTGGATGGGCCACATAACCCAGGGGGTTTCATCGCTACGCATCCTGAATCGGTCTCGAAATCGCCCCATCATCGCGTGATGCCGCTCAAGGGCGGGTTTCAGACCGGCTTCGAAGCCGAGGTCGAACCTGAAGCAGGTGCGAAAGCCCAGGCCGAGGCTGCGGCCGAATCCGAAGTTGAAGCGGAAAGTCTTTCAAGAGCCCAGGCCGAGGCTGCGGCCGACCGCGCGCTCTGGGCCGCGTTGTCGGTGCGTTGCATCGTGCGCGGAGACCAGCAAGTGGCGGAGATTGCCGCAGCGTCGATTCTGGCCAAGACCTATCGCGACCGCTGGATGACCGAGGCGGCGCTGCGCTTTCCCGGCTATGGTTTCGAACAACATAAGGGCTATCCCACGCTGGAGCATCGCAGCGTGCTCAGTCGGCTTGGGCTCTCGCCGATTCACCGGCGCACCTTCGCATGGAAGTGATCCGCTCCCGCCACAACCCGTTGCTGCGGCGTCTGCGTCAACTCGCCGACGACCCGGCAGCGCGACGGGTTGCGCAGCGCTGCGTGATCCAGGGCGAGCGCCTGATCAGGGACTGGGTTGCCAACGGCGGCGCGATCGAGTGCCTTGTCGAGTTGGAAGGCACCGCGCCTGATGTGCGGGCCGAGGCTGCTTCGCAGGGGCAAGCCTCCGCCGGCCCTGTCGAGCCCGCTGCAGCGGTCGCCCGGGTCAGGGTCGGCCGCGAGCTTTCGTCGGCACTTGACCGGATAGGTGGCGCGAGCGGACCGCTTGCCCTTGCGGTAGTTCTTGAACATGCCGAGCCCGGGGCGGGAGGCGGCGATGTCCTCTACCTCGATGGCATCCAGGACCCGGGTAATGTTGGCACGATCCTGCGCGCCGCCGCAGCCTTCGGCGTGGTGCGGGTGGTGCCGGGTCCGGGTTGTGCCGACCTCTGGTCCCCAAAGGTACTCCGGGCGGCAATGGGCGCTCACCCCCGCCTGCAATTGCACGCGGTGGCTCGATGGTTGGATTTCGGCGCGCGTATGCACCGGATACTACGTGCGGCAGATCCGGATGGAACGCCTGCCGATCAACTCGATCTGCGTCTGCCCGGTATCTGGATACTGGGCGCAGAGGGCAGGGGGCTTTCGCTGGAGGTGAGAAGCGACCCGCACGTGGGGCGGGTGGCCGTTCCGATGGTGCACGGCGTTGACTCGCTCAATGCAGCGATGGCCCAGGGCATTCTCCTCTACGAGCAGCATCGCCAGCGGCGGCGCCCGTCATCGGCGGTGTAGCCGTGGGCCGGATGCGCGGTTCAGCGGCCAGCGTTGCTGCGCTCGGCAAGCATCTGGAGTATGGTTGTGGCAATCTCTTCGATCGATTTGGAAGTGGAGGACAGCCAACTTATCCCCTCGCGGCGCATCATGCTTTCGGCTTCAGCCACTTCGTAGCGGCAATTGGCCAGTGCCGCGTACTTGCTCCCGGGTCGTCGCTCGTTGCGCACCTCGCTCAGTCGCTCAGGTGTGATCGACAGCCCGAAAAGCTTGGCCCGGTAGGGGCCGAGCGCAGGAGGAAGCTTCTTGCGATCGAAGTCCTCCGGAATGAGCGGGTAGTTGGCGGCCTTGAGCGCATGCTGCATTGCCAGATACAGGCTGGTGGGGGTCTTGCCGGAGCGCGACACGCCCACCAGGATCACGTCGGCGTCCTGAAGGTTCGCCGAGGATTGGCCGTCGTCGTGAGCGAGCGAGAAGTTGATCGCCTCGATCCGTTTCTTGTACTGCAGGCTGTCGGCCACGTTGTGCAGACGGCCGATCGTGTGGGTGGATTTCATCGCCAGCTCGATTTCGAGTGGTTCGACGAAATTGGCAAAGAGATCCACCACAAAAGCACGGGCAGCGCGAAGCACCGAGGCCATTTCGGTGTTGACCAGCGTTGAGAACACGATCGGCCGGTGTGCTTCCTCGTCGCTTGCGCGGTTGATGCGTTCGAGCGCCGAAACTGCCTTGGGGACGCTGTCGACAAAAGGGAGGCGAACTTCGCGGATGCTCAATCGTTCGAACTGGGCAAGCAGCGAGTGACCGAAGCCTTCGGCCGTGATCCCGGTACCGTCCGACACATAAAAGACAGTGCGTTCCGCGGTCTGCCCGTTTTTATGCAACGCCGGCTTGGCATGCGATGCGGGCTTGTCGGTGTGTGTTGGCGCGGGAAAAGACGAAGGGGGATGCATGGTAAACCGCCTGAGACGATGGGCATGCGTGGACTGCCCGAGGCAGGGAGGCCGCTCGGACACCCAGCCACCCGGACGCGCGGATCGCTGAATGCGGAGCGCGTGAGCGTAGAATTTAGCGCATCTTCACACGATGGTCATCCGCCGGATCGCGGCAGTTTGCGCGAACCCACCCACCCACGCGCAGGGCAATCCATGAACCAGCACCACGACCGTCTCGTCGTTCCATTCGAAGAACTCCGCATGCGCGATGTGGACAGCGTTGGCGGGAAGAACGCCTCGCTTGGGGAGATGATCAGCCAACTCGCGCACGCGGGTGTGCGGGTACCGGGTGGATTCGCCACCACAGCGCGCGCATTTCGCGGGTTTCTGGAGCACAGCGGACTTGTGGAGCGGATCGCCCAGCGCCTTGAGCAACTCGACGTGGACGATGTGACAGCACTTGCGGCGTGCGGAAGCGAGATCCGCCACTGGATCGAGTCGGCTCCCCTGCAGGAGGAACTCGAGCGCGAAGTGCGCGAGGCCTACCAGCTCCTGCAAGCGGATGCCGCCGAGCCGAT
>Ga0194118_10003556_pt1 | contig 17997 bp, 18 predicted proteins | sample TA2MahsurfametaG_2_FD_148662 | JGI IMG/M metagenome (GOLD analysis project Ga0194118, IMG submission 148662) | Freshwater microbial communities from Lake Tanganyika, Tanzania - TA2015013 Mahale N5 surface | ecosystem: Environmental > Aquatic > Freshwater > Lake | place: Tanzania: Lake...
GAAGGAGTCCGGGCCCTCGTGGCCAAGGCCCGAGCCGAGGCCAAGGCGGAGGTCCTGCGCGAGCAGGCCGCTGCCGAGGCCAAGGCCGAGGCCGCGGCCCAGGCACTGGCCTGCCTCAGGGCTCAGGCCTTGGCCCTGGCCAGCCAGGCCGAGGCCATGGTCGAGGCTGAGGCTGAGGCCAAGGCCAAGGCCAAGGCCAAGGCCAAGGCCGCCAAGGCCCGCGCCCCCAAGGCCCCCAAGAAGGCCCACCCCGCGGGATTCCGCGTGAGGTAAAAGAGTCATGGGGTCGGTAGCGAAAGCTGCCGGCCCCTTGTCTCGGGCATCGTCGTCACTAGCCAGGGAGGGGTCAGGTCCGTAAGGACCTGGCCCCGTCTCTTTCAAATGAAAAATTTTAGTGTCCTACACTCAAGAGCCTCCGGGCTAGAGTATCCCTTCTTAAAGGGAAAAGGACACTTAAAGTTTTTCCTAAGTAGACTCATCAACTACTTAGTATGAAGCGTATAAGTGATACTTATACACGATATTGGAGGAAATCCACATGTTCAACAAGACCGATGTGCTAATCAGCACTCTCGGACACCTGTCCGAAGTGCTCAAGGCCGCGTCCAACCCCGACAACTGGGGTTGGGAGGTGTCCGCCGAGCTCCAGGCCATCGAGGCCGAGGAGTTCGAGGCAACCCTCTGGGCCCGCGATGCTGCTCGCCAGGCCACCTACGGGTGGGACAATGACGGGGTATCCGGACCCCAGTGGGGGCTGCGGAGGCCGTACCCTGCCGACAGGCAGGCGAAGGCCAAGGCGCGGGCCAAGGCCCGGAAGGCCGTCCGTCGGCGGTAAAGAGTCATGGGGTCGGTAGCGAAAGCTGCCGGCCCCTTGTCTCGGGCTCGTTGTTGTAGGGAGGGGTCAGGTCCGCAAGGGCCTGGCCCCGTCTCTTCCAAATGAAAAATTTTAGTGTCCTACACTGTGTAGGTACATAAAGTTTTTCAGTTTATCTCTTGAAAGGAGATAAAAATGGAAGAGAAGGATCCCCCGTTGTGGCAAGACCTACTGCCTCTGCTCCTGGCCATCTTGGCCATGGGCTGGGCGCAGACTATCCTCGAGGGCGTGCGTTAGCACGTCCTCGGGGATAAGGTTTGGGGTCGGCAGCGAAAGCTGCCGGCCCCGCCTCTTTTCTAATGAAAAATTTTAGTGTCCTACACTCAAGATAGCTTTCGAGCTAGAGTAACCCTTCTTAAAGGGATCACAAGACACTTAAAGTTTTTCCTAGGTAGTCTCATCACCTACTTAGTACGAAGCGTATAAGTGATACTTATACACCGCATGTAGGAGAAAAGCACATGTTCATCAACAAGATGGAGGCCGTCCTGGCCAACATCATGGAGTCTTACTCCGTGATGGTGGTCGCTGGCGGCGAAGCCCTTGAGTGGGCCGCTGCCGCCACCGACGTCGAGGCCGAGCGGCTCGAAATGGCCCTCTGGGCCCGCGATGCCGCACGGCGTGACGCGCACGGGTGGGACGGGGACGGCGTTGCCGGCCCCGAGTGGGGCCTGCGGAGGCCGTACCCTGCCGACAGGCAGGCGAAGGCCAAGGCGCGGGCCAAGGCCCTCCGGGCCGCCCGGCGTCGGTAAAGGAGTGTTGGGGTCGGCAGCGAAAGCTGCCGGCCCCGCCTCTTTTCTAATGAAAAATTTTAGTGTCCTACACTCTGTGTAGGTACATAAAGTTTTTCAAACTTTTGGGAAGGATCAACCCAATCGCAAACACCCGTGTAGTTGATCACTGCACAAATACGTCCAAAGTAAAGGAGAAACTGATGGACACCTGGCAAATTGACGTTTTGAGGGCTTGGGAAGCCATCCGCCAGGAGCGCAAGGAGGCGCTCCTGGCTGGCCGTAAGGCTGCCAAAAAGGCCCGCAAGGAGGCGGGCCGGGTGAAGGAAGCAGCCCGAAAGGCTTCCCGCGATGCCCGCCGCGATGCCCGCCGCGATAAGCGGGCAAGGCTCATTGTGGAAGCCGAAGGGCTTACCACGAGGGACCTCCTCGGTGCGGCAGAGGCCGAGAAGGCCACGGTCCACTGGGCCCGACGTGCAGTTGAGGGCAACCTCAAGCTGCGTGGTCCCCGGGCATGGGCCCTGAAGGCTGCTCTCGGGCGGCCCATGGCAGCTCGCTCGGATAACGAGCTTGTAGCCTGGACCATCCAGGCGGACAGGGCGGCCAGGACCCAAGGCCGGTGCTGCCGCGTGTCGGACCAGTACTACGACCACGAAGACGTGTTCGCGTGCTGGCACCGAACCGAGAAAGGCCGGCAGGAGCACATCCAGGAGGCCAGACTCCTAGGTGTGCCTCTGGGTGGGGGAATTCTTCCCAGCTGCTCCTGGAGGGCCGAAACCCTTCAGTGGGTGGGCGCGCTTGGTCGCCTGACCAACTGGGGGATCCCAATGAGTGATCTGATAGGTATCGCTCACGGCTTGGTGGTTTACACCAAGTCTGGGGAGGTCGCCCAGGGAATCCGGGAGTGGCTTACCCCAGAGCGGGTCGGTGACCTCCTGCGGGTGGCACGCCGGTTCATGGCCGGGAAGGAACGCTACGGGAGGGTTCCGGTTGGAGGGTTGCCCCCGAGTGTACTTCTCAAGTTGACCAGGGTTGCATCCTGGTTGACGGACGAAGTGCTCAGGGACGAGCACCGGGAGGTCTACATGGCCACCGGGTTCGACAAGGATCTCTTTTGGTCCGAGGTCGCCCGGGTCCACGCCCAGGGTCGGACGAAGACCCTCCGGAGGGCCGCTACCGGCCAACAGGTTCGCTACCTATATCCAGGGGGATACTCAAAGAAGGTCGCTGACCTTCTTAGGGGTGTCTCCCAGGAGGAGCGGTGGCACCTCCTGAGGGAAACCAAGTGGGGGGCCTACCGGGAGGCCCTAAAGGCCATCAAGGCCGAAGCAGAAAGTGAGGAGCTGGCGGAGGGTTTAGCCCTTCGGGCAGTCTCCGTCTTCGGGAATGAGACCTCCCGATGGCTTCGGTTGGCCGGACAAGGCTCACGGGCGCTCCACGACCACACCGAGTGGTTGCCTCTCGTTAGGCCCAGTCGCCTCAAGGGGTTGGCTGCGGTGCTTTTCAAGTACCGCGGGGGCAACCAGCAGGACCTCCGCACCCTGGCTGCCGGGTGGGCGAAGCTGGATGAGGAGGAGAAAGGGCTGCCTTCTCTCAAGCAGCTGGTTCTGGCTGTTAGAGGGAAGGTGTACATGGGAGCAACGGGGGTGTTAAAGCCCTTTGGCACCGAGTGTGCCCGGTGGGGGGCCTCCCAAGCCCAGTTCGACCAGTGGTCGATCCAGTGGGCAGAGTCCCATAAAATCCCACACGCGTTTCCACATTTGGTGGACAAGGTGTGGGAGCATGAGGGCATGCGTGGGTATTTTATCCCACGGCATGACCCACGAGGGCTCTTTCTCGGGATGCACACCAACTGCTGCCAACACCCCGCAGGGGAGGGAAAAACCTGTGCGTGGCACGGGCAAGAGTCTCCCCACGGGGGATTCTTCGTCTGGGAGAACTCCAAGGGGGTCCAGGCTCAGGCATGGGTCTGGACTACCAAAGGTGGTGACACCTGCTTCGACAACGTCGAGTGCATGTCCTACGACTCCGGTCTAAGGACAAAGGTGGTTACCATCCTCAACTCCGTGGCAAAGGAGTTGGGTGGAGTTGTCACCCTGGGCTTGGGGTACGACAAGGGTTTCGGGAGTACGTACACTCGGTGTACAACGGAGCAGGTGCTCCACCCCGCCGACTACTCCGGCTACCGGGACTCCGGGCAGCAGGTGCTTGTCGCTCAGTCGGCTAAGCGCGTGGCCAAGCCGCTACCGGGTGTGTACACCCGCATGGCCAATGAAGGAGATTTGCCATCTCTGGAGGCCATTGCGGACATCTGCTTCCCTGAGGGAATGCAGTTCGTGAGCATGGGCTCACACGTCGTTGTCCTCGTGCGAGACGGGGAAGTGGTAGGCTATGCCTCCCTACAGCCCTCCACGAGGGATGTCAACGACATAGCGGTCCATCCCCGCGCTCGGCGCCACATCATGCCTCTTCTTGAGAGCATGCTGGAGGTCATCCGAGCCCACGGGGGCGAATGGAGGGCCGACTGCCGAGTAGCCACCTCACTTCCCATGATGAAAGGCATGGAAAAGAGGGGACTGCTCAAAATCCTCAGTGTCGGGGACCCATATGCTTGGGGAGCGGACAGCATGGTCCGCGTGCGGTTCCAAGCAACCGACTAAGAGGTTGACCCGGATAGGGGGTCATTTAAACATACCTATCACCGGTACGCAGGGGTCGGCAGCGAAAGCTGCCGGCCCCGCCTCTTTTCTAATGAAAAATTTTAGTGTCCTACACTCTGTGTAGGTTTCTAGAATTTTTCTGCCCCTAGGTTTACCTTAGGGCCACGTTAAGTACTGTGAGTACTTTTTCTTACGGTTGAAGACCGAGTATAAACCGTGGGAAGACCTCATAAACAGTGGGAAGACCTTGTAAGTATCGGTATTACGCTCTACCAAACTTACGGTCTTTGCAAATGAAAAATTTTAGTGTCCCACACTCACAGAGCCTCCGGGCTAGGGTACCGTACTTAAACGGAAAACAGGCACAAAAAATTTTTCCTAAGCAGCGTCATCGAACTGCTTAGTGGGGCCTACAGAGCAGGCCGTACGGGAAGAGCCGTACCAAAACTTGCAGTTGTTGCAAATTAACGCGCAAGTTTTGAGATGGAATAAATAATTTGCCGTGGGACTAATCATCCCTAGTGCCTTTGTGTAGTGATTCTACACTGTGCCCAGAGAGGAAATTGTATGGGTAGTTCTGCTAGATAGATATCTAAAGTACTGCTTTGCAGCTGCTATGAGATAGCTACGCTCTAGTCGGGAGCCTGGGGGCCAACACAGCAATGTGTTGGCCCCACTCGGTTTTTGACTAAATGAAAAATTTTAGTGTCTCACACTCTAATTTTTCTGTGACGGTTTGATCAGCCGTCGAGACCCACCGCACCTTTGATCAAAGTGCATTCAGCACAGGAGGGACCTCACATGCTGAAGGCGTCTGGCGACACGCCCCGCAAGGGGCAAACCGGGGACAACGTCCCCAAGGAGGCAAACGTGGAAGACGAAAGTAAGAAGACCCCGCAAGGGGACAAGGGGCCTGATAAGCCCAGGGAGGCAAATATGGAGAAGTACATCAGGGCGGCTACCGCTGCCCAGCGGGACCGGCTGGCCAGAAACCTCGAGGGCCGCAAGGCCGCCCAGGCCTATCATAAGGCCAAGGCCAAGGCCAAGGCCGACAAGGCCGCGGCCCAGGCCATCGTGGCCGGCTTCCGGGACCTCGCGGTCCGGGCCGAGGCGCTCCGCACCGCCTGCGCCACGGCCGAGGCTGCCCGCAAGGCCAAGGTCGCGGCCCGCAAGGCCTCGCGCTGGGCCGCCCAGGCCGCCCGGCGCGAGGCCGTCAAGGGCGCCCGCCGCGAGGCGGCAGCCCACCGGGCCCAGGTCAGGGCTAACGCCCGGGCTCTGGCCCTCGTGATGCCCACCCGCCAGCCGGCAGCGTGGGTTCCCGCCATTGCCCCCATCGCGGTGGGCGTGGTCAACCTGGCCGAGGCCGTGGCGCAGGGCGTTGCCCTCGCGCTCAAGGCCGAGGCCGCGGCGCTCGAGGTCCAGGAGTTCCTCCGGGGGCTCCGGGCCGAGATCACCCGGATCGTCCGCAAGGCCCTCCGCGCCGTCCGGGCCGAGGTTCGGGCCGCCCACCGGGCCGCCCAGCGCCTCCGGGCCGAGGCCAGGGGCCAGGCCGCCCAGTCCATGGGCCGCCGCATCGGCGCGCCCATGGACATCATCCCCGGCGTCAAGGCCGACCGGGCCCTGCTCCTCAATGATGCGGGTTACACCCGCGAGGAGTGGGCCCTGCTCCAGGCCGTCCGGGCCAAGCAGGCCAAGGCCCGCAAGGCCGAGGTCGAGGCGCTTCGCGCCGCCAGGGCCGAGCTCAAGGCACTCAAGGCCGCTGCGGCTGCGGCCAAGGCCGAAGCCCTTAAGGCCCTTGCGGCCCTGCGGCAGGCAGTCCAAAAGGGCCTCCGCGCCCGCAACGGCTTTGAGATGAATGCCTCCGGCATCACCAAAGCCCTCAGGGCAGTAAAAGCCCTGGGGCTCGAGCCGAGGGGCCAGGTCCGAGAGAACCTTGTTCTCCTCGGCTATGGGGACATGGTGGCTTGATCGTGGGTAAGAACATGATCCGCGTCATCGCCACCCACAATGGCCCCTTCCACGCTGACGACGCAGTCGCAGTGGCAGCGCTTCGCGTGCTGAACCCCGAGGCCAAGGTCATCCGGACTCGTAACCCGGAACTGCTGGCTACGGCAGACATCCGAGTTGATGTTGGTGGGGTCTACGATCCTGCTAACAACACTCTGGATCACCACTTCAAGGATAGCCCTGAGGGACCTCTTGGTGTGCGTCTGTCCAGCGCAGGGATGGTCTGGCTCCACTTTGGTGAGCAGATCGTCCAGGCTCTCGGTGTGTCTGCGGACAACGCCAAGGCCGTGACCGACGAGGTCTACAAGTCTCTCATCGCAGCAGTCGATGCGGGGGACAACGGTCAGAGCGAGCCGTATGCTGCTCCTGGGGTTGAGAACTTCACCCTAGCGCATGCCGTGGGGACCTTCAGCCCTAGCTGGGATGAAGACCAGAGCCCCGCGAGCTTTGACGCAGCATTCGAGGCTGCCGTGAAGATGGTCGACCAGGTCCTGCGTGGACAGGTTCGCATGGCCTACGGCTCCATCAAGGCTCGGAACATTGTTCTTGAGGCTTGTGCCGGAGACCCTGAGGTCGTGGTGTTCGACAAGTTTGTCCCGTGGGCGGACACACTGATCGATGCCACTCGGCAGACCAAGTTCGTTGTCTTCCCTAGCCCGGGTGACACCTGGATGGTTCAGTGTGTCCCTCCGGCTACTGGAAGCTTCGACAAGAGGCTCCCGTTGCCTGCTGACTGGGCTGGTGCTCGTGATGCAGCATTAGAGGAGATCACCGGTGTTCCGGGAGCAGTTTTCTGCCACCCCGGAGCTTTCATCTGCGGAGCACGCACCAAGGATGGTGCACTTGCTCTTGCAGAACTTGCACTTGGAAAGGAGACCAAGTAATGGCGAAGAAGCATTGGCGAGACGTGGGCAAGGCATTGGGCCTGCCCCAAGAGGCCGGTAGCCCCGGCAAGGAGGAAGCTGTGAACAACAGCGAGAAGAACATCTGGGCGGAGGCTGCGAAGCCGTCCGACCCGGATGCAGGTGCGGCGACGAGCGCCCGGCTGGACCTCGTCCGTGGCATGATTGCCCGGACCAAGCCGGCCAACGTGGTCGACCAGCCCATCGAGGGCGTGGTCCCGACCTTCCGGTTCTGGGTCCACGACGAAGTGGTCCAGACCGACAACGGTCCCCGGTTCAAGGTGACCGGTGGCCACATCGGCCCGGTGGTCCGCAAGGACGACGAGAACGTGTCCATCTTCGGACACTTCTCGGTTGGCTACATCAACGGCCAGCGCTGGTCCAGCGCCAAGGCCGGGTACTACTGGCACCTGGTCATGGATGACCATGCTGCCAAGTATGTCTGGGAGGTCATCAAGGCCAACCAGGACAAGGCCGTCCAGATTCTGGTGTATGCGCCCACCTGGGAGTATGACACCGTCGAAGACCCCCAGAGCGGGGAGCGGGTCATCAAGACCTACCCCAACAAGAAGGGGGTTCTCATCGCTGCTGGTCGCCTTAACCGGGTGTCCACGCAGTACGTGGTTGTCGTGGCGGAGGCGGGCAGCAATGACCCGTACTTCGTCAAGGACAACGCAGTTACGGCTCAGGAAGAGCTCGCTAACTGCAACGAAGTTGTCCGCAAGTCGGTCGCAGCGCAGATTGCCGAGCGTAAAGCAATGAGCGCTATCGAGGAAGCAGCCAGGGGTACCGGTCTTGAAGCCGTTGCCCGCATGGTGGCACGCAGGGCGCCTGACAAGGTGTCCGACTACGAGCCCGACTCCGAAAGGTAGGGCAAAAAGTGGAGAACAACACGATGGAGTACCTTATGAGGTACGAGGTTCTTAAGGAGGCCGGGTTTAACAACCCGGACCTCCTCCTGGCGGACGAGACGCTCCTGAAGATGAGTCTGGACGAGCTCCAGCTCATCGCTGTCACCGAGGCTGCCAAGCTGCTTGGCTGGCTGCCCTCGGAGACGACCCTGCTCACCCGGGGCGAGGGTGTCCTCGACGACTCGGAGTTCCGCAAGGCTCTGCGTCGGATCAAGTCCGGGATCCGCATCCTCAGCTCCCGAGTGCGTCAGGCACTGACTGAGGGTCGGGTCATCGTTGTGAGCGGCAACGACCTCCTGGCGGAAGCGTTCCCCGGGATCGTTGTCACCAACAACGAGGAGATCATCCGTGAGCTCGAGGCCAAGCAGGCCAACGGCGTCACCCCGATGATCCTCTTCGGGAACGAGACCCGCAAGAGCGTCTTCACGCGCTTCTTTACGAAGCAGAAGAAGCTCAAGGAGCTGTCCGAGGCCGGCTTCGAGATGGTCACCTGGGAGTATAACAGCTTCCTGGCGGCCAAGGAGGCCGAGATTGATGCCGAGCGGCTGGCCATTGCCCTCGGCGGTGTGGCCAATGGCTCCAAGGTCGAGGTCAAGTACGGCTCTGTCGTCATGACCTTCGACTTTGCCGGGGGCACCCTCGACGACGGTCTGCGGACCCGCAAGGTCAAGCCGACCCTGGTCGCTACCCAGTTTGCGGAGATGGTGGATATCCCCACCTTCTTTGCCCTCCGGGCAGTTGACCTGGGTCGCATCAGCACTCAGAAGAGCGCTGAGGCGATCTTACTCGCCAGCGGGCCTAGCCACTTCGTCACGGATGACGGTGGCTATGCCTTCATGCCGGATGACCGTGCCGGCTACGCGTACTACGAGACTCTCGTCAACGAGGCCGGCATCGTCCGACTCAAGGCGAAGTCTCCGTTCGGCCTGCGTGTGGCCATGGACGACACCCACACCTCGACCGACATGGTCGTGGCTCTGGAGATCCTGGGCAACCAGGGTCGTCACGTGGCCATGAAGGCTCAGGGTGCTGGCGTCCTCGTGGACAACGGTGCTCTGACCCGTCACCACGCGCTCGTGGCTGGTGAGGTCCTTATCGGCACGGATGCCGGTAAGCCTGGCAAGCTGTTCAACCGTGGTAAGCTGGCCAGCCGTGCCTGTGCTGAGACGGTCGACGCCTACGGTCGTAGCACCATGGTTCGCAATGGTGTGGCGATTCTCGGCGTCGATGGGCAGCCCATCTTCGACTATGGCACGCCCGTCGACGACGTCATGGTCACGAACTCCAGCTGGGGTCCCAGCTCGGGTGTGGCCACCGTTCCCGAGACGTTCCGCAAGCGGGTCCGTTTGATCAAGACTGTTCGTGGCACCATCCCGGCTGTCAAGGTTGACGGTCTGCCCAAGAACGTCAACAAGGTCAAGAAGGCCGAGGCGCTTCGCGCTGCGGTTCTGGCTGACCTTGTTGTCGCGGACGAGGTCGAGCACAACCAGGTCGTGTTCTCGTACCAGGGCCTGCCTTATGGCGTGTTCCGTGGTCACGGGATGACTGGTCGCGTCGTCGGTAAGCCCACGGTTCGCGTGGCTGCCAGCTCCGAGACCGTTGCCGTCTCGGTCAAGGTCGAGGTCATGTTCTGGTACACCTGCCACAAGGTGTCCATGCAGGGCCTCAAGGCGACCCTGATCGCGAAGGACCTTCGCATGACCGACTCCAAGACCGGTAAGGCCGTCAAGCAGCCGAACCTCTTGGTCGGTACCGAGGAGCGGAAGGGGAACATCGACTTGGTCTACTACTGGGCCAATAGTGTTGTTTCCACCCTTGCTCTGTCTCTGAGCAAGGGCTGGATCACCCCCGAGGATCATGCTCGCGGTTACGTTCTCTGGGACGTCACCAAGGGCCTGACCACCGAGCAGGAAGCCGCCAAGGACAAGTACGAGCAGGACAACCTGTCGTACGTGGACATTGTCTGGGATAACCTGAACGATGCCCACCTGAGCCTGGCCCGGTCTATCATTGATGCCGCCACTAACGGTGTCGGTGACATGACCGGCGAAGAGTTCTGCAAGAAGAACGGCTACGTCTGCAATATCGAGATTGCAGGCGACTCCGTGATCGAGCGGAACGTTTCGGCCATCCGCTACCACCGGGCTGTCGTGGGCATCGAGCTCTCGACGGTTCTCGAGAACATGGGCAAGTCCGGCCTCACGGGTGAGCAGATTCTCCACCTGGACAACCTCAGCAGCAAGCTGGGTGCGTCTCTGTGGGATGAGGCTCAGCCCCGCCACGATGCCGTCGAGAACATGCTTGACAGTGCTCTGGGTATCATGCCTGAGAACGTTGTCGAGATTGCCATCGACGAGCCCGTCCTGACTCACGATACCACCAAGGGTGCTCGTGAGCTGCTCGAGTACTACGCCAAGAAGTACAAGGGCGGGATCTCCTTCACCAAGGATAATAAGGTGATCCTGGACGTCCAGTTTGACACCTTTGTCAACCTCGGCGCTCTGCTGGACGGTGGTTCTTGCACCGGTATCGCCCTGGAGCTCATCCGGTTCCTTGACTGGATCCACGTGGACAATGGGGGCGCTTCCGGCTACGAGAGCATGGCTGCTCGTTATGCGGGCATCGTGCGTGAGGGTATTCGTTCTTGGGCTAGCTCTGCGAAGCGCTTGCTCGGGTTCGTGACCCGTGGCCACCAGGGTGCGGTTCTGACTGCCAAGGTCAAGTGCACCCACTCCGGAACCATCAACAACGGGGAAGTCGGTGTGAACCCGAATCACCCCGCTGTTGCGGGCTGGCTGCGTCGGGCCGAGAAGATGGGCTACGACATTCCTGACGACCTGGAAGGCTTCGTGCTTCCCCAGTTCGCCATTTATGAGCGTACCCCGATGACCCGCTTTGCTGGTGGCTACATCAAGCTTACCAATGAAGCCGAGCTCGGTGTCTTCCTCATCTGTGGCTTTGAGTGGGCTCGGGCGACCGAGGGTGACGGTGACGGTGACCCGTCCCTGATCCTCGTGCTGTCCAAGCCGGAGATTATCCACGAAGTGGAGATGAAGCTTCTTTCGTCCCCCTTCGGCACTCTTGGCTACGATATCAGCCACGGCTCGGAGTTTGCACTCCAGCCTTACGCTGAGTTCTTCCTGGGTAACGCGAAGAAGGATCTGAGCAAGCCCGAGAACCGGAAGCACGTCATGGCCACCATGCCTATCGACAAGTACGTTGTTGCGGCAGACCGTGAGGTTCGCCACTACACCGGGTTCATGGGCACGACCTACGCGATTAGCTCTTACCTGACCTACCTGTCGGGCAAGGCTAAGAACGTTGGCCACCTTGGTGGTGACGAGCTCGATGCTCTCTACAAGGCCAATGTCATTGCCGAAAGCCGGATTTACGAGGGCTTGGCCCTGTCCGGTGTCAGCGATGACGGTGATGATGCTGCGAATGATATCCGCGATATCGTTTACGGCAACATGATCGAGGTCAAGATGGAGACCCGTGCTCGTCTCGTTGCTTCGGGTGCGTACCTCGACACCGACTTCACGTCGGAGGTCATCAAGGGTCGCACGTACCACTTCATCGTTGGTGTCGCGGCTGTCCAGCTGATGTTCGAAAAGCTCGGCTGCGTGGATCGTGCTGTTGCCTTCTGGCTGCACCGCGCCATCCTCGTTACCGGCATGTACAGCATCCTGGAGCGCCGTGCTGGTGGCTTCGACAGCTTCGAGAACGAGACGAGCTTTGTCTCTCCGAAGCAGGCTGTTGATGAGGCTTACCCGCATCTGGCCAATGACGAGATCATCGAAGACGCCGTTGTCTTCGGCATGATCCGTCGTGGTAGCCAGGGCGTCAGCATGAACCGTGGTGCTTCCGAAGCAGGCCGTGGTCTGTTCCGGCATGTCACCGAGGCTCACCTGGTCAACCTTGGTGATGGTATCGTTGCTGATACTGCTGCCAAGGTCATGCGTGTTCAGCTCAAGCTCAACGCGCTCAAGGACCAGATCGCTCAGGAAGACGAGGCCAACATGTTCTCGTTCTAATCTAGTCTAACTAGTTAGGCATCCTTTCATAAACATGAAGGGAGGTTAGTCATGTAATACCTAATTACGTGGCGTAAAACCTAACTTTTCTTCAGTCCCTAGAACTACCGGGAATTCTCCCCGTCCTCAGGGGTGTGGCAAGAAGTTCCTCCAGCTCCCAATCCTCAGGGGTGGGGCAGGAGGTACCTCTTGCTCGTATCCCACCATCTATCCAAAGGAGGCTAGCATGCTTAACAAGCAGCAGCCCACGAACACCCAGACTTTCGCTGTGGTAATTGTCCGTCGCGGAGACGGACAGTTCTACGCGGGGCGTGCAGAGGGCCACGAGCTGGCCACCGAGAGGGCTACGTCCCTCGGGACCCCCGTTGCCGGCAAGGGGGACGTGTACCCCTTGCTGGGCAACTTTGCAGGCGGCGTCAGCGTCCAGCTCGAAGACGCCAACGGCCGCTACGAGGAGTCCCTTACGGGACTCCCCGTAATAGTTGAGGTTACGAAGGAGTTCCTTCGTAACCTCAACGCTGACACAGACCGGCGTCTGCTGTTGACCTTTAACGGTGTTCTTACAGGGATCAACCTGGAGGCGGGCACCCTCCAGGGGTCCTCCTGGGTCAAGCCCGTGGGGGCCGTCCAGGTCTCCACGCCCGGCATCGGGCTGGTTGACCGGGTGGCCCTCGCCTCGGCCCGCGCCGAGGCGCTCAAGGGTGCGGCCGAGAGGAGAGACGCCGCTAGGGCCATGCTGGCCTCTGCGGCTCTCGCCCGCCGGCCAGGCCGAGTGGCGAAGTAGGCCCGAAACCTCAGGGTCCCCGCAAGGGGGCCCTGGGGTTTTCCCCTAATTTACAGGGGACTGTACGCGCTAGGTACAGCTCAAAAACTAGCACTATCGCCCCGATGCGGGCTGGGGCACGAGAATACCCCCAGTCCAGAGGTCGGGATGTCCTGAGCAAGACATTAAAAGGCTCACCCCAACCCACACTTGAAAAGGAAACAACAAAATGACTACCACCACCACCTTCAAGGTGGCAGGGTCCTCGACTTCGGTCGGGGATGTCCCTGCCACACTGGTCACGGTCGGCTTTGCCGACCCTGGAACCAACCAGCAGATTGTCGTCGATGCCGTGGCTGGCATCGACGCGGTCCTCGGGGACTTCCCCGGTGGCCGGCTGGCCCTCATCACGGGGCCGGCGTCGATGCCGGCTGTCGTGGCCATCGGCCACAAGTTGGTCCACCGCTTCGGCGCGGTGGCTTGCTTCGACCCGAAGCTCCAAAACTTCGTGGTCAGTGTAAGCCACGACCCCAGCTTCAAGGTGGGTGATTTGATCACCCTCTGATGAAGCCATGTCCTGAGCAAGACACTAAAAGGCTCACCCCCAACACTCTAGGAGAAAATCATGGAAAAGTATGAAAAGCTGCAGGGGGCGGTCACGACGACCGACCCCCGGGACGTGGTGAAGGCTCTGCAGGAATTCCTGCAGGGCGACATGCCAGCCTCACAAAGGCTGGCTTTGCTAGACCTCTGTGAGGTCTACACCAAGGCCCTGTCCGGGGCAAACCGCGCAGGGTTCGCCCTGCTGCAGGGAGCCCTGGACGCCATGGGGGTAACCACCCATGGCTGAGGAGGTCCAGCTCCCGCGATTTGTGTCCCAGCCCTCGCGCTGGGATCGAGACCTGCAGGCTCGAAACCTGCAGGAGACGGTGGCCAAGGGCCGCCGTCTGCGGAGGAACACAATCCTCCGCACAGCGGTAATTTCAACACTCACGACGTTTGTCGTGTGCGCTCTGCTCAACGGGGCAGAGCTCATGCCGGCAATCCAGATTAAATTCTGGACACACTAGGAGAAAAATCATGGAAAACTACGAATATCTCCTGGTCAACCAGGAGATTGAGAGCCTGTTTGAGTTCTTGAGAAACTCGAACAAAGCTGGAGTCCTTTCGGACTCCGGGGTGACCTACGAGCTGCTCCGGGATCTCCGGGGCACGCTTGAGGTCTTCCTAAAGTAATCCCACAGGGGCTCGGTAGAAATACCGGGCCCCAAAAATTTTGGAGAAAACTATATGGCAAGTCAGTCGGTGAAGTTCGAGATCGAGATCCAGATGCGGGACACCCGCAGGATTTTGATTATCAAGTCTCACAACTCCCCCATTTCCGACACGACGTCGGAATTGGTGGGAAAGATGGCCCCGAGCCACCTTTACAAGGTGGTACCGGCCATAGAGGAGGTGACGGTGCTGATTGGCACCGACACCAAGAAGGCACCCCCCAAGTCTCCCGAAGAGCGGCTTCAAGCCGCAATGGAAGACTGGGGAAATCTGGAACGCCGGGTATACAACTCCCTGTCCTGGAACATTCGTCGTCATCCCGGGCTCTTCACCGGGGAGTGGCGAGTACTCTACTGCCCGCATGGGAACAGTACCATCAGTGCGATGGTGATTGCCATGCTGACAGGGATTTTTGGACAAGCTCCAGAAATCATCAACCAAATCTCCCATATGGGAGAGTTAGTCCCTGTAGCAGGCCTTCCCCTCATCGACCTCGAGAAGATGAGGCAGTCAGGGCGTAAGCTGCGGGATCTGGGTGACCAGGTCCTGCAGGACCGGGAGAGTGGGGGCAAGCCCGCAACGTTTGCCCGGGGTGGTAATATTGGTGAGGAGACTCACCATGCGACCACTTAGACTCACTCTCGACTCTCTCGAAGTTTTTGAGAGAGCTCGAGGCCTTGCGGCTGAGTTCGGGCTCCACTTTAAAGTGGAGCACGGACCCCGTGAGATAGAGCCCGACACCCTTGAGGGTGTTCGGGTGGTCACTATCTGGGGACTCCCAGAGAAGATGACCCAGATGCAAGAGCTTCTCGGCGTAGACCTTATGCGGTCTACGCTTGAGAAGCGCAAGTCGGTACATAACCTGTACCGGCTGTGGAACATAAGCCCGTGAGGGAGCAAGAACTGCTAGAAATAGTAGAAAAGCGCACCAAAAGCGGCAACAAAAGGCGTAAACCTCTGGGAATAATATACATTCTCGGAGGTTTACTCTTTATGTGGCTTGTAGCCACACAGTTTGGGGACTCCAGGCCCACATGGGTCTGGAGTGACTTCCAAAAAATTGAGGGTAGGTACATAGGTACATACTGGTCGAGAGGCCTGCTGTGTATCTCAGTACTTACTAATACAGGGGTAAAGAACATCTTTGTCGATGACAAAGTAACGTTCAAAAATCCAATTGGTGTGGGTAGCCGTGTCACAGTAACCTACATCAACACAGATCCCCGATATCCCAAACTGGTACGTGGGGAAGATATCCAAAATATCTACGTACCTACTGAAGAAGGACCCAGTGAATACTGGTGATTACCGGAATGCTGGCCGGGCTAGTCCTCGGCTTGGCAGGACTGGTACCGGGACTTCACTTCGCCATGGTCTTGTTATCAGCAGGACCTTGGCTGATACATAACCTCGGCCTGGCCGAGGGAATCCTGGCAATGGTCACAAGTGTGGGTGTGGCTCGTTCCATGCACACGCTGACAGTGGTTTATCACCCTGTGGCAGCTGACCAGATTGCTAGCGCTGATCCTGCCCAGAGGCTTAGAGCCCGTGGGCAAGGGCAGTACGCCACCCAAATCATGAGCGATAGCTTGTGGGTGGGTGTTACAGCCGTAGTGGCTGTAGTCGGGGTATCCCTGATTATGGGGATTGGCACCACCAATCCCTTGAAAGGTTACCTCAAAGCGTTCTCGCTTCTGATAATCCCAGCAATTCCCGCATGGATTGGCTTTACCATCTACAAAGCCAAGAACAAGTGGGAAACCCTGGTAGTATTCACAGCGTGTGGAATCCTTGGCATCCTTGCCTTGGATCACCCAAGCGTACGTGGATCTAGTCAGAGCATGACGCCCCTGCTTGCAGGGGTGTTCGGGTTGCCCATACTACTTGCAAGCATTCTGCAAGGATCCAAGCACCCAAACACCAAAAAGCTGGAACCCATTCGAGTAAACCATGACACAACTCAGTTGCTGAACTGGATTGGCATGCTGGTAGGTTTCCTATCAGTTACCCTACCAGGACTCAGCAACAGCAGTCTGGTAAGCACGTTGCAAGACCACGCACAAGACGACGCCCAATACCTTCGGGTAGCCTCCGTAGCGGAGAGTGTAGGGGAGTTATTCGCCCTATTGCTTGGAATACTTGCACTTGCAAGCCGGTCCAGCGATGCGGCTGTTATCAGCCAAGTCGTTCGTACCACTGTAGGCGATTACGCCCTAGGACCCCAATTCCCATGGATCATCATGATCACCCTCGTAGGAGCAGTATGGATAGGTCTAAAGCTAACATCACTACTTGGTATACCCTATAGAGTATTGATGAATCTCGTACCACAAAATATCCAAAGCCTTATTGTGGCTTTGGGTGTGGTATGGGTCGTATGGTCCCACACTGGGAGTTGGGGACTTTGCGTAATGTTTGCTGGCACTATGATACATTTTGGTGCCCGCAAGCTAGGAACTCCGAACCAGGCATTCTTTGCCTGCATAGTTGTTCCCATGTGTGTCAGCATGCTTGGAATAAATATCTGGCCCTAACTGGACTCCACCTAGAGCATGCTCTACTGGGGTGCACCACCAGTAGGAGCTAGCATGGACAGACCAGTATCGGATCTAAGTTATCCGGACTTTGCCTTATATTATCGGAAAGCAATCAAGTTACTGAAAAGAAACGGTAACGTGGGGTTTTCTGATCTCGAGGCAGTAGTCGTTGGACACATAACTTCCCTCGAGACGGACCAGTTTGATGCTATCGGTGACAGGATCGTCTATGAAGTAGACGACCTAGAGATACCCAAATATGTCTGTCTCGTGCTTTGGCTAAGTCCCTTTGGGATTTCAAGCCACCACCCAAAGCTTGTACTAAGGCTTGCCGATTTCCTACTTGGTTTAACTACTGAGAAGGAAATCAAAAGCTTGCCTCACAAGCTGAGGGCGGACTTGGGAGTGTGAGCAAGAGCTCCCAAGTAAGATACAGGTCCTAGGAATCGCCAGGATTCCTAGGACCTATCTGCTCAACCGCCTGGAATGAACCAAGAAAGGGGGAGGCTATGCCTCTCATTCGTAAGGAAAAGCACGCATACACCGGCAAGGTCATCGCTGTGATGGACTTCCCGGAGACTCAGAGCCTGTCGATCCTCCTGGTCTGCAAGACCCGGGATGGCAAGGCAATTGCTGACCAGACGGTCAGCTTCAACCTGAGCGAAGAGCACCCTGTTGCCCAGGGCCTCTACGACCAGACGGTGACCGAGCTGGGCTTCCTCGCAAACGGATTCAGCGTTGAGCCCGTTCGTGGGGATGACAACCGACCCATCTACGCTTTGGTTGGTATGGTGAAGCCCTCTATCGAGGCCATCATTGGTGGTAGCTTTACCACTGGTGAGAAGACCTCGGAAGAGGATGCAGCTCGCAAGGCCGGAATGGCCAGCCGAGCGCTGTCTTGGATCCGAGACGCCGTCAAGAAGGCGGTCGACGAGGATTAGGGTATAACCCTTCTGGGATCCTGCTCACCTACGGGTGGGTAGGATCCCAGCCTTTTATTTATTTAATTTTTATCTTAAATATTTTTTACTGTACGTTACTAACACTACTTAACTACTATTACTTAATTACTGTTACTTAACTACTGTTACTTAATTATCAGTAAATTTTTAATTTTAATTTTTATCTTAAATACTGTTCACTGTACGCAAAAATTGTAACTTGACAACCTAGGTAAAATAGGTTAAAGTTTTTACAGATAGATCGACGTGTCTATCGAGAGCCCGCTTTTAGCTCCGAAGGTCCCCGGTTACGAACCCTCTCGTGACTGGGGATTTTTGTAAGTAAAAAATTTTAAAAAAGT
>Ga0194118_10003564_pt1 | contig 17970 bp, 15 predicted proteins | sample TA2MahsurfametaG_2_FD_148662 | JGI IMG/M metagenome (GOLD analysis project Ga0194118, IMG submission 148662) | Freshwater microbial communities from Lake Tanganyika, Tanzania - TA2015013 Mahale N5 surface | ecosystem: Environmental > Aquatic > Freshwater > Lake | place: Tanzania: Lake...
ACTTCCGTAAACCCAAATCCAACACCCCCAAATCGGAGGTGTTGGGGGTGGTTCTGAACTACTATTATCAAAAGAAGAAACTCCGAAAATCAATAGGGGTTGAGGTTAAACTGAAGGATTGGAACTTCGATGAACAGGAATACCCTAAATGGGAGGGGTATAAATAGAAAAACCCCCCATATAGGGGGGTCTTTCACAAACCATCGTAGGATACCTATTAATTATACATCTTCGTTCTTACTCTTTCTCCATTATCATTATACCATTCCCATAAACCTACTCTTTTTCCATTTTGGTATCCTCCGGACGGTTTTAGATTATTCCATGAATTATTGAATCTCCACATTTCGTATATTTTTCCGTTCAGATATGAACCAGATAAACCATTTATAGGTTTTTTCGAATAAATAAGTAAAATTTAAATGAGTATGAAAAGTATTTGGAGGGGAAGAAACCGAAATCCTAAAAAATTGACCTCCATATAGGGATGGGTGTCAAATCAGTTCAATAATGAAGTTTTTTACCCTTAACATTGAAATACTCCTACCCCCTTCTAAAAAAAAAAATACAGACCCCAAAAAATATCTACAAAACTGTATAAATATAATGATTTTTTAGTAATTTACACTCTCTAAGAAAATATAGCATTATTGAACATCCAAAATGGAGACCAGAACCCATTTAAAAACGGGGCGTATTTCGAAAAGCCTTATGAGTAGAAACAAAATTTAAATAAAAGAATATGAAAAAAGGAATGATTTCTTTAGTTGCATTATTACTTGCTATCATTTTATCAGGAAATGTTTATTCCCAAAGTGCGTTTTCAATTAATGTAGGAGCTTCATTTCCACTTAGTGATTTTGGAGAAGACGATTTAGATGATGACGATGCTGGACTTGCGGGGCGTGGATTATGTTTAGGAGCCAAATTTTTATTCCCAATTAATGACAAAGGATTAGGACTTTATTTTGGAGCTGATTTAAATTATAATCCTTTAAATAGCGAGGTTAGAGATGATATCGAAGATGAATTGGATGAATTTGAAATTAATGTAGATGACTTTCGAAAGTACATCAATATCCCGGTTACCGGAGGATTAACTTATTCTTTTTCAGGAAATCAAAAAGTATCTTTTTTCTGTGATTTAGGAATAGGCTTTAATTATTTAAAGATAACAGATGAGGAATATGAATTTGAAAATGAAGAGACAAAGATGATTTTTGACCCATCTACTCAACTTGCCTATAAAATAGGTGGCGGACTTCTATTAAATGATAAATGGCGTATCGGGTTGCATTACAATGGATTAGGTGAACATGACGTAGAAGGTAAATTCAAATACAGTGATGGTGATACCGAAAAATTTAAACTTGGAGATTTAAAGGTGAGCCTTCTAACATTGACTTTAGGGATTAAGCTGTAAGTACTCCTAAAATACAGACAGTTTAAAAGCAGGAACTTTTTCTTTTATTTTAAGCTGCTATGAAAATATCACGATTCACCAAAGTTCATTTGTTCAAGCCCTCCCAAAGCATCGGGTGGGGTGGTGTTACAGAGCGCTCATTCTTCTTTCTGCTTATTTCTTATTACTGATTGGGTAATACTGTATCTAACCACCCCCTCTAAGTAGTTGATTGATATACCCCCATCTATTCAATTCTTAATTTTTAATTCACATCCCAACGGGATGGTTTTCACTATCAATAAATATGGAGTAAAATCACTAAACATCATTTAACATCAGAAAATTTGAAAATATTTTTCCACATCCCCCTAAAGGGATGAAATGGATGGTGTTTTGTGGTAGTTCCCCAATGGGTAGTTCTGAACCCAATAAGGGTATCAGAATTGGAGGAGGAGATGGATGGGTTAAGACCACCTCAGGAACTTCAGGAACTCCCCAAGAATGAATTTTGACTGATTTAGGTAGTAACCCTACCATTTCGGGTTCAAAGTTCAGGAAATCGGATAAAAAGGGTGGTTTCCGTTGGGTTGAAACTTTCAAACTCCGATGGGGTGGTTTTAAGGGGGTAAATTCACCCCTTCAATGGGGTGAGGTAGTCTGAAAAAGAAACGAACCGTAACCCCCACTATTCCCAAAAAGAATAGTGGAACACAGTGTGTTCCATCTGATGGTCAAAAAGTGCCCTCAAGCCCTCAAAAATGCGGTTTTTAGGGGTAAGTTCAATTCCGTCCATCACCACCAAATCGCTTCCGCAAACGCTTGACATTCAAGCACTTACATTTCAGATTTGCGTCGGTGCTACAGAAAGTGCACAACACGATTTTCCTAAGACACCCCTTTAGAACCGGTCATCGCCCCCCTGGAGGGCCTGTCGAGGTGCTACCTGAGGCGTGGATTTTGGGTTGAGCGGCATATGTATTTCTAGCCGGGAGGGGGGTATGTGTCGAAGTAGGGGTGCAGATTATTAATTAGGGGGACATGGGAGGAATAGGGAAAACCCCTGAGGGTTAGGGAGAGAAGGAAGGGTGGGAATGCCAGAATGGCAATGAATGTGAGGCGCCAACCTCGGTTTCATGCCTTTGAATGATTTGATTTATATAGAATTGTGATTTTTCCTAACCTTCAAATCATAGAAATATTTCTGCTTTAAGTTTGTCTGCTTTTCAGATGTACTTACACCAGCAATCCAACAATATTAGAGAATGATTAACCTTGCATTTCAAATAAATAACTTAGAGGCTAAATTGGCTTTTTGCAGACATTAGCGTAAAAGCTTGTATTAATTTAGGGCAACGGTTATGTCTAATAATAAAAATTAAAAATAATGATTAAAAAACTGTCAATAATAATACCCGCCTATAATGAAGGAAAAACAATTCATTTACTATTGGAGAAAATTAAAACCGTCCAATTACCAAATAATATTGAAAAAGAAATAATCATTATTAATGATTGCTCTAAAGATGACACCAAAGGTGCGGTTTAAAATTTCATCCATATAAATTATCAGCTTAATATTCAATATTTTGAACATGAAAATAATAAAGGCAAAGGATCAGCAATACATACGGGTATTAAAAAGGCTACAGGCGAATATTTAATCATTCAAGATGCAGACCTAGAATATGACCCGCATGAATATGTCGATTTATTAAAACCTGTTATAAATGGATTTGCAGATGTAGTTTACGGGTCAAGATTTATGAGTAATAATCCCCATAGAATTTTATTTTTTTGGCATACTATTGGCAACAAATTACTTACATTTTGTTCAAATATGGTTACAAATTTGAATTTAACTGATATGGAAACTTGTTACAAGCTATTCAAGACAGATATTATTCAAAAAATTGAATTAAATGAAAAAAGATTTGGTTTTGAACCAGAAGTTACTGCCAAGATATCAAGAATCCCTAAAATTAGGATTTATGAAGTAGGAATATCATATTATGGCCGGACCTATGATGAAGGGAAAAAAATTGGCCTAAAGGATGGATTTAAAGCAATTTTCTGCATATTAAAATATGGCTTTTTAAAAATGAATTAAGATGAAAAAAGTATATTTAATAATTTCACTTACAGTAACATTGATTTTTTTATTTATTTTTTTGTTAAAGTTTATTTCAAGTCGAAATTCAGTTGATAATTTAGATCAAAGTTTAAGCTTTGTAAAAAATAAATTAACTAATCATTCAAAAATCTCATTAATTGCAACCGAAAATGATTATTTAGAGCTGTACTATCAAGCACAGTTTATTCTTGCCCCTAATATAGTTGAGAAAAAGGAAATTGATAATGATACAATAATTGTCATTGAGCGTCATAATATGAAAAAAACCGAATTTACATTTTCTAATTACATGATTATACAATCAGATTCTAATTCTATGTTTAATGTTACATTTTGTTCAAAAAAACCATAGCTATGATACTGATTATTTTGTTTTTATCTGCGTTTATTTTCTCTATAACGGTTTTGTCTTACCTTAATTTTGAAGAAAATTATTTCTTAAAATTCATTATTTCAATCAGTGTATCAATATCTTTTATAAGCATTCTGTTTAGTATAAATCTTTTCATGAATTTATCATACGATATCTTTATTACGGAGTTAGTATGTTTTGATTTGGTTACTTTATTCTTAACGCGAAATACATACCTTAGCCTTTTTAAAATCAAAAATAAAATCAACCTCACTTCAATATATTTTTCCTTAATTATTTTAGTTGGAACAATATTTTTTTGGTTTAAATCTACTCGATGGGGCGGATGGGATGCATGGGCTATATGGAATTTGCATGCAAAGTTTTTATTTTATGAGGAGTGTTGGACTAATTTTTTAACTAATAAAATTAGTTGGACGCATCCTGATTATCCTCTTATGCTACCTTCCTTAATCGCTGTTTTTTGGAGAGGAATTGGCAATATTGACCCGATTGTTCCTGCATTGATTTCATATTTTGTGTTTTTAGGCATACTTTCTATTATATTTAGTTCATTTTACAATCCGACATTTAAGCCAATTGCTTTACTGAGTTCAATGATATTGGCGATTGATATACGATTTGTTTTTCAAGCTAGTTCTCAATATGCTGATACAATGATGGCATTTTTTATCCTCATCACAGTAGTTTTGTTTAGCAAGAGAAAAGATAAACCACTTATATTTTATCTTTTACTCGGCTTTTGTTCTTCAATGCCAATTTGGGTCAAAAATGAAGGAAATATATTTTTTATTTTTACTTCAATCTTAATGATTTATCAGTACAAAAAAGAATCTTCAAAGATTTTTGCTTTCTTAATTGGAGCATTACCCGTAGTTCTGCTTTATTCATGTTTTAAAATATTTTTTGCTCCAGATAATGATATTGTAGGGGCTTTAAACGCAAATACTAATGAGAAAATAATGAACTTAGATAGATATTTCGTAGTTGTTAAACATTTTGTAGGCACTTTAATACAGCATTTTCCTGTTTTATTAGTTCTTTTTTTACTAGTTTTTGTGTTTTTTACAGAGGCTTTGTTTACAGGGTTGAGTTTTGTTATTTTTTCAACCCTTTTTTCTTATTTATTTGTGTATATTATTACCCCTCATGATATTAATTGGCATTTGTCTTCGTCTTTGAATCGTTTAATTCACCATTTGTATCCATCATGTATTTATTGTAGTTTTTTAATTTTTGAAAAATATTTCACGAATTCAATATTGTTTAAAAGAATTAGTTTCTATCTCGAAAAATACTAAAGATTTCGTCTCTTGGTTTTCCGTACAATAAGTAGGTAAATTACAATATTTTTCAAAAAATTTAAGTCGTATTTATAATTTCTGATTTCAGCAATAGAAATCAAATAATTTGTATCTATGCCTTTTTAGTTTCTAGAAATTTAAAAATATATTTATGGCTTATTTGAGTCTAAAATTTTTAAATATTATATAAAAGGTTTCGTTCATTAACAAAGGAAATATTAGACGGTTATTCCCCTATTTATTACCAAGAAAAACTTTTCAGTCGAAAATTAACTTAATTAAATAGGCTATATCCCATTCGCTAGCTCCCCACCAATATCTCTTGAAAGAATATGTAAGCTTAAGGCTGTAAACTATTATTGTAACCAAAAGAAACCACCATAATATTTTTTTGTACCCGTCTAATTTTGGGATGAATCGTGGATATAGTTTAATTAATGGCAACGACAGCAAAACACTATATTCTGCCATTGCTCTAGCGCCATAACTGCCCCCAAAATTCCATGACCACCAACTGGAATTCACATAACTAATTAAAAAGTAAAAAACAAACAATATACCCGCTTCTTTAGGGTCTCTGTGCCACCAATACCACCATGCGGGTAAAGCTAACCACAAAATTGGTATGTACCATAACATACCACCTGAAACTGCAAACCAAAAATATAAAAGGGATGGATTTGTCCAGTTGAAGTATTCACCAGTGTAAGTATATGAAATAAAATGACCAAAGGCATATTTCCAATAAATTAATTGAGGAAGAATTACTAAAAAGCAGCCAGAAATCAATAGAATGAAAGCAGTAGCCAACCCTTTAGTATTCATTTTTCGCCAAATTAGTCCAATTTCCTTTTTGTGTAACCACCCCAAAGGGAGGAAAAACAATATATTGGTTGGCCGTATCACTACCGTCAGACCTAGCATAGCACCTAAAAGCAACCACCGAACATTATTAATAGACTTTATCCTGCTTTGATCTCCCAATCGTTGTACAAGTAGCATCAAGGCGGCGAATAGGGCAAATGAATATACATGTGACATACCCATGGATTCAATACTGTAAAACAATAGGTTACTTCCGAAAAACAATATAAAAGTCCAAATAGTAGCCGCCACAGGTTCAGAATATTTTTGTAGCCAACCGCTTAACATGTAACAACCTAAAGTTGCGTAAAAAACTCCGCCTATCAAAACCGCTCGTTGATGTGTTATGCTCATACCGGGGATGGCTGTTGTATCTGAACCTAAACGCCACACAAGATCACATAAAATATAAAATGGACTGAGGAGCATTGAAATGCCATAAGTATATTTTGTACTAATAATACCGTCCTCTTTTAGAAAAAAACCATCACCAAATAACTCAACTGACTCAGGGGGCACCATTGCTGCATTCCAACTATAGTAAAATGTAGCTGGTAAGTAAATGAAATAACCTGAAGCATCGGCCCAAACAATTCCGACCCAAGTATAAAAGTATTCATTGGGATGATTAAGCCAAGTAACAAGCAACATCCCAAAAAAGAAGCAAGCGAATAAATAAAAACGCACTAAAGATATTATTATGTGTAAAAAAACCGCGATTAAATAAGTGCAATTTATGAAAAAAAAACGGCAAAAAGGCCTCTGAGGGCCTTTTATGCCGTTTGAACGAGCGGTGCAATCTTTGCATTTCACATGAAAAAAAAACACCCAGCTCAGTTTTGAACAAAGGTATCAAATTGAGACCCCACAGCAGGTGTTACAGCGCTAGAAATGCCAACGCAAGACGACGGAACGCCATGCCCACAAACCCAAAGCCCTTATATTCAATGATCGCATGAAGCAAGTGGCCGTTCAATGGCTTCAGGCTGAGAAATGGAGCCCTTAATTTATTAGCGTTTGGGGCAAAAAACCGGTTTTTGCCCGGTGAGCCAAGAATGCCTCTATCAATGGATATGGGCATGTAAGCATGGTAACAAGCGCGCTCACCTCCCCTTCAAGCGATTGTGCCAAGAACTCCGCCATGGTCATAGAAGGCGTAAGAGAGGTCTCAGGCGCGATTCTCAGGGTGTCATCACCGGTCGAGTCTCCAATGAGAACCGTATCCCTTGCATACCCTAACCTTCGATAACGACAAAGCCTTTGCGGAACACCAGGCAAAAGGACAGGCCCTTGGTCTTAAAACCTAATTACCAGACCCTATACCAGCCAAGACAAAGGGAACGTCGAAAATCGAATCGGTCAAATCCGACGATTTCTTCCCAAAAAGACCAATCTTCGTGAAATATCTCATCACCTTGTCCGACAAGTTGAAGAATTCCTTAACAACAGACCTGTAAGAAAATTTAAATACAAAACACCTAACCAAGCACTGCAAGAAAAAATTGCACTAATCATATGAAAATAAACCATAAAGGCACAATGAAAAAGCTTAAGGATATTTTCCTAAACCCACTTAAAACAACTTTTTATCTTTCTACTGCTATTGGGATATCTACCTTAATTTCGACAGGTTTCATTCTAATTTGGGGGAATGATGGTTTGAATTGGTTGATGCATTTTCCTTTGACAAAGGGATTTTTACATGCTGATTTTGAACATTTCTACTACAATATAATAATTATATTTTTTCTCCTTTTATTTCCAATCAACAGGAATTATGATTTCAAGAAGTTGTTTCTTGTAACCTCAATTTTATCTTTGATTGGTCTTTTTTTCGATTTTCTATGGGATGAACCTGCTATAGGTATTTCTGCAACATTAGCTTTTCTTTTGGCAAGAGTTTGTTGGTCACCTAGAAAATGGTGGGGTTATGCTTTGTTTCTTTTGATAATTTATCAAGATTTGAATTCTGTTATGGATTTTTCTGATGAATTATCCCAACACAATCATCTAATTGGTGCTTTGATTGGAATTCTTTCGATGACGAATAAATTTAAATGGTGGTTTCAACGTGCTAGTCCAAAAATAGCAAGAATTTTTGATTGATTGTTGACGGTGTAAGAATCCCTTTTTAGACAGTTTTAAAGTGTAGATATGTGTCCTTAGGGTACGTCCATCACCACCAAATCGCTTCCAGGGCGTGGATTTTGGGCCGGTTGTCGGTTATTTTGATGAAGAATTAAAAACTCATATAAAACAGAAATTGCCTGAAAAATAATTCAAAGTTGATAGGCCAATTGTAAGTACTCCATTTTCGGGACAGGTTTTTTAAAATCTTGGTTGTAAGTAAGGAGCCTATGCGCCCTTGTCAACCTAATCGCCATAGATATTCGATGTGGCATACAAAGGAAATACCTTGACTCGGTCAAATTCTGAAAAGTTCTCTAAGGATAGTCGTATTCCGAAGGTCGATTTTTTTCATCCAAAAATGAATGAAGACTTTGCATCGATCCTTTGGTGCCAGCTTTTACTTCCACTAGTATAATTTTATCTTGAATTTGAATCACGAAGTCAACCTCGGCTTGGCTATTCTTGGCTTCTCAGTGCCTTAATACAAGGTTGTTTTTTCGTAAACATCAATGAACGGCATTAGGGAGCGTTCAACGGCTTTGTTCTTTGCGATTCAGCGGATACGGCGAAAGTTGCGGTGGTTGAGGTCCCAGCCCAGGTATCGGAGGGCGAATTGCTTGAAGCGGTCTTTGAGGGTGAGGCGTTGGTAAGACGGATCGGCGTTGAAGGACCAATTGATGCGGGCAATGCGCTGGGACATAACGGCGGGATGAGTTCCTTGGTAACGCGCAAGGCTGGATGGCCGCAGGTGGTAATCGAATGCTTGGGCAACCAGAATGTTCTGCTGCATCCAGGCATCATCGTGCCATAGGCGATGGAACTTCTCTTGCTTGCGTTGCATGGCAGCGGGTTCACGGACCCAGCCGTAATGGTGCATCCAGGCGGTGGATTGCAGAACCCGGAGTTTGCGTTGGGGTTGAATACGAAAGCCTTGGGCATCGCCCCAGGAGTAGATGCCGCGATGCGGCCTGACGACACGGACCTCCAAGGGGTACCAGCGGGAATCGGTGCCCACATAATCGTAGGAAGCATAAAAGTGACGGTAGTGCAGGAGCAGCCCTTCGATTTCGGGGCGGTGCAGGGCTTCTTCCATGGCCTGGCGAAGGGCAGGCAGGCCGTCTTCGTGAAGGACCTCATCGCCTTGGATATACACCGCCCAATCCGCTTCTCGAGAAACAGCGGCCAGGGCCTTGTCGGTTTCGATGGCCAGGACTCGACCGCCTTCGCGCATGCTATCATCCCATTCGGTGTGCAGGATCCGAATGCGGGGATCGTCCAGGCTTTGGATCAGCTGCAGCGTATCGTCTTCGGACTTTCCGACCGCAACAACGATTTCATCGCAAAGGGGAAGAATCGAGCGAAGGGCCTCCAGAATCGGATAATCCAGGAGAACCGCGTTGCGAATAAAGGTAAAACCGCTGACTTTCAAGGAAATATAATAATTTTACCCAAGACCTTTGAGGATATTCCCCAGGCCAAGGCCCAAGCCAAGACTAACTAAATTGACAGCGATGCTTGCCGTTGAATAGAGCAGGGCCATACCCCAAGCTTTGTGTTGCAACAACACCCACAAGTCCATTCCAAAGGCGGAGAACGTCGTGAGTCCCCCGCAGAATCCCACGACCCCAAAGGCCACAACTCCGTTTAACGCCAGGGGAAGATGCGCGATTGTCGGAAATTGGTTGTTCCCGTTCAGGCTCAGCCAAAGGCCGAGGATGAATCCTCCCAAGGCATTGACGGCGAGGGTTCCCATGTTCAATTCCGGGTGCGCTGAACCCAGCCATTGGGACAGGACCAGCCTAACCACCGATCCCAAGGCACCGCCAAGGGCTACGCCGAGCAGGGTCGTCCAATGAAGGGCCGTCCAATTCATGGTTTAACGTTAAGAAAGGGTTAAGTCTATTGTTTGTCCAAAGTTAGGGCCAGCCCCACGCTATTTTTGGGGAACAGAATCCCCCACCATGAAATTTACCAACCTTGTTATGGTTTGGGTCCTCAGCGCAGGGACCATCACCGCTCAGGCTCAAAATTCCGCAAAGATGAAGCAGGCCGCTCAGGCTCAAAATTCAGTGCAGGCGCAGCAGGCCCCAGATTCTGCATTCACCGACCCTTCCATGCCCACCGTGACCATCGGAGCTCAGGTTTGGATGAAGCGGAACCTGGATGTGGTGACCTTTCGGAACGGGGACACGATACCGCAGGCCGCAGGGGATTCGGCCTGGATGGCTGCCGCCGAAAACGAAACCCCGGCCTGGTGCTACTACAACAACGACCCGGCCAACGGCGCCGTTTACGGGAAGCTTTACAATTGGTTTGCCCTCAAGGATACCCGCGGCTTGGCCCCCAAGGGTTGGCATTTGCCATCGGACAAGGAATGGACGGAAATGGTCTTTGAGTTGGATTCGGTGGCCAAGCAACAGTATTTAGGGGGTGCCGAAAGCGTCAACGCAGGGCCCATGCTCAAAACTGCCGAAGGCTGGAAGGAGGACGCAGTCGAAGCCAACAATTCCAGCGGTTTCACGGCCTTGCCCGGCGGATACCGCGTGCATTGGAATATCGAAAAAACCGCCGCGCCCTTTTACGCCATCGGAGAAAGCGCCAACTGGTGGAGCAGCACCCCCACGGCGGGTACCGATGCCTGGTTGCGCAATGTTTTCTACAAGAACAACCAGGTCAAGAAGTATTTTTTCAACCGGGGTTACGGGTTTTCGGTGAGGTGCATCAAGGGGGAATTGGAAGATTGACCTCTACAGTATAATTTAGGGCATGATGTTGATGATGACGCGTTATGCCGCCTTGCTCTCGGTGCTTGGGGCTCTGCTCCTTCACGGCCCATTTGTAACCGCGCAATCCACGCAGCAAACTACCGCGCAATCTGACCCGCAAGACTACCCAACGGTCAACATTGCGGGCCTGTGGTGGATGCAACACAACTTGAATGTCACCCGTTACCGCAACGGGGATTCGATTCCCGATGGCACCGCCGACCACGCAGCCTGGGCCAAACTCACCTCCGGTGCCTGGGCCTACCCCGATAGTAACATTATGATGCGTAGTACGTTCGGACTTCTTTACAATGCCTATGCGGTAAGCGATCCGCGCGGTCTCTGTCCAACGGGTTGGCGGCTGCCGACCCACGATGAATGGACCGCTCTGACCAATGCCCTGGGCGGAGAAACTAAAGCCGGCGCCCAACTCAAAGCCCAACAGGGCTGGTTCCCCGGTCTGGAAGGTCGCGATGAGCTTAGCTTCCAAGGCCTCCCTGCTGGATTTCGTGGAAGCGATGGCACCTTCGGGGGTGTCGGCGCCTATGCGTATTGGTGGAGCAGTACCTCCAGCGGTATCAACGGGTCCTGGGGCCGATTTGTGGACGGAACCCAACCCGGGATCTTTATGATGGACGGCTTCAAGAAATCCGCCTTCTCCGTCCGATGCGTTCGCCAAGTGAGCAAGGGCAAGGCCGGCGCATCACGATAATTATATTTTATCTATTTAATGGGCGATGTGGAATTTTTTGATAGTGGGATGTAGCACAGCCATCTTAGTGGCGCCCTTTGTTCATTACGGAGAGGTCGTATAAGGATGAGTTTTATTGACCAATTTTATATCAAAAGCGCTCTTGTAGGAAATAAAGGAGTCTATAGGCGCCTCACAATCAATGATATAGCCCTCTAAAACTGTAAATACCTAAAAAATATTTCAATTTAGACTTATTGAAAAATAATAATTATCAGATTTTTGGTGTAAGTCTTTGTAACTTTCCATTCAAGTTAAACACTGTGAAATGAATAAAAATACAATTTTAACATTCATATTTTATACTTTTCTTTTGAAAATCAGCATAAATCCTTGTTATGGACAGTCTGTTCCAAATTACGTGCCCATTCAGGGATTAATTGGTTTTTGGGGCTTTAATGGCAATAGTGGGGATAGCTCGGGTAATGGTAGGCACGCTCTTGTGTTGGGGGCAAGCCTGACAACAGATCGTTTCGGCACTTCTAATGGCGCATATTTTTTTGATGGGGTTAATGATGTTATTTCAGTCCCTAGTGGAACTAATAATATCGGTTCAATTTTAGATTCTGAATTGACAATCTCTGTTTGGGCTCAAAATCAGTCGTTCCCTTCTAGTTATGCTCCTTTGGTTTCAAAGCTTGGTTCAGCTAATAGCGGGCGTCAGTTTCAATTCTATTATTCACCCACCACAATGAGTTTTCGGTATCATTCTTCAAATTGGAATACACCTAATTTACATAATAGTTTTTGGAATCATTACGTAGTAATCTTTAACAGGGGTCTTCTGAAGTTTTATAAAAACGGCGTGATGTTAGATTCTATTGTTGGCGGATTACAAACTTTACCAAACTCTTCTATTTCCGCCTTGGAATTTGGTGCTGACACGCCCGAATTCCCTGATTATTTTTTCGGCAAATTAGATGATATCGGAATTTGGAATCGAGCGTTAAATCCTAATGAAGTAATCTCTTTATTTACTCTATGTACCTCGAATATTCAACGACAACCTACATCGATTAATTTTCGTATACCATTTTTGACCTCTACACCACAGGCTATATTTTGTGCCTCATCCATTAGTTCAATATCTACCTTTAGATGGCAAGTCCTATCAGGGAATACGTTTGTTAACCTAACAAATGCTGGACCATATAATGGGGCATACGATGACACACTTTTTGTTAATGTTTTTCCAAATCTATATAGTCAAATTTTTAGATGTGTAGTAACCACTCATAATTGCGTGGAATATACAAATCCGGCAATGCTTTCTGTTTGTGGATTAAATACTCGAAATCCAGAAAATGATACTGTTGTTTTGGGAGGAAATGCAACCTTCGTAAGTAAAACTAGTGACCCTTTAGCCAGATACAGATGGCAACGTGATTCAGGAACAGGCTTTGAAAGCCTAATTAATAATTCTACGTTTTCAGGCGTTTATTCAGATTCATTAACGGTTTTTGGGGTTAATCAGTTGAATAATCACGAGAAATTCAGATGCATTACAGAAACAGGTCAATGTGTAGACACCAGTGTGTCAGCAACCTTGGTAGTTTTAGCCTCAACCGGTCAGGCTGAAGACGATTTAATCCATGAAAAAATCGAAGTGTTTCCCAACCCAGTCAAACAAGTTTTGTTTGTGAAAGGTGCAAAATTGGGTAATACGAAATACAATATTTTTGATAAAACCGGTAGATTGGTAAAAGAGGCAAAATTGGACGAAAGTTCAAGTATTTCCGTAATAGATTTGGCAGAGGGAATGTATTTTCTTTCATTTTCTAATTCCTCTTCAGTCCTTAAAATACTAGTTCAATTTTGAAATACCAATAATTTGGCTGCTGAAGAAAGGGCGATTTAAAGAATTTCCGAAAAATCAGAATGAATATTATTCATTGCTATTGTTCAGGGCAATTGAATTTACGGACGATTAATGGTCTTTTTATGCGGACTTTCGTATCAAAAAATTAGTTACAAGTATTGTAAAAAGCCAAATAGTATAGCAATTACCGCTGTTATAAATAGTGCAAACAGTGGTTGGTTGGGATTATTTATTTGTAAATTTTTAATACTGTTTTCCCAATAATGCGATCCTTCTTGGTGAAAATTATATAAATCGAAGTTAAAAACGACCATAAATAGAAATGGTATTCCAAAAACGAGGCAGATCCATAGGGCTATGCCAGGTATGGCGAAAAGTTTGCTCGCGATATTATCTAATTGATTCCAAATCAGAGCTTCCTGATAATCTATTTGATCTTGATATTGCCTTATTTCTGCTGATTTTTTTGTTATGGCCAAGTCAATCAATTTTAAACGGGAATCGCGCTCATATTCTAGAATTTTAATTTTTTCATCTGCATCTTCTCTAGAAACGTAATCGTTTTGACGATCATTAAATGACGGCGTGAAATCTTCGTTTTTTAAGAACTTAGGGACTTGAACGGTCACATTGCCAGGTTTTTCAAAAACCTGGACGTCGGTGCCTCCCCATAAAGTATAACCACCATTTTTCTTCTGAGCTCGTACTTGCATTGTGCCTGGTATTTTGTCCCACTTAATAATAATATAATTATTAGTAGATGTTTCCATCCCGTATGGGTGCTTCCATTCGTAATTGGAATATCCGGGCGCTGTTGTATATTTTACTGAATCTCCAATACAAACATTATTCGGTCCAAATGGTAAGATGGTGAAGTTTCCCTCTATTTTATCTACTCGGACGGATGTCGATATTTCATTGCCACTACCACAAATATTATTGGGGGTTGTACTAACCATATAAGTTCCCGTATCCTTCCAAGTATGGTAGAATACTGAAGAGTTTTTATTATTATTAGTTGCATCGATTTTTGAACTAAGAATAACTTTCCCTGCACGAACAATTTGCCATGTGTATGAATCTGAGTTTGGAATAGGCGGAACACTAAAAAATTGAGACTCATTGATGTAAGCCGGATTTGAAAATGTATGTATTTGATTGTTTTGAATTCTTGATTTATATTTTTTAATTACATCAATTTTGTTTAAGTATTGAGCTTTGATATTTTCCCCTGATTTTCTTAAAGATACACTGTCGTTATATTTTTCTTTTAGTATGGAGTCTAGAGTGGACTTGCTTTTATTAGCCGTTAATATTGAGGGTATATGATTGTCTGACTGCAATATAGAGGTGTGCCATTCTTGTAAATCTTTATGGGATACAGTTTTGATACCTTTATTCAGTAAATACCCCCCTGTAAACGGCAAAATTCCTGCAAGCAGTAATCCTAATATTAAAAAAGGGCTTGACCATATCACTTTTGGTAGCCTGTTGAAAATCGCGATGGTGAATTTTTGCAGGTTTATTGATTCATTTGCATTGGTGAAATATGCTGGTAGGTATAATAGTGCAGAAACGTAGGCGAAAAGGAAAACACAAGAAATTATTAAACCCAATTGCGCCCCACTTATTGACAACCCACCTATAAATAGCAATGGAAATCCGCCCAAAAATTCTAATAAAAAAAGGATTAAAGTCACAATACAAAATACGCCCAACCACAACATAGGTTTATTGATTAGACTAGTTGGAAAAACGCCATTAAATAGGTTTTTTCTAGCCCCTGTAGAAGTAATCATTATGGCCGATTGAAATTGCCAAATAATGATAGCGTAGGCTAAAAACATTAAAATCTTTAAATCCGGAAATAATCTATGGATAAAAAATCCTAACAATGTGAGGGTTGAAAATTTGAATAATGAAATTACTGAAGATTTTAGAGGTGCGGCTTGATATGAATTTGGGATTAGGTTTATGGCCAATTGGAAAAACTTCCAACTAAATCCAATTGGATAGTACCAAAATAGACGTAGTAACCAAATTACTCCAGGATAAAGGACCTCTTTCCAAATCCATGTGAGACCTTGCCAAATTAATCTGAAAATATATGCTATGAAGTCTAGAATTGATGCACAGCCATACAAAATCCAAATTAGAATATTGTAAATCAATACAAAAGGCAAAAAGAGAATTGAAAATCGGGCGACCCACCCCTCGCTTGAAGTCCATGCCTGGGAGAGGCGCTTTACATCTAACAATTGGGAAGGCTTCTTACGCTCAATATTTCCACGCAAAAAACCGATTAAACCGATTAAACCGATTAAATTGAACCAATTCACGAAATTTTGGAAATTGGTGTCCCACAAAATGCTTATAGAAAAGTCCATAGGTGTTTTTTTATTAAAATTAATTTTTTTAACTGAAAATTTGTTTATTGTGGAAAAGATTTCAAATTTTGTGGAAAAACCACAAAGGTTAAAATTTGGCAAGGTTTAATGAATTTCGGAGACATTTAGGCACCAAAAAATCAATATAAGCTAATAAAGGCCATTTAAGTCTTATTATACTCTACTAGTTAGCGCTTTTTGTCTATGCTATAATTTTCAAATTGAATAAAGTTGAGTTGAAACAGAAGTGTTTTGATACCCTATATTTTGAACTAACTCAACAGCAACATTTAATAAAAAATAAAGAAAAAATAAGCAATCTAAGCCAAATCAATATTTTTACTATGTTATTGATTTCCCACATTTCATATTTGGCTCAATTTCGAAGTATTTCCAACCGTAATACGTTTTATAGGCGGAGCCGTACCGCCAGCTGCATCAATAGGACAAAGGGTCGCTTTGTGGACGGGACCCACAATCCGGCATCATTGTGATGGACGGCTTCAAGAAATCTGCCTTTGCGGTCCCCTGCACAGGCAAAAGTTAGGGGTTGGCTTTCTTGGATTAGCTAGCCTTCTTGGATTAGCTAGCCTTCTTGGATTAGCTAGCCTTCTTGGATTGGCTAGCCTTCTTGGGGGTGCGGGAGCCAAAGCAGTAGGACAAACCGCCTTGGAACTGTAAGAAGCGGGCAGAGCTTTGTTCAAAGAACATGCCAATGCTTTCGACCCCAGCACTAATTTGTAAACCCCATAAACCCAGGGCTACAAGGCCTCCGAGGCTGCTGCGATTCTCGGAACCGCTGTAATGAATTCTGGTTGAAAGCCAAGGCCCCCATTTCAGGTCCACATAGTGCGCAAAAAGAGCGACATCACTCAGCAACCGAACCTCGCTCAAAGGTTGGCGGTAGATAAAACCAACCCCGAGCCACTTATAAGGCCGGTAATTCAAATGCACCAACATTTGCTGGGTCATTGAGGTGGTGTAGGAAGTGCTAGAGCCTGAGGTATCAAGCCCTAGCTTTTGTTCGATTTGAGCCGTGATGGTATCCGCAATACCTTGAAAAGCATTGCCCGCACTATCCACTCCCATGTTGATAATCGGACCGGTGTAATGAAATTGCCCTTGGGAGGTGTAGGTGCTCAGATTACTATTCCAAGTGATGGAATTTCCGATGTTGAGCAGAGAAACATCCAAGCTCAGTTGGTTTTTGTAGGTATAACCCACTCCAAAATCAATGGAATGGCCTCTATTATCCGAGAAGGGAACCAAACTGGAAATAACTGGAAATTTACCCGAAAGGGGCCTACCGGTCGCATCCTGGTCCTGCAGGTTCGAGCCTCTCATTTCCAGGTCGGTATGCATTTGAATGGAGTCCGAAGACATATCAAGCCGGAGATCGCTCCGAACAGTTTGTAGGTTGGCAAGGCCGTTCAGCAAGCGGTAACGTAAACCCAAGGAGAAGGGGCCTATTTTCTGAACCATACCAACGTGGTATTCCGCCAAGGCCGTAACATCGATATCCAGGCCACTCATTTCTAAGGTGCGGCCAATCTCGGCAAACTGCAAGAGCCCAGTAGGCAAAGCAATATTTTGATTCAATTGAACGGAACTCCCAAAGTACAAATAATTCTTGGGAGACAGCGCAAAGCCCACGTCCAACAATCGGACATTTTGATTCAGTTGCAGTTGCAGGGGGCCTGAATTCGTGCGGGTCCATTTGGACAAATCCAAACCCAACGAATCACCATCCGGGGTGAACAAATCATTCAATGCAAAATTGTTATGGACACCAAAATCCATGTGTGGCAAAGCCAGGTAGTATTTGTATTCGGGTAATGTGGCCGGTGACGCATGAAGGCTTTGGTGGAGAGAGTTAAAGCCGGCCATGGTTGGGGTTGCAAATTGAGCCGAAGTGATGTTATGAATTCCGGCAAGAACTAGGATGGTCAAAAAGATTTTTTTCATGGCTTAGAGTTGGATATCAACTTTGGCATCGAGGCCGACTTTGAGAATAATAGAGTAATCGGAATAAAGTTTAACA
>Ga0194118_10003565_pt1 | contig 17968 bp, 22 predicted proteins | sample TA2MahsurfametaG_2_FD_148662 | JGI IMG/M metagenome (GOLD analysis project Ga0194118, IMG submission 148662) | Freshwater microbial communities from Lake Tanganyika, Tanzania - TA2015013 Mahale N5 surface | ecosystem: Environmental > Aquatic > Freshwater > Lake | place: Tanzania: Lake...
CGTTTGCTTCGAAGCTAGCCCTGGGTGTAGCTATGGAACGTGGCACTGAACCAAGAGCACCTAGGTGTACGCAATAACCTATTTCCTCTTTTTGAAAAAATGCTTCTACCTCATTTGCCTTTTTTAGATCCGCTCTGACTAGATTCGCATTTATACCCTCAAGATTAGCAAGAAACCCAGTTTCAAGATTATCCAATATTGAAACTTCATAGCCTGTTAAGACCAAGTGCCTGACAAGATTAGAGCCAATAAAACCAGCACCACCTGTTACACCTATACGCATCTTATTAAGATACATTATAAAAGTAGAATTTATCAACCACATAAACCTTTTATATACTGCAAGGTCTAAGGAATGTTTAGGACCTTTTTTACCCTTTCTTCATATGTGAGTTTTTCAACCCACTCATAAGCATTTTTTGTCATCTCGGCGACTTCCCCTTTGTTAAACAATATTTTGTCAATGCTTTGCTCTAAACTTTTAATAGATTGCAAGTTAAAATACAAACATTTGTCATTTCCAAGAATATTTCTGTGCGCTTTTGTGTCGCTAGCAATAATTGGGATACGCCTAGCTGCATACTCTACTATTTTAATTGGAAAACTATCTTCAAAATACTCTAAATCAGGATATAGAATTATTCCTGCGTCAAATTTGTCTATCACTGGAATGACTTCATCTCTTCTAATTCGTCCTATAACTTGAACATTCCGAGGTATGTCTCCTTCTGCTTTCAACTCCTCTGAGGTTGGGCCAACCAAACAGAATCCTACTCGGGTATCTTTTTGTAAATAATTTTCTGCAGTTTTTAATATTGGCCTAAATGAAATCGCATTTCCACTAGAGCTTGTTGATCCCAGATAACCTACAGTAAACTTCTTTTCATCTGGTCTTTTTTCTTTTTCTCGAATCAATAAATCTCTCTCGGAAATGGCCATAGGAGCGATTACAAACTTTCCTTTATAATTTAGTTTTTGTGCTAGTTGATTAGTTATGAAAGCAATTGTCACAGAGTTGAAATTGGAAAGAAACTTCATTGTAAGTATTAAGTATAATGGAGGTGTACGATGTACTTCACAAACCACTTTAAATCCTAATAATGCAAGCATCAAAGTTATTTGTAAATCGCGCGCCCAAACTAAATCATTTTTTCGACAGATGAATTTTCTTATTCGCATCGCATAGAAGGGCTTCCATAATACAAATGCTATTTTTGATGTTGAATTCTTTTGCTTTAAAAGAATTTTATAGAGTTTATTCATGGGTATAGGTACATGGCATATCGGGACTTGACTCGTCGAAGAGTGGTCCAATGTCGGAGTTATCACCACAGCAGTGAAATCTTCTAAGGCATTTACCGCACTTGCGGTATAAGTTGTCGTGACCCCATATGCCTTTTCGGTCGGGAATCTAACATTTAGAACAAACCAGACTGTTGAAGCCATAGCTGCAAGGATAATCTAGCTCTGAGCAGAGACGAGAGGATTTGAACCTCCGATTCCCTTTCGGGAAAACCTCATTACTAGTGAGGCGCCTGTTTACCACTCAGGTGCCATCTCCCTTTGTTTACGTATTCTAACGCCTCCACGGGATATCCAAATCCCCCAATTTCTCCTTGTTGATGGGCAAAACATAGGCAAAAACTAGAGAGTTCCTACGAAATCCATCCCCGTCCAGCAATCCATGCAGATAGTTATCAACTTAATCTTGCGCTGACTAAATAGCCAGAACTGACGAGTGCCAGGTACCGCCTCCATACAGTCATTACTCCCACCACGCTATGCACAACGCCAGATTAGATCTGTCATTTCGTTTTGTGCTTCTTGGAACGCTTAATTTTTGCTGGTCTTACCCCTTTTAGAAGTTTTAGCACTTCGGCCAATGCTCTTTGCATCTTCAAACATCAAGTATCTAAGGTGTCGGTTCCTTCTTAATCATATCAATTAGGAAAGCTCTATCTTCAGAATGCGCCTTAAACAGTGATTGGGCCACAAAATATCCAGCTGGACCAGCCCCCACGATTGCTATCCTGAAAATATCCAACTTAACCCTCTATTTTGAATAGATAAATCAGATGTCTACCGTATTTCCTAGAAAATCTCATCAATAAAATTGATACTCTTACTTCAATAACCTCTAAAAATCTTAAATAGAAGGGAATGCGCCGCAATCCCTTGTACAAATATTCGTTAAATGGATAATCTAACACCAAAAGTCCCGATGAGAAAACTTTTGTTAATCCATTTGTTTCCATCGCTTTTTCTAAAGTATGTGATGAAAATTCTCTTACATGCTGATCGCCATGCTTAATTGTCCCTTCTATTGTAAAATCAGTAGCGGGGATAAATCTACGCACGTCTATAAATCTTAATAGCCTGCCATAGAGAGTTCCATCCCCATTTAAATTTGGAGTTGTAACGCAAATTAATCCATTAGTTGCAAGTAGTCTTTTGACATTACTTAACAATAATTCTACATCCATTACATGCTCGATCACTTCTAGCAAAAGGATCAAGTCATACTTTTCATCAGTTGAATAGTTTTCTACACTACTTTCAAAAAAATTCACATTGTTTATTTTCATTTCTTTTGCATAATTAGAGGCGGTGGCTACAAAATCTTTGCCGATATCTAAGCCAACTAATATAGAATCGGGGAAATCCTCGGCAATCCGAAATAATGTATGTCCTGACGCACACCCTAGGTCCAGAACTTTATAGAATTTTCTCTTATAAATTGTTTTGAGCACGATTTGTTCTCTAATATAGTTTCTAAAGCCCCATGGAGTTTCTAATGAGAATTTGTCGTCTAGGTAATACTTGCTCCTAGCGCTGGCGTAATTATTGTAATCTTCTGAATACGTCATATATTTCAAATCCTTTCACCCAAAATATTTATAAGTAATTTATCCCAACTATATTCTTTATATAAGGGCTGTATTAACCTCAAATTCCTGGTCTTTAAAGATTTAGAATTACTAAGTGTTTTCGTAATTTGAGTTAACAAATTCAATTGATCATTAATATTGAATCTAAAAATCATCTGCTCTAGATCATCAGGTAAATCCTCTATCGCGGAGGATAAAACTACGGGAGTACCCGATGAGATATAGTCAAAGATTTTTGATGGAAACGAATACTTCGAAATAGTTGATTCAAGCCTTGGTACTACTAATACATCCGACTTAATCATTAGCCAGTCTACAATCCTGGACTTTACTTTGTAAGTTTTTGGCAAATCACGATTTTTTTGTATTGTTAAACTTCCATGAATTAATGAAATAAACGCAACTTTATTTTGTTTATAGATACTTGAATTAGTGACTACTGATTCTAAGTATTTGTAGCCTTGATAACTTCTATCATTCCCTATATAACTAATATATTTGTAGCCCATGTCTAAATTTATTCCAGAGACCTTAATGTTTGCCACTTTTCTTAGACCACCAGGCACTACGAATACACCAGATGCTTTAGTACATAATAGGTTTCTTTTCAATATGGAATTAGATACAGATACTATGGTGATTCTGTTAGATAGCATATAGAAATTTGTTATTATCTCCATTAACAAGAACTTAAACTTTAAAAATGAGATTTTTCCCATCTCAACGGATTGCAACCCATGAATATCGACTACAACATAGACCTTTGATGTATTTAATATTTTTCTTAACTTGTATACGCCGATGTGATTTAATGTAAATATAGTATCGCCATCACGTAAATTATTTCTTAAATAATTGATAATTTCAAATTCTTTGAATTTATCGTATGTAAGTACCTTAACTGAAAGTTTTTTTTTCTTGCCAGCTTGTATCCATCTTCTAATTCTAATTGGTGTTCCTGTTTGCCCTTGAATTGAACCAAAAACAACAAAATATAATATAGTTTCCCGAGATTTAATAGCAGCTTTCATTGATCTATCATATACTTTAGAAGTGAAAACAGATATTGTTCATATAATTGGCGCTAGGCCAAATATCCCAAAATTTGTACCATTGTATAGAATTTTGGAATCTAACGGTTATACACAATCAGTGATTCATACTGGACAGCATTATTCAAGTGAGTTAACTACTCAAATTTTCAAAGATTTAGGCTTTAACCCTTCAAAAATTAAGGTGAATTTAAACATAGGCTCTGGCTCACATTCATCTCAGGTGTCCAGAATAATAGGGAAATTAGAGGTCAAACTGATTTCAATGAAACCAAGTTTGGTTGTGGTGTATGGAGATGTTAATTCCAGTTTAGCGGCTTCAATAGCCACAAAACATCTGGGATTACGCCTTGTACATATCGAGAGCGGACTAAGGTCTTTTGACACTGAAATGATTGAGGAATTCAACAGAGTTCTAATCGACCATAGTTCTGATTATTTGTTTTGTACCCTTATGTCTTCTATTTTGAACTTAAAAAATGAGGGGATCTCAGGTAAAAAAGTATTCTTGGTTGGAAATACCATGATTGATTCAATAAAATATGTACAAGATAAATTTGATTTAAATAAAATTGCTGCAAGGCTTGTTGGGAATGATTCAAAATTTGTTTTTTTAACTCTTCATAGGCCGTCGAATACTGAAAATACAAAGAGGTGGCTCTCTATAAAAAAGGCTATAAATAATTTAAGTAAGGAAATCACCATTGTAGTTTCTGCTCATCCTAGATCCAAATCTCTATTCAAAGACATTAAATATATTAAGGTGCTAAATAGCCCTGGTTATAAAGAATCAATTTCCTTACAAAATTCAGCCGAGTTTGTTGTTACTGATTCAGGAGGTTTACAGGAGGAGACAACATTTCTCAAAGTCCCCTGCTTAACTCTGCGTAAAAACACCGAGAGACCTGAAACCGTAAAAATTGGGACAAATAAATTAATTGAGCCCGAAGACTTAACAAATTATCAATATATACTCGATTCTATTGGAAAGAGGGAAACAAAAAAACCGATTAAATTTTGGGATGGACACGCAGCACTCAGAGTTGCTAACCAATTAGCTAATCTGATTTAAGACAATTCTTCATCCAATCAACGGTCAGTCTGACACCGTCTTCGAGATCCACTGTGTCTAAATGATTTAGTTCCTCTTTCGCTAATGAATTATCCACAATTTTTGTATGAGTAGTGTGAGGCTCAGACTCCAGGAAAATAATCTCGCTTTTACTTTGGGTATATTTCATTACTAAATTAACAACCGAATCCATGGGTTGTAAATCGTTATTTCCAATATTATATGTTCTTCCGGGTATAAAATTGTCTGAGATATTCGCAAGCGTATTCACGCAGTCAGCAATATAAGTATTGGAACGAAAATGATTCCTAAACACTGTAATTGATTCATTATGTAATGCCTGCCAGATAAATTTACAGATGGCACTTCTATATTTATGGTAATGCTCCCCAGGCCCATAGGTGTTGAACAACCTTACAACAACTGACTTGGTAGAAAACATTAATGTTGAGTTTTTGATCTGCACTTCGTTACACCACTTTGAAAGTGCATAATCATTTAATTGTAAAATTGGATTTTCAAAAGGTACCTCCTCCGACATAGTTTTATTCCAGTCACCGTAGACTTCAGACGAGGAAAAATGTATCAAATTAAAATCGTACTTTTTCTGTAATTGCAGAATGTTCTTTAGCCCTATAACGTTCGACTCCCAAACCTCTTCGTAAAAGTCTTCTCCATTCCACCTTCCAAATTCCGCTGCTAAGTTATAAACATATTTGATATCTGGATGACTCAAAAATACATTCTCTAGCTGTCTATACTTGGAAATATCAGCACGAATAAACCCTTGAGAACTTGAATGAAACTTATCTACACGTACGACCACTATTCCACGTCGCTCTAGTTCAATTGTTAAAGGTTTTCCAACCGTACCTTCTGATCCGGTTACCAATATTTTCAGAATAGCCTCCTTGATAGAAATAAGACACCTTTAGTGTACATTAAGTGCCTAAGTTCTTATCAAAATTTAACTCTTAAGGTATGGAGTTCATTCAATTGTCAAGAGTTTTTGGTTTGCTGATATCCTTGATATAAACTAAGCTGGAAAAATTACCATTCATTTAGATTATGTAAAGGAATTTGAACTGGCTACAAAGGTAATTGCGGAGACGAGAGGATTTGAACCTCCGATTCCCTTTCGGGAAAACCTCATTAGCAGTGAGGCGCGCGACGGGACCTTGCTCCCCATCCCCTTCAATTTGCGCAGTTTACACGCGTGCTTACACTCTGTGTGTCCTCTTGAATCAGTTAATAGCTGGGCAAAAAGTGGGCAATCCTGCCCTTTTTATCGCCTGAATTTTCCTGGAGCTTGGCCAATTGAGCCTGCTTTATCTGAAAATTTAGCACCTCCGTTAGGAATTTATAACTGCTTTTGACTCCTTTAGGCAGAGGTTTGGGTAGCAGCTTCTTCGGCTTCTGAGCCTTCTGGAATTGGGGGCTGTGTGGTTCCATTTATGCCTTTCTTCGATTATCTACTGTCTTAAAAAAAATAACCAGCATCTGCTGGAGAGATGGGGTTTTCTATATCTTGCAAGGTGAAACTATCTGATAGTTTGACGAACAGGACCATTGGCGTAGGTCATATCAACATATTCACCCGTTCGTCTTCTTAAGAAGAAGTCTTCAATCTGCTGTTGCGTAATAAGTCGCTGATAGCCGACTTTGTTGGCCCTCATCTCCCCGCGCGAAATCCATGCATAAACCGTTGACCTCTTGACGCCCAACTTATTGGCCACCTGCTCTGGGGTTAATCCTGCTTGAATAGGAGTGAACACCTTTTCTTCCATCTTGCAAGGGTCTCACGAGTGACTCGGTTTGCCTGCCTAAACCGAGACTGAATCAGGGACCGTGACAACAAAACTTTGTGCCTCAAAGTTGAAATATCCGTAGGCATATCCTGATTGCTCAAGGCCCTCTGAAATCCTCATATTAAGCCGCTTAGCCATTCTCCGAATTTTTCTGATTTTTCTATCAGGCATTGGCAGTTCTTGGTGTTTTTCTTTGAAATAGAGGTAGGTAAAGACCAATCCCGCTTCTTCATCCGACAATCCATTTTCGCGCATTGACTGTAGAAGTTGAATTTTTGATACGAGCGGAGTACTCCAGTTAGATGCTTCCCAATACTCACCTAGGGTGTCATTCAGCCTAACCTCACTCAAATCTTCAAGTTTGGAAAGGGAAGTCTCTCTGAGAATTGCACTCGGAATATGAACTTCGAACCGAGTATGGCCATTTTCAATGGGCGGGACCCCAGATTTAGGGTTTGCCGCTCGTTCCGCATGTTTGTCGTAGATTTTTAGAACCACTGAATCTGCGCCTGCGGGGTGAGACACTGTTTCCACCAACTTGTTCTCAAGGAAGTTGGCTAATCCTCGTTTCCATTTTGGGCGAAGATATTTCAAGTCATCCAATAAGAAGCGCTTGTCATCGACCAAGAAGTCTTGAGCGAGGTCCAACACCTGGACATGAACGTGTTTCTTCCAGTCCTCTGGAAACTCAGCAGACTTTTCACTCGTAATGTCGTTTACCTGGAATCCATAACGTGCGTCAGGGTCAGCAAAAGCTATTACGGCCTTTAGTACGTACTGACAGACGTCAGAAATCAAACTAAATGGGCAGAGTTCTATGCCGTGCTCCCTTAAGAAGTCTGATGGATTGAACTCCAAGCGCAATAAGTAGTTCCAAGCCCTGGTATTCCATGCCCATGAACCGTGTATCGGAGGTAGGCCAGGGATAGATATACGACCTTCCCATAAGCGACCTTCTAACAACCTACCTAGAAATGCACCTATTGCGACGGTGTCTGGGTGAATTGTTGCGCCTATCGCTATTCGGTCTACACCCCGTCTTCCAAGAATTCCCCCTCGGATTGCTTCCTCTAATGAGAGTAGTTGTACAGAATTATCATCATTTAACCCCCTATTAGAGAGGGCTCTCTCCTCGCTGTACAACTTAGATGCGTTAAAAGGTTCCGAACCGAGAATGTTCAAACTTTCAGACATTTAGTTCCTATTAAGCCGATTCTCGGCGTCCCTTTCGACGATAACTAATTTCATCTTCTTCGTGTAGGCGCCGTACTGAATTGAAGGTCTGGTCCGTGGTGCCCAGATAGAACTTTCTTACTGTCTGAGGGTCAGACCAACTTCCCTGCTCTAGCAGTTGCCGTTCAGAGTAGTTCCACTCGTCTGCAGCTGTTGTGCCAAATCTGTCGCGCATTGAATGAATCGAGAAGCGATACATGTGTAATGCCTTGCCAGCCGCGTCTTTATACGCGGGCATTTTCCATCCCAGTTCGTCTGAAGCCCGTCGGACTACTCTTGAATTGAACGAGTTCAAATTTATTACTCTCCCCTTGGAGTTTGGGAAAATGAGTGCAAGTGGGTTAGAACCCTGTTCCTGCTCCAATAACGCCTCCTCGCTGCGCCTCTTGAGCCAATTTCGTAAATCAAAGCCTGACGCGATTCGAAATGTAGGGGGTATAACAACCGCTCTGAATTTATTGTTCTTGGTTGTTCTCTCTTGTTTATCACCATCTTCTTCATATTTCCAATGGACCAGAACCAGATTTTCGACAGTATCAACGTAATTACCGAGGCCCATATTGTGGATGTCTTTAGAGGCCGTAAAAATAAAGGTTTCGTTGGCCCTGGTTCCGAGATTAGCGGAAGCGTGTATTAACCCCTCTCCGTAGGAATAGTGCTTCTGGCATTCTGTAGCAAAGGCTTGGACTTGCTCATGGGTCGGAACTTCTCCCCCAGCTGACTCTGCTGTTCCAAAGTGATTTCTAGATTGCACTCTTCGTGAATCCGCTGCTCGATAATTGCTTCCAGGTGGTGGGGCCCACTTCACTTGAGATACAAATCCGACCTGCTGTGATGTGAAGTAACCGCAAGAGTGCCCCCAATAAATAAATGTTCGGAGTACTCCATGCAAGTGTTTTCCTCTTAACGCCGTTCTTGTTGCTCTACTTAAGTAGGCTCGCAAGTGACTTGCAGTCAATTGGCTACAATCCAGATTTTGCTCACTTGCAAGCTTGATTAAATGATTAAAGTCATCTCGTCGGTCACTCTTCGTGCCTCGTTTCCAACGACTATCCTTGCCGCCTTGATTAATGTAATTCTCGATTACAGTGGCAAGTTTCTGGTTAGAGAATTCTGGTAAACCATTACCACCATTTACTAATGAGTCGTAACGTCCCTTTACATAGAGGAAAGTTGCATTAATTGTTCCGAAAGAAGTGCCGCCACTGCAGTCAATGTTGACATTCCTATAACTGGCCTTAACCCGCCAGTTTTTTCTAGAGGAAGTCGGCGGAACAATGGTGACACCATCAAGCACAAGCTTTTGACCCGTGGTCTTTGCTTTTTTGAGTAGTTTTGCAACTCGTGGCGATGGTTCGATGGGCTTTCTGGTTGCAGTTTTCATGCTACATGTACTCCCTCTCTGAAATGGATACTCTTCGGTTCATAGTCAGATGACATGCTGATTGCCGCTAAATCATGAACTCGTGGCACAGACCGCTCTGCGAGATATTTCAACACCAAAGCTTTAAACCAACGCCGATTACGTACAGGACTGGTAAGCGGACGTGGGAAGCCCGCTTCCTTAACTAAACCGTAAAGAGCTCGCGGTTTCTGACCCAGATACTTAGCAATATGATTAAGAGTCCAAACCTCATCATTGAGGTCGAGCTCAGGTACCAGGGCCACCTCGGTTCCTAATGAGTTCATGGACAGTAGGTTAACAACTTACCTACTGGTTATGCAACTCCGATAGCTACACCTGCTGGCTTTCTAACGGATTTCTTTTTAAGATGCGTGAGTGAAGTTGCCCCTCCTTCCTTCCTGGGTATCCCTTTTCAAGGGGTGGGGAGCCACCGTCCACTATTTCGGCTGGCCCTCGAATGAACTAGATGACAGTTATGGGCCCTTTGAGGTGGTGGTTCTGTCGAAAGACGATGAATTTGGGGTAGCTCGCCTCCAAGAGATTAGGTTCCTCGGCGCGGGAGGGTCAGGGCTGGTTCAACCGAGTGACTCACCAGGCGTGTCTCGTGCTGAGGATTCGTGGTTGGCGAATCTAATTTCAACGAGACGCAGTAATTCCGAAGTAGACCCTGGCGGTATGTACGAAGTGTTCTCCAAAGACGTTCAACGAAGGTTACTGACGGGTCATGTGGTCGCCTTACGTTTTCATCCTGTCCTGATGGCTCGCCAACTTCTTCGTACTAATGAAGTACAGGAACCCCTCCTGCAGGTCATGATGAAGAACCCCACCGAGACAATTACGGAAGCTACTGCCCGCCTTTATTTTGAACTTACTCAGTGGGGCGAAACTTCCGCGGCTTCCGTTATTGCTAAGCTTGAAGGAACATCCGTAGTAACAATCCGAAACAGATTGCACGCTGCGCGACGAAAGGGACTCTTAGATAAACCTGGTTCTGGAGTAAGGAGGTTATGAGTTAACGATACTGATGTCAGTGTCGAAACTTATGATAGTTCAATGGCATTTACTTTTGTAGATTTATTTGCAGGAATTGGGGGATTTCATGGTGCCCTTACCGCTCTCGGCGGAAACTGTGTTTATGCCTCAGAAATCGATAAAGATGCTTCCCGCATATACAGTCGCAATTGGGGAATGATTCCAGAGGGAGATATAACCCTTGCAGCAAATGAAACAAAAATGGAGGTACCCGAACACGATGTGCTGGTTGGTGGGTTTCCTTGTCAGCCCTTCAGCAAGTCTGGGAAGCAGCAAGGTATGGATGAAGCAAGAGGAACGCTTTTTTGGAATATAGCTAGAATCATCGAGGTTCGGCAACCGAAAATCGTCTTACTCGAAAACGTTCGAAATATCGCGGGTCCACGTCATGAGCACGAATGGGAAGTGATTATTCAAACTCTTCGCCAGTTGGGATATCGAGTGAGTTCCATTCCCCTAGTAGTTTCAGCTCACCGAATCCACCCCGACTTTGGGGGACGACCCCAGGTAAGAGAACGAGTCTTTATTGCGGCCACGAGGACTGGAAAACCAGGTTCTCTCCTGGGAGAAGAACCTGGTTTACCTGACCTATCCAGATTTGAAGAAAATTGGGATTTTCATCAATGGAATCTATCCAGAGACCTACCCCTTGATAAGAAACTCACCTCAGTTGAAAAGCGGTTGACTTCTTTGTCTGAAGCAGAACTTGAATGGATAGAAGTTTGGAATGACTTTGTTGTTTCGTATAAAGAGAAAAATCCAATTGGGCGACTGCCAGGTTTTCCAATCTGGGTGGACGATTGGGTTGTAACTAAAGACCTGAAAATCCCAAGAGGCACCCCTGAGTGGAAGGCGAACTTTCTAAGGAAAAATGCCGAATTTTATACGAGTAACAAAAGGATGCTAGATAAATGGATGCGCAAGCACAACGATCTTTCATCGTTTCCCCCTAGCCGCCGCAAATTTGAATGGCAAGCTCAAGATGCTAAGTCATTGTTAGAAACTATTATGCACTTTAGGCCGTCAGGTATTAGAGCTAAAAAAGCTTCTTCCGTCCCTGCTTTGGTAGCCATCACTCAAACCACAGTTTTAGGAAAACAAAAGCGAAGATTAACAATCCGTGAAGCAGCTCGTTTACAAGGGCTCCCAGAATGGTTTGATTTTCTCGACCAATCTCAATCTCAATCTTTTAAGCAATTAGGTAACGGCGTAAATATTGGTGGTGTTTATAACGTTATGAAAGCACAAGTTCTACGAGACCTGGATTTACTTGGAAGTGAGTCCAAACTAGTGAAGGCAATTCTAAATTCACCAAATTCTCCAGATGAGTATTTATTAAGTTTTCACGCACCTAGCCTTGGTAAAAACGCATCAGTGAAGGTTTCTCCGCTAAAAGCCAAGAGTTCATTGCCTTCGGCGTGACGCAGAATTAAGGAATTCAAACTCCTGTTTTTGAGCTAGGTACAAGTCGGCAGGTCTATTTTCCGCATATGCCATATACCAACTTGGCATGAATACAAACATTCCACTCTCGGAAGCTTCTTTCGCAAGTCTTCCGACGGTAGTAGCTGGCAAAAGTACTGCTCTATTATTCTGAGTTACTTCAATCCCTTGGAGTTGTTCTCTCTCAAAGACATACACACCAGGGTGTGCCTCGAATCCAATTTCTACTTTGCTCCCTCGCAAAGTATTGCTGTCAGCCGCATAAGGTTGGGTGGAAATAAGCAAGTCGAATCTATTAGCTTGCCCCTTGGACCAAAAGCTAATCATCTTCTCCCAGGTTTGGTCTAAGGGTAAGGCCTTTTGGATGTCTGGAGAATCTGTCAACAAAACTGAATCGAGAATACGCCACTCGCTTGGAGAGAGTCTTTCTGCAACAAGGGCTATCTGACCTTCTTTGATTGCTTTGTTGCGAAAATTGCCTGCTGGTGCCACAGTTGTTAACAACTTGCCATTTACACTCAGGCTACCTGTTGCTTTTCTATAACTTGATAGAACGTAGACCATGGTACTTTCGTAATTCCACTTCTTGTCTTCGGGAAGTTTCACGGTGGCATCCCAGAGGAGTGCTATCGCATTTATTCCTTTACCGACTTTGTGAGAGAAGTGTTCTCCTTCAAATTGATAATCCCATCCCTTGACACCTTTTGAACTTGCTTCTTCTCCTTCAGTTTCTCGTTCAGGTCTACTAATGGTCACTTCTCTGCGGTAACTATTTCGAAAGTTAATTGCAGCATCTACAAATAAGTCTTCTAGGAGGGCTGCAGAGGTCATTCCATAGTAGTGAATCGGGTATTGAAACGAAGCGGCAACTAGAGGTATTAGATATTCCTGGCGCGAAAGCATGTCGTCGAAGAAGCTTACGAGTTCCTTGCTTTTACTCATATGAGGATTCTAGAGCTCTCGTACTCCTCATTCCTCGAAGCCGCAATTACACCACCTCGACTTTGGTCTAATTCAATCAGGTGCCAATCAAAAGGTGTCCAGGGAACTGATTTCGTGGAGTATTTCTAGGCTACTGTCTGAAAAAATCATTTCTATCTGTATCCACGGCCTGGCGACAGTTGGATTCTAAGTTGACTTAAGGATGGGGGTTGGTTTCCGAAAAATTTCTTTACAGTTCCGTGCGCTGCTGATAACGTCTAACAGCAGACCATGGGTTTAGCCACAAATTAGACAGGAGAATTTAATGAGTCACAAGATTAGTATGCGCCAACCGAAAGATTCCGTAATAAATAGGGATGTTGAGTTTCTGGTTTACAAAGACGGAAAGAAGTTGGGAACACTCAAGATAAGTAGAGGTTCCTTAGATTGGATACCGAGAAACGGAACAGTGACTCGATATCTTTCATGGTCCGACTTTGCCCTAATCATGGAGTCGAGAGATGAGGTGGTAGTTAGTTAAGACGTTTTTGCCTAATTCAAATTACTCAGTTGCTTAATAGGGAGATACAGTTTTTCTTTCGTTAATCTCTGCGCACCTTCTAGCATTCGGTTCAGAACTATCACTATCCATTCATTATTTTCAGGCATTTTTTCCCAAGGAATTAAATGAATATCGGTGAACTTAGATGTGTTGTGAAATCCACAAAGGTGCATAGCGTTTGTGTGGTGGGTTAGACCTCCCCGCGATTGTGGGAACAAGTGGTCAACATGCACTTTCACTCCCTTAAACGGGCATGAATAGCCCCAAATCTCTTTCGAGCGACACTGCGAATAGATGGTGGTGCCCGCGAAACTCCTGGGACCCCTAGGGTCTGGGATGCCAAGTTCCACATAATGGTCTGGAAGCAATAGAGTTAAGACTTCTGGAATTCCAAAGGTTTCGGCACTTTCAACTTGTGCAAGTTTTTCTATCCAGTGTTCGCCTTCAGACTTAGCTAGAAATTCGAAATAGCGGTGGGCATAACTCATTCGTGACTTAAAAGGAATCTCAGTCTCTGACATTTAAAGTCAGTTCCTTCTTTATGGTGTTATCCCCATAAAGGTCCACCTTTATATTCAATACTATTTTGTTTCGCAAACTTTTCAATTCTTGTGGCTTGAATTTCTTTCCTCGCTTGAATTCAGTGAAACTATAATTTTCGTCGAAGGGCTTGTCCTTCAGACTTATGGCAACGGGACCCGCATTTGTGCATGGGCTGGAAATCTTTATCCATCTAACACTTCCTGGAATATCCTCAGCTCGCTTTTCGAGGCCACCTGGTAAGTTCAAATGGAAATAACTACCCGAATTCCTTATTGGGTTATCCTCATCATCTAATAACTTGTATTCGACCTTCAAATAGGAGTCAGCGCCTTGAAGATATTCGCAAACCGTACCCACGTTCTCAGGTAGTTCACCATTAGAAAAAATCTTCTCGAAACAGTCAAACGCTAACTTCTTGCTAATTGTTCCAGCGCGACCGCTTGTCGAATTTACCCATCCTGATACGTCCCAATCAGTTTGGTCAAAATTCAAATCCTTCAAAACTCTATTCCAATCACGCGGTCTACCATTGTTTATTAAATAGGCACATACTCCAGCAATAAATGCATCTCTGAAATACCTTTGTTCACTTCGTAACTCACCAAAGAAAGCAGACCGCTCAACATCACGGCGGACTACGCCTTTTAGGGCATGCACCGCCAGTGCTACTTCATTAGCCACATCTTCATCTGATAGTTGGTGTTCGCCTCCTTGTACGCGAAAGTACTTATCTTTGAGCAAATCTTGTAAATACTTCGCATCGAAGGAAAAACCTCCTGGAGCGATGCTCCGAGGCTCTAACTCGGGATTAAACCCGATGGTGTCATAGAAGGGGTTTGCCACGTTCGAGAACGACTGTGTTTTACAAATTATTGCTGTTGTCCTCATTGCCCTCCATGTAGGACCAGACGCATCATAAGGACCAAGATTGAAAACAAACTGCATCCAAGCTTGATGTATTGGGTTTAGGGCTGTGGCTTCCGTGGTTACTTGAGCAAATATCCGAGCCAACATAGCTGGGAGATAAGAGTTGTTCTCTGAATATAGTAGGACAAATGGCACTGGGGAAACGGTCGTTTGTGTCTCAGCTAAACCCATGACGCGATGTTGTCCATCGATAATCCAAAGAGGTTTTTGTTCACGAGAGTCTTCCGAAATCGCAATTTTGATTGTGAAAAGTCCCGTTCTGTGCCCATGAGCATCTTCTTCTTCCCTGACATTAATTCTGTTGCTTGGATTGACTGCTAGAAGGACAGGGTTTGGCATAATTTCTTGGGGGAGGTCGAATCTACGTGCTATAGCTTCCACTTTTTCCCGTTGAAGTGGTCTCTGCCAATGCTCAGTTGGGGGAGTAAGCACTTCGGCTGCGATTTGCCTGTTGGGAGTGTTGTATTCAAAACTAGGCGCATCTGAGACTTCGCGCAATTTCTTTGCGTCTAATGCTCCAAGAAAGAATGGGTACTTCTCACCATTATTGGTTATCTCAAATCGCTGACAATTCAAAACTATCTCGTTCGGCATCCCAACTCCTTGCTGAAACAACGCAGGCCTCAAATGTAGCTGAAACCGATACGAACGGTAAGGGTTTATTGACATTTAGGCCAGAAACAAAAAGGAGGTTAAACTGTTCCTACGAAATTTATAGGGTTAGGCACTTCAGTAAATACCGCTGGATTTAGCTCTTGATCCCTCACACTTTAAATCTACTGCCAACCACCGACAGTCATAAGGGCTATACTTTGCTCTAGGTCAAGAACTAAGTGTTAGGCCCTTTAGCTGACTTAGTACCAACCGCGCCCTCTGCGCACGGTGGTTCTAAAGGAAGACCTGCTGATGATGAAAGACACCATCAGAGGAGCAGGAGGTTTCTATGGGAAAGATTATTCTCACAGGTATTTCGTGGGGCTCACACAAATTCTCGCTTGATTATCCCTCAATTAAGGGAAAGATCAAATGTTTTGCTATCTGCACCTGTGGTTATCAGGTCGAGATACTTCATTATAAGAGTTGGGGAGGATCAAGGCAGGTTCAGTATGAGTGGGATAAACATATTGGTCAGATTCGCTAGCTTGATTCAGGAAATCAAAGTTCAATAAAAACTTTGCCTGTCTGCTTCCTATCAGATCCCTAGTTAGTGCCTGCGCTAGAGTTTTAGGTATCAATGAAATTACGAATCCTTTACCATTTCTGAGGGCCAAATTTCCTTCAATTCTGGCAGCACAACCAAGAGATACGAAGTTAAAAGATCACTAAGCAACTTGGTAGCGTTAATAACCTTCATAGCATCACTCTTGATTGATTTGCCTCTATGAGTTAAATTGCTTCGAACTTCATAACAAGATTGTATAGATTTCACGAGATTAGTTGGAGAGGTTTTCCCTTCCCTAATATTTGTAACTTTACGAACGTCCCATATTTCATCAATTACTATGGAGCTGAATGCTTGTTGCATTTCTGGCTCTTCAGTTATGGCATTAAGTCGTTTCGTCACGTTTGAGCCAAATTTGCTACCGAACCGTAATGAAAGTACGTACTCGAATATTGAAGTCAGAGTTAGATAATCACCCTCGATTCTTAGCAGTCCTGGCCAACTTCCCTCTCCGTTCCAATATACTGGTGCTTTCCAGTAGCTACCTGGACTTAGACCCTTTGGGACTCTAAGATCCGTAATTTTCAAATTTAGGACAAGATTCGGATACCCATATCCCAGCAAGGGTGAGTGAGCAGAAGACCAATTACCTTCCCAGGGCTCTGGATTCGATTGATCAATCTTTGCTCCTGCGAAAGTTACAGCTCCAATGTTCTCGCCAGTTGAAGAAGTAGCCTGCACCTCCTGGAGTCTATAGTTTGAACCCTCATACAAATTTGCAACCTCGATAAGTGCTGACTCTTCTCCATCTCTTGGAAACAATAAATAACCTGGCACGTGTCGGTGCGCATGTCCATCCTGAGAGTGTATTTTTAAAGCTGGAAGTCCATCACGCAAATAGATTTCAGCACTTACAATTTTGGCCTCTTCAAATCGCTCAACAAAACTAGAAATTTGTCCAAATGCCAATTCCTGAGGCATCAAGGTTCCGTAGACGAATAGAGGCTTCACTTACCCGATTTCAAATTTACGAGCTTGTGCTAGATCTATTGGAGCGGTGAGAACTGGAGTTTTCAGGGACTCGATATCACTCTTGAGATGAATGTCTAGGTGACCAAAATGGGCAAGAAGAATGAATGGCCCACTTCGTTCGCGGATAACTTTTCTTGCCTCGCTGACTTTTTGAATTCCACTTGCATCTTTCATTTCGAAGACTTGATCCCTGCCTCGTTTTCCAGCGAACAGGTCAATCGTCAAGCCCAGATCGTCGTAGGCAAAAAATAATAATGCATCCGTAAGCATGCTATCTAAGTCTGGGATCAAACGATCTCCTTTGGGTTCATCTGGTCGGAACCAGCATGGCCTATCCCAATCAACTAAATGAATTGCCTTCCCTCTAACCGTTGCAATAGCAATAAAGTCGCTCATAGAAAGCAAGTTTAGGGGCTACTGCCTAACCACCGCTTCATCCCAATTAGGAATATTGATGGTTTTGGATGATATCTGGTCAAACCTAATCAATCCATCAATTGGAGTCCTCAACTCCACGAGAGTTACCTTTTGTCATCTTTGCAATTAGCGTCAAAGCCTCCTCGGATGTAAAACCAGCACTGAGCATTGTCTTATAAATTTCATGTAACCTAATTGCAGAGGCCTCTAACGCGGTGAGACCGCTGAACTCTTCTGTATGTTCCATAGCAGCAACCTAGTGATGACCACTGACAAAGATGGGCAAAAGTTGGGCAAACACCTTGGTCGTGAACAACTAATGTGATCAAAAGAAGTTGTTTCTTGCGGAGACGAGAGGATTTGAACCTCCGATTCCCTTTCGGGAAAACCTCATTAGCAGTGAGGCGCACTAGACCGGGCTATGCGACGTCTCCAGTTATTAGGGGAGTTTACTCACTCTTGATGAAAGCT
>Ga0194118_10003571_pt1 | contig 17959 bp, 28 predicted proteins | sample TA2MahsurfametaG_2_FD_148662 | JGI IMG/M metagenome (GOLD analysis project Ga0194118, IMG submission 148662) | Freshwater microbial communities from Lake Tanganyika, Tanzania - TA2015013 Mahale N5 surface | ecosystem: Environmental > Aquatic > Freshwater > Lake | place: Tanzania: Lake...
GATAAAAATTACATCAAAAGTTTCTGTATTTTTTTCAAAAAAATCATCTGACCTCATGTGATGCGTAGCTAGTTTCGCTACAGAGAAATCTGGGTCTACTCCTGTTTTATATTCGCATTGTATGTTTACAAAATTTTCTCCGTATTCGACTCCAATTTCAAGATACTTTTTTGCGTTAATTTTATTTATTAAGAAATTCAATAGTTCAGTTCTTGTCTTCATAAAAATTTAATAGCTCTTTCATCTTTTAAAATAATTTGTGTCCTTGTTAATTTTTCTTTTTCTGAAAACATACAGTTCAATGGATAGTGTGTAATAAGGCTAACGTCATAACCATGATAAGGGTATTCTTTAAAGATGTCTAACTTTATGTCAATATCTTTATAAGAAGATAAGATTGACATATCAGAAACGTGTGGTTTTTTATTGCCATTTTTATCAAAATCATAATAATCTTTTTCACTTATTTTAAAATTAATAATGTCATCAATTATTTTTTTATATTTATTAGGAGGCATACAAATAGATGAACAATGTATAGCAACACAAGTTGTTACTATTTTTTCTCCATAATCAATTGGAAAAAAACCATAGTTTATCATATCCATATCGGCATACCATCCTCCGACTTTCGACATATATAACCACCGCAAAAAACAATACATTTCATATTTCTTAGAATTAACTGTTGGTAGTTTTTGACAAGCATTATATAATTCTTCATACCCATCACAGTTCTCGCATTCTTTTATCCCATAAATAACAGGTGTCCACCCATAATAACTCCAGCTTTTTTTCCATATCTCAATTAAATCATTTTGATCTGAGTGATTTATCCACGGTTCATTAATAGGTTCATAAAAACAATATACATTCATAAAATTAAAATCCATTCTTTAACATCGTTACAAGCTTTATATTTAATTTTTTTAAATCTTTGTTCTGATGTTGGTATGCAAAATTTAATTTTTATATTCATGTTAGTATTTATATTGATGGATTACAGCTTTCAATCCAGTTTCTAACATTTTATTACGCTGTCTTTGATTATAATAGAAATCTCCAAAACCTGAATAAGAAGAAGGAGTCCATGCTACTTTATTAAATACTTTTTCTTTTACATCTTTTAGAATTCTTAATCCTACGTCTAAATCCCAAGCATATTTACTTTCAAGGATACTTGTGTCATCTCCTATCCTATAAGCTAATTCTTTTGCAAAATATTCTTTCATTTTTGCTGTATTATAAAATGTTAAAGCTCCATTACAGTATAAACCATAAGGAGCAGCGGGTTCTAAGCTTATTGTTAAACCGCATTCCTTAGAATAGTTATAAGAATACTCTGCAAAGGATTGTAAAAGATTGCCACAGGTGCTTGCGTTGTACCTTATTGCAGGGGTGCCAGCGATAATAGGCTCAGAATCCCAAGATAAAAATTCATCCCATAGCTTATCAAACCACAGATCTTGGCCTACTTTGCAATCCCATTCATAACCAAAGAAATGATCTAGTTCAAAATTATCTGCTATTCTTATAAATTCAATAAATGACCAAAAAGCATATCTCTCTTTTGCCCATACATTATTAAATGTTAAAGGCGGCATTTCAAATTTATAAAACTCTACTGGGTATTTGTTTGGGATTTCTAAATCAACTTCAGAACAAGTAATAATTCTTACCCCGCGATTAGAAGCTTTATATGAGGTTAGATTATTTAAACATTTTAAGTTCTTGGGAGATAAATTTTGTAAATAAAGGATAATAGCAGTTTTTAAACCTTTACTAATATTGAACTCTTTTATTGTCCTTTTGCCTTTATGAGAATATAGAGTATCTACTTCAGTAATTATTTCATTATTAGTTGAAAACAAAAAATTTACATTCCTCGCTTCTTGTTCTGTTTTTAATTCACCAATCGGAATTGTGTCTATGGAGTTTTCGTTTTCAAATATTACATCATAAAATTTAAGGAATAAAACTCTAGTATCGTTTCCAAAACTAGAGCAATCTTGGCTGCTGAATTTCAACACTTGAACATCTTTAATGTCAATACTTATTGAAATCTTTTCATCAACTGTGTATTTTTGATTATGTATTTCTTTAGTAAGACCATTTTTTAATCTGGCAAGAATTAGTATTTCTTTGTCATTAAATTCATTTACTAATTCTAAGCGCATCTTGGTATAAGGGATTTCTTTGTTAAATACAAAAGAAAAACTAGGCTTTGTCCAACGAAACATTTTATTATCAAATATTTCTATATTATACCATCCTTCATCTAAGAATAGTTCCTCATTATCAAATGCCTTGTATTCAACATTTCTCTTGTCAACTACATAAGTTAGTTTTTCTATGATTATTTCTTTGTTGATTTTCCCGTTTAATTTATTAAAAGTTTCTTCATTGATGACAGATAGGATGTCAATTTTACTATTATTAATTAATTCAATAATCTCTTCATTAACTTCGTCTATGTCAGAAAATAATTTTGCGATTATATTTTTAACGCTTGAAATTTTATTTGATTCTATTAGAGAATTCCAATCTTTCGGGTGAGAACAAAGAACTACTTCTGAATATTTTAAAAGAGCGTTTTTTACTCTGCTGACTTTTTTATCTAGTTCTGAGCTTTCCTCGCCAGTATTATCTATTTTAATTGGTTTCCAAGCTACGCTAATTTTATCTAATAGTAAATTATAAATAAAACTCTTACAAGCTATTGCTCTGCCCGAAGTCCCTGACGGGCCAATGCATAGTACATTTTTATAATTAATAGAGTCCACGATTTATTATATATTATAAAACAAAAAAGATAGCAGGATTTTAGCCCCGCTACCCTTTTGTTATCTATTCTTCTTTCTTTTTACCTCTAAGAAGAATCCTATTGCAATCAAAACAAACAATAGGAATATTATCATCAGGATACCGTCACTTTCTTTGTGAAGCGTCCTTGTTGATCTCTCTGATTATAAAAGGTTACAATAACCTGACCCTCGTCTTGATCATCTTCCTCTGCGGGGCATTCATCGCAATCGCAGGGATCGGTGTAGCTATCAAAATCATTGTCTGAGTATTTCTCAGTGTAATGGTCAGGAAGCTTTTCGGTGTATTCAGAAACTACTTTGTACTTGCAGGTACGGAGTTTCTGGCAATTAGAATCCTTTGGTATGCTAACTACATCCGCAGGATTGATTTCGACAATAAGTAAACGCTTGCCATAACCTCCTCCAAAAGAAGAGGCGTATTCCAAAGAACCAGCATGGAATCCAGCAGAACAACCAATATCTGCATCATCACAAACAGCATTGCGAACCATTTCGAGAGTCTTGCCAATGCTATTATCGAAGGTTCCAGTATGGTGGTCTTTCCAATCAGAGAGAACTGACTTATAAGCCAAGAAGTTACCATTAGGAGTAATAGGCATGGCTTTATGCTCAAGGAATGAATAAAGCTCATTTACTGCCCTCTTGGAAGGGTTGCTCATGAGATTATTCAAGAAAGCGACAAGAGGCTCAAAAGGCAATCCCTCCTTCATGAAGGAAAAGATCTTATCGCAAACGTAATTATGAACTGGTTGCCCAGCATACTTAACAGCACCATCTTTAATCTCAATGTTACCATGAGAATATTGGCGAATCGCCTTTGGGACATCGACAAGGGTTGGGATCTTGTCAAACTGCCTGTCTATAATTGCTTGTCTGACGGCACCGTAATTAGGGTGCCCATCGTTCAAGGTATGGCTAATCCCGTCGAAAACGACGGTAATAGAATTATTAGTTATAATGTATGGGATGTTCATGTTGTTTTACTTTATTACCGACAAGATGATTTCGTCGCTTTGATCAGTCTTTCTCCAGTCAAGATATCCGTGATCAATGACGGTCAAGATAGGATAGTTTTCAAAGAACTTTTCGAAGTCCTCAAATATAGTAATTGGAGAATTAGAGTTTCCAGCCGCCAGAAGAAATAGGCTGATACAAGATGTAGTCTTTAATGCTTGAAAAATAGATTCGAACTTTTTTTGTTTTTTAATACTTTCTAATTCTTCATAACCTTTAATAAGGTTCAGAACTTCTTGGTTATTTTGAACATTTTTGTGTCCAGCATAGCGGCGGAAAAATGAGATAAAAGACCTCTGCTCAGAAGGGAAATCAGAAGAGGAGGCTTTAATGTAATTAGTAAAAGCATCTAATTCTTTTTTTGTCTTGAGAGTATCAATTAGTGTATTAATGATCCAGTCTTTAAACTCAACAAAATTTTTATTCTTGTCTATACCCTTGGGGATTTCTTTAAATCCAAAGATGTTAACAGAAGGGATCGAAGCAAATGAGCAGATTTCATTAACGAATTTAATCATCGTTTCTGGACAAATGCTCTCTTTAGCAGAATATTCAAAACGAGAAATACATAGATAAACGCCAGCATCATTTTTGAGATCAACAAGAACGGGCTTCCAGTATTCAGAAAGCGTATTGGTCCTCATATTCCCCTTGTCAAGGTCTAGAATAAAAGACCGTTTAAAATGTTTTTTATTTCTTATGCTAGGGGCGTTGTTACTAACGGTCACTTGCTTAAATACAGCAGGAGCTTCAAGCTCAGAAAGCTTTTTAAAGGTATAGTTTTCGAGACCCCTGCTAACCAAAGCTTCTTGCCATTTCTGTTCATTGTTTACTTTAATGACGGTTATGCCTTTGCAAGACTTCTTGTTGATAATGGCCTCTGTTGCTCTCCTGCGAAGATACTTGCTATCGCAATCGTCAATGACAATCAACTCTTCGATTTCAGAAGGCAAGGTTCTGGTAGCATAAAAAGAAACATTCTTCAAAGACCTGTGACCTTTGAAATGGCGAGTGAATGAAGCTGGAAACTTATTGTCTACCTTGTCTTCAGGAGCAAAATCAAAATCAATATCTGGTTCAATAACTTTAAATCCTTTCCATTGACATTTATTGCCTAAGAAACGAAAGTCAAGATGGCTAAAAAGATTACCAAAAGTATCTTGATAAAGTCTTTTGGCCTCAAAGATATCAGCAGCGTTCTCAATCTTACCATTAATCTTCTCCATCAATTCGGAGAAGAGCGACTCAAGAAGCTTAACAATATTCTTCTTGGTATAATCAGTGTACTGAAGATCTTCTCTGGAAGCAGAAACTTCAAGAGTCCCAATATCAGTATAAAAGATGAAATTATAACCCAAAGGCAAGCTGCCACTAAGCCCAACCTTTTGATGAAACAAGGCTCTGATTTCTTCCGTCATCAAATCAACGTCAAGCGGGTAAGCAACATTACCCATCACGATGACAGAACGAAAACTAGAAGTAGTGTTATTCCTATTATAGAATTTCCAGTTAGTGCCTTCAATAGTAGGATCACTAAGACGAATTTCAGAGGCATCAATGCCTTTGATCTCGACTTTGTTGCTCCAAAACTTGAAGAAATTCTTGATTTTAATAGTAAAATTAGTAAGATGTTGAGACTTAACTGGAACGCAGATCTCAACTCCGTTAGGCTCGCTTGTCTCCTCCTCATTCATTTTGGCGATCATGCCAATCTGAGAAGGGTCGATGTAAGCATTGTATATAGACTTCTTGCCGTTGACATAAGAGTTAATGACAAAGTTATCGCCATAAGCGAAAGCAGACTTGGAGCCAAGACCAAGTTGCCCAATTAACTTATTGGAACTACGTTTAGTGGACTCACCGTAGTTAGCATAGATATCACGAATCTCATCCTCATTGAGACCGTTGCCAAAGTCTCGCACCCTAAAAGTAGGATCTAAGGCATTTGGAGCGGTGACGATGATTGGTTGATCATCCTTGCCAGCTTCGACGTTGGCATCGACCGCATTGGCAGAATACTCTCTGATGACCGCAAGGATCTTGTCAGAGTAGAGTTGGTTGCGTAGAACCCCAAAGATATGGGCAAGACCGTCCTGCTTGATGCCGAAAGATACGGACTTGAACTGGTCCGACATCAGCACAGAATTCTCGTTTTTCGGAGCGATTTGCATGATTTACAAGTGTTGATTTCCTACCGACAGGGACAGCTTAGAGTCTGGAAAACCAAAGCGCAAGGGATTTTTCAGAAATTTATTTTTCCGACAAGTTGAGGATTTGGTCGAGAGTCTCCTTGACCCTGATCCCAGCGGCGGCTCCATCTTTGGTGTGGATGATGGTATGAACTTTGCTAGGTTCAATAGACGTTACATTATCTAAATTAACAAGAATAGGAATATAATCACGACCATTATCATGATTAAGATCAAGCGCATGAACTTTAATTAAGTGAGCCATATTAATTATTAATATTTAGTAATTTTTGGTAACCGTTTTCAACCGTCGAGAAAAATTTATTTTGAAGGTAAAGTTCCTCTATCGTAAGCTCTCTATCCTCTAAAGTCAAGAGATTATATTGCTCTATTGAGAAATTTCCTTCTGGATCTTCAGAATAATTAGCGAACATTACATTAAAATGCTTGTCGCTCAAATAATCTTCAGCATCTTTAAATTCACTAGAGATGTAAAACGTAGAATTTTCATCCCATGTGCTATCTTTTCGTAGACAGACGCAGATTCTCGTATTATTTTTGTCTATCTTACCACGAAATAAGAAGGCATTAATTTTTTGCATCATAAAACTGGAGCGGGAAACCAGAATCGAACTGGTGCATAAACTTTGGAAGAGTTTTAGGCTACCATTACATCATTCCCGCAAAGCGGTTTTAAGGATTACCGCAAACCTTTTCTCCACTTAGAAATTCCACCTAAGTCCACCAACTGCAACTACAGAGTCATTTAGCTCCTTGATTGCAAAATTATACTTACTTACGCTAAAGTCATTGTCATAATAACCAACTTCAGCAAAAGGCTCTAGGTGATTAAACAAAACCTTTGAAACAGTTACCTTCGCCGTCTTGAAATTATAATCAGTGAACTTACCATACTCAACCAGAGGAGTGATAGTAAACCAACCGAATACATCAGTAGGACGCTTCAAGCCAAAAACGTAGCCAGTCTGATCAAGATCAAGATCGTGAGTCCCCTTTATATAAGGAGTAACGACGATATTCTCAAGAGCGATAGTACCTGCTACTTCAGTTGAGTTTGGCGCAGCGGGGATCGCAGTCTGGTGACGAAATACTTGACCATCCAACCGAACTGTCACGCCCTCAAGAACCTTGAAGCCCTTGCTAAGACCAACAACCCAATGAGATTCATCAAGAGCAGAAGAAACAGGGATGATTGTTCCCCCAAATGAAGCATCAATGCCAAAATAAGTTGCTCCAATATTTACTCCACCAAAAGCTTGAGCTTCAGTGCGAGCAACGCCATTTACGATGTAGTGAGTAGTATAGCCAACCTCTGTACTCGCCTTGATGTCTTCGGCAAAAGCCTTAGTTGCGAATAGTGAGGTGACTAACGCCAGTAGTGTTAAGATTCTTTTCATAACACCTTATTTTACACACGGGATGGGTCTTTGTCAAAAATTTATTCGTACCCCTCTACTTCAAAGCATCCGAATCCTGCCTGATGCTCGAAAGTAAGGAGTCCGCACCGCTTACTGCGAAGGCTAGTGCAGACCCCATAATCAAGACTGAAATCTTTACTCGTTTTGTCGTACAGGGGAATGAAGTGCTTGCAGCCAGCACTACAATCAAGATAATGATAATCTCTATCTGCTCTTGTTATTTTCCCTCCGTATTCGACGTAATCAGTATCTAATACTTTACAAAAATTAAAAAGGTTGATTTGATTCTTTTTCTTTTTCTTCATAACGCCTCAGGTACTCTTGGCCTTTACCTGTAAGCATTCTACCCTTTTCTGCTATTTGTATCAGATTATTTTTCAATAACCAAGTTTCAAAATCTTTCTGAAGGCTAGAGCGAGTCATGCCAACAATTGCAGAGAGATTTGTAAGAGTCATTTCTGTTTTGCATTTGAGAGTTTGCAAGATTCTCAACTCTATCTGATTGAGACCCAGAGGAAGAATACTAAGCTTTTCTTTAAGGAGGGTCCAGTCATCACTAGTGAAGACTCTCTCTTCTTTTGTCTTTAAGTAAGAGTCAATCTTATTAGCCATGGCTTGGGCCTGTCTAGCATTGCCACGCAAACAAGAAGAAATGTCGCAAAGGGAATCTTCATCGAATTCACAATTAACGCTCTTCTTTATTATTTGCGAAAGCTCGCTATGTGAATACTCTTGAAGTTCGACTCGCTCAAGGCGATCAAGCAAAGCATGAAAAATCAACTGGGGCTCAGTTGTGCAGAACAAAAAACTCTGAACAGAGAAGTCAAAGTCAACAGCATAATCAGGAAGATTAAGAGTGTTTTTGTTGAAAGCATTAGGATTAAAAAGACTCAAGAAGTTAATCTGGAGACTTTTAGGAAGCTCGCTGGCTTCATCAAAAAGCACAGTCACTTCTTTATTGGCTATCGCAGGGACATAGACATCATTGAAGAAACTTTCGGATGAACCGATAGTTGCACAATTAATCTCAAGAAGAGGCTTGCATTTGCTGCCGTCTCTCTTAAGAAGGTTTCTAGCGTATTGTTTTGCAATGGTAGTTTTGCCTGATCCCCTTGGGGCGACAAAAAGGAAATTAGGAGAAATATTACTTTTCTCATAAACGTCAAGATAAAAGTTAAGTTTATTTTTAACTAAAACCTGACCAATAATTGAATCGAAGCGTTTGTCCATATTAAAAGTTCTCTGAAATAGAAAAATGAACTTCTGGTTTTTCCTGCTTGGCAGAGATCTCTTGAGGAAGAGAAGGGGTTTCCTCTTCATCAATGAGATTCATCTGCTTTGCGAATTTGATGCTGACTGGAATTTTCGCGGCGTCAGTCAACTTCTCACGAAGCTGGGAGACACTAACGAATGCAAGGTTCTTGCCGCCCATTGGGCGGCCTCTAGTTTTCAAGGATTTGGTCATCAGGAGGCCAATTTACGAGGGTTTTGGCGCAAGTCAAGCCTTTTAGAAAATTTTTCCAAATCGAACCTGCTCGTTTTCGCCGCAGACCAAGATCTCTAACCCAAACACCATATTCTTAGAGTCTTGAGTTTCCTTAGCTAAAAGAGTATTTAATTCTTTCTCAAATTCATCAAGAAGATTAGATGGAATAATTATAGCATTAAAATGTTCGCCTACCTTGTATCCCTTAATTTGAGCTTCCTGAATGGCTTTTTGAATCTTTTGTAACATGTTAGTAAAGGAACCACTTCCAATCTCTATGTTTGTTTTCTATCTTAATAACAAAAGGGTGAGTATTGGGTTTCTTAGGTTTTTTAATTAATGGCATACCAAATTCTTCAAGAGTTTTATTAGATTTTAAACTATTGATTTTGATATCGCAAGTCACCATATTCTCCCAAGTGCTTTTGCCATTTCTGGATACGGGAATCAGGTGATCTATATTTGCGTCTTCCTTTGGCAATTTTCTGCCAGTATATTGGCAAGTCCAATCATCTCTTTCAAAAACGGCTTTTTTGCTTAGTTTAGCATGAAAGATTGGAATCTTTGAGAAGTTTTTGCTGATGACGACGGTGGGAATGCGAAAGGTCTTATATGGAGAGGAGATAGTATAATCGAAAGATCGCACCGGCAGAGTCTCCCAAACCTCCCACGAAACTGGTCTGTAATCTGGGTTTTCAAAATTATATTCTCCATTCGCTAAAGGATAATTAACATCCATAGCAAGATAAGTGCCTTTAAACACCTTGCTGATGGCACTCTCAAGCCCTTCAGTTCCAATACCTAGCCAGTTTTTATTTAATTTAAGGCAGGTTAAATTTTCAACAGCAAACATATTCTTCAAATTTATTTTCTCCATTAGAATCAACGGAGTAAAATATCTTCTTTGGGTTTAGGAACTTAATCAGATTTTGGCAAGAACTACAAGGTTTAGAATTCCTTATTTCGCCATTTCTGTCTATTCTTGTGGTAACTAAATTAACTTTCGAGAAATCTATATTAGTAAGATTCTTGAATTTTATAAAGGCATTTAATTCGGAGCAAGTATATTTATCTTTTACTTTTTCTCCGTTGGTGCCTGTTTTAGGATTTTTGAGGTTGGTGGGATTGCTTTTTCTAGAATTCTTGCCAATAGTAATTATTCTATTCTTGTGGAATACAAAAGAAAAATGCTGGCATTTTAAATCAGAATCAATCTCGCGCAAAGCCTTTGTAAGGTTAACACACTTTTCAAGATTTGTTTTTTTCACAAAGAGTTAGTTCAGCTTTTTTTATTGATTATTTTATGAAAGAAATATAAAAAGCATATTCTTTCTTAGATTCTTTTGTAATGTTGATTCTGTCTTTTTTCCATTTTGGAAAATTTTTGTAAGCCTAGTCCCAAGCTTTAGAATACTCATCACTAACCTTTCTTGATTTTGCCATACTCTTCTTCCATGCACTGCTTGAGCAACTTCAAATAATGAGTAAAAAATGATTCTCCGATCTTAGATGAGTCGGCTAACTTATCTTGCCTGTCTTTCTCACAACTAGCTTCTATAAGTTGCTGAATGAGTTTTAGAGACTGATCCATACATTTTGAGATATTATTGGGAGAAAATCAGTTTGTCAACTATTTTTTCCACTTTAGTTCTTTAAGAATTCCATCAATTAAATTTTTTTCATGGCTGTCCATATCTTTTTCTAGCTGAATAAGAATGCTTTGCACATCAAAGATCTTGTCTGGGTTTTCTCTTTGTTTGATTTTCATATCTTGTATTACGTCTATAATTTTAATGAGAGGAGCCTTGTATTCATCGAATTTTTGTTTACTAACAAGGTTACTGATTTCAAACGCTTTAGGAGTCAAACCTTTAAACAAAGAAATGACTAATGACCCCATCATATCAAAAATAGAAAATGCAGCGCCAGCAATTGGATTTACTGTAGCGAGCAATCTGAGAATAATAAATATTACAGAAAAAATAATTATCGCAGTCAAGGCACTAAAAAAGAATTTCTTTAATCCCCAAATTACAGCATTTAAACCAAACATCCCGCTCATTGAATTAAGAGTAGCTTTTGCAGCATCCGCTTCTTCCGCTACTTTCTTGGCTTTATCAGACATTTGCCAAAGTTGGTCATCGTATTTTTCATTTAACTGCGCCTTTTCTTTTTGTAATTTAATAATTATATCATCTCGTTGAGCTAAGAGTTCTTGTCCTTTCTTTCTCTCTTCTTCAACTGCGGAATTTAATAAATCAACAGTTGCTTTTATTCTCTTTATTTCATCAATATGAGGAGAACCTACAAGAGAAACGACTCTTTCGTTTAAAGACTTTGCTGTCTCTACTTGAATTGGGGGATTAGTAACTTGTGTTAAAGAATACTGAACACCTTGCGCTAATGTAGAGGTTTGAACTTTTTTGCCTTTTTCATTTTTTTCTATTTGCTCAAGTGTTTCGTCTAATTTTTTCTCCTGTGTGTCTATAATTTGCTGGTTAGCAGTAGGAGGTTTAGTGGGCGAAACAGTAAAGCATCCAGAAAGAAAGATTGCCGCAAATAAAAATAGTCTCTTTAAATATTTCATATTAAACCTCTCTATAAAAAATTACACAAAAAACCGCCTTTCGGCGGTGTGAGATTTATTATTCTTGTCTAGAAAGAAGATTACACCAATTTAAAAACATCGCTAGGTTTTCCCCTAATATTTTTCTTTTGCCCCACTTTCTTAAGGGTATTTCCTAATACCATTTCTTTAACTTTGAGATAAAGTTTGGGATAAGGTATTTTATTATAGCTTAATAAATCCTTAAGTGTAAACTCTCCCTCGGGAATCTTTAGTTCTATCTGAGTGTCCTCAGTTTGCTCTTGCTTATTTGCAAGGATTTCTCCGTGCGTTTCAATAGCCACAGCAAGAGAAACACAATCAAATCCAATCCTGCCAAAAGCATTGTCATTGGGATAGACCCACTTAGCTTCAATAGTCTTACCATGAAAGACGAACTGATCTTGCCTTTTAGGTTTAATAAGTTCATACTTCTTTGTTTTATTAGACTCTTTTGATTTCTCATAAATCATCCACCCATCTTCAAGTTTTTTAAGGAACTTGAATTGGTAGCCTCTATGAGTGAACTCTTTTGCAATCAAGAGATAACCGTCTTTATCTTTTTCCATTTTTTCTATATACTTTGTTGTACTTGTTGATCTGCTGTTTGAGAAGGATGCTATCTTTTGAGACTACTACATATTCATCGTCTAGCAAATGAATTAAGTCTCCTGCAAGAAAATTATCGCCTATTTTTGGGTGGTGATACTTTTTTAATTGTTTTTCTTTGAGTTCCATTGTGTTTACGGGTTTGTTCATGATCAACTGGTTGATCCCAGTTAATCTCATCATAATTAGATTTGAAACGTTTACTAAAACAATTTCTAGGAGAACTTCCCTTTCCGTTCATCTTTAATAGGTGGCAAAGCCGCCATTATTTCTAATCTTGTTTTTTCAGAGTATTGGGGCCAATCAATAATTTGTCGCCACGACCTTCCGCAACCCACGCAATAACCATCTTCTAATTTACAAAGTCTGATGCAAGGTGTTGAGACCTTAGCAACAGTGTCCATTTTTTTGTTGAGTTAGCTGTTTTCTACTATCAACCATATCATAAAATCTGACATAATAGTCTTGAATAATTTTATCAATATTCTTAACTATGCGATTGGGTTGTCCGCTGGCATCAATATTTCGGATATTTTTTGCCAATTCATTTAGGAGTTGTTTATTTTTTGACACGCTAATCTCCTTTTTCGATTCTGTAGCTGTCTTCATCAAAATGTTCGGTGCTTATTTCAATAATTTCACTATCTTTTAATGCACAAAATTGATGAATCATCCCGACAGGAATATGAAAACTATCACCTCGCCCTAGAGTAATCCATCTACTTCTAGCAGTTTCTTCGTCCATACCATAGTGAAGGGTTATCTTTCCACTCTGAATATAAAATGTTTCATCTTTTAGTTTGTGATAATGAAGACTACACTTACGATCTTTTACAACGAAAAGAATTTTGCCACAATATTTATTATTGTTAACAATCCACTTCTCGTACCCCCAGCCTTTAGGAACAAAATGTAATTTTGACATGTTATTTGTTTAGAGATTCTATTTTCTTTATGGAACCGAAATTATTATAAACGTAATCAAAAAGCCATTCTTCGGCTTGTTCATTTACCTTTATCTCGTCAAGTAGATCATTATACAATTCAGTTTGCTGATTTTCTAAATTTTTTATTCTAGCTCGCGTATATCTAATAAACGCTGCTTGGTCAGATGTAAATTTCATATCCAAAGGCACTCAAAATATTTAGCAAAAAGCTCAAGACCTTTATCTTTGCGCTCTTTAAGTTTCTGGGCTCTTTCCATGTAATCTTTCCAAGCTTGCTTTTCTTCAATTGTATGCTCTGTACCAATTTTTCTAGGAAAAAGGACATCGACATCTGGCATTTCGCAAAACTTATCGCCATCAATAATATACTCAAAAGCAAAAATCATTTCATCAAGAGAGTGTCTCCATTCTTTTAACGCTTGCTCTTCTGTTTTATCAAAATCTTCTCCTTTAAGGGTGTGAAAGTTGTCAGGAAGGAACTCAGCGGGGATGCCGAACTTGCCTTTGTCTCTAAAATACTTTAAGCGAGGAAGCGCAAAGACAGCGATGTTATAATACAAAGAAAAAACATCATTATCAGAAACCCCATATTTAATCTTCTGATACTTACATTTAGCCCACCACCTGATTTGACTGGGCCAGCGCAAAGCCTTCCACCCCAATCCGAATGGAAAAAGATCAAGAAAAAAGTCTACATATTTATTATAAACGTAATGTTCAGAGTCCGGAGAAAGTATTTTTTGGAAAGCTTTTTCGTTCTCTGCAATGATTTCTTTTTCTCTTGCAATCTCTTCTGGCGATCTAAAATCAAATTCGCGTTGCATTGTAATTATTAATATACTTTTTAATGTTCTCTGCCCCAACTGGATTCATGGAGTGGACTTCGTAATCTGGGTGAGGTAAATCTTTATCTTGACAAACCTTAACCAAATACTTAGCGCAATCGTAGCCAGTCCTTTCTTTATATTTAGAGTAGTCAATTTTATTGGTTTCTAAAATTATTTTAAGATCACGGTAATGCTGTGCGCCAAGATCATGATCATAACAGATAAAAGAAGGTATTCCCTTTATCTTTATTATATCCTTAAACTGAAAAAAATCACGGGCAATTGTCCATTCATAGTCTGGAACATCTACCCATGTAATATCACTTGGATAACGAATATCATCTAGAAACAAATAATACTTCATAAGTCTTTGTAGCTTTTAATTTCGATCTTTCCGTTAGCTATAGTAAGCCATTGATTTAGAGAAGTATCAATGCAGTAATTTTCTGTCTTGGCGTATTTTGCAATCTTAGAATCCTTGCGAGGAGTGTGACCAACTATTTGATTCAATCCTTGGATAGGCGCGAATTCACGATCAAAGTCCAACCAAACTATTCCCCCTTTAGGATAGTGTCCTCCTCTTGCAAGGCCAGCGGCATAAAACCAATGCTCATCGCCAGAAATTAATTTAACATTGGCTCGCTCTCTTTCTTTAATTAAGAAAAGATTAATATCAGAATTATCCTTTGCTGTAGGGTCGATGAAATTAGAATGAAGGCCAGAATGAGTACATAGATACCCATCTACCCAAGCAAACCAATCAAATTTTTTAGAAATGTTAAGGCGATTTTCTCCAAGGATTTCAGATATAGCATTATATTTCCTATGCTCATATCCGCTACACATTGCATAAGAATTATAAACCAAGTAATGAAGATCGTGGTTGCCAAATAATGTATGATTATTGGGAGCCGATAGATAGCGCATCAAATAATCAGCAGTAATTTTATAATATTTATCATCATCATAATTAAAACTGTCAAACCAGTCGCCCAACACAATATTTATGTCAGCGGCTTCGTGCCTAATAATCTTGCTTAGTTTTCCAACTTGATTATGGATGTCGGAAATAATTAAGATTTTATTACATGCGCTTGAGATGTTCATTAAAATGGAGCCACACTACGGAATCGAACCGTACTCTGAGGTTTACAAAACCCCTGCATCGCCAACTATGCTTGCGCGGCAAATTCTTGTAATTTAAAGATCGCTAAATCTTTACTCTTCAATTCTATATCAAAGTCAACATCTTGTCCAAAGTTTTTTGGATGATTTAATGGCATATCTGCGTGTTTGCGAGTGCCATCTATACCTTCTGAATAATGGAATAAAGGTTTGGTAGGCCAAGTGCGATAAGCATCATTGAAAGCCTCTTCATCAGATTGACCGCCGTGCAGGATGCTTTGATGCAAAGAGTCGAACGTCACAGGTATACCGTGCCGCTCATAAAAATATTTGATAAGATTCTTGATTGACCAAGTGCCATTCTTGTTATCATTCACTTCAAGAACCAGTCTGTCTTTTACACTTGGCTTGAGGCGGTTATAAACTGAAACAAACTTTTGGGAAAGCTCTTCTGGATCTCCATCTTGTCTAATATGAATGTTTAGAGGAGAACGGTAATCTTTGGGACAGTCATAAAGGTCAAAGAGCATAGCGTGTTCATCTAGGTCTCTGATTGAGTTGTTAATGACTTCCTCCTTCTGACTTGTGAAGCTCACAAACTCTGGAGGGTGAGCGGAGATTCTGATGCCAGAGTTTTTGATCTGCTTCTTGGTTTGGTCAATAATTGCGAAGATCTCTTCCGCATCTTGCAAGTCGGTCAATTCTATATCAAGTTCTGGATGACTAATTAGAGGGGCGATCTCGCTAGAAAGTCTGTAAGAACCTATTCCGCTCTGATTGCAGTGCTGAATGGTTTTGAGAGTGATGTTAAAATTGTTTAAGATCCTTTTGGAGAGAACCTTTATGCCTTCTTCCTCGCCAAGACTCTTGAATCTTGTGTAGGTCAAGGTCTGGAATTTCTCCCCTTTTTCCGATAAAACAAGGGAGATACAGCAAAGTCCGTAGTTCACCATGCGTCAAATGTAGGGAGTTGGAAGCAGAAAGCAAGGTCAAAATTCAAAATCTTCATCTTCAATCCTGCGGATCAGACCATTAATCCGACAGATCTCTGCCCCAGCTTTGTTTCTCAAATAAATTAAATTATTCAAATGCTGAAGTTTTTCTTCATCAGTTTGAGCTTCTTTGAGAAGTTTTGTGGTGCAAGCAATTTCCTTCTTGAGCCAATTGAAAGTTTTCTTAATCATAAGACACTGATTTTGAGCTTCTTTTTCAGTCATTTTATTTTGATTTCTTCGATGATTGTTAGTAAATCATTATCATATTTGTTTCGCCAGCCAGTATTAGATCCAGCTTGATCTTTAGAAAGAGTCTTTTGCCATCCTTTTAAAGTCACTCCCACAGTCTCATTAAAGATCCCGGTCTCCTCGCAAACAAAAGAACTTAAAGATTGAGCCGCATCAATATAACTTTGAATAGCATAATCTTCTCCTCCTTTAAATTCGAAAGAAATAGCGCCTAGTTTTTCTTTCACCTCTGTTACAACAAAGTAAGTAGTTCTTTCTGGGAATTGATATTTTAATACAGCGATCCTATCTTCAATTCTTTGAAATGCCCAATAAATAATAAAAAACCATCCGTCAGAAAATTCAAACGAATGTTTTTTGCCTTCAAAGAACGGAGCAAAACGACGGCAAAGGTAATTCTCTAGTTTTACGTTCATTGTCTTTCGGATAAATCTTCGATTATTGCTTCTGATGTATTCCAACCAAGGTACTTTCCTAAATCCATTATATGGAACAACTCATCTTTTGCCCAAAGAATTTCTTTATAAGCACCCAAGGTAGATTCTCTATCGCTTATTGAACCCATCACGGCACAAGAAGAATTATTGTAAGCGAAATCAAGAGTGAAATATTCGTTTTCAGTTTCACCTTTCCAGATCTCTACTAGCAATTTTAAATCAGTATGAACGAATTTCTCCATTAGAGTCAAACGTTCGACTTTCAAGTCTTTCATATATCTAGAAGAATTTTTTTTTCGTGCTTCACTATTATTTGTGGATTGATCCATACTTTGTAGCCTTTTTCTCTTGCTCTCAAGCAAAACCCAACGTCTTCCATACAGAAGTCATGAGCGTTGCCAATGTTAAAAAAGATAGGCTGAAACCAAGGATAATCTAAATTCTCAAATACACCTTTCTTAATTAAGATAAAACCAAACCCTGTGTAGTCTACTGCAAAAGGGTTAACTTTACCCTCTATATCTTCTCTCTCTATGAACTTAAAGTAACCATTTTTTTCAAAAAATTTTTCATCCCAGTCTATGACAGTAGCAAATTGCTTTGGTTCTCTTGTGCCATTTGTCATCAAATACAAACCAGAGGCGATATCAACCTCCATTTGCAAAAGTCTAATAAAATCTTGAGCCTTGAAAATGATGTCTGAATCAAGCCAGAGTATATAATCATAATCAATACTTCCACCCCAAGGCTTTTGGTGCTTGCCAGCTTTAACATTACCGCCAAGACACATATTCCTTACATAATAAATATTACATGATTCCTTCCTTGACAGCAAGACGTTAATCTTATTGTGGAGGCACCAATGATAGAACTCCAAGAAAGAATCAAGAAAAGCTCCGGAAAAACTGTTTCCGGGGATGCAGATAACTAATTTCATAAAAATAACAATTCCTTCTTCGGCTTCTTCTTATCTTGATTGAGGTAAATTGCCGCTCGCTACTTCTGGTTTAGATACTTATTTAATCCAGATAGAAGGCATTGTAAAAACGTCTTATAAACAAGCTGGCGTTATTCTATAATTTATTAAATAACCGTAAATGTTAAACTTCTTATTAATAATTTAAAGTTTTTGTCTTTAACTTTACTTAACGATAGTTTAATATTTTTTGGATATCCAAATAAAGATGTATTTAAATCATTTGTTAATGACTG
>Ga0194118_10003574_pt1 | contig 17940 bp, 19 predicted proteins | sample TA2MahsurfametaG_2_FD_148662 | JGI IMG/M metagenome (GOLD analysis project Ga0194118, IMG submission 148662) | Freshwater microbial communities from Lake Tanganyika, Tanzania - TA2015013 Mahale N5 surface | ecosystem: Environmental > Aquatic > Freshwater > Lake | place: Tanzania: Lake...
GGCGGCACTGCAGGCCACCAGCACCCCAGCCAACAGCACGGCAACCAGACGCGGCAACAGGGTGCGAAAAACAGCCAGATTGCGGGAAACAGCCATGGCTCAGATCATTTGCGTGGCGCCATTCTGCTGGGCCATCAGCATGGGTCCGATTCACCCATCGCAGCGATGCCCCGCCAGCAACGTTCGGCCCGTCAGCCGCAAACCGATGGCCTTAGGCCACCAACCTGGGCCCAACGGCAGCAACGGCGGCACGACTCCCGTTTGTTGCGGCTGCTCGACGGCTCCTTTGCCGTTCGCCTCGCGCTCTCGGCCGGCAGTGCTCTGGCCCTACTCCTGGTGGTGAACAGCTACGCCACCTGCCGCAACCAAAACTGGAGCCAGGGCTGCCTGTTTCGGGATGCCGAGGCCCTGATCAGCGTCGGCAATGTGGAGTCGCTCAGCATCGTGACAGCAGCCTTCCTGTATCTGCTGGAAGGCCACAAGCGCCGGCAGCGGGAAAACCTGGAGGCCTATGAACTGTTGCAAACCTGCAACGCCTCCGGGGCCCGCTGGTTGATGGGTCGCATCCACGCTCTCGAGAGCCTCAACAACGCCGGCCTCTCGCTCGCCGGCCAGCAGCTGGCCGGGTTTGATCTGCACAACCTGCAGGCCCCCCATGGCGACTGGCAGGAGGTGAATCTGGAAAACAGCGTGCTGCGCCACGCCAACCTGGCGGGCACCGATCTGCGCGGCGCCAATTTGATCGGCTGCGATCTGCGCGGCTGCGATCTGGGAGGAGCCGACCTGCGTGGGTCCAATCTGCGCGACGCCATCCTGGATGGGGCTGACCTGACAGGAGCCCAGCTGGAGGGTGCTGACCTCAGCGGCACCCACCTGGAGACCGCCAGCCCCCATCCCGCCTGACGGACAGGCCTGCCACAATTCAATCCACTTGGAGCGGAACGCTGAGCGGCTTCACGCGCCCGTTGGCCCGGCTGATCGACCAGTTCGAGCGGCTGCCCGGCATCGGCCCCCGCACGGCCCAGCGCCTGGCCCTGCACCTGCTGCGTCAGCCCGAAGAGCAGATCCGCAGCTTCGCCGACGCCCTGCTGGACGCCCGCAGCCAGGTGGGCCAATGTCAGCGCTGCTTTCATCTATCCGCGGAGCCCGTCTGTGAGATCTGCCGCAACAGCGAGCGTGGCAACGGCCAGCTGTGCGTGGTGGCGGATTCCCGCGACCTGCTCGCCATGGAGCGCACCCGGGAGTTCAAGGGGCACTACCACGTGCTGGGCGGACTGATTTCGCCGATGGATGGCATCGGCCCCGAGCTGCTGCAGATCCAACCGCTGGTGCACCGCGTGGATCAGGAAGGCATCGAGGAGGTGATCCTGGCCCTCACCCCCAGCGTCGAGGGCGACACCACCAGCCTCTACCTGGCCCGACTGCTCAAGCCCTTCACCGCGGTGAGTCGGATCGCCTACGGCCTGCCCGTGGGCAGCGAGCTGGAATACGCCGACGAAGTCACCCTGGCCCGGGCCTTCGAGGGACGGCGCCGAGTCGAGTAGCTCCCATGACGCGCTACAGCGCCATCCCACCTGCTGAACGCCTACCTGAGTGGCTGCGGCGTCCCGTCGGCAACGCCTCCGCGTTGGAGACCGTGCAGGGATTGGTGAAGCAGCAACGGCTGCACACCATCTGCGAGGAGGGCCGCTGCCCAAACCGGGCCGAGTGCTATGCCGCCGGCACCGCCACCTTCCTGCTGGGCGGCCCGATCTGCACCCGCAGCTGTGCCTTCTGCCAGGTGGAGAAGGGTCAGGCTCCCCACCCCGTGGATGCGGGCGAAGCGGAGCGGGTGGCCGAAGCGGTGGCCGCCCTGGGGCTCTCCTATGTGGTGCTGACGGCCGTCGCCCGCGACGATCGGGCCGACCACGGCGCCAGCCTGTTCACCTCCACCATGGCCGCCATCCGCCGCCGCACGCCCGGGGTTGGCATCGAAGTGCTCACCCCCGACTTCTGGGGCGGCCATCGCAACGAACAGGAGGGGTTGGCCGCCCAACGCCAACGGCTCACCGCGGTACTCGCCGCCGAACCAGCCTGCTTCAACCACAACCTGGAAACCGTGGAGCGGCTGCAGGGGGAAGTGCGCCGCGGTGCCACCTACTCGCGTTCCCTGGGGCTGCTGGCCGCCGCCCGGGAGCTGGCGCCCCGGATCCCCACCAAAAGCGGCCTGATGCTGGGGCTGGGTGAAACACCGGAGGAGGTGGTGCAGACACTGCGTGACCTGCGCGGTGTTGATTGTCAGCGCCTCACCCTGGGGCAATACTTGCGCCCATCCCTCGCCCACATCCCGGTTGCCCGCTACTGGAGTCCGGCGGAATTCGAGCAGCTGGGCGCCATGGCCAGGGAGCTGGGATTTCAGCAGGTGCGCAGCGGGCCGCTGGTGCGCAGCAGTTATCACGCTGCCGAGGGCATGGGGTAGGGCCAACCATCGGCACTGGTGGATCGCCCTGCTGCTGCTCACCGAGCACGCACTCCCAGGCCGATGCGATGTTCCGCCTGAGCCCCATCTGATCCAGGCCGAGGGGCCCAGCCTGGATGAGTGGCTGCGGGTACCCGACTGGCTGCAGCTGCAGCTGCAACTGCAGGCCCAGCCGCTGGCCAATCCCGTCGGGGGCAACCGCCGCAGCGGTAGCTGGATGCAGCAGTTGAGCCTGGAGGTGGTGGCGGGGCCAGGGCTGGCCAAACCGTCCGAGCAATGGCGCGAAGCCGACCACTGGCGCACCAACCTGCAGCTGATGTTGTTCAGCGGCGACGCCAACTACAACGAAACGGTCGGTGCCGCCTTCCCTCTGCAGAGCACGGCTCATCCCACCGGCCTGTGGCTGACGGAAGCCAGCGTGGAGCGACACCCGGGCCCGAACGGCGTTGGCATCAAGGCGGGTGTGTTTTCCCTCAATCCAGGCTTCGTCAGTGCGCCGGTGCTGGATGCCTACGTGCACTCCGCGCTCAACGACACGCTCAACCTCAATGTGAGCGGTCTGCCGATCAACCCCTACAGCGCTCCGGGTCTGCAACTGCGTTGGCGACCTGAGCCAGCAGGGCGCTGGGGCGAGTGGCGCTATGGGGCCTTCCTGCTCGATCCCGAGTTCAACCTGGCCTCATTGTTCGGGGTCAACCCCGACCAACCAGATCTCAACGGGCACACCCAACTGCTGCAGTGGAGTTTCGATCGACTGCCGGGGAGCGATGCCCTCCAACAACCAATTCGCCGCGGCGATCAGCTGGTGAGCCGCCAGCTGCCGCCGCCCCTGCTGCAGATCGCCACCGGCTACCTCGACAACCGCAGCACGGGCAATCTGGATGGCGCCGCGGCCGCAACCCTCACCCTGGCGGCACCGCTGCCACTGGGGCTAGACAACCGGGTGTGGCTGGGGTTGAACGCCGGCTTCAACTGGGACAGCAATCCCGCCCCCCTGTTTCTGGGCGGCGGCTGGCTGAGTCAGGGGGTGGTGCCTGGCCGCCCGCTGGATGTGCTGGCCCTCGGCTTTGGCAGCAGCCGCTTCAGCCCCACCCTCTCGCCGGGCCGGGGCAGCGAAACTGTGCTGGAACTGAACTACAGCTGGCTAATCAGCGCCAACCTCAGCCTGCAACCCGTTCTGCAGCTGATCCTCAACCCCAGCGGCAGCAACGCCGAGCCGATCCTGGCCGCGGGCGTCGGCCTACAGCTGCAGTTCTGACTCAGCCCATCAACAGCCGGTACGCCGCCTCCAGCCGGTGAAACGCCTGCGCATCGCCACCCAGATCAGGATGGTGGGCTTTGGCCAAGCGGCGGTAGGCGCGCTTGATCATCGGCTGGCTGGCACCGGGCTCCAACCCCAGCAGCCGCAGGGCATCGCCGCGGGGGTCCGCCGCCGCCGTCTCGCGTTTGGTGTGGGAGTGATTTGTGCTCTGGGAGTGATTCTCGGTGCGGGTGCCGCGGTGGCGCTGGTGGTGGCGCGGCTGTGGGCCCCCCGAAGCGCCTCAGCCAGTTCGGCGCCCAGGCCGGGGGAGCGGCGATCGAGCTCCTGCTCCAGGCTGAGCTCCGGATTCCACCAGCGACTGCGCAGCTCCTCGATCACCCCGCGCAACCCTGCCGGTGGCCCGATCCGCAACGCCTGCCAGCGGGGATGACCGGCCATGGCCTGGCCCCAGCGCTCCACCTGATCCGGGCTGAGGCCGTAGGCAAACCGCGGGCCCTCGACGTTGGGGTGTTGCCGTTGTTGCAGCTGCAGTTGCTCCAGGCGACGCCGCAACACCCGCACCTCCCGACGCAGGGCATCGTTCTCAGCCAGGAGGGCATCGACGTTGCTGGTGGCGGCAGGGCTGCCGGGAGCTGGACGCCAGCGACGGGGATCAAAGCCCATCCAGCCCCCCGAGACCCAACCGCCGCGCACTGCGCCGCAGAACCTCGCTGGCATCGGCTCGCATCAGCAGGCCAGCGCCGCCCCAGAGCAGCCGCGGCGCCAGATCGGCAACACCGGCACCGAGCTCGCGCAGGGGCGTAAAACCAAGCTGGCGGAAGTAGCGCACCAGGCGACGATGTTGCCGTTCACTGTCTCGGATCGCCAGGATCGTGGCGCGGCGGCAGGGGGTGGCCTCCAGAGCCCAGGCGAAGGTGGCAGCGCAGATCAAGGGGCCTACGGCGGCCGTGTCCTCCCCCTGCACCCGCATCGTGTCGAGCCGCAGGCCAGCGGCCGTGGCCAGGGCCCAGCCCTTGAGCTCGCCGAGCAACAGCAGCCCGCCGCAAGCCTCCTCCGGCTGCGGGCGTCGCGCCACCCCCACCCGCAGGGTCCAGGCCAACCCGGCCGGCCGCCGCACCTGCAGGCGCAGCAGCAGGCCGCGCCGACTGGCCTCGGCCTCCAGCTGCTCCAGGCTGGGGTTGGGGCAGGTAGGTGACCCGGGGGAAGAGCTGGACATCCACAACCGCCACGGCCAGGGCCAGTCTCAACCGTTGCCCAACGCCCCATCGCGGCGGGAGGCGGCTAATGTGGTCTCATATGTAGCTCCAAGCGTGCCAGAAGTAGTCGCAAGCCAGGTTTCAGTGCGGGATCTCAAGACCCATCTCTCCGAATGGCTGGCCCGCGCTCAATCTGGCGAGGTGGTGGAAGTCACCTCCCATCGCAAGCCCATCGCACGCATCACAGCTCTGAACCCAGCTGCTTCAGCCTCAACCAATCCTCTGCAGAAGGCGATTAATGCCGGCGTGATCAGCTGGAATGGCAAGAATCCTGTGATTCCACCACCCATCAAGCTGAACGATGGCGGCCCACTGATGAGTGACATCGTGATGGAGGATCGTGGTTAGACACTGTGATCCTTTTTTGTGATACCTCTGCCCTTCTAAAGCTCTTCATCGACGAGCAGGGCAGCGACAGCATGATCGAGGCAAGCTCTTCATCAGAAGGAATCGCGGTCTGCAGGATCACCTGGGCTGAGTCAATGGCTGCCTTTGCCCGGCGCACTCGCTTCAAGGGTGCTAGTCAGTTTGGATTAGCCCAGGCTCGATCCATGTTTGAGCGTGCTTGGCCTGACTTTGTGATCGCTGATGTCACCCAGCCGCTAGTTGAAAAAGCCGGAATGTATGCAGATGCATTTGCCCTGCGCGGCTACGACAGCGTGCAACTGGCTGCAGCCCACAACCTGCACCAGCAACTGGACCTTCCCATGACCTTCGCCTGTTTCGACCGTCGCCTCAACCAAGCGGCCCAGCTCCTTGAGCTGGAGGTGCTCCAGTGACGCAGGCGCCCACAACCCTTGAAGGGCCCACGGTGCGCATTTAGGCCCCTTGGAGTTGCCCAAAGTCACCGCTGCCAGGGCTCGGCGCGCAGCACGGCCCCCAGGGGCAAGGGCCCATAAAGGTGGGGAAAGGGCTCCCCCCCGTCGGCTAGCTCGAAACGCACCTCCAAACCGGCAGCCGCCAGGCGCTGAGGATCGATCGTGAGCAACAACACCTCAGCAGCGGGCAGATCGGCGTAGAAGCGGCTAGCAGTGGCCGGCACCTGGTGCGCTGAGCTGAGGTGGATGAAGCCCACCGATTCCAAAGCCAAGCCACGGGTGGAGCGGCGATACACGCCATCGGCCCGGGCCGCTTGCCACTCGGGCCGCAGCGCCAGGTGATAAAGCAAGCCAGGTGAGCGCCAAGGGGCTCGCGCCGCCCAGGGCTCCTCGAGTGCATCCGCCAGCTCCGCAGAAGCCAAAAACCGACCCAGCCAGGCCTGGAGCGCCGCCAACTGCGGCTCGGCGTCAAAGCCCGCCGGATCCACCAGGCGAAACTGGCGCACGAAGGGCAGCAGGGCCCAATCGGCCAGGGAAGGGCGATCGCCGAGCAGCCAGCCTCCGGCCCCTAGTTGCTCGTTCCAGCGGCGCAGGATCGTGAGGCCAGCAAGCCGGTTGGTGCTGGCTGGCTCCCCTGGGTAGCGATCGGGGTATTTGAAGCGATCGAGGTGCTGCTTAAAGGGGCCGTCGTTGGTGGCAATCAGTGCCTCCATATCGGCCAGCTGGGCTGGGCTCCAGCCCGCCAACCAGCCGAGGGGGTCGCGGCGCTCCAGGGCCCAGCGCATGATTGCCAGGCTTTCATCCAGCACCTGAGCCCCCAACACCAGCACTGGCACCGTGCCCTTGGCGGAGGCCTCCAGCAGCTCGGGGGGCTTGGCCTTGAGACTCACCTCGCGCAACTCCAGGTTTTGGCCAGGCAGCAGGCCCGCGGCAGCCAAGGCCAGCCGCGCCCGGATCGCGTAAGGGCAGCGGCGGAAGCTGTACAAAATTGGCTCGTGATCAGCCAACGTGGCTTCCACCAAGATGGCGTTCACCCCGCCCTCGGGCCAGCGCCATCTGGCGCTGACGCTCCGCAAAGCGGGCCCGGTCGGCGTCGCTGAAGCGATCGCGGCAATGGCGGCAACTCACCCCCTCCACGTAGCTGGGGAGCTGGCGATCGTCCGGCGAGAGCGGCAGGCCGCAGGCGTGGCAGAGGCTGTGCTCGCCGGGCTCGAGCTGGTGGTTCACCGCCACCCGCTGATCAAACACAAAGCACTCGCCGCGCCAGCTGCTGCCCTGCTCGGGGATCTCCTCGAGGTAGCGCAGGATGCCGCCCTGCAGATGATGCACTCCGGCAAAACCTTGCTGCTGCAGGTAGGCCGTTGCCTTCTCGCAGCGGATGCCGCCGGTGCAGAACATCGCGATCGCCTTGGGCTGGCGCTCGGCCACCAGCGGCCTGAGCTCGCGCTCCACCCACTGGGGAAACTCGCGGAAGCTGGCGGTGTCCGGGTCGATCGCCCCCGCAAAGGTGCCGATGGCCACCTCGTAGGCGTTGCGGGTGTCGATCACCAGGGTGTCAGGGTCGGCAATGAGGGCATCCCACTGCTCGGGCGGCACGTGGGTGCCCACCGCCGAGGCCAGATAGGGCTGCACCTCAGGCTGGCCAAGGCAAACGATCTCGCGCTTAAGCCGCACCTTGAGGCGGTGAAATGCCTGCGCGTCGGTGCGGCTGAACTTGGCCTCCAGGCGCTCCAGCCCCACCACCTGCCGCAGCCGCTGCAGCACCGCCTGCACGCCGGCATCGGGGCCCGAGATGGTGCCGTTCACCCCCTCATCGGCCAGCAGGATCGTGCCGCGCACGCCAGCCGCGTCGGCCAGCTGCAGCAGCTCGCGGCGCAGGGCCGGCAACGCCTCCAGGGCAGCAAAGCGGTAAAACGCCGCCACCAGCTCACTCATGCGGTCACCCGCACTCCGGCAGCGGCCAACAGCTGCCGATCGGCCTCCACCGCCGGATTGCCGGTGGTGAGCAGGGTGTCGCCGTAGAAGATCGAATCGGCACCGGCCAGCAGGCAGAGGATCTGGGCCTCCCGGCCCAGCTGCTCGCGGCCGGCACTGAGCCGCACCCGCGCCTGGGGCATCAGGATGCGGGCCGTGGCCACCATCCGCACCAGCTCGAGCGGGTCCACCGGCGGCAGCTCCTCCAAAGGCGTGCCCTCCACGGCCACCAGAGCGTTGATCGGCACGCTCTCGGGGTGGGGGTTGAGGTTGGCCAGCACCTCGAGCAGCCCGGCCCGATCGCTGGCGGTTTCGCCCATGCCGATGATGCCGCCACAGCACATCGAAATCCCAGCGCTCCGCACCCGCTGCAGGGTTTCGAGCCGCTCCTGGTAGGTGCGGGTGGTGATGATCCGGTCGTAGTGCTCGGGGCTGGTGTCGAGGTTGTGGTTGTAGGCGGTGAGCCCGGCTTCGGCCAGGCGCTCCGCCTGCCCATCGGTGAGCATGCCGGCGGTGACGCAGGCTTCGAGCCCCAGCTCCCGCACGCCGCGCACCATCGCCAGCATGGCCTCAAAGGGCGCGCCATCGCGGATCTCGCGCCAGGCCCAGCCCATGCAGAAGCGATGGGCCCCGGCCTGCTTGGCCGCCCGCGCCCGCGCCAGCACCGGCTCCACCTCCAGCTCTGGCTGGCCCGTCACGTCGCTGCTGTTGTGCAGCGACTGGGGGCAGTAGGCGCAGTCTTCCTCGCAGCCGCCGGTCTTGACGCTGAGCAGGGAGGCCAGCTGCACGTGATAGCCGGGGTTGGCGGTGCGGTGCACCTGCTGGGCCTGCCAGAGCAACTCCATCAGGGGCAGCTCCAGCAGCGCCTGGATTTCAGAACGGGACCAATCGTGACGCGTGATCACTGGCAGCAACGAAGACAGGGTGGCGTGGAGACAGAAACCGGTCAGGCCAGGGGCTCGACCCCGCCGAAACGGCGCTGGCGGCCTTGGTAGTCGAGCAGGGCCGCCCTGAGGGCCGCCTCATCGAAATCGGGCCAGAGCACATCGGTGATGTGAATTTCGGCGTAGGCCAGCTGCCAGAGCAGGAAGTTGCTGATGCGGCGCTCACCGCTGGTGCGGATCAGCAGATCGGGATCGGGCTCGCCGGCGGTGTGGAGTTCGGCGCTGAAGCTCTGCTCATCGATCGCGCGGGGATTGAGCTCACCGGCCACGCAGCGCTCGGCCAGCCGCTGGGCGGCCCGCACCAGCTCAGCCCGGCCGCCGTAGTTGGTGCACACATTGAAGTGGATGCCGGTGTTGGCGGCGGTGCGCGCGGTGGCATCGGCAATCAGCCGTTGGAGGCCTTCGGGCAGCGGCTCAAGATCCCCCAGAAAGCGAATCCGCACCTGCTCCTGCTCAAGAGCGTGCAGCTCGCGGGCCAGGACCCGCTCAAACAGGGTCATCAGAAAGCTGACCTCCTCGCCAGGACGGCTCCAGTTTTCGGTGGAGAAGGCGTAGGCGGTGAGGGCACCGATCCCCCAGTGGCTGCACAGCCGCAGGGTGCGCTTGAGCGCCTCAACGCCCTCGCGATGGCCCATCACCCGCGGCAGGTTGCGCTGCTTGGCCCAGCGCCCGTTGCCATCCATGATCACGGCCACATGGCCGGGCAACCGTGCCGGATCGAGGCCGGGCTGCATGGCCTGCGGGGCAGTTGCAGTGGTGGTCGCCGGGGCGCGACTCATCCGCGGGAATCCGGCGTGTCCTTGGCCACGCTACGCCCTGTGGGCAAGGCCAGGGCCTGGCTGAGCAGATCGTGCAAGCGGCTGCTGGTGATCGGGCGCTCCAGCCTCCCCTGACTCGCCAGCGACAGGGTGCCGGTTTCCTCCGACACCACGATCGCCAGGCACTGGTCGAAGCGTTCGGTGAGGCCCAGGGCCGCCAGATGCCTGGTGCCGTAGCGATTGATGCCCTGGCGCGACAGGGGCAGGATCACGCCGGCGGCCACGATCCGGTTGGCCTTCACCAGCACGGCGCCATCGTGCAGAGGGGTATCGGCGGCAAACAGGTTGAGCAGCAGGTCCACCGTCAGCTTGGCGTCGAGGCCGATGCCGGGATTGAGGAAGTCCTCGGGCCGCAGGTCGCTGCCCAGATCCACCACGATCAGCGCCCCGCGGCGTGACTGGGAGAGGCGCCCGGCGGCCTCACTGAGCACGGCCACCGAGCCGGATCCAAGCTGGTCGCGGGTCCGGCTGCCGAACAACACGCCGAGCCGGCCTGTGCCCAACAGCTCCATCAACCGGCGCAGCTCCCCTTGCCACAGGATCGCCAAGGCCAGGCTGCAAGCCAACACCAGGGCATCCACCAACTTGCTGGTGAGCGGCAGGTTGGCGTAGCGCTGCACCACCCAGGCCAGGGCCACCAGCAGCAGGTAGCCGCGCAGCAACCACAGGGTGCGCGCCTCGGTGACCCGGCCGAGCACCAACACGCCCAGGCCGGTTGCAAACAGCAGATCCAAGACCAGGCGCGGATCGATCAGCCGTAGCAACTCACCCAGTTGCGGCCCAATCACAACCCACCCAATCGATGGGGTCAGCCTACCGAGCGCAGGCGAGCCGGCAGCACGTCGTAGCGCAGTAAGTCCTCCGGCTGCTCGCGGCGCTGCACCAGGTCGGCCACCCCGTCGTGCACCAGCACCGCGGCAGGCCGTGGGATGCGGTTGTAGTTGGAGCTCATCGAAACGTTGTAAGCACCGGTGGCAAACACCGCCAGCACGTCTCCGCTGGAGGCCGGCGGCAGGGCGACGTCTTTGAGCAGCACATCGCCGGATTCGCAGTGCTTGCCCGCCACGGTGACGGTCTCCGTGGCCTCCGCCGTGGGGCGATCGGCCAACAGGGCCGTGTACTGGGACTGATAGGTGATCGGCCGGGGGTTGTCGCTCATGCCGCCATCCACCGACAGGTAGGTGCGCAGGCCTGGGATGTCCTTGCGACTGCCGATCGCGTAGACGGTGACGCCGGCGGTGGCCACCAGGGAGCGGCCGGGCTCACACAGCAGCCGGGGCAACACCAAACCCCGCTCCTGGCAAGCCACCACCACCGCACCGGCAACAGTGCTCACCCAACCATCAATGCTCGGCGGGTCGTCGCTGGCGACGTAGCGAATGCCAAGGCCGCCTCCCACGTTGAGATCCACCACCGGATGGCCCATCGAACGGGCCAAGGCCAGGGCATCGGCCATCACACCGGCCAGGTCGCGGTGGGGCTGCAGCTCGAAGATCTGGGAGCCGATGTGGGCATGCAGGCCCGTGAGGCGGGCCCAAGGGCAGCCCGCCAGGTGCTTCAACACCCCCTCCAGCTGGTCGGGATCAAAGCCAAACTTGCTGTCGAGGTGTCCGGTGCGGATGTACTCATGGGTGTGGCACTCGATGCCCGGCGTGAAGCGCAGCATCAGCTGCACGGGCCCTGCCAATCCAGGCGCCAGCTCGGCCAGCAACTCCAGATCGCGCCAGTTGTCGGCCACTACGGTGACGCCCCGCTCGGCGGCCAGGGCCAGCTCTTCGCGGCTTTTGTTGTTGCCGTGAAACACGATCCGCTCCGCGGGCATCCCGCCCTCGAGAGCCGTGAGCAATTCACCAGCAGAGACCGCATCGAGGCCCAGGCCCTCGGCAGCCACCAAGGCGGTGATCGCCAGGGAGCTGTTGGCCTTCGAGGCGTAGAGGGCCAGGGCTTCGCCGGGATAGTGCTTGGCCAGGGCCTCGCGGTAGGCGCTGCAGGTGCCCCGCAGGGTGGCCTCATCCAGCACATACAGCGGTGTGCCGTAGGTGAGGGCCAGATCGCTCAGGGCACACCCCGCCACCGTCAGCCGACCTTCGCTGTCGAGCGCTGTGGTGAGCGGCGTGAGGTTGCGGTTGGGGCTGAGCGCATCCCGATCCGCTTCAAAGGGTTGGGCCAGCGCGACGGGCTCACGGGAGATCACCATGGCTGGGGCCGCAATGGGGATAAAGAGACGATGAATGTACGGAACGTCCCGATGATGCTGCGCCCCGGCCCTCTCACCTCCGCACACCTGGACGACTGCCTGGCCCTCGACCAGGCCAGCCTGCAGGGCCTCTGGAGCCGCAGCCAATGGCAGAGCGAGCTGGCAGAACCGCGGCGCCCCGGGGTGGGGCTGTGGCACGGGAACACCCTGGTGGCCATGGCCAGTGGCTGGCTGGTGGTGGATGAACTGCACATCACCCTGGTGGCGGTGGCCCCCGAGCGGCGGCGGCAGGGGCTGGGCCGCCAGGTGCTGCAAGCACTGCTGGACCATGCTCAAGCCGAGGGGGCCGCGCACGCCACCTTGGAAGTAGCACCCAGCAACAGCGCCGCCGTCGCCCTCTACCGCGGCCTGGGCTTCCAGGATGCGGGCCTGCGTCGCGGTTACTACCGCAACGGAGACGATGCCCTGATCCAATGGCTGCGGTTAACCCCGGTCAATGATGCGGAGCCTGGGTGTGGATAACCGGCTTTTCTTATTGCTGAACATCAGCAATTGCTTGGATTGAGATGTTGCCGAAAACCAGCCGAGCCCCTGCTATTGCAGTGGATCTGCCTTTGATCAGGCGTAAACCACACCTCACCGGTCAACCCTGGTAGCTTGGTTCCACTTGCACAAGGTCCCGCCCCATGTTCGAGCGGTTTACCGAGAAGGCCATCAAGGTGATCATGCTGGCCCAGGAAGAGGCTCGTCGCCTGGGCCACAACTTTGTGGGCACCGAACAGATCCTGCTGGGTTTGATCGGCGAGGGCACAGGCGTGGCCGCCAAGGTGCTCAAGTCGATGGGCGTCAACCTCAAGGACGCCCGCGTTGAGGTGGAAAAGATCATCGGCCGGGGCTCCGGTTTCGTGGCGGTGGAGATCCCCTTCACCCCCCGGGCCAAGCGCGTCTTGGAGCTGTCCCTGGAGGAAGCCCGTCAGCTCGGGCACAACTACATCGGCACCGAACACTTGCTGCTGGGCCTGATCCGCGAGGGTGAAGGCGTGGCCGCCCGGGTGCTGGAAAACCTCGGCGTCGACCTGGCCAAGGTGCGCACCCAAGTGATCCGCATGCTGGGCGAGACCGCTGAGGTGGCCGCTGGCGGCGGCGGCGGCAAGGGCTCAACCAAAACCCCCACGCTGGATGAATTCGGCAGCAACCTCACCCAGCAGGCCGCCGACGGCAAGCTCGATCCGGTGGTCGGCCGCCAAAACGAAATCGAGCGGGTGATCCAGATCCTGGGTCGCCGCACCAAGAACAACCCCGTGCTGATCGGCGAACCTGGCGTCGGCAAGACCGCCATCGCCGAGGGGCTGGCCCAGCGGATCAACTCCGGCGACATTCCCGACATCCTCGAGGAGAAGCGCGTTCTCACCCTCGATATCGGCCTGCTGGTGGCGGGCACCAAGTATCGGGGCGAATTTGAGGAGCGCCTCAAGAAAATCATGGAGGAGATCCGCAGCGCCGGAAACGTGATCCTCGTGATCGACGAGGTGCACACCCTGATTGGCGCCGGTGCCGCCGAAGGCGCCATCGACGCGGCCAACATCCTCAAACCGGCCCTGGCTCGCGGTGAGCTCCAGTGCATCGGTGCCACCACGCTGGATGAATACCGCAAACACATCGAGCGGGATGCCGCCCTGGAGCGCCGTTTCCAACCGGTGATGGTGGGTGAACCCTCCGTTGTCGACACGATCGAGATTCTGCGCGGCCTCAAGGAGCGCTACGAATCCCACCACCGCCTCAAGATCGCCGACGAAGCTCTGATTGCCGCCGCCACCCTGGGCGACCGCTACATCTCCGACCGCTTCCTGCCCGACAAGGCGATTGACCTGGTCGACGAGGCTGGCAGCCGGGTGCGGCTGATGAACTCCAAGCTGCCGCCGGCGGCCAAGGAGGTCGACAAGCAGCTGCGGGCCGTGCAAAAGGACAAGGAGGAGGCCGTGCGCGAGCAGGACTTCACCAAGGCCGGCGAGCTGCGCGACAAGGAAGTGGAATTGCGCGAGCAGATCCGCTCGATCCTGCAATCCCGCAAGGACGAGGAGCCCGCAGCCGAGTCCCAGGCAGGCGACACCGAAGCCGGCGTCGCGGTTGGCGTTGCCGTTGCGGATGCGCCTGCCGACGCCGAACGCACCCCGATGGTGACCGAAGAGGACATCGCCCACATCGTGGCCTCCTGGACCGGCGTGCCGGTGCAGAAGCTCACCGAAAGCGAGTCGGCCAAGCTGCTGAACATGGAGGAAACCCTCCACCAGCGTCTGATCGGGCAGGACGAAGCCGTCAAGGCCGTATCACGCGCCATCCGCCGCGCCCGCGTGGGCCTCAAGAACCCCAACCGGCCGATCGCCAGTTTCATCTTCTCCGGCCCCACCGGCGTCGGTAAAACCGAGCTCACCAAGTCTCTGGCGGCCTACTTCTTCGGTAGCGAAGAGGCGATGATCCGGCTCGACATGTCGGAGTTCATGGAGCGCCACACGGTCAGCAAGCTGATCGGTTCGCCTCCGGGATACGTGGGCTTCAACGAGGGGGGCCAGCTCACCGAGGCGGTGCGTCGCCGTCCCTACACCGTGGTGCTGTTCGACGAAATCGAGAAAGCCCACCCCGACGTGTTCAACCTGCTGCTGCAGCTGCTCGAAGACGGCCGCCTGACCGACTCCAAGGGCCGCACGGTCGACTTCAAGAACACCTTGATCATCATGACCTCGAACATCGGCTCGAAGGTGATCGAGAAGGGTGGCGGCGGCCTCGGCTTCGAATTTGGCGGCGGCGATGCGGATGAAACCAACTACAACCGCATCCGCTCGTTGGTGAATGAGGAGCTGAAGCAATACTTCCGCCCCGAATTCCTCAACCGTCTCGACGAAATCATTGTCTTCCGTCAGCTCACCCGCGACGAAGTCAAGGAGATCGCCGAGATCATGCTCAAGGAAGTGTTCAGCCGCATGCTCGACAAGGGCATTGCCCTCTCGGTCACCGAGGCTTTCAAGGAGCGGCTGGTGGAGGAGGGCTACAACCCGTCCTACGGCGCTCGTCCGCTGCGCCGTGCCGTGATGCGTCTGCTGGAAGACTCCCTAGCCGAGGAATTCCTCAGCGGCCGGATCAGCGATGGGGATGCCGCGTTGGTCGATGTCAACGACGACAAGCAGGTGGTGATCCGCAAGCAGGCCGCCCTGCCCGCGGAGCCCGAGCTGGCCACCGCGGGCGTCTGAAGCCCGTCGGCTGAAGCGAAGATCAGGGGCCGGACTCCGGCCCCTACCATCGATCGGGGATGACAACCACACCGGGATGAGTACCCCCCTGAGCCAACACGCCATCGCCCCAGCCGAGGTGCTGCGGGGCCCGGGGGCATGGGCCGAGGGCCTTGAGCGCATCCCAGGCCTCTGCCGCCGGCCCCTGGTGCTTGGCCGCAGTGCTGCCACCGCGGCTGTGCGGAAGCAGCTCCTCACCGAGCTGATGGACACAGGGCTTCAACCCCACAGCGCCCAGCTTCAGCACGACTGCTGCGAGGAAGACCTTGGCCGGATTGGCGCCACCTGCCAGGAGCGGGGCTGTGATGCCGTGATCGCCATTGGCGGCGGCAAGGTGCTCGATGCCGGCAAGCTGTTGGCCCACCGGCACGAGCTGCCTTGCATCACGGTGCCCACCAGTGCCGCCACTTGCGCCGGCTGGACAGCCCTGGCCAACGTCTACACACCGCAGGGGGCCTTCCAGGGGGATGTGGCGCTTGCCCGTTGCCCCGACCTGCTGATCTTTGACCACGCCCTGGTGCGCCAGGCCCCGACCCGCACCCTGGCCAGCGGCATCGCCGACGCCATGGCCAAGTGGTACGAAGCCTCGGTGAGCAGTGGCGCCAGTGGTGATGGCCTGGTGCAGCAGGCGGTGCAGATGGCCCGGGTGCTGCGTGATCAGCTGCTGCTCGAAGCGGAGGAAGCCCTGCGGGATCCCCACAGTGCCGCCTGGGAACGGGTGGTGGAGGCCTGCGGCCTCAGCGCCGGACTGATCGGCGGCATCGGCGGAGCCCGCTGCCGCACGGTGGCGGCCCACGCCGTGCACAACGGCCTCACCCAACTGGAGGCCAGCCACGCCCACCTGCATGGCGAGAAGGTGGGTTTTGGCATCCTGGCGCAGCTGCGGCTGGAGGAGGTGCTCGGCGGCAGCCAGCTCGCCGGCCAGGCGCGCCGCCAGCTCTTGCCGCTGTTTCGGCAGCTGGGGCTGCCGGTGAACCTCGAAGACCTGGGCCTGGGGCAGGCCGGCCTGCATGAGCTGCAGCACGCCTGTGCCTTCGCCTGCCGCGAGGGCTCCGACCTGCACCACCTGCCCTTCGCCGTGGGCCCCAACGATCTGCTGGCCGCCCTGGTGAGCACCTGCAGCAGCGAGCGCCAGCCCGCGTGAATCCCGTACGTGAGTCTGGCCAAGACCTGGTGATCGAGGCAGCACGCAGCCTGCTGGATCCCCAGGGGCGGGCATTGGCGGCCCAGGTGGAATGGTGGCACCTGCCCGATCTGGACACCGAGGACGGCTCAGAGCCCTGGCCCGTGGCGGTGCTGGGAGAAGGCCCACCCGTGCTGCTGCTGCACGGCTTCGACAGTTCCTTTCTGGAATTCCGGCGGCTCGCCCCGCTGCTGGCTGGCGGCGCCCAGCTGTTCATCCCCGACCTGTTCGGCTTCGGATTCAGCCCCAGGCCTGCCGGCGGCGACTACAGCCCCAAGGGCGTGCTGCGCCACCTGGAGGCCCTGGTACAGGCGATTGGCCAACGCAACCCAGCCCGCCTCGGGCTGATCGGCGCCTCGATGGGCGGCTCGGTGGCAGTGGAGCTGGCCCGGCGCCTGCCGGAGCAGGTGGAGCGGCTGCTGCTGCTGGCACCCGCCGGACTCACCGGCCGGCCGATGCCCCTGCCGCCCCTGCTCGATGGGCTGGGGGTGCGATTCCTGGCCCTGCCGGGCGTGCGCCGGGGCCTATGCCGCACCGCCTTCGCGGATCCCGAGGCCTCCGTGGGCGCCGCTGAGCTGGAGATTGCCTCGCTGCATCTGCAGAGCCCCGGCTGGGCCGAAGCCCTGCGGCGCTTCGCCCGCTCGGGCGGCTTTGCCGGCAGCGGCGCCCCACTGCCCCAGCAGCCCATCGCGGTGCTGTGGGGCGCCAACGACCGCATCCTGCGGGCTCCCCAGAAGCGCGCAGCCCTGGCTCTGCTCGGAGAGCGGGTGCGGGACCTGAACGACTGCGGTCACCTGCCGCACCTCGACCAACCCACCACCGTGGCCGCCACCTGGCTGGCCAGCCGCCACCACCCATGAGCAGCCCCGACGCACGCGGAAACGGACCGGTGATGCAGGTGCTGGCCAGCGGCCTGCAGCTCTGGATCCGTCAGCAGTGCCAGGCCATCGGCAGCCTCGACATTCAGCTGGAGGGATCGGCCTTGCAGCTGCTGCGAGGCCGGCTGACAGGGGTGCAACTGCTGGCGCGGCGCGTCGTGTACCGCGACCTGCACCTGGAGCTGGTGGAGCTGCGCAGTGGCCCGATTCAGGTGCACATCGGCAACCTGCTCAAGGGCCAACCCCTGCAGCTGGAGCACGCTTTCCAGATCCAGGGGCAGGTGAGCTTCACCCCCGACGGCCTGACCCGCTCCCTCAGCGCTTCGATCTGGCGGAGCCTGGGGGACAGCCTCAGCGAGGAGCTGCTTGGCATCGCGCCACTCGTGGAGCTGCGCATGCACCGCGACAGCCTGGTGTTCGCCGCCCGGGGCCTCGGAGCCCGCGACCTGGTCGAGCTGGAAACCAGCGTGGCTGCGGTGGAGGGCAGCGTGGAGATCCGCTCCCGGGCGGGCAACGTCAGCAGCCGGCTGCCCATGGATCCCGGCATCACCATCGAGGACGCCCGCCTGGAAGGGGGCATGCTGCAGCTGCTAGGCATCGCCCGGGTGAGCGTGTGAGCGTGTGAGCGCGGCTGGCTGACGGGCCTCTTCAGCGCTGCAGCAGCGGCAGCACCAGAGTCACCAGCGAGTACACCACCGCCGGCACGAACAGGTAGCTATCGATCCGATCGAGGATGCCGCCATGGCCGGGGATCGCATCGCCGGAATCCTTCAGGCCAGCATCGCGCTTCATCATCGACTCGGTGAGGTCACCCACCAGGGCGAACAGGGCCACCACCGCCCCCAGCACCGCACCGATGAACCAGCCCC
>Ga0194118_10003579_pt1 | contig 17914 bp, 18 predicted proteins | sample TA2MahsurfametaG_2_FD_148662 | JGI IMG/M metagenome (GOLD analysis project Ga0194118, IMG submission 148662) | Freshwater microbial communities from Lake Tanganyika, Tanzania - TA2015013 Mahale N5 surface | ecosystem: Environmental > Aquatic > Freshwater > Lake | place: Tanzania: Lake...
AGAAATGTAATAGAATACCTTAATTCCCCTCGTCCAACACCACTTTGCCATTCGAAGATTAAAACCGGGATAGTCGACTAAAATAACAGTATCTATTTCATTACGTAAAATTTGTTCTCTGCAATCCCTAAAGTTTTTCCTGATTTTTCTTAGATTAAATAAAATTTCCAAAAAACCCATAAAGGAAAGGTCTTTGAGCTCCTTGAGAATTTTCACTCCCGCATTTTTCATTTTATCACCACCCCAACCAAAAAAAACAACTGAATGATCAATTGCTTTCATTTCCTTGATTAAATTGGAAGCATGCAAATCTCCAGAGGCCTCTCCCGCGAGTACAAATATGCGCTTTGGAATCATTTACTGGATGTCGTTATTTGAGAGAAATATGTAAACCATAAAAGGCGCGTAGACTAACATCCCTAAAATTAATCCTCGTGTTATTAAATATTTTTCTCTATTTAAAAAATAATAAAACCAAATCAGGTTGGAAATCAACCCTAAAGAAAGATGTTTACTTTTTATCGTATCACTCAGTTCGAATTGTAATTTCATATATTCAAACGAATTATTTTGAGCCTGTCCTAAAAAAAACCAAACTACAGGTAAAAATACAAACGGTGACACCAATCCAATCAGAAGACCAATAAGTGTTTGTTTTGAGAAAAAATCAGGCATTTTCTAAATTTTTAAGCGTTGTTAAATGCGCGTGAGCCGTTAAATCGAAGTGCGTCGGAACAACGCTCACAAAACCATTTTTCAAAGCATGCAAGTCCGTTCCAACGCCCTGATCTTGGTCGATAAAGTCTCCCATGAGCCAATAATATGCTTCACCAAATTGATCCAACCTTTTTTCAAACCTGTCAGCCCAATATGCATGGGCCTGAGAGCAAATTTTTATTCCCTTAATTTTTACTTTGGGTATATTTGGAATATTTACATTAAGACATAATCGACTCGGAAAGTCAATTTTCAATACATACTGGATAAGTCTCTCAGCAAAATGCACAGCCGCAGAAAAATCCGCATCGGCATTGTAATCGCACAAAGAAAATCCAATGGAAGGTATGTTTTCCATAGCTCCCTCTATCGCCGCAGACATTGTTCCCGAATACAATACGTTTGTAGAGGAATTTTCTCCGTGATTAATTCCGGACAAAATTAAATCTGGCACTCCTTGAAGCACTTCATATATACCCAACTTGACACAATCCACTGGTGTCCCTGAACACGAATAGGCCTCCATACCGTCAAAAAGAGTCAACTTTTTAATTCGAAGTGGATGATGGATAGTTATAGCATGACCCATTCCTGATTGTGGTTTATCAGGCGCAACAACAACAACTCTTCCCATTTTTTTTGCGACGGATACCAGGGCGTGAATTCCCTTTGCATGAATGCCGTCATCATTGGTAACGAGTATCAATTTTTGTTCTGTCATTTGTGCCAAATTTACACATTTAAATGCCTTGGAATGCGTAGCTTTGTTTCTATAATATGAACAATCTAAAATTAATTACTTCTGGCCAGCGGTTTGCATTTTGTTCGGTGAGCTCTTCGCCACTAAGAAAAGAGGCAAACGATGCTGCTGAAATGGTGTCGCAACTTTTGTTCGGCGAACCACTCAAGGTTGTGCAAATTCATGAAAATTGGATTGAAATAGAAACCTATTTTGACGCTTACTCGGGTTGGATGGACATCAAACATGCATTGGCCATTAGTGAAAAGGAAATGCGCATTTGGTTGAATCAACTTCGCTACGCGCCAATTTCGTCTTGGACACTTTCAACACCGTGGGGAAATCAAATGTTATTTCCAGCGAGTTTTGTGGGGGAAGATTCATTTCACATTGGAACATATTTATTTACCCTGCAAACGAAAGTTGATAATGTAAGAAAATCCCCCTTCGAACTGGCATTGAGCTACCTTAATTCCCCATATTTATGGGGAGGGAAGTCTATCAGTGGCACTGACTGTTCAGGTCTTGTTCAATCGGTATTTAGAATTTACGGAATAAATCTACCCCGAGACGCTTATCAGCAGGAGGAGACTGGAAGTAATGTAGAATTTGATCAGCACAAGGAGGACGATTTAGCTTTTTTTTCTAACGCTCAAAGAAAAATTATTCATGTAGGAATTATTGGGAAATCAAACCAAATAATACATGCCTCAGGAAGGGTTAGAATTGATACGTTAAGGAGGGAGGGAATTTGGAACGAGGACCAACAGTTGATAACGCACAATCTGCACAGCATCAAACGCCTCAGTTAGTTTTTCCAACACAATTATTTTCCTAAATTACTGATTATTCTTTCAATGAAATAAGTATGTTTATTATGAGTTAATCGATTGAATCAAACTATTTGGCAAGAAATTTCCGCACACGAAAAATAAATTATAAACTATTTTCTCCTTTTGTCGTAATTTTGAAGAACACAAATAAAACTTTACTCAAGTAAAATGAAAATTTTAATCACAGGAGGAGCCGGTTTTATCGGTAGTAACTTAGCCAAAAGACTAGTTAAAGAGGGACACACAGTCGTTGTTCTCGATTCATTATTGAGAGGAAATAAACTCGACAAATGGACCTTTTCAAAAATCACATTTGTAAAGGGAGATGTTCGAAGCAGGAAATTGGTAGATAAATGCTCCGAAGGCTGTGATGTTATTTTCCATTTCGCGGCAGTTTTAGGCGTTGATATTGTTGCTGATAATCCAGTGGAAACAATGGATGTTGAGGTGGTTGGCACCAGGAATGTTGTGGAAGCTGCCGAAAAAAATAATGTCAAATTTGTCTTGTACGCCTCAACAAGTGGAATTTATAGTCACTCAGCTATCGTAAAAAATGCATTAACTGAAGAAGTTCTCGTTGATCCGCGCACTTCCTATGCTATGGCTAAAAGGTACAATGAAATCTACTTAGCCTCTCATCACCAAGAGCGAAACTTGAATGTTATTTCTATTCGCTTTTTCAATGTTTACGGATGGAATCAAGATAACCGAATGGTCGTTCCGAGATTTTTCGAACAGGCCTTGGAAAACGAAGACATTACGGTTTTTGGTTCGGGGAATCAGACCAGAGATTTCACTTACATTGAAGATGTTGTTGAAGCATGTTCTCGTTTGGTAGGTATCGAAGGGTGTCACATTGTAAACATAGCAAATGAAGCTGAATGGTGTATTACCGACTTAGCAAATATAATTAAATTCGTGACGGGTTCAAGGTCAAAACTCACCTACATTGAAGCTACAAAAAAACGTTACGACTACGAAGTTGAGCGTCGTGTGGGGAGTTCTGAGAAATTGTTTGAATTAACCAATTATAAACCTTTGACTAATTTGAAATCAGGATTAGAACAAATTTATCAAATTAAATACGCAGAAAAAATCAATGCTTAAAATGAGAGACCAAGCTATTTTTCAGTTAATCCAAGAAGAAAAAAATAGACAATTACACGGAATAGAACTTATCGCTTCGGAAAATTTCGTGAGTGAACAAGTAATGGAAGCCATGGGTAGCGTACTTACAAACAAATACGCTGAAGGCTTGCCAGGAAAAAGATATTACGGTGGTTGTCAGGTGGTTGATAAAGTAGAACAACTGGCTATAGATCGGCTTTGTGAATTATTTGGCGCAACATGGGCGAATGTTCAACCACATTCTGGAGCTCAAGCGAATGCCGCAGTTTTTCTAGCTTGCTTAAATCCTGGTGATAAAATCCTTGGTTTCGATTTATCACATGGAGGTCACCTTACACATGGTTCCCCTGTAAATTTCTCGGGAAAACTATATGTTCCTTTCTTCTATGGGGTATCCAAGGAGACCGGATTAATAGATTATGACCTCATGGAGGAAACGGCAAAACGCGAACGTCCGCAAATGATTATTTGTGGTGCTTCTGCCTATGCACGTGATTGGGATTACGCAAGAATTCGAAAGGTAGCTGATGAAATTGGAGCATTGGTTTTAGCAGATATTTCTCATCCCGCAGGCTTAATTGCAGCGAAATTATTGAATGATCCTTTGGAACATTGTCATATCGTTACGACCACGACACACAAAACGTTGAGAGGTCCTAGAGGCGGTGTTATTATGATGCGTCATAATTTTGACAATCCCTTCGGATTAAAATGGAATAATGGAAATTTAAAATCAATGGCAGCACTTTTAGATGCAGCCGTTTTTCCTGGAATTCAAGGCGGTCCATTGGAGCACGTAATTGCGTCAAAAGCTGTGGCTTTCGGCGAAGCACTGACAACCGAATACAAAACTTATATGACTAAAGTAAAACAAAATGCTTCATTAATGGCCGACGAATTTGTTAAATTGGGTTATCACATTATTTCTGGCGGCACCGAAAACCACAGTATGTTGATAGACCTTAGATCTAAGGGAATTACCGGAAAAGATGCAGAAAATGCTCTGGTATTAGCAGATATTACGGTTAATAAAAACATGGTGCCTTATGACACTGAATCTCCTTTTGTTACTTCCGGAATAAGAGTTGGAACTCCCGCTATAACTTCTCGTGGAATTAATGAGTCTGATATACCCACAATAGTTGGATTGATCGATGAAGCTTTAATGAACCGAGAGAATACTGAAGCCATCTCGAGTGTAAGAAAAAAGGTAAATGAGCTGATGTCTCATAGGCCTTTATTTATTTGGTAAATGGTTTTCAAACCAAAAAAAGATTGGTTTTTTCCAGTTGTACTTCTTTTCGTAGGTGTAATTTACAGCGCTGTAGCAGTTTTTATTTTTATTGAGCAAGAGGATCATTCGTCCATATATGGCTTAGGACTGGTTTTCTTTCTATTAATGCTTTTATTTTTGGTCATACAAAAAACAACCTCCTACCGCATCGACAGTGAAAATAAGTTAATTTGTAAAATGCTTTTCTTAAAGAAAATAATTTCAATTTCTGAAATAAAATCAATTGAAGATTCAAATGGTCTATATGTGGGATGGAAAATGAACACCTCTTGGAAGTGTTTAGTTGTTAAATACAACAAATACGATGAACTTTTAATTTCACCTTCTGAAGAGTCAGAATTTATACAAGCACTCCTTAAATTAAACCCATTAATTCATGTCAAATCCACACCTTGAAACGCAAATTTTTGTAGACGAAAAAGTGAATGCTTTTAAATTTAAAAACGAATATTCACTATACAACGAATCCGGGGAAGTTATTGGATCTATTCATCAACTTCTGAGCACGTGGGAAAAAATCAGAAAATTGTTAGTGAGTCAAAAACTAACGCCATTCCAATACGAAATTAGGAATGCTCTAGGGGAAGTCATCGCCAAGATCAAAAAAGGTTGGACCTTTTGGCTTCCAAAAATTCAGTTGGTAATGAACGGGGCTGTAATCGGGGTAATTCACCAAAGATTTAAACTTATCAAGCCTAAATTTGATATTTACGACGCTTATAATCAGCCCATAGGATCAATTAAAGGAAATTGGTCGCATTGGCAATTTGATATCACAAGTGCTAAAGGCATTCAACTTGGACATGTGTCTAAGAAATGGGCAGGCATTACAAAGGAGTTATTTACCACCGCAGATAAATACATTGTTAACATCGATCCAAACGTTCAAGACGAAAAAATGCGTATGTTGGTATTATCCGCTGCATTGACAATTGATCTTGTCCTAAAAGAACAAGGTCAATAACAAAAAATAAAGTTTAAAAAATAAACCTAAAAATAGATTATCATGAAATTAGTACTTCCCATTTTGTTTTTTCTTAGTATAAAATCCTTTGCACAGGAAAACAGCCCAACATGTTCTAAACGAGATCGATTTAAAAATCAGCAACTTAAAAGCAATACCCTAACGGTTTCTCAGATTGCACAAACAGAAAAATACGACGTACATTTTTATGGCTTAGATTTAAACATGACGAATACGTCAACCTATCTTTCTGGTACGGTGAGAATAGATGCGCGTGCCAAAGTGAATCTTGACTCTGCATTGTTTGAGTTGTATCCAACATTATTGATTTCTGAAATACGCTTAAATGGAACTCCAACCCAATTTTCAAGAGCTGAAACGGCTGTGAAGGCATATACGAATGCTAATTCAGGTCAGTTATTCTCTTTAGAAATTGATTATTCAGGAAACCCACCTACTGCGCAAACCAACCCACTGGGCGGAAGCGGAATCACGGCTGGATCGTCTCCGAGTTGGGGAAACAAAGTAGTTTGGACACTTTCTGAACCATTCTCAGCGATGGAATGGTTTCCTTGCAAACAAAGTTTAACAGACAAAGCAGATAGCTCTTTTTTTTCCATAACTGTTCCAGACACTTGCAAAGCTGGATCAAACGGAATTTTATCGAGTATTGAGACACTTGGGAATGGATTCCTAAAATTTAATTGGGAGCATAGACACCCCATCGATTACTATTTGATTTCGGCGGCAGTGGCAAAATATGTTGATTATTCCTTTTACGTTACCCCAGCCGGTGCTCCAAATCCAATTTTGGTTCAAAATTACATTTACAACAACCCCCAAACCTTGCCAAACTTTATTGATGAAATAAATGAAACCGGAGATTTCATAGAATTGTTTTACGATAAGTTTGGCCCCTACCCTTTTGAGGATGAAAAATACGGACATTGTATGGCGCCTATATCTGGTGGGATGGAACATCAAACAATGACTACTCAAGGATTTTTCGAAAAAACCTTAACGGCTCACGAATTGGGTCATCAATGGTGGGGAAATAACGTCACGTGTGCGTCTTGGGCAGACATTTGGATGAATGAGGGTTTTGCCTCTTACAGTGAGTACATCATGCTTGAAGATCTTTACCCTTCAGAAAAAGCGCAACATATGTTGGATGTTCACGAAAATGTTAAATCACAAATTGGCGGTAGTGTATGGGTATTAGACAGCCTCAACGAAAACAGAATTTTTAGCGGAAGGCTAACATACAACAAAGGAAGTGCAATCATACATACGCTGCGATTTTTAATAAATAACGACGAGCTATTTTACGATGGGCTAAGCGCTTTTCAAGTTGCTTTTAAAGACTCAACGGCGAGAGGTGTCGATTTTAAAAACTTTATGTCAACCTATTGTAATTTGAATCTGGACAATTTTTTTGATGAGTGGTATTTTGGAGAAGGATATCCAACGTATTCGGTTAAATGGAACCAAGATGAAAATGACATAGTTGTTCAAATTAATCATACCGCATCTAAACCTGCCGTTACGCCTACTTTTACAAACTCGATTGAAATAAAGTTTAATCGAACACCAATGCCGGATACCATTGTTCGTTTTCCAATTTCCTCAAACCAAGAAACATTTTATTTATCCAATTTTGGTACATTGAGCACGAATGCAACGGCAATCATTGATCCCAATAATTGGGTTATTAATAATGTCGGAACGGTTACACAAGATAATTCCTTAAACTTGGATAATTTGGCGCAATCAGATGAGCCTATTATTGTTCCCAATCCAAATAGTGGAATTTTCACTATTAAAAACCTGAATTCTAAGGCCGAAATCAATGTTTATGACTTGTTTGGTAAAATTGTAAAATCACTTGAATTCGAACCGAATACGTACATCGATTTATCACAACTCAAAAAAGGAAATTATTTACTCGAAATTTTGTTACCTGAGAATCAAAAAAGATTGAAGATCATTCAATTATAACTTTTTTTGTGAATAGTTTTTTCTTTAATTTATACGTTTTGAATTAACTTTTTAGTATTTTGACTAAAAAAAAAATCATGAATTACCGTTACCTCATCGCTATTCTTTTTGTTGCCTTAGATTTTTTCGGCATATCACAAACGACTATTTGGCAAAATGATTTTGAAAATCCTGCTGAGTGGACGCTGAATGTTTCTACTGGACAAAATGATATTGATGCAAATCTTTGGGTAATTTCCGATGCCGAGGGAGGTGTTGCTGCAGGTGGGTGTGGTACGGCTGGAAATGGAAATAAAACCTTACATGTTGGATGTCAAGGGACTTGGTGTGTGGGAACCGGCGCAACCTATAATGCTGGTGATGGCGGATTAGGATTTATCTATGCCACAACCAATAAACGAGCTGTCTTCGCCTCAAACATTAGCACTTTGAATTCCCAAAATTTGAGTGTTGAGTTTGATTACATAGGCATTGGACAAGCAAATGATGATTTTGGAACCGTTATTTATAGTACAGATGGTGGCACAACATGGACGAATCTTCAAACAATAACTCCTGCTACTACGTGCGCAAATGGACAAGGGTTGTGGACGCATTTGTCAATTCCTTTACCTGTGAGTTGTGAAAATAGCTCTACTTTGAGAATAGGATTTAACTGGAAAAACAGCAACGATGGAGCAGGAACAGATCCTTCTCTTGCCATTAACAACGTAAAAATCACTACGAATATTCCACCAGATCCAGTGGCTAATTTCACCTTAAACGACAACCAAATCTGTCAAAACTATTGTTTTACTTTTTCCAATACCAGTTCAGATGCAACGAGTTATTCGTGGGATTTTGGAAACGGAAATTCTTCTACGCTTGAAAACCCACAACCACTTTGTTTCAATTTGCCTGGACAATATGTAATCACCCTAATTGCGTGTAATAATCAAGGATGCGACACAACTTCGCAAAACGTAACAGTGTTACAAGCACCATTTACGGGATTAGAATTTTTGAACGGTCAAATTACGTCCTTACAACCGAATGCGCTTTATCAATGGTTATTGTGTCCTTCTTTAACGATTATTCCTGGTGCTACTTCGGTGGAATACACGCCTCCAATCAACGGAGCATATGCTGTAATCGTGACGCTTGCGAATGGATGTTCCGATACTTCCGATTGTATTCAAATCAACGATTTGGGAATTCAAGAGCAGGTTAGTTCTTTAGGCTTATTTCCAAATCCAGGAAATGGAACATTTTCAATAGATTCTAAATTGTTTAATTCGTGTGATATTACCGTCTTTGATGTAACTGGTCGAAAGCAAGAAATTCTTTGGGAAGGAAATTTAATCACGATTGTAACCGCTTCGAAAGGTTTGTTTTTCGTTCGTATTAAAGTTGAAAACGGTGCTGAAAAGGTTGTTTCCTATTTAAAGGAATAACTTATCAATTTTGAGATGGTATACGTTGAGGATTAAGTTCTTCAAACCTTACATCTTCTTTGAAAGGAATCTTTCGCATTTCACCTACTTCTAAGCAATAGTAGCCGAACTCTTCGGTAATTCGTCCCTTTAGAAAATAAACTCCTTTACCAAAGAACGGGTATTTTCTTACCGACTCAGGAAAATGTACCGAGTCGATTGTATCACCATTTTTATCGATCAAAGTGCCAAAATTCATTAATTGATTTAACAGCATTGGAAAAAGGGAACTACATACTGGAAATTAATTCAATCGGTCATCAAAAGAGATTAAAACTTATTCAATTAAAGATTCATTTTTTGATATTAATTTTTTCCAATTTTTCCAGTTATACATTTTTGAAAATAGGAACAGCAGCGCAGGCTGAATAATAGCTAATGTTAGGATTGAATCTAAGCCAAAAGAAGGACTTGAGGTGTCCAATAGAATTGCATCAGTCTGAAAAGCTTGCCAATTCGTTGTGATCATTATTGCCGCAAATACATTATTGGCAGCGTGGTAACCCATTGATAATTCTAAACCCCGATCCATAATTGTAATTATTGCTAAAAAAATACCTGTAAGGAAATAATACGATAAAATCCCATACCCTAAGGTCTTTACCTCAGGATTAAATGCATGCATCAATGCGAAAAAAATACTCGTAATTATGATGGTATGAAGGTTGCTTCCAATCTTACGAAAAAGTGATTGGGCTAAATAGCCACGAAATAAGATTTCTTCAGCCGAGGTTTGAATTGGGATTAACAAAAATGAAATTAAGAGCAAAGGAATAAATGTTGATAATTTGAAATTTAAAATTAATTCAGAGCCCGTTAAGTATTCAGTGAGAACAAAAACAAACATAACTCCCCACCATATGAAGAAAGAAGTAAAAAACCGTTTCCAACGAAAATCTTTTGAAGTTGTTATTACAGTGAGAAATTTCCGTTTGTGAAACCGGGTAATCCCGAGATAAAGTGCTGCAAAAATAAAAACAAAAGGTAGGAGAAGATGGATTAATAGTCGATTTTTTCCTAAGACACGAGATATTTGTTCAATACTCATTCCCTCCGATAAATCAGAGCCTGATAAACGCAAATCAATCAATAATGGTAGGGATCCTAATAACCCGTATGCCACGAGTATTAAGCAGATAGTTAATATGTAACTTGAAAAATCATTTTTACCAGATGTAGATTGGCTAAGAAAATCCATACTTAACTGAACATGTCTTTCATTCTACCGAAAAACCCTTTTCTTTCCAAATCAGATTGTGGCTTGAAGTTTTCAGAATCTTTTAACGATTCCAATAAATCTCGTTCTTCTTTTGAAAGTTTTGTTGGGGTCCATACATGTATATGAACAAATAAATCTCCTGAACCAGCTCTATATCCTTGTAGAATTGGTAATCCTTTTCCTTTCAGTCGTAAAACTTTTCCACTTTGAGTTCCCGGATCAACTTTTATTTTTACTTTACCGTTGACGGTAGGGACTTCGATTGATTCTCCTAAGGTGGCGTCAACAAAACTCACAATCGCGTCATAATGAAGGTTTTCACTTTCACGTCTTAATTCGTCGTGCTCTATCTCTTCAATTACAACGATTAAATCACCTGGAACGCCATTAAACGGACCTGCATTTCCCTTTCCTGAAACACTCAACTGCATTCCCTCCTCTACCCCTGCAGGAATTTCAATCTCAATGACTTCCTCTTGACGTCTCAATCCATGTATATCAGAATCTGCAGGTTTTTTATCAATAATTTTTCCGGCACCCTGACAAACATGGCAAGCTGACTGAGTTTGCATTGCGCCTAAAAATGTTTGAGACACCTTCGTTATTCTTCCGGTTCCATTGCAAGTACTACAAGTTTTGTAGGTCACTCCCTCGGCATTTACCAGCTTATTAACTTTTATTTTCTTTTTAACGCCTAAAGCAATTTCCTCAAGGTTCAATTTCATTTTTACGCGAAGGTTCGTACCTTTAATAGTCCTAGATCCCCCTGAACGACTTCCTCCGAAACTTCCACCGAAAGCACTTCCAAAAATATCTCCAAATTGAGAAAAAATATCGTCCATATTCATACCTCCGAATCCACCTTGGCTTCCCATTCCAGCATGACCGAAACGATCGTATTGTGCTCTTTTCTCTGAATTACTCAGAACCTCATATGCTTCAGCCGCCTCCTTAAATTTTTCCTCGGCGGAAATATCATCCGGATTTTTATCTGGGTGGTATTTTATGGCAAGTTTTCGATATGCCTTTTTTATTTCAGACTCGTCAGCATTTTTAGAAACACCTAATACCTCGTAATAATCTCGTTTTTGACCCATCCTTACTTTTTGTACTATTTCTGTTAATTACCAACTACAACTTTTGCAAAACGAATTACTTTATCGTTAAGTAAGTACCCCTTTTCTACATCTTCAATAATTTTTCCTTTCATATCATCAGATTCAGCAGGTATACTTGCTATTGCCTCATGCAACTCACTATCAAAAGACTCTCCTACTGAATGCATTGGTTTTAGCCCTTTCGATTCCAAAAATGCTTTTTGTTTGCTGTAAATTAATTGAAAACCTTCTTTTACACTGTCTATTTCAGTGGCAATTTCGTTTGATGACATAGCTCTTTCAAAATCATCTAAAATTGAAATTAATTCTTTTAAAATACCCGCATTAGCTGATGACATGAGATCAATTCGTTCCTTCATTGTTCTTTTTCTGTAATTGTCGAATTCAGCATGAATTCGTACATACTTTTCATGCAGTTCTTGATATTTTTCAGCCCAATTTTCTTCAGTCTTTTCTATATTATTTTCGTTTAATTCTTCTTTATCGTTTTGAATTTCATTACTATCTTCAGTTTGCTCAGCTTCATATGAGTTTTCATTTTTTATTGGATTTGCACCTTGATTATCTGTTTCTTGAAATTTATTTTCTTTTTTCTTCATCTTGATATTTATTTCGGACCCAGGAGGCAAAGATAAGACCATTCAATCAATTTACGACAAGCTGTCATATTTTAATTAAAAAGCGTGAATTTTTGGCAGAGCGTATGTACTTAGAAATTTTCCACGTACTTTTGATAAAATAGGTAAACATGATACACAATATTTCATCAAACGCTTCTCTTCTAAATACTTTTTTATCGGAAATTCGAAATATTGAAGTTCAAAAAGACCCACTGCGATTTCGCCGGAATATGGAAAGAATTGCTGAAATTCTTGGTTATGAAGTTTCCAAACATTTGTCATATATTGAATCTGAGATTCAAACCCCATTGGGAAAAGCAATTATAGCATTACCAAAAGAAAAGCCTATATTGGCAACGATACTTCGTGCTGGACTTTCTATGCACCAAGGATTATTGAACTATTTTGATCAATCAGAGAGTGCATTTATATCAGCATACCGAAAGCACTCAACAGCGGAAGATTTTGAAATTTACGTTGAATATATGGCCTCTCCCAACTTAGATAATAAAATTTGGATTATCAGTGACCCGATGCTCGCAACAGGAAGCTCAATGGTTGCCGTATATCAAGCTATGTTGCGTTATGGTAATCCAAAACGAATTTTTATTGTTTCTGCTATTGCAACACCTCAGGCGTTAGATTATGTTGTAAAACATTTACCCGAAAATACAGAAATATTTATTGCAGCCATTGATCAAGAACTTACTGCGCAATCTTATATTGTGCCCGGCCTTGGTGATGCCGGAGATTTAGCGTACGGAGAGAAAATATAATTTATGAATTGGGCGGCATTTACAAGTGTATTTCTGGTTGCAACGTTTAAGTTTTTATTCTCTCCTTTTGCTGGTATTCCTCTCGGACTTGATTTTATGACAACTTTTTTGGCTGCAGTATCAGGCGCATCTTTGAGTTCTTTCTTGTTTTATTATGGTGCGGATTTATTTATGGAACTATCCAGAAGAAAAAAATTAAAAAAGATAAGCGAATCTCTTGAAAAGGGAATTCTTGTCGAGCAAAATAAAAAATTTACGTGGACTAATAAAACTACTCTAAAGCTAAAAAGAATATTTGGTAAAATAGGTTTGTGTTTTATAGCCCCATCCCTGCTCTCTATTCCAATAGGATCTATCATCGTTGCAAAATTTTATGGAAGAGAAAAAGATACTTTTTTATGGGTGTTTATAGGTATTATTTTGAGTGGATTAATTACCACTTCACTTGCTTATTTTGTCTTTTCCGAATGATAAAACATCTTTTTTTTGATCTCGACCGGACTTTGTGGGATTTTGATAAAAATTCAAAACAAGCTTTAGTTCTACTTTTTTCCGAATCAAGCCTTGACAAAAAAGACATTTTTTTTAGTGATTTCTATAATTATTATCTTCAGGTAAATGCTAAATTATGGAAGGCATATGGAAAGAAGGAAATTACGAAAGAATTCCTTCGGATTGAACGTTTTAGAAAAACACTTGAAAAATGGAATGTTCAAGATGATAGTATCGTAAATCATTTTAGTGACGGATACGTAGAAATTTCGCCAAAACAAATTTGTTTATTTCCGAATACTATAGAAACTTTAAGAGAATTGAAAATGAGTGGATACCGCATGCACATTATCACAAATGGTTTTGTTGAAGTTCAATATACGAAATTAGAAAATTGTCTATTAAGACCTTATTTTGATGTAATCGTATGTTCTGAAGAAATAGGAATTAACAAACCTGATCCAGAAATTTTCAATTATTCATTAAAAAAAGCAAATGCCGTCCCAGAAAATTCAGTGATGATTGGGGATGATTATGAGGTTGATGTTCTTGGCGCAGAACGTGTAGGAATGCGAGCATATCATTTTAATCCACAAATCAAAGAATCAAATATCAAGCATGTTAATCAAATAACAAATCTAAGTCAATTACCTCGAAAATTGGTAGGTTTGTAAAAAGATAAATTAATGTTTAGTCGGGGTCAGATTGTTGCGTTAGAAATTACAGATTACGCTTTTGGGGGTAAGGGAATCGCCAAAATACAAACAATGGATGGAAATTTTATTGTTTTTGTTGGCAATACATTTCCAGGTCAATTGGTTTCTGCCAAAATTACAACCAAAAGAAAAAAACACGCTGAAGCAAGTTTAATTGAAGTTTTAAAACGTTCGGAATTTGAAACAGAGACGCAATATCAAGAAATTTCAGGCGGCCCGTATATTCGTATTCCCATAAGAAAACAAGCAGAATATAAACAAAAATCAACCTTGGACACATTTTCAAGACTTTCTGGTATTGGAAATATTGATTCTGTTTTTGATACATTTATCGAGTCTCCTGATACCTATTTTTATCGAAATAAAATGGAATATAGTTTCTCATCGATTGAACATCTTCCAGAAACAGGGCAAGAATTGGATGATGCTTTTGCCCTTGGATTTAAACGAAGAGGAACTTGGTGGAAAGTAGAAAATTTGAATAAAACCTCAGGGCTTTTTGACGAAGAATGGGAATCGAAACTTTATTTAATTCGCGAATTTCTAAAAAAAACCAATTTACCAGCTTGGCACCCACCTAAAAAAACTGGTTTTTTCAGACATATTGTGGTTCGAAAATCATTTTCACAAGACAGATTACTTATCAATCTTGTTACTTCGTCTGAAGGAATAGAAAACTTTGACCCCCGCGCATTTGTTGAATTTATTTTATCACAAATGGGAGATAGAATTGCTGGAATTCAACACACAATAAATGACAATGTTGCTGATAGGGCAAAAATTGAGAATGGTGAAAATAAATTAATTTATGGTGACCCCATAGTCACTGAAAACTTGCTTGGACTATCATTTGAAATCAGTATGGAAAGTTTTTTTCAGACCAACCCAAAATGTGCTGAATTACTTTATACCAAAGCATTAGACTACGTTTTTGAGGAATATATACCTGAAAATAAAGTTGTTTTAGACTTGTTTTGTGGTACGGGTACGATTGGACAATTAGCTGCTAAGCGAGCGGGTGGAATCCAACTAATTGGCGTCGATATCATACCGGAGGCCATTAAAGATGCTGAAAGAAATGCGATTGTTAATGAATTAAGTGGACTAGAATTTTTCGCTGCAGATGTCGGAAAGTTTCTTAGAGAAAGGCCTGAGTTAAACGGAAGAATTTCCTCAATTATTCTTGATCCCCCAAGAGCGGGAATTGCGCCAAAAACCTTACAAAAAGTCATCGATTTGGGTGCTGAAAATATCGTTTATATTTCATGTAATCCATCGACTCAAGCACGTGATGCCGATACACTTGTCCAAGCAGGTTATGGCTTACTTAAATTTTCGTTAGCTGATCAATTCCCACACACAGGCCATATTGAATCCATTGCTAAATTCAAAAAAAGGAAATCATGAATGTTATTGTTGTTTCTATCGGAGATGAATTATTGATTGGACAGACAGTAAACACCAATGCCTCATGGATCGGACAGGAGATTTCAAAACTTGGCGGCAACATTATTGAAGGTTTAACTATTTCCGATAGGGCTCATGATATTTTATCTACCGTAGATTATTCAATTAGCAAATCTGATGTAGTAATTATTACCGGTGGATTGGGTCCAACAAAAGACGACATCACCAAACACACATTGGCGAAATATTTTGATACAAAATTAGAAATACATCAACCTACTCTTGATAAGATAACTACTTATTTTATAAATAGAAATAGACCTATACTTGAATCAAACATTCAACAAGCGGCATTACCAAAACATTGTGTGATTTTAGCCAATGATTATGGGACTGCTGCAGGAATGTGGTTTGAAAAAAATGGGAAAATAGTTATTTCACTTCCGGGTGTTCCTTACGAAATGAAAGGAATAATGATGGAAGAAGTTTTTCCGCGACTGCGAGAACAATTCCAATTGAATTCCATGTATCACAAGACAATTTTAACTCAAGGTATTGGTGAGTCGTTCTTGGCGGAAAAACTTTCAGATTGGGAGAATCGAGTTAGAAATGATGGTTTTGGACTGGCCTATTTGCCATCACCAGGAATCGTTAAATTAAGAATTTCATCACCAAACGGAGAAATAGATAAAGTTTTGATTGAGAACTATCTTTCCGAAGTTCGAGACACCCTACCTGAGAATGTTTTTGGATATGAAAATCAAAATCTGCCCGAAATAATCGGGGAGGAACTAAGAAAAAGAAAACTTAAAATAGGTACAGTCGAAAGTTGTACATCAGGGCTATTAGCGAATCAGATTACATCTATATCAGGAGCATCGGACTATTTTGAAGGGTCACTCCTAACCTATTCTAATAAGCTTAAAGAGGAAATTTTAGATTTATCTCACAATACGTTAAAAGAACATGGAGCAGTCAGTGAAGCCATTGCTCTTCAAATGGCCGAAAGTGGATTAAAAAAGTTGGATGTTGATATTTGCCTTTCCACAACAGGAATTGCGGGTCCAACAGGAGGAACTGAAGACAAACCCGTAGGGCTCGTTTGGATTGGTTTAGCAACAAAATATGGTGTTAAGGCAAGAAAATTCCAATTTGGTGACAATCGTGAGCGAAATATTCAAATGACTGTTTTAAGTGCTCTGAATTGGTTGAGGTATGAATTGATCTCTTAAATTTATAATTCAGTCCAATCGTGTAATTCAATAAGTTTTGAATGCACGTATTCTACAACTTCTGAATTTTCAATTTTATTCAAAACATCTCCAATAAATGCTTGCGTCATCAATGTTCTCGCTGATTTCGTAGATAAGCCACGGGAGCGTAGATAAAAAAGTGCATCTTCGTCCATCTGTCCGGTTGTTGAGCCGTGCGAACACTTAACATCATCTGCATAAATTTCTAATTCGGGTTTTGAATTCATCGTTGCATCCTCAGAAATTAATACATTAGCATTTGATTGAAAGGCATTGATTTTTTGAGCGTTTGGTCTTACGAATACTTTTCCATTGAAAACGCCAATTGATTTACCGTTCAAAACTCCTTTGTATAATTCACTGGAGTTACAATTTGGCTGTAAATGATCAACTACAGTGTGATTATCAATTAACTGGTCATCTTTTGGTAAATAGGTTCCATTTAAATGGGTTTCACAATTTTCACCGTCCACAAGAATATTCAGGTTATTACGAGTTAATTTTCCCGATAAAGAAATAGTGTTTATTTTAAAATAAGAATCTCTTTCTTGATAGACTTGATCCGAAGAAATTGAAAAAGCTTTGTTACTTTCCAATTGAATTTTATCTACTGTTAATCGGGCATTTTGACCAATGTGGTATTCAAACACAGGTAAAGATAAGGACTCGCATGTACTTTCGAAATTCAATAAAAATTGAGCTGAAGAGCCCTTTTTAGAATGTATTAAAATTCGAATAGGCGAAAAAACTCCTTGTTCATTGTTTTCAATAGTTAGTTGGATTGGGTTTTCGATTCGTTGATTTTCATTCACTTCAATAAATAATCCATCCTTGCAATACAATGTATTTAAAGAATTAAAAATGTTTCCATCAAGTGGCACGTACTTTCCAATCAAATTTATCTTTTCTTTTGTAGCTTCACTAAATTTAGTTATCGATAGCCCTTCGATTCTATTATAAGAGGTGATGTTGCCATTGACGATAGAAATAACTTGAGAATTATTCAAAGGGGGCAATGAAACACCATTGGAATTTGAGGTCTGATGCAATAATAATTGACTCAATTTAGTGAGTCTTGTATATTTCCAATGCTCATCGCGAGTTGTTGGAAAATCAAAATTTTCAAGTATTTGCTTAGAATGTAAAATTATTTCCTTCTTCAACGACA